>Ga0193699_10000514_pt1 | contig 16475 bp, 13 predicted proteins | sample L3c2metaG_FD_160095 | JGI IMG/M metagenome (GOLD analysis project Ga0193699, IMG submission 160095) | Soil microbial communities from a riparian zone of the East river system, Colorado, United States - L3c2 | ecosystem: Environmental > Terrestrial > Soil > Riparian zone | place: USA: East...
GCCAATGTGGCGGCGCCACGAAGGCGCTGGTGGCCCGACTGGAACAGTCCGCTGATCTGGCGGCTCGGCATCATGCTCGGCACCACCAACGCGACCTACTTCGCGACCAACGCCTTCATCCCCGACTATCTTCGCGTCAACGGCCAAGGCGAATGGATCAGCGCGGCGCTGACCGCGTTGAACCTCGGCCAGTTGCCGGCCTCGCTCATTCTGCTTGCCGTTGCCGGAAGGCTGGAACGCAAGGTCTGGCCTTATGTCGCCTGCGGCGTCCTGTGCGCGGTCGCGACCGCCGGAATCGTGTTCGGCACCGGCGCATGGGTCGTCGTATCCGCGGCGGCCCAGGGCTTCGGCGGGGCTGCCATTCTCATTCTGCTGCTGGCGCTCCCGCCTCTGCTCAGCCCGCCCGACGACGTACATCGCATCACCGCCGCCATGTTCACCATCAGCTATAGCTGCGCGGTCATCGTGCCGGTGATCAGCGGCGTATTATGGGACCTCAGCGGCATCGTGGCGCTGGCTTTCCTGCCGGTCGTCGTGTGCGGAATTCTTCTGGTAATCCTCGCGCCCGCGATCAATCATGTGCGGGCCGCAGGGAGCTGACGCATGCGTGACATACCGGTCGGAGCCAAGGGCACCTATTCGCTGAAGGTGATGCCCGCGCACCTCGCCAACCAATTCAAGGACATCAGCCTGCCGCAGGTCTTCGCCACGCCGATGATGGTGACGGCGATGGAAAACGCCGCGCTCAACGCGGTGCGCGATTATCTCGATCCGGGCGAAAGCGTGGTCGGCACGGTGGTGAATGTCCGCCATCTGGCCGCGACCCCGGTCGGCCATCGCGTGACCGCCGAGGCCGTGGTCACCAAGGTCGACGGCCGCCGCATCGAGTTCGACGTCAGCGCGCACGACGAGATAGAAGAAATCGGCACCGGCACCCATGAGCGCATGGTGGTCGACATGGCCCGCATCGATAAGCGCCTGGCCGCCAAAAAGCGGCCATAGGCTGCACAAATTCGCATAGAACGAGCGCGCCCCGGTTGCTTGCCGGACAGCGCGCGCTGTTGCAAAAGGTCCCTCACAAGAAACTCAAAGCAACTGAGATTGGGAGCGCAAATGCCTTTAGCCGTGGTTCGCGGGGTTCACATCAATTACCAGGTGATCGGCAACACCGGTCCCTTCATCGCGCTGACGCCCGGCAGCCGGCGGCCTTATGCCGAACTGGTCAACCTGTCGAAGGCGATCGCCGCGCACGGCTATCGCGTGCTGCTGCATGACCGCCGCAACTGCGGCGCCTCGGACGTCGCGTTCGACGGCTCGGGCTCGGAGCACGAAGTCTGGGCCGACGATCTCTACGACCTCGCCAAGCAGATCAACGCCGCGCCGCTTTATGTCGGCGGCTCGTCGGCCGGCGCGCGGCTCGCCATTCTGTTTGCCATCCGCCACCCCGACGCCTTGCGCGGCATGCTGCTGTGGCGCGTCACCGGCGGCCAGGAAGCCGTCGACCGGCTGGCGGAAAACTACTACGGCCAGTTCATCACGATCGCCAAGGCCGGCGGCATGAAGGCGGTAGCGGAATCCGAACACTTCGCCGAATGCATCGCGGCGCGGCCGCAAAACCGCGAGCGCATCTTGTCCGTCAATGTCGACGACTTCATCAAGGTCATGACCGGCTGGCGCGAGGCGTTCCTGACATCGGCGACGCTGCCGATCGTCGGCGCCACCGAGGAGCAGTTGAACGCCATCAAGGCACCCGCCTGCCTCGTCGCCGGCAACGACGTCATCCACACCCCGGCCACGGCACGCAAGGCCGCCAAACTAATTCCAAATAGTGAACTTCACGACGACGTCGTCGAGAAGCGCGGCGAAGACAATCTGAAGAAGGATTGGGACCGCCAGGAATGGCGCGACGCCGAGCCGAAGCTGGCGCAGATCTTTTCGGATTTCCTCAAGCGCAATTCGTAACGGAAGGACACTTCAATGGACTTGAAAATTCGCCGCGTCGTCACCGGTCATGACGCGCAGGGCCGCGCCAAGGTCGAGATCGACGAGATCGCCAAGAACGTGATCTCCAACCGCCCCGGCGCGCAGTCTTGCGTAGTGTGGTCGACCAAGGGCTTCCCGGTCGACAATGACGGCTTTACCGATCCGACCGGCGTCATGAAGACCACCGTCGACAACGGCACCGTGTTCCGCATCGTGCACTACGGCCCCGGCGTCACGCCGCGCAACCATCGCACCGACTCGATCGACTACGCGGTCGTCATCTCCGGCGCGATCGAGATGGAGCTCGACGATGGCGTCGTCGCCAAGCTCAAGGCGGGCGACGTGCTGGTGCAACGCGGCACCATCCACAACTGGGTCAACAAAGGCACCGAGCCCTGCGTCATCGCCTTCGTGCTGATCAGCGCCAACCCGGTCAGCGCCGGCGGCAAGCCGCTGACGGCGGTGGGCTAAGCTTCTTAATCCCTCCCCCGCAGGGGGAGGGTGGACGCGAGTGAAGCGAGCGGCCGGGTGGGGGTGTACTCACTTTTGGCAATACCCCACCCCCGACGCTTCGCGTCGGACCCTCCCCTTTCAGGGGAGGGATAAGAATCAATTCGGCTCGATCCCCGCGGCCTTCACCGCCTCGCCGGTCGCCTCGACTTCCTTGCGGAAATACGCGGCGGTCTCGGCCGGGTTGCGGTTGTCGGGGATATAGCCGTCACGCTGCAGGATGTCGGCGACCTTCGGCTCGAGCAGCGCCTTGTGGATCGCGACATTGAGCTTGTCGACCAGGTCCGGCGGCGTCTTGCCGGGAACGAAGAACATGCCCCACGAGCCGACCGGCTCGAAGCCCGGCACGACATCCTTGATCAGCGGCACTTCGGGCGTTTGCGGGAACGGCTTGGTGCCGGTGAAGCCGAGCGGGCGCACGGTGCCGGCCTTGATCAGCCCGATGACCGAGGGCGGCGTCACGAACATGACCTCGATGCTGCCGCTGAGCATGCCGTTCATCACCTCGGACGCGCCTTTATAGGGAACGTGCTGCATCTTGATGCCCGCCGCTTTGCTGAACAATTCCGTCGCAAGGTGCAGGCCGTTGCCGACGCCGGGCGAGCCGTAGATGACGCGCTCCTTCTTGGCGCGCGCGATGAACTGCTGCAGCGTCTTGATCTCCGATTTGGCGTCGACCAGCATGAACAGACCGTCGAGAATGCCTTGAGTCGCGACCGGCTTGAGATCGGTGCAGGTGTCGTAGCCGAGATTTTTGTAAATATAGGGCGTCGACGCGATGGCGTTCGAGGAAAACAAAATCGTGTAGCCGTCGGGCGGCGCGGTCGCTACCGAACGCGACGCGATGGTGCCGTTGGCGCCGAGCCGATTCTCGACAAAAAACTGCTGGCCGAGATCGTTCGAGAGTTGCGCGGCGACCGTTCGCGCCTGAATGTCGGGCCCGCTACCGGCGGCGAAGCCGACCACCATGCGCACGGGACGATCGGGATAGTGCTGCGCCTGCGCCGCCATGACGGTCAGCAGCGTCGCAGCAAAAAACGAAACGATGCGCAGCATGGACTTCCTCCGCAGTTATTTTTTTCTCGCCCGCCTTTTTCAATAGCCCAAATCGGACGCGTTGCAACCAATGCCCGCGCGAGGTGCGCTATGCGATATCCATCGCTGCATTGCGTCCGGCACGGCGGCCGGAGGCGAAGGCCCAGCCAAGATGATGGCCGTGGCCCTTGAGCAGCAGGCCGCCCTGCCCGGTCGAGCCCGCCGCATAGAGTCCAGGGATCGGCACGTCGCCCGCACCCAGCACGCGATGCTCATGATCGACCGCGAGGCCGCCTTCGGCATGGACGAACACCGCCCGCACAGGACCGAGCGCGACATAGGGCCCGTGGCCGAGCGTCGGCCGGTTGCCGGCTTTGGCGTTGTGCGCCTGCACCGTCGTCGCCAGCGCCGCCGCCGGCATCGCAAGCTTCGCCGCGAGTTCGTCGAGCGTCGCTCCGGCGTGGAAAACATCCGGCCGGTTGCGGCGGTAGTCCTCGACATAGGCGTAAGCCACACCCGGCGCGGTCGAGACGAAATGCGGCCAGCCGGAAAACAAGTTTGCCATGCGCTGGTCGAGCAGAATGTAGGCCGTTTTGTCGGGCTGATCCGGCAAAGCGTAAGCCGGCTTGTCCAACTCGTCGGCAAATTGCTCGCCGTTCTTGTTGATCAGGATCGCGCCTTCGGAAAACAGATCGGGCGACGGCGCCAGCGCGGTCGTGACGAAGCTCATGACGAAAGGCCGCAGCAGCGCGGGCGGCATATGGTCGAGCGACCACGCCATCAGATTGGCGAGCAGCGGCCACGGCGGCAGGCTGAGCAACAAGTTGCGCTTCTGCGGCGGCACGAAGCGCAACTCCGGCCCGAGCGCGAGATCGCCGTTGATGATGCGGCCGCCGAGCGGCAGCGCCAGCTTCTGGCCGTCGCCGGTCGCGGTGATGTTGACGCCGTCGATCTTGGCCTCCTGCGGGCCCATCCACTGCGCCTTCAATTCCGGATCGCTGGTGAAATCGCCGGTCGCCAGCACGATGCCGCCACGCGCGTGAAAGCGCCGCACGCCGTCCGGCGTCTCACAATCGATTGCGGTGACGCGGCCACTTTCACTCACGAGCGCCTTGGCGCGCGCGTCGCACTGGATTTTGACGCCGGCCTTGCGCGCGGCCTTTTCCAGATGCGTGATGAAGGAGCGCGAGTTCGGCAGCACGTTGTGCATGCGCGGCTTGTTATGCGGCGGCTCCGGCATCGGGCCGTAGAACCGCACGCCGTGCTTGAGCAGCCAGCGAAACGTGTCCGGCATGGCGTCGGCCAGCACGCGGCGCAAACTTGGATTGTCGCGTGGGTCGAGATCGCCGTTGAAGCCGGCCATATCGCGCCAGTGCTCTTCCGGCGTATCTTGAACACCCTTGCGGGCCTGGTGCGGCGTGCCGCTCGCGGTCACCGAACCAACCGACCACGCGGTCGAGCCGCCGAGCTTCGGGTTCTTTTCAAGCAGCAGCACGTCGCGCCCAGCCGCGCGGGCTTCGATCGCGGCGGCGAGACCGCTGCCGCCGCCACCGACGACGATAACGTCGTGGGTCGTCACTACAGCCCCTCCCGCTCCTCCCCGCGAAAGCGGGACCCAGTCTTAAGCGGCGGCGAAAGTGGCTCTGGATTCCCGCTTGCGCGGGAATGAGCGGAAACTATCGCCGCCGCCTTTTCTTACGGCAATTGCTTGGCGCGTTCGCCGGCATTGGTGCCGGCGATCTTGCCGAACACCGCGCCGTTCATCAGGCCGGTGCCGCCCGGATAGTTGAACCAGAAGATACCGCCGACCAGTTCGCCGGTCGCATAAAGGCCGGGGATGGTCGCGCCATCGGAGTCCTGAACCCGCGCGCCGGTGTCGATCTTGAGACCGCCGAAGGTGAACGTGAGACCGCAGGTGACGGCATAGGCTTCGAACGGCCCCTCGTCGACGGTGTTGGCCCAGTTCGACTTCGGAATGGCGAGGCCCTTGGTGCCGCGGCCGTCCTTGACGTTCGGATCGAACGGCACGTCCTTCATGACGGCGGCGTTGTATTCCTTGATGGTCGCGAGCGCCTTCTTGGAGTCGACGTCCTCCATCTTCTCGCACAGTTCCTCGAGCGTGTTGGCCCGCACCTTGCTGACGCGCTTGATGCGATACTCGTCGCGCAGCATCGGGATGATCTTGTTGTCGAACACCTGATAGGCGAATTGCTTAGGCTGCTGCAGGATGATGCGGCCGTTCTTCGCATAGGTGTAGTTGCGGAAGTCGGAGCCTTCATCGAGGAAGCGCTCGCCGTTGGCATTGATCATGATGCCCCACGGATAGGAGTGCTTCTGGAAGTTGTCGCCGACCGTGAGGTCGCCGGTTTCTGGCGCGTTGCGGTCCCAGGCCACAGCGTGGCCGCCCGACCAGTTGCCGGTCGGCTGCGCGCCGATCGCCAGCGCCATCTTGATGCCGTCGCCGGTGTTGAACCGCGTGCCACGGACCTTCGCCATTTCCCAGCCGGGGCCGAGATAGCGCGTGCGCATTTCGGCGTCGGCCTGGAAGCCGCCGGAGCCGAGCACGACGCACTTCGATTTCACTTCGTGGGTCTTGCCTTGGTGCTTCACCTTGACGCCGTGCACGCCGTCGTCGTCGGCCAGAAGTTCGAAAGCGCGGGCGCCGTAGACGACCGAGATGTTGTTCTTCACCGCGATCTTGGTCAGCGCGTCGACCAGGCCCGGGCCGCCGCCGACGGATTCAACCGTCAACCCGCCCCAGAACTTGAACATGCCGTTGATCTTGTAGGCCTGGCGGCCCCAGATCGGCATGAAGCGCACGCCCTTGTCGCGCATCCAGCGCATCGTCTCTTTGCTCTTCTTGATCAGGATTTCGCAAAGATCGGGATCGGTGCGATATTCGGTGATGCGGCCCATGTCGTCGAAGAATTTATCTTCGGTGTAGGTGCCGAAGTCGGACTTCGAGACTTCCTCGTCAGTCAGGTCGGGCATCAGCGTGCGCAGATCGTCGACGCCGTCATAGACGCAGCGGAAGGCGCCGGCGGTGAAGCGGCTGTTGCCGCCCGATTCATCTTCCGGCGCGCGCTCGAGCACGAGAACGGAGACGCCCTGCTCGGCCGCGGCGAGCGCGGCGCAGAACGCTGCATTGCCGCCGCCAACAACGATGACATCCGCGGATTTTGGTAACGCTGTAGCCATGACTTTTCAGAGCCTCTTTTGTGAACGGAGTTTAGTGGGGGCAGTTAAAACCTAGTACCGCGAGTTTGGCGGCACTGGCAATGATGTCGGCATCCGGATCGCGCGAGATGATCTCCAGCATCGGCTTTGCGTTGTAGCCGACGGCTTCCAGCGCGCGCGGCACCTCGGCGAAGGGAACGGTGCCGAGGCCGACCGGATCGTGGCGATAGGCCTGGCGGCCGGTGTCCGACAGGTGGACAAGTTCCAGCAGCGGGCGGCATTGCTGCAAGCCATCGACGAAATCCTCGCCGATGAAATAGGCGTTGGGAATGTCATAGATGATGCGCACGGCGTCATTACCGTATTGCTTGAGCGCGGCGAGCAATTCGCCGATGCCGGGCAAAAACGCAAAGGGCATGTTCTCGACCCAGAGCGAGGTGCCGGCGGATTCCGCAACCGGGCACAACAGATCGAGCGCCTCGAAGAAGTATTTGGTGAGTTCGTCAGGGCTCGCCGGAAACAGCGGATTGGCTTTGCCCGGACCGACGACGACACCGCGCGCGCCGAGTTCGCGGGCAAGCCGCACGGTTTCAACCAGCAGCTTGAGTGAATAGATGCGCATGCCTTGCGCTGCGGCGGCGACGTTGATGTCGATGTTGGGCATGTTGAGCGACACCAGCTTCAACTTGCCGCTCTCGATGGTTTGGCGCAGCGCGCGGCGCTGCTCGGCCGACATATCGCTCGGCCAGTGATGGCCGGGGTGCACCATGATTTCGAATTCGTCGAAACCCTGATCGGCGAGCCGCGCGAGGCAGGCTTCGGCGCTGTGCGAGCGCATATAGGAATAGGTGTTGGCGCCGAACAGCGACGCATCGCTGGACGCACACTTCGAAACCTGGACGCTACGCTCCCGGTGCACCGATGCGCGCCCTTCTGCTTGCGCGGCGCCGTCTTGTCGCGGCGGCGGCCAGTCATAAACCCGGGGCGGCTTGAGTCAACCGCTATCCGGCATTGTGAGTTGGCATTTGTCATTCCCGAATATCGGGTGATATGGTCCCGGCCATCGTGACAGCCGAGCACCCGACGAACGAGATGCTCGGGCCTACGCTCGCGGCCGAGGATCCGCACGTCTACGAGCATTAAACGCCGATTTCTAAGCCCGGGAGGCCACACATGAGTCCAGTTTCCGCCGCAAAGCTTTCGGCCCAAAGCACCGAAATCCCGATGCTGATCGACGGCGAGTGGCGCACCGCCACCGAGACCTATGAGGTCAACGATCCCTATCGCAACACCGTGGTCCACCGCGCGCCGCGCTCGTCGCAGGCCGACCTCGACGACGCGCTAAATGCCGCGACCAAGGCTAAATCCGTGATCGCCAAGATGCCGGCTTATGAGCGTGCCGCTCTGCTGCGCCGCGCCGGTAAGTTGTTGGTCGAGCGCGCGGATTCGATCGCGGAAATCATGGCGCGGGAAACCGGCAAGGCCGTCAAGGACGCCAAGGCCGAGATCGTACGCTCGCAGGACACGCTATCGCTGTCCGCCGAAGAAGCCGTGCGCATCGAAGGCGAGCATATTCCGCTCGACGCCAGCGCCATGGGCGCCGGCAAAATCTGCTTCATGCTGCGCTTTCCGGTCGGCGTGGTGGCGGGGATAACCCCGTTCAACGCACCGGTGAATCTCGCCTGTCACAAGATCGCGCCGTCGATTGCCGCCGGAAACGCCCTCGTTCTCAAGGCGCCGCCGCAGTGCCCCGGCGTGATCCACGCGCTGGCGCAGATTTTCGTCGATGCCGGCACGCCCGCCGGCGTTCTCAATGTTTTATATGGCGATACGGTCGGTCCGGCACTGGTGAAGGATCCGCGCGTCGATTTCATCACCTTCACCGGCTCGCCGCGCGCGGGCGCGCAGATCAAGGCCGCCTCTGGCCTGCGGCGCGTTGCGCTTGAACTCGGCGGCAACGGCATCACCATCGTGCATTCCGACGCCAATATCGCCGAAGCCGCGCCGCTATGCGGCCGCAACGCCATGCGGCTCGCCGGCCAGAGCTGCATTTCCGTGCAGACGGTCTATGTCCACCGCAGCCTCTACGACAAATTCGTCGATCTGGTCGTCGCCGAAGTGAAGAAGCTTAAGCTCGGCGATCCGCTCGATCCGACGACCGATGTCGGCACCGTCATCGACGAGGTTGCCGCCAAACGCGTGGAATCCTGGATCGATGAGGCGGCGAAAGCCGGCGCCCGCGTGCTCACCGGCGGCAAACGTCACGGTGCCCAGGTCGAACCAACCGTCATCGCCGACGTGAAACCGACCATGAAAGTCGTGTGCGATGAGGTGTTTGGGCCGGTCATCAGCATCCTGCCCTATGACGACATCGAGGACGTGTTCCGTTTCGTCAGCGAAAGCCGATTTGGGCTGCAAACCGGCATTTTCACGGCCTCGACCGAACTGGCGATCCGCGCGGTGCGCTCGCTCCGCACCGGCGGCGTCATCATCAACGGTTCTTCGACCTGGCGCACCGACCAGCTCGCCTATGGCGGCGTGAAAGACAGCGGCATCGGCCGCGAGGGCCCGAAATACTCGATCCGCGACATGACCGAAGAGCGCATGGTTCTGTTCAATTACTAGCTATCCCCGGCGTTTTCACAGGGGGATTGTACGCCAGCGCCGCGTTAGCCCATGATACGGCGTTGCCTTTTGGAGACGACCCGTGCGACCGCGAACGAAAACGAAAGTGGCCGAGAAGCCGCCGACCTCGGCCAAAGCGCCGGTGGCGCGGCTGGTAGAGCCGACGCTGCCGGATATCGACGACGACGCCGAGGACCGGCAGCGCGTTGGCGTGCAGTCACTGGGCCGCGCGTTCGCCATCCTCGAGGAAGTCGCCCGTCACCGCGAAGGCATCGGCCTCGCCGACCTCAGCAAGCTGGTCGGCCTGCACAATTCGACGACATTCCACCTCGCCAAGACGATGGTTTCCCTGGGTTACATCCGCCAGGAGAAGGATTCCAAGCGATACCGCGTCGGCCGGCCGCTGTTTGCGCTCGCCGCCAGCGCGCTCGACGAGATCGAAATGGTCAACGTCGCGACGCCGGTTCTTGAGGATTTATCGCGCGAAACCGGCGAGAGCAGTCATTTTGCGGTGCGCATGGGCGACGCCGTTGTGGTGATCGCCCGCACCAGCGGCCCCGGCGCCTTCCAACTGACCGACCGGGTCGGCGTCGTGCGCCCGGCGCACTGCACGGCGCTCGGCAAAGTTATCCTCGCGTCGCTGCGGCCCGACCAGCTCGAGCGTTTCCTCGAGCGCGTCGACATGAAGCCGTCGACCGAGAAGTCGATCACCGACATTCCCGTGTTGCTGCGCGAAGTCGCCGAAATCCGGCGGAGCGGGATTGCTATAGACGACGGCGAATTCAACGCCGAAGTCCGCTGCGTGGCTGTGCCGGTGAAAGACTTCACCGGCCAGATCGTCGGCGCCCTGGGAATTTCAGGGCCGATCTGGCGCATGTCGAACCAGGCGCTGCAAAGCCGCGCCAAGATCGTGCAGACCGCTGCTGACCGTCTCTCGGCCGGCTTCGGCTCTAAGGCATAAGTCGACTCGCTGTAAAGCGGGTTAAAGCCATACGAATCGCGCTTTTGGCGTTGACTCCGGCCCACCGCTCCGGAAATATCTCCAACAATAAAAAAACGCCTCTCACATCATCGCATAAGCGGGATTGGAGGGTGACGGCGCAAACAGCGTCTTTCCGGGAGGGAAACCACAATGACCAGCACCAACAGGCGAAGTGTATTGAAAACGGGCGCCGCTTTTGCCGGCGCGGCCGCCATCGGATTTCCGTCGATCGTCAGCGGCCAGATCGACAAGATCAAAATCGGCCATCTCACGCCTTTGACCGGCTTTCTCGGCGCGCTCGGCGCCTACGCTCAGCTGGGCCTTCGGCAGGCCGAGGACGAAATCAACAAGGCCGGCGGTGTCATGGGGCGCCAGTTGGACATCACGTCGGAAGACTCGGTCAATCCCGCGACCGCAGCGACCAAGGCCCAGCGCATGCTGGAGCAGGACGGCGCCACCGTGCTGATGGGCGAGATCAGTTCCGCTTCCGCCGTGACGATCATGCAGGTGGCGGCGCGCAACAAGCGTTTGTTCATGCAGATTGGCGCGCGCTCCGACTCGTTGCGCGGCAAGGGTTGCAACAAATACACCTTCCACGTCGATATCCCGAACACAGTGATGGTCAACGCTGTCGGCAAGGCGCTGATGCGCGACAATCTGGTGAAGGGCAAAAAATTCCACACCCTCACCGCGGACTACATTTTCGGCCACGACTTGCTCAAGGCCGCGAAGACTTTCTTTGCCGCCAACGAAGCAACGCTCACCGGCGACGAGTTGATCGCGACAGATGTCACCGATTTCAGCCCCTATCTGCTGAAGATCCGGCAAGCCAAGCCGGACGTGGTCTGCTGTAATCTGGCCGGCAACCAGGTTACCATCCTGATCAAGCAATACGCCGAGTTCGGCCTGCCCTACCCGGTCGTCGGTTTCAATCTCAACACGGCCGACGCCTGGGCTGCCGGCGAAGGCAACCTCAGCGGCACCTGGCCAACCGTCTGGCATCACGATCTCGACACATCGGCGTCGAAGAAGTTCGTCGCCGACTTCATCGCGAAGCATAAGAAGCCGCCGGAAAATCACGCCTGGATCGAATACATCTCGCTCAAGATGATGGCGCAGGCCATGAACGAGACCAAGTCGACCGATTCTGAAAAGCTGATCGCCTATTTCGAGAAGGAGGCGCAGTTCGACGTCCTCAAGGCGCGCAAGGCCTATTTCCGGTCATGGGATCATCAACTGGTGCAGGAAGCCTATCCGTTCACGGTCAAGCCGAAGGGCAAGGCCAAGGATCAGTACGACTTCCTGGCGCTCGGACCGGCCGTTCCGGCCGCGAACGAGCCGCTAGAGGTCATCAATCCGACCAAAGAGCAGAATCCCTGCACTTTGACGTGAACCGCAGTCACGGCGCGGGCGCCGATCGGCGCTCGCGTCTGTGCCGCGCGCTAACACCGGCATCGCCGCCGTATTTATTCGCGTTCCTGTTCTGAGATGTAAGCCATGTTTCTACTGGAACAGGTCGTCAACGGCCTCGTGCTCGGTGGCTACTATCTGCTGATCGCGCTGGGCTTGTCGCTGATCTTCAGCGTGGGCGGCGTGGTCAACCTTGCGCATGGCGCGTTTTACGCACTCGGCGCCTATGCTGCGGTCGAAATCACCAAGCATCTCGGCTTCACCGCGGGTCTCGTCCTATCCCCGGTCGCAGTTGCTTTGCTCGGTGTCCTGTTCGAGCGCTTTATCCTGCGCCGGTTCTATACCGCGGATCCGATCCTGAGTTTGTTGGTGACATTCGGCCTTGCCATGGTGGCCGAGCAGTTGATCCGCATTGTCTGGGGCTCAGCGCCGCGCTCGCAGACCATGCCGCAAGAGCTAAAAGGCGCCGTCATTATTGGCGACTTCCTGTTCTCACGCTACCGCCTGATGCTGCTTGGCGTGGTGGCCTGCGTGCTGCTGGGCATTTGGCTGCTGCTGCATAAGACTTCGTTTGGCCGCGTGGTCCGCGCCGGTATCCAACGGCCCGACATGGTCGCCGCATTGGGTATCCGGCTTCAGCCCTATATGACCGCCGTCGTCATGCTCGGCGTCGGCATGGCGGCGATGGGCGGCGCGTTCTTTGCCCCGATCACGATCGTGCATCCGGCCATGGGCGCGGAAATCATCACGGTTGCCTTCGTCGTCGTTGTCATCGGCGGCCTCGGCAGCTTCTGGGGCGTGGTCCTCGCCGCCCTGCTCGTCGGCGTGGTGCGCGGCATTACCATCCACTTCGCGCCGGCCGCCGGTGAGGCGTCGATCTACGTGTTGATGTTCTTGGTCTTGTTGCTTCGGCCGCGCGGCCTGCTCGGCGAACGGATCGAGAAATTCGAATGACGATCGCCCACGTGACTTCAAGATTTGGCCATTTGAAATATCGGCCGCTGCTGATCGCCGCGCTTTCGCTGATCGCCTTGCCGTTCCTGATGCCGGTTCTCGGCCTGTCCATGAACACGGCCATCAGTGTGGTGATCCTGGCGATCGCGACCATGGGGCTGAACATGTGCGTCGGCTACACCGGGCTGGTGTCGCTCGGCCACAGCACATGGTTCGGCATCGGCGCCTATGCTGCCGGATTGATCCAACTGCACCGGTTTCCCGGCCAGATGTGGCTGCCGCTGATCTTGTCGATGATCATCGTCGCCGCCGTGTCGACGTTCGTGGGCGTTTTCATCCTGCGGCGACGCGGCGTGTACTTCTCGCTGCTAACGCTGGCGCTGGCGGCGCTGACCTACACCGTCGCCTTCCGCTGGAGCGAAGTCACCGGCGGCGAAGACGGCCTCGGCGGCCTGAAGCGTGGCACCATTGGCCCGATTTTTCTCGACGACGGGCTCGCCTTCTACATCGTGGTCGCGCTGATAGCGTTGGCAGCACTCTACGTGTTGCTGCGCGTGGTGCGCTCGCCTTTCGGCCATGTGCTCGTGGCGATCCGCGAAAATCAGTTGCGCACGACGTTCCAAGGCTACCCCATTGAGCGTTACAAGCTCGGCGTGTTTGTGCTTTCGGCCGTGGTGACGGGCCTCGCCGGCGCCTTGCTCGGTTTCCAGACTTATTTGGTGTCGGCCGAATCCGTGTCGGTGCCGTTCGCGGGCGAAATGCTGGCGATGGTTGTGATCGGCGGCATGCACCACATCCTCGGCCCGGCGCTCGGCTCGCTGTTCTTCATCCTGTTCCGCGAGTTGTTCTCGGTCTGGAGCGCGAACTGGCTGCTTTATTTCGGCCTGATCTTCGTCGGCTTCGTCATCTACTCGCCCAGCGGTCTTATCGGCATCTGGGAAACACTGACGCGGCGCTGGCGTCCGCTACCGGAAGAGGCGGCGGCGATGAGCAAGCGGAAGATTTACGAGGGCCTGCCATTGCCCGCGTTCCTGCGGCCGCAAACGCGTCAGGGCAAAGTGCTCGAGGTCGAAAATGTGTCGAAGCATTTCGGCGGCATTCGTGCCGTCATTGGCGCCAGCCTCACGGTCGGTGCAGGCGAGATCCACGCTTTGATCGGGCCGAACGGCGCCGGCAAGACCACGCTATTCAATCTGGTGTCGGGCCTCTACGTGCCGGACGCCGGCACGGTGAAACTCATCGGCCGCGACATCAACGGCCTGTCCGCGCATCAGATTTGTCATCAGGGTCTCGCCCGCTCGTTCCAGATCACCAACGTCTTCCGCGGGCTGTCGATTTACGAGAACCTGCGTCTCTCGCTGCAGGCCCAGCATGCGATGCGTTTCAACATCTGGCGCGACATCGACAGCTATCCGGAAGTGCATGCCGAAACCGCCGAACTCATCAAATTCCTCGGCCTGGAAGGCATCGAGAACATTCCGGGAGGCGATCTGTCCTACGGCGGACAGCGACTGGTCGACCTTGGCATCGCGCTCGGCTCGAAGCCGCAGGTGCTGCTGCTGGACGAGCCGCTCGCGGGCCTTGCCGCCGCTGAGCGTGAACGCGTATCCAACCTGGTCAAGAACATCGCCGCTAACATTCCGGTGCTGATTGTCGAACACGACATCGACCGCGTGCTCGGTTTTTCGCAACGCGTGACCGTGATGAACCAGGGCGAAGTGCTGATGGCGGGCGCGCCCAGCGAAGCGCGCAGCGACCGGCGCGTGCAGGAAATCTATACCGGTACGGGAATCCCCGAAGTCGAGACCAAGCGGAGCGAGGATGCCAGCGCCGGCGCGACGCAGGTGTTGCGCTTCGAAGGCGTCAACACGTTCTATGGCAAGAGCCATATTCTCAACGACGCTACGCTGGACGTCCGCGACGGCGAGATCGTCGCGCTGCTCGGCCGCAACGGCGCCGGCAAGTCGACGCTGCTCAAGACGCTCGCCGGATTGGTGCCGCCGGCCTCCGGAGTTATCGAATACGAGGGCCGTAACATCGCCGGGCTGCCGGCACCGGATATCGCGCGCTTAGGAATAGGCTACGTGCCGCAGGGCCGCGGCCTGTTCGCCGGCATGACGGTCCGGGAAAATCTGTCGCTCGGCCGGTTGGCGCGCAAGACCGATGGCAGTAACGGCGTGGTCTGGAGCGAGGAACAGATTCTCGAATATTTCCCGCGGCTGAAGGAGCGAATGAACATCGCCGCCGATTATCTATCTGGCGGCGAGCAGCAGATGGTGGCGGTGGCCCGCGCCATGTCGGGCAATGTGAAACTGCTGCTGCTGGACGAGCCGTTCGAGGGGCTGGCGCCCACGGTGATCCTCGAACTGTTCAAGGTATTCGATCAATTGCGGCGGCACACCTCCATCGTGATCGTCGAGCACAATCTCGATCTGGTGCTGGCGCTGGCCGACCGCGTCTTCGCGCTCGAGCGCGGCGCGGTGTTCCATCAGGGCCCGGCACAGCCGTTGCTGACCGACCTGGCCTATCGCAAGAAAATTCTGTGGCTGTGAACAACCGCCGGTGATTGTGGTCTAATGCCCCTCAAACAATATCGGGGGAAACCACATGGCCAATCAGATCGATCTCAAAGGCAGAAACGCAGTCGTCACGGGCGGCGCCCAGGGCATCGGCCGCGCCATTGTGGAGCGGTTTCTGGATTCGGGCGCCTCGATCGCCATCTGGGATCGCGACGAGAAGCTGACGCAGCAGACCGCTTCGGAATTGAAAAGCCGGGGCCGTGTCATCCCGATCACCGTGGATGTGACGCAATTCGCCGACATCGAGAAGGCCCGCGACGCCACGCTGAAAGAACTCGGCCGCATCGACATCCTGATCAACAATGCCGGTATCACCGGCCCAAATGTGACGACCTGGGAATATCCTATCGACGCCTGGCAAAGCGTCATGCGCATCAATCTCGACGGACCGTTCATGTGCTGCAAGGCTATCGTGCCATCGATGATCGCGCAGAATTACGGCCGCATCGTCAACATCGCGTCGGTCGCCGGCAAAGAGGGCAATCCGAATGCGCCTGCTTATTCGGCTTCGAAGGCCGGTGTCATCGCGCTGACCAAATCGCTCGGCAAGGAACTGGCGAGCTACGACATCGGCGTCAATTGCATCACGCCGGCAGCGGCCAAGACCGCGATGTTCGCGCAGATGACGCAGTCGCATATCGACTACATGTTGTCGAAAATCCCGCGTGCCCGCTTCGTCAACGTCGAGGAGATCGCGGCGCTGGTCGCGTTCTGCGCCTCCGCGGATTGCTCGTTCACCACGGGCTCGGCTTTCGACATTTCGGGTGGGCGCGCGACGTACTGACCTCCCTTGCGCCCGGCGCGTCGTTCGGCGCATCCTTGGGCAAAGAGAAAAAGCGCTGGGGGAGATGGGAATGCCCAAGAAGGTCATGTCGAAGTCATTGAAGCCGCGTGGGCGCGAACTGCGCTCGCAGCTTTGGTTCGACAATCCCGACAACCCGGGCATGACGGCGCTTTATCTCGAGCGCTATCTGAACTACGGCCTGACCCTGAAGGAACTGACCTCGGGCAAGCCGATCATCGGTATCGCGCAGACAGGCTCCGATCTGTCGCCCTGCAATCGCCATCATCTCGAGCTGGCTTCACGGGTGCGCGCCGGCATCACGGCGGCCGGCGGCATTGCGTTTGAGTTTCCGGTGCATCCGATCCAGGAAACCGGCAAGCGGCCGACCGCCGCGCTCGACCGCAATCTCGCCTATCTCGGCCTCGTGGAAATTCTA
>Ga0193699_10000515_pt1 | contig 16475 bp, 7 predicted proteins | sample L3c2metaG_FD_160095 | JGI IMG/M metagenome (GOLD analysis project Ga0193699, IMG submission 160095) | Soil microbial communities from a riparian zone of the East river system, Colorado, United States - L3c2 | ecosystem: Environmental > Terrestrial > Soil > Riparian zone | place: USA: East River...
TTGCCATAACATAATTTTCTTGAGTTTGATGATGGCTCTGAATGAACGCTGTTCAAGTACTTGACACATGCTAATCGAACGTTTAATTTATATTGTATTTAATATAATATTTATTAAAAGTGGTGTACAGGTGAGTATATAATATTTTGGCTACCTATTAGCAAGGAAAAATAAATTCCTTATAATCAAAGGAAGATAATTAATCTTCCGCTTATAGATGACAATAAATGTTTCGGTAAAGTAGTAGTTAAGGTAATAGCTTAACTAGCTAAAAATTCCGTAATCGAGACTGAGAGGTCGATCGATCACATTGGGTCTGAAAAAACCCCAATACGTATAGTACAGCAGTGAGGAATATTGGTCAATAGCCTAACGGCTGAACCAGCAACTTGGAGGAACGTAAAGTTTCGGCTTGTTATACCTAAAATTAAAAGGTTAATATCGATTATGTCGAATAAAGTTCTAGATAGAATACTGATTATGACAATTTTCTATCTATTTGTCTTGACCAAATTACGTGCCAGCAGTCGCGGTAATACGTAAAAGACTAGTGTTATTCATCTTTAATAGGTTTAAAGGGTACCTAGACGGTATTATTAGCCCAGGACAGGGTACGATATTACTAGAGTTTTATAGGAGAAGGAAGTATTTATGGAGGAGAGATTGAATTTTATGATCCCTTGAAGACTGGTAACGGCGAAAGCAACCTTCTATCTAATAACTGACGTTGAGGGACGAAGGCCTGGGTAGCAAACAGGATTAGACACCCTAGTAGTCCAGGCAGAGAATTATGAATGTCATAGACTAGATTATTTTAGTCTATAAATGAAAGTGTAAGCATTCCACCTTAAGAGTAATGCGGCAACGCAGGAACTGAAATCATTAGACCGTTTCTGAAACCAGTAGTGAAGTATGTTATTTAATTCGATGCTCCGCGAAAAACCTTACCACAATTTGAATAATCCTTTATTCTTTAATGAATAAAAGAATTACAAGTGTTGCACGGCTGTCTTCAGTTAATGTCGTGAGATTTTGGTTAGTTCCATAAAATTAACGTAAACCCTTGCTTTATTTTTAAATAATATTTTATAAAGTAGTTCGCCATTATATTGGTTTGATATATGGGACCAAGACAAGTCATCATGGCCTTGATATTGTGGGCTATAGACGTGCCACATAACCCTATACAAAGAGATGCGAAAATGTGAATTTGAGCTAATCTCAAAAGTAGGTTATAATATGGATTGTAGTCTGTAACTCGACTACATGAATAAGGAATTACTAGTAATCGTGAATCACCACGTCACGGTGGATATTATCTCAGATAGGTACTAACTACTCGTCACGCGCCGAAAGAAGTATGTGCAATAAGTTTGGTGAGCTATTCCTTTTAAATTAAGATAATAAGGTTTTTAAACTGGTATAGTAAATTTTCGTATGTGTGACTTTGATTGGTGTTAAGTCGAAATACGGTTCGTGTAGTGGAAATTGCACGGGGTTGATTATATTTAACAATAAACTGTATATATGTATTAATATGCAAAAGGAAGGTTCCGTTTGTTGGTATGACGGGTTGAGCTGTAAACTCAATAGCCTTTTGCTGTCGAAGGTTCAATTCCTTTCCTTCCTAAATTATATAGTTAATTTAAATGCGGATTGATGTAATAGTAACATAACTGGCTCATGACCAGTATATAGAGGTGCAACTCCTTTGTCCGCACGGATATATTTTAAATTTAAAGCCTTTATAGCTCAATGGTAGAGCATAATACTGTTAATATTATGGTTAGATGTTCGATTCATCTTAAGGGCTATATATTACCATTTAATCTAAGATGAGCATGTGTGTTAGCTTAATTGGCAGAGCAATGTGTTACGGCCACACTTATACAAGTTCGAGTCTTGTACATGCAGAAAACTATCCTTATAATTTCTTTTACTCAGCATGCTTTTTATAAGTATATATTATATAAAAATTTTCTGCTAGAAAATATAGGAGATTAAAAAAATTTTTTTTTATTATTTATGGATTCTCTTTTTGTTTTAAATGAAACTTTTATTAACGGTTACCGTACTGGTATATTAGATTTTATTTCTTTAGTTTCTATTTTATCCGGAATATTAGTAATAGTTAGTAAAAACCCTATAGTTTCTGTCCTATTCTTAATAGGGTTGTTTTTAAGTATATCTTGTTATCTTATAGTATTAGGTTTAAATTTTATAGGATTATCTTATTTATTAGTTTATGTAGGAGCAGTATCTATATTGTTCCTTTTTATATTAATGTTAATTAATGTAAGAATAAGTGAATTATTAAATGATACTAGTAATAGTTTACCTTTAGTTTTACTTATTACACTAGCTTTTAACTACCCTGTTAATAATATATTACCTTATAGTATTATTGCATATGCACAAGATACAATTAATAAAATAGAATATATTAATTTCAATTATACGATAAACAATATATGAAACATGAAAGGTATTATGTCAGATAAGGGTGAAATATCTTATGCTACAAGTAAAATATGGGATGGAAATTTATCTGAAGCTAGTCATATAACAAGTATAGGTAATATAATGTATACTAGCCATAGCATCTGGCTTATTATCACATCTATAATTCTATTATTAGCCATGGTAGGGTCGATTGTTATTACAATAAAACAAAAAACAATATATTAACTTTAAGTTTAACTTATTTATGGTTAATATAATAAAAGAGGGATTAGCTCAATTGGTAGAGCTACCGTTTTACACACGGTAGGTTAAGTGTTCAAATCACTTATCCCTTAGAAACAAATATACAACAAAAAAAATTTTTTTATGTATGAAAAAAAAGGTAAGAATAAATATAGCTTTTAATTAATTGACTTAAATAAACCAATTAATATCAAAAAGAGATAGTATAATAAAAAGGATATATATATAATATATTTTTTTTTACTTTTATGTAAAAAAATGGAAAATATTAGTTTAAATATCTATTATAAATGATAAGTAGAAAAAAAGAATAAATGAAAAAAAAATGACGAATTTAATAAGAAGTAAATTTCAAGCACACCCGTTCCATTTAGTTTCACCTTCACTTTGACCTCTTTATACCTCTATTGCGTTATTAAATTTAACAACTAGCGGTGTATTAACAATACACGGTTTTAGCCATGCAAATATCTTTTTAACTTCTGCTTTTATAGCTGTTATTTCTTCTATGTCCTTTTGATGACGTGATGTTATAAGTGAAGGTACATACTTAGGTAATCATACATTAGCGGTACAAAAAGGGTTAAATATGGGAGTTGCTTTATTTATAGTATCAGAAGCCTTGTTTTTTTTAGCTATTTTTTGAGCTTTCTTTCATAGTGCTTTATCACCTACTATCGAATTAGGTGCTCAATGACCCCCTATGGGAATAGAAGCTATAAATCCTTTTGAATTACCTTTACTTAATACTGTTATATTATTATCTAGTGGTATAACAGTTACATATGCTCATCATTCTTTAATTCAAGGAAACAGAAGTGGAACTTTATATGGTTTAATTGCTACAGTAGTTTTAGCTTTAATCTTTACAGGTTTTCAGGGTGTAGAGTACACAGTTTCTTCATTTACTATAAGCGATGGAGCATACGGATCTTGTTTCTATTTTGGTACAGGTTTCCATGGAATACATGTTATGATTGGTACTGCTTTTATAGCTGTTGGTTTATGACGTGTACTTGCTTATCATTCTACTGATAATCATCACCTAGGTTTGGAATCAAGTATACTTTATTGACACTTCGTTGATGTGGTATGGCTTTTCTTATTCATTTCCATATATTATTGAGGTTCTTAAAACTAGGTTAATTTAATAAATAATATAAGTTTTGTTAAATATATTGGTTAAATATATACCTTAAATTAATTGTTTAAATTTAGTATTTATGGTTTTCGCTCAGAATAAGTTTTTTCCAATTTATATTATGGAAAATTTTAAAACATATATATTATATACGTAGAGACTTTGGCTTAATTGGTAAAGCGTGTGGCTTTTAATCACTATTATATGGGTTCGAATCCCATAAGTCTTAATAATATAAGCGGTTATAAGTTAATGGTAAACCGAACGCCTTCCAAGCGTTTTATGTCGATTCGAATTCGGCTAGCCGCAGTAATAAATAAGCAAGGGTTAGTAACTTAATTGGTAAAGAACTTTCTTGTCACGCAAGTAGATGTCGGTTCGAGGCCGATCTGACCCGTAATTTTCTTTAGTTTTTTAAAACAAAATATGTTTATTACCATTAAAAGGAAAAGTTGTCACTGGTAAGACGAGATATTTGCTAAATATTGTGTATTAACACCTGGATGTTCAATTCATCTCTTTTCCGGTAAAAAATAAAAGTTAAGTTAATTTTCGTGAGTTTTAAAAGAGCATAGTTTAATTGGCAAAACAAGAAGCTTCAAACTTCAAATTCTCAGTTCAAGTCTGAGTACTCTTGTGTTATGTGATACTTATGCGTTATATATTTTAATTTAAAGATATTAAAGATGTAATTGTTATAAAAAAAAAATAAATAAAACTTTTGTAGTAGGTTCTTTAACTTAATTGGTAAAGTGCGTTTTTGATAAGGATGTTATTCAAGTTCAAGTCTTGAAAGAATCACAAGATAATGTTATATAGCAAGATTCTATATTAAGATAAAAGAGAATTGGCCGAGAGGTCTAAGGCGATAAACTTGAAATTTATTTGGTTTTTATAAATCACATCCGTTCAAATCGGATATTCTCTGTACTGTTTATTATATTAAATATATATATAGGTATTATTAAACGGGTTAGAGCCAGGTTGGTTAGGCGTCTCATTTGGGTTGAGGAATTGTTATGTTCGAATCATAATAACCCGAAAAATACTTAAATAGTTTATAACTTATATTGGTATTAGTAATGTAATCGATATAGATTTAATGTTTATCTACTATAAATTGTAGTATAAGCAAGTATATAAAGAAACTATTAGGAATACCTTGCTATACATTAAAGAGAGTATAATTTAATTTGTGTTTGAAAAAGAAGTTAGCACATGAACTCTTAGATAAATTCAGTAATAAACGAAGTGAATTGAAATATCTTAGTAACTTTAGGAAAAGAAATCAAACGAGATTCTACAATTAGTGTGAATTAAAGTAGAAGAGCCTAGAGTATTAAACAAGTTATTTGTATTAAATAATTTAAAGTGATGAAGGTAACTAAGTCACTATTAATACTTTAAATAAGTAAAACGGGCTATAAACCTGTTTGAATATAAAGGGGAACCTTCCTCTAAGGCTAAATATAATGTATAAGCGACAGCGTATAGTTCTGTGAAGGAAAGGTTTGAAATAGTAGTTTTATAAGCAGCTCAAGCAAAGTTTAAATGCATAGTGAGAGCGTACCTTTTGCATAATGGGTCAGTAAGTTAATGTTAGATGCGAGCAGTAATGCCTAGATAAACCAATTATGAAATAATGAATTAGTATCTAAAATTAGACCCGAAGCCTAGTGATCTTACCATAATCAGGGTTATAAAAGCCCGAACGGGTTATCGTTGTAAAGATATCCGATGAATTATGGTAAGTTAGTGAAAGACAATACTGACTAGGATAGCTGGTTTTCTGCGAAACCTATATAAGTAGGTAATTTAAGTTACATCATAGCAGGTACAGAACTGTGATCTCAGGCAACTTTTAATTAATATAAGATAAATTGTTTGTTATATTAATTAGTTTTGCATATATCGGGGGATCGTGAAGATTTTATCGGTGAGTATTCGCACTCGGAAGGGCAATGATGAATTTTGAATAATCGGACATAGTACGATAAGGTTGTATGTCTAAAGGGAAACAGCCCAGAACAAGAGTTAAGGTTCCAAAATTATTGTTAAGTGAAATTAAGGAAGTTTCTATCTAATACGATTAGGAAATAGGCTTAGAAGCGGCCATTTTTTGAAGACCTCGTAACAGAGCACTGGTTTAGTATCTAGTTTACTATTTACACTGATAGTGGCACCGAAAATTTAACGGATCTAAACAATATACCGACACCTTGTCCATATTAATATATAGACTATCATATTATATGGGGTAGCGGAACGTTGGGTAAATTTTAGACTTTTTCTTAAATAGATTAATGAATAAATGACCCAAGTGAGAATGCTGACATGAGTAACGAAAAAGGGATAAATCCCTCGCCTAAAGCTTATGGATTTATTAAAGTAACGGCCTCTAAGTTTATAAAACCTAAAGGATTAAACGATGAGAAAATCTTGTCTACAAAGTAACAACCTTTATATGACGATAAATTCGTCATAAAGTGTCAAAGGTTCTGGAAAAACAGTAAGATTTCTTTTGCATTGTAAAGTACTTTATAGTATTAGCTATGTTAAAGGTAACGTGACATAATAACCGTACCTAGAATCTACCACAAGTAAGCAAGTAGAGTATACGAAGGCGTTTGAGTGAACAATCATTAAGGAACTCGGCAAACTAACTACCGTAACTTAGGGATAAGGAGAGCCATTCCTCCTGATTAATATCAGGTAAAGAATAGGAAGCATGGAATAGTGTTGTACGACTGTTTAATTAAAACAAAGCACTTTGCCTATAAGATAATAAATCAAAGTATTGAGTGTGATTTCTGCCCGATGTCGGCTGGTTAACGGATTTGCTAAGTTGACTAAAATAAGCTTGGTTTTGAAGGAAACCCCGATCAATGGCGGCCTTATTTTGAGGGTCCTAAGGTAGCGGAATACCCTGGCCGTTAAATGCGGTCTTGCATGAATGATTTAACGATACAACAGCTGTCTCAATGATTGGCTCAGTGAAATTGGAATAACTGTGCAGATACAGTTTACCTCTAGTTAGACGAGAAGACCCTATGCAGCTTTACTGTTGCTAGTTATTGGGTATGATTTAATTAATTTTAGTAGTATAAGGTAATTGGTGAGATGCTATTGAAAGACCTTTATTTTGTTGGTCATATTGGTAGAAAGATTATTCTACTTTTTTATCTCGAGAGATAAGAAATAACCCCATTTATAAAGGGGAACAATGGCTAGGAGGCAGTTTATGCGGGGCACAGATCCCATAAAAAGTACCTGGGTGTATCCAAAGTTAATTTTGTAAAATTGACATGACTTACTATTCAAGTAATAGTACTATTCATGACTACTAAATACATTAAATTAAAAAATGTGTTTATTTATTTTTAGTTTGTTATTTGGTATAGCTTATGCTATAACTAATCCAGCTATATATCTATTAAGTTAGAAATATTTTTTTTTCCAAGTAAGATTTTAACTATATGGAAAATAGATGTAATTAAAACATTGACGTAGATATATAATTCCAATGTTTTTAGTTTTTTTATTAGGTGTATTAGGCGAAACCGAATTACAAATAGCTAATAAGATAATTATGTTTATTACTTGTCAAGTTTAATGGCTTAATCTTGCTTTACTGTTTGACTTACACGTCTATCAGTCGCGTAAGCGGGGCATATGATCACAAGATGCAGAAAGGAAAGGTCTTGGGTTTTTGAAAAAGCTACGCTAGGGATGTTAGTCCTCCAATGTTTAAGTCTATCCTGGTTTAAATTGGACTTTTTTAGACTTAAACTCATTGGTAATTTATTGGGTTAATTTCAAGAATAACTTTATCTAAGGGTTTAGTGTACTTGAAGCGAACTTTACTTTAGCATATAAAACAAAAAAAGTTTGTTTTATTTGAAGTAAAACCGTTCAACGACTAGAAGGTGAGTTATGCTAACAATAATCCTTTTAATAATGCCCAACCTTTTTTACATATATAGTTATATATTTGCTATATTCTTAGTTTTAAATGCTAAGGTATGGTTTTACCTAAATTAATATTAAATTATTAATGAAATAGACTTTATTATTTAGCTTAGTATCTATATAGAAATAAACTAAACATGAAGCTTATTACCACTAAATATATTGGTATATCAAAAATAAAATAAGATAGTAAAATGAATAAAAATAATAATAATAACCAAAAGATAGAAACGCTTAAACCGCTTATATTTAGCAAAAAAGTAAATCTTAAACATAAAATTATACCTTTAGATGTTATAACTAATACTATAGGTCCTATTAGGTTTTTTCCACCCGCAACTAAAGAATGATTTAATTCTATTTATTCTTATAATCAGAATTCTATTAAGAATTTGTCTGTTGCAGATAAAACTTTAAGTAGATTAATTAGAAGTTATTTTAATTTTTATTTTAATAAGAAAGTCTTTAAAAGTAAGAAGATAGCTATAAGATTTAGAAGATTGTCTTTAAAAAAGATATTTATAAGTAAAGCAGAATTAAAACATACAAATTCTAAAGTTATTATTACTTTATACATATATAATGAAGAAAAAAGACTTTTAAGTCGAAAACTAAAAAACCTAGAAAAGCTGTATTTTAATTCTAAATTACAATTGTCACTTAATAAAAAAAAAAATACAGATTTAAAAAATCTATTGGATGATATTAAAGAATATAAAAAAAGAGTTCCTCTTATAAATTATTTAGAGGAATTAAAATCTTCTATTCTTGAGTTAGATTTATTTTTATTAAAAGGAAAATCTAAGGATTTATTAAATATAGCTAATTTAGAGACATATTTAGAAAATATAAATGAAATGATAATTTTAAGCAAAAAAGATAAAATTGCAAGGGAAAGGTTAGATCAAATATATACAGAATCAATAAGAAAAATCTGGTTAGATAAAGAAATAAAAGAAATTGCTTCATGTAAGCTTTTACTTGACTTAAATAAATCTAAATTTAAAGATGAATTTTTAATGAAACTAAAACACTTAATAGGTAAAATTTATAATAAAGAAGTAGAATTTAATATTGTAAACTTAAAAACCTTGTATTTTAATAGTGATATTTTTACACAAGCTATATCTATAAAATTGAAAAATAGAAAAAATAACTTGTTAAGAGTTTTAAAATCATCTTTACATTTAGTAAAACTACCAACTGTAAATAAAATAAGAGAAAAATACGGAGCAGCAGATAAGTTATGCTTAGATCACCTTAAGAATTTGCATATTAATTCTGTTATTAATAAATATAATATTAATAAGGATACTTTAGATCAATTATTGTTAGATATATTACCTTATTCAACCATTATATCACATATTAAAGATAAAGCATCTTTTTCTACTTATAATGAAAACTATACTAAGATTTATAATCCATTAGATCTTGTAATTAATTCTTTGAAATATAAAACTATGGCAGGTGTGAGATTAGAAGCTAGAGGTAGATTAACTAGGCGTTTTACTGCCTCTAGGTCTGTATTCAAAGTTAAATGAAAAGGTAGTATTAAAAATTTAGATTCTTCTTATAAAAAGTTGTCTTCAGTAATTTTGAGAGGTCATACTAAGTCAAATATACAGTATACTATTATAAATTCTAAAACACGTAATGGTGCTTTTGGACTTAAAGGTTGAATAAGTAGTAAATAACTGTTATTATATGTCTATGTTTTGAAAACTCACTCCGATTAGACATTACAATAATTTAATTTTTATTCATAATTCTCGCGTTGCATTAACTATATAAACAAAATTGAAGAAATAGTCTGAACCATCTTGTGAAAGATGGAAATAAAGGATAAATAACCTTTATGATAACAAATATTGAACAGGCTAATTGCGCCAGGAAGTACAAATTGAGTGCGCAGTTTGGCACCTCGATGTCGGCTTAGCTTATCCACATGAATGCAGGAATCATGAAGGGTTCGACTGTTCGTCGATTAATAAGTTACACGAGCTGGGTTAAATACGTCGTGAGACAGTATGGTTTCTATCTTCTAGAGGAAATTAGAATAAAATAAGGATAGCCCCCTCGTACGAAAGGAGCTGGGTATATTAACCTCTGGTTTACCTGTTGTTTATGTGCCCAATATTAATTAAAGTATAAATCTATTTTATACAGGGGTGTTACTTTCACTTAAGTAAATTTATAGCATAGGCACGGCAGGAACGCTACGTTAGTTAAAGATAAGTGCTGAATGCATCTAGGCACGAAACTTACTTTAAAATATTCTTAAATATACGTAGTTTAACACTACGATTTTACATATTTAATATGTAATTAATAGGCTTTAGCTGAAAGAATTTAAATGTTTTTAGGCATAAAGTACTAATTTTATAAATAACTGATTATTGTCTATATCTTACATTATTATTTATTCCTTCTTTCATATATTGTAAACATCTAGATAAAATTTTTATAATAATTTCTTAAAAGGCTTATTTGTTAGCCTGGTTAGCATAAAAGTAATGTAGCTGTTTTGTAACCAGCTGAAGCAAGTGCGATACTTGCACTGGGCTTTATATATCTATAAAAATATGTGCATATATTTAAGTAAGGCCTTATTGTCTAGGTGGTTAAGACCCGAAATTTTCACTTTCGTATTCGAGGGTTCGAGTCCCTCTAAGGTCAAATAAATAGCATATTTTATACTATACACTATACACTATACACTATACAATATATACTAGTGCAGACTGTAATGAGGAGATCCTGATAATGAGTAGATTACAGTATAATAATCCTAAAAATGGTTTAAAAGGTTATAGCTTAATTGGTAAAGCAAGCTGCTCATGACGGTTTAGATGAGTGTTCAAGTCACTTTGGCCTTAGTTTGTTTATAGTCCGAGTGCTGGAATTGGTAGACAGGGTAATCTTAAGCATTACTGATATAACATCGTGAACGTTCAAGTCGTTCTTCGGATAGATGTTTTAATAGACAATATTTTTAAAACAGATATACTTATATCTTGTTTAAATATATATTGTATTTACTTTTGTATGTTATTCCTATTTGATAATATAAATTTTGTATATTAAATATATAAATTTTGTTATATTTTTAATATAAAGGAAGGGGACATAGTTTAATTGGTAAAACTGCGACTTTGCAAGTCGTTATCTCAGGTTCGATTCCTGATGTCTCCAATGTTTACAAAAAATTAAGCTCGAGAAGCTCAATCTGGTAGAGCGGGATCTTGAAGCGATCTAGGCTGTAAGTTCAACTCTTATCTCGAGCATATTATCTATAAAATAAGTTTACAATACAAAATTTTTAATAATTTAAAGGTAGTGATGGAATAGGCAGACATGAATAGCTTAGGACTATTTGATTATTTTTTGATTTTATCCGTTCAAGTCGGATTTACCTTATACTTAAAAATAGACTAAGTAGATCTAAATTTATATTTGTTCTTTAGATTATTTTAAATTATTTATATTATGTATGTTGTAGACTAATCGGCAAGTCATAGGTTTTTGATGCTTATCATTAGTGTTCGAATCACTCCAACATAATAAAACTTTAAAGGGATAAAGGTGGGTATAGTTCAATTGGTAGAACAACTGTATGTGGCACAGTATATTCCCTGTTCAAGTCAGGGTATTCACCCTTTAAAGTATATAGGTTTAAATATATATTTATCTCATTTTATTTCATTTCATTTCATTTCATTTCATCTCTTTTAAGGGCAGCCTGGATAGTTTAATTGGTTAGAACATTAATTTCATGCATTAATAATGAGAATTCAAGTTTCTCTCCTGGCTGATGTTAATTACTTCACTTCTTTCATTATTATTATCGAATGCCGTGTCATTGAGACGAGATAAATCAATACTATATAGTAGAATAACAATCATAATATTATTATTATCAAGTTATCTAGCTTTAGATAGTCTATATGTAACAAACCTAGATACAGGTATAGGTTTATATGGAGGGTTATTTAATGCGACTAGTATAACTCATACATTTCAGTTATTTATTTTTTTAGTAAGTGCAGCAATATTGCAGTTAACAAGTTTTTATCCTCGAAAAATCTTTTTTAAAAAGTCATCCATTAAAATATTATCTTACAATACTATTAACTTTAAATCTAAAATAATAAATAAGATGGGAGAACAGTTTAAGATAATAGAGTATCCCTTAATAATATTATTTATTATTACAGGGGCTGTTTTTTTAGTTTCAACTAGTGATTTAGTTTCTATATTTCTAAGCATAGAATTACAAAGTTACGGGTTATACCTGTTAAGTACCCTATATAGAAACTCAGAGCTGGCTACTAGCGGGGGTCTTACTTATTTTTTATTAGGAGGATTAAGTTCTTGTTTTATTTTGTTAGGTACAGCCCTTTTATATGCTAATTCTGGTACTACTAGCCTTGATGGTATATATGTTATAGCTAGCATAAGTGATATAGGTAGTGAGCTAAGTAACACTGAATATTGATATAAGCCTGATTATATCAATATGTCTTTACTTATTTTAAGTGTAGGATTTTTATTTAAAGTAAGTGCTGCGCCATTCCATTTTTGATCTCCAGATGTTTATGATGCTATACCAACTGTGGTTACAACATTTGTAGCCATAGTAGCTAAAATATCTATATTTGTATTTTTACTAGAATTAGTACATTACACAAGTAATTCCCTATTTACAAATAATTTTAGTTGAACTACTAGTTTATTAATTAGTTCTTTACTTTCAATAATAATAGGTACAGTGGTAGGATTAACACAATTAAGAATAAAAAGATTATTTGCCTATAGTACTATAAGTCATGTAGGGTTTATATTATTAGCTTTAACTATAAATAGTATAGAGTCTATTCAAGCATTTATATTTTATTTAATGCAATATTCTTTAAGTAATTTAAATGCTTTCATGTTATTATTAGCTATAGGGTACTCATTGTATTGTTACAGTAATGAAAATAAGAAGTATAGTTCTTTATTAGATAAAAATAACTCTCCTATACAATTAATCAGTCAAATGAAAGGTTTCTTTTATATAAATCCAATATTAGCCTTAAGTTTAGCTATTACTATACTTTCTTTTGCAGGAATACCTCCACTTATAGGATTTTTTGCAAAACAGATGGTGTTAAGTGCTGCTTTAGATAATGGATATGTTTTCCTTACATTAGTTGCAATATCAACAAGTGTTATAAGTGCTGTTTATTACTTAAATGTGGTAAAAGAAATATTCTTTGATAAGCCGGAATATAAGGTAAATCCATATATCTCGGGTCTAGATATGTATGCTACTGTAACAAAAAAAAATGTTTTAGTCAAAAAATTAAGTTTTAAATACGATAACATAACACTATCAAGCCATTTAACTATAACTATAAGTATTTTAACTTTAATAATACTATTGTTTATTTTAATGCCTCAAGAATCATTAAGTATGTCAAATATATTAGCTTTGATATTATTTAATTCATAAATGACAAGTATTACTTTTTTTTTTATCTTTATACCTATATTAGCTATTATTTTATTAGCTATAAATTTAATATTTGCCCCACATAATCCATATGAAGAAAAAGACAGTGCATTTGAATGTGGTTTTCATTCTTTTCTGGGACAAAATAGAACACAATTTAGTATCTCTTTTTTTATATTTGCCCTTCTGTTTTTATTATTTGATTTAGAAATACTATTAGTTTATCCTTATGTAGTTAGTGCTTATGTTAATGGTATATACGGGTTAACTATAATGCTTATATTCTTTTTAGCTTTAACATTAGGTTTTGCGTTTGAATTAGGTAAAAACGCTTTAAAAATAGAAAGTAGACAGACATACACTTTACGTAGTAATTATTCTAAAATTAATAAAGTAGTGGGTAGACTTTAAAGTATTACATATATTTATATATGTATTTATAATTATATTTGTATAAAATTTTAATTTTTAATTACAAATTAGTAGAGTTAGTAAGGTTAACAGGAGAAATATTTTTTTAGCTTCTATCTTTTACAGGTAAATACTAAATTCCTTGGTCTAGTTTATGTTATTTAAATTAATATCTAATAATGCCTGACTTATATTACAGATTGATGTGTAATATAGCATAATTGGGTCATGACCAGTAAACAGGAGTGTAGGAAAAATATATTAAATATGCACGTAATAATTAATACAAATATTCCTCCTGGTTAATCATATATATTAAACATGCACTAATTAACATTTACAGGTAGAAGATTTTTTTGTGATTCAAGTAACTATTTGTCCTCCAAGTAGTGTTAATAAAGTATATAGGTTTTGCTTTATAAGTGTTAATGTAGTATAGACTTTTTTGTATTTATGGAGCATATATCTTTTTTACGGATGTTCCTTCCTTTTTTTTTAGACTAATAAATGTTTTTACCTTTTTTATTAGTAATACCTTTTATAGGAATTTTTATAATATCTACTTGCATGTCTTATGATACATGTACTTTAAATAATAAACGTATAAAAATAACAGGCTTAATTACATCCATTATTAATTTATTATGTTCATTATTAATATTTATACTTTTTGATTTTAGTGCAAATCAATTTCAATTTGTACAAGAGTATTACCAAGTAAATTCATATGATTTTTATTTAGGTATTGATGGCTTGTCTATATATTTTGTATTATTAACAACTATAATAGTACCTATAGCATTACTTTCTAATTGAAAATCTATAAATGAAAATATAAAATCTTATGTAATAATAATATTATTATTAGAAAGTTTGTTACTAGGTGTATTTTTAGTATTAGATATATTATTATTTTATATTTTTTTTGAAAGTATACTACCTCCTCTGTTCCTATTAATTGGTTTATTTGGATCAAGTAATAAGGTAAGAGCTAGTTTTTATTTGTTTTTGTATACATTATTTGGATCATTATTTTTATTATTATCGATTCTTACTATGTCATCTATAATGGGAACTACTGATTTTGACGCTTTATATAAAACTAATTTTAATTATTCTACACAATTATTTCTATTTTATGGTATATTTATAGCATTTGCTGTTAAAACTCCTACCATTTTTTTAAATACTTGATTATTGAAAGCTCATGTTGAATCACCATTAGGTGGTAGTATTCTTTTAGCTGGTATTGTGTTAAAATTAAGTTTATATGGGATATTTAGACTTATATTACCTTTATTACCTAAAGCTTCTTTAGACTATACATATATAGTATATCTTATAGGTATTATTACTATAATATACGCTAGTTTTAGTACACTAAGAACAATAGATATTAAAGAGCTTATTGCTTATAGTTCTGTTTCACATGCTGCAGTATACTTAATAGGTGTATTTAGTAATACAATACAAGGTATAGAAGGAGGTATCACTTTGGGTTTAGCTCATGGTTTTGTATCAAGTGGTTTATTTATATGCGCTGGTGGTGTATTATATGACAGATCTGGTACTAGGTTAATACATTTTTACAGAGGTATAGCTCAAATAATGCCTATATTTTCTATATTATTCTTTATATTATGTTTAGGAAACTGTGGTGTTCCTCTTACTTTAAATTTTGTAGGAGAATTTATGTCTTTATACGGTGTATTTGAGAAATTGCCTTTATTAGGTCTAATAGCTAGTTCCTCTATTGTATTTTCAGCTGCTTACACTATTTTTATGTTTAATAGAATAGCTTTTGGAGGAGCCTTCTTTTTAAGTTTAAAAGATCATTATGCTTTAATTGATTTAAATAAACGTGAATTTTTTATGTTGTTTACCTTAGCTACATTTACAGTAGTATTAGGTATATACCCTGCTCCAATCTTAGATGGGTTACATTACTCGGTGTCTACCTTAATATTCAGTACGTTACCATGTTAATAAATTTTTATTTGTGAATCTAGTTTTTATTTGTTTTAGTTATTAAGATGATTGTTTTTCTATTTTTAATTCTTTTTTTTTTCTTCTAGTTTTTTTAGATAATTACTCATCTAGTCTTTAATATTAATCTTTCTTTTTTTGTATAAAAAAATTTTTTTATTATTTATATTCTGTTATTTTATTTATATTTCTATTGTCCTACTTATATAGATACTTATTTTTAATAATTATACAACATAACATTATGGTTACAAATTAAATAAAAAAAAATGATTAATCTTATACAAGATAGCATATTAAATAATTGTGATGCTCCTAGTCCTTGAGGTTTATATTTTCAAGATAGTGCTACTCCACAAATGGAAGGATTAGTGGAACTACATGATAACATTATGTTTTATTTAGTTATAATATTATTTGGTGTAGGGTGAATAATGGTATCTATAGTAAATACATATGTTAGCAAAAAATCACCTATATCACATAAATACTTGAATCATGGTACATTAATCGAATTGATATGAACAATTACTCCCGCTTTAATATTAATACTTATAGCTTTTCCTTCTTTTAAACTATTATATTTAATGGATGAGGTTAGTGATCCTGCTATGTCGGTATTAGCGGAAGGTCACCAATGATATTGGAGTTATCAATACCCTGATTTTTTAACAGGGGATGAAGAATTTATAGAATTCGATTCTTATTTAGTACCAGAGTCAGACTTAGATGAAGGAGCTTTAAGAATGCTGGAAGTAGATAATC
>Ga0193699_10000516_pt1 | contig 16466 bp, 17 predicted proteins | sample L3c2metaG_FD_160095 | JGI IMG/M metagenome (GOLD analysis project Ga0193699, IMG submission 160095) | Soil microbial communities from a riparian zone of the East river system, Colorado, United States - L3c2 | ecosystem: Environmental > Terrestrial > Soil > Riparian zone | place: USA: East...
TGCCCCGCCACCGGCGCACCCAGCGCGCGCGCCCAGCGCTCGCGCACGAGCAGCGCGCCCGCGCGCAGCTCGCCCGCCGGGCGGGTCAGCGCGAACGGCTCGAACCGTCGAGCGCGCGCATCGTCGTAGAGGTAGACGGCGCTCATGTGGGGAGGCGGAAGTCGGCGGGGAGAGACTGGATCAGCGCCTTGAGGTCCGCGGCACGCTCGATCGTCGTCACGAGTGTCAGCCCGTCGCGCGTCACCACGACGAGGTCGTTTACCCCGTACAGGACGACGCCGTTCCCGTCGGCGTGCACCACGTTGCCGAGCGATTCCAGCGCATGAACGTTGCCGGCGAGTGCGTTGCCGTCCTTGTCGCACTGGCGCACGCGCCGCAGCGCCGCCCACGTACCGACGTCGTCCCATCCGAAGTCGCCCGGCAGGACGAGCACCCGGGCGCTGCGCTCCAGCACGCCGACGTCGACGGCGATGCCGGATGTCACCGCATCGAAGAACCCGGCGAGGTCGTCGCCGTGCACGGCAAGGTGCGGCGCGATCTCCGGCGTGAGCGCCCGAACCTCGGCGAGGAAGTCGCCGACGCGCCAGACGAAGATCCCCGAGTTCCAGAGATAGCCCTCGCGCAGCATCGACTCGGCGCGATGGCGGTCGGGCTTCTCGACGAAGCGCGCGACCCGCCGCACGCCCGACGTCAACGGTTCGCCCGGCTGGATGTACCCGAAGCCGGGATCCGGCCGATCGGGCACGATGCCCACGGTCACCAGCGCCTTGTACCGCTCCGCCGCGTCTGCGGCGTCGGACAGCGCGCGCCGGAAGCCGGCCGCGTCCTTCACCGCCCAATCCGCGTGCACGCTGAACATCACGGCCGCCTCGCCGTCGCGCTGCTCGATGACGTGCGCCGCCCAGGCGAGCGCCGCCGCCGTCCCCGCCGGACGCGGCTCCGCGATGAGGTTCTCGCGCGGGATGCGAGGCGCCAGCGCGGCGATGGCCTCGACGAGCCCCGCGTTCGTGAGCACGAGCGTCCGCTCGGGCGGCACCAGCGGCGCGAGGCGCGCCAGCGCGTCCGCGAGCAGCGGCTCGTCGGTCGCGAGCGGGAGCAGCTGCTTCGGCCGGGCGGGAGTGCTGACGGGCCAGAAGCGCGAGCCCACACCTCCGGCCAGGATGACGGCCCAGCGGGTCATGAGCCTCCCGCGCTCGGCTCCTCGGGCGCGATGCCGGCCAGCTCCGCTGCGCGCGCATAAAGCTTCTTCGGGCTGAACGGCTTCGTCAGGAACTCGCTCGCCCCCAACTCCATCGCCATGTGATGCTGCTGCTCCTGGCCGGCGGCCGTGAGCACGATCGTCGGCACGTGCTTCAGCCGGTCGTCGCGCTTCATCTCCGCCAACACATCGAGGCCGCTGAGGTAAGGCATCATGAGGTCCAGCAGCACCAGCCCGATGTCTCCTTCGCGCCGCAGCACCTCGAGCGCCTCGCGGCCGTCGTAGGCAAGGGTGACGCGGAAGGGGCCCTGCTCGAGCTTCATCTTGATGATGCGCCCGATGTGCGGCTCGTCGTCGGCGACGAGCGCGTGCGTCAGCTCGGTCCCGTCGGCCACGCTAGACCAGTGCCGCGATCTGCTCGCGGTTGCGACGCAGCTCGAAGAGGAGCTGCCCGATGTGGGCGTCCGGGCGCACGAGCACGAGGAGAATGGCGTCGGCGCTCAGGACCGACGCGATGGCGAGGCCGTCACGGTACTCGAGCACCGCGGTGAGCAGGGGCCCGCGATTGGCGGTGCCACCCAGCTCGTCGGCCGGCCCGATGATCGCCGGGATGCGCGCGGCGAGGTCCTCGGCGTCCACGCCCGGCACGGTCTGGCTGTCGATCAGGAGGCCGTCGCGGCCGAGAATCACCGCCGCCTCCACTCCGTCGCGCTGCCTGATCGCGCCAACGAGGTCGCGGATGCTCGCCATGCCCACTCCCAGGGGAAAGTGCTGCGAAGCTTAAGGACGAGGGGAGTGAAGTCAAGCGACACTCTCGCTTGAGTTTGCCCGTACCCGCTCGTATCCTACTGGAGCCCCGCAACACGTCACGTTTCCGTCTGGTATCATGCTCCCGATTCGCCCGTCGCGTGCCGTCGCCGTGGCCGTCGCCGTCCTCGCCATCGCCTGTGGCGATCTGACGAGGCCGCAGGCCACCTTCATGAGCACGCCGAACTCGTACGCCCTGTACGCCTTCACGGGCGCGCCCGTCAACGGCGGCACCGCGATTACCTTCCTCAGCAGCCTGCCGTCGCGCGCCGACGCGGCCTACGCGTTCGATGTCGCGTTCGACCTCGATTCCGCCGGCCACCCGATCATCTATCCGGTGCGCGCGATCGCGAGCGATCTCGCTGGCGGGGTGAAGCGCGTCGGCCTTCAGGTCGTGCCCGGCCCGTTCGACGCCGTGCGTGAGGTGCCCCAGGTCGGCTACGACACTCTCTCCGCCAAGACGGTCAACGTCGGCGACGTGCTCGCCATCGAGATGCTCGAGCTGAACTCCTGCCTCTACAGCCGGGGCGGCCAGAGCCTGTACGCGAAGCTCACCGTGGACAGCGTGAACACCACCACCCGCCGGCTCTATGCCCGCACGGTGATCGACCCCAACTGCGGCTATCGCCAGGTCGTTCCGGACTCGATTCCCACGAACTGATGCACGACCTGAAGCTCGTCCGCGAGCGCCTCGGCGACCTGCGCGAGGCGATGCGGCGGCGCGGCGCGCTCGAGACGCTCGGCCCGCAGCTCGATCGGTGCGAGACGCTGGAGCAGGAGCGCCGCCTGCTCAAGCAGGCGGTGGATGAGCGCCGGGCGGCGCGCAATGCCGGCTCGCAGGAGGTGGCGCGGCGCAAGAGGGCGGGCGAGCCCGCCGACGACCTGATCGCGCAGGGGCGCGCGCAGGGCGAGGAGATCGCCCGCCTCGAAGCCGAGCTGGCCACGGCCGAGGGAGCGCTCATGGGCATCCTCGCCGAGGTGCCCAACATCCCCTTGCCCGACGTTCCGGAGGGCGGCGAGGAGTGCAACGTCATCGTCCGCAGCTGGGGCGACCCGCGTCCGTCGGACGGCGTGAAGCCCCACTGGGAGATCGCGAGCGCGCTGGGCCTGCTCGATCTCCCGCGCGGAGCGAAGATCAGCGGGTCCGGCTTTCCCGTTTTTCGTGACCGGGGCGCGCGGCTGGTGCGCGCGCTGATGAGCTACTTCCTCACGCTGCACACCGAGCGGCACGGGTACGAGGAGGTCTGGCCGCCGCTGCTCGTGAGCCGCGCGAGCATGACCGGCACCGGCCAGCTTCCCAAGTTCGAGGACGATGCCTACCGCATCGCCGACGACGACCTCTTCCTCATCCCGACGGCGGAGGTGCCGGTGACGAACCTCTACCGCGACGAGATCCTCGACGGCGACAGCCTGCCGCGCGGCTTCACCGCGTACACGCCCTGCTTTCGCCGCGAGGCCGGTTCGGCGGGCAAGGACACGCGCGGCATCCTGCGCGTCCATCAGTTCGACAAGGTGGAGCTCGTCCGCTACGCTGCCCCCGAAGAGTCGAACGCGCAGCACGAGCTGATGCTCGGACACGCCGAAGCGGCGCTCCAGGGGCTCGGCATCCCGTACCGGGTGAAGCTGCTCGCCGCCGGCGACACCGGCTTCGCGAGCGCGAAGACATACGATCTTGAAGCCTGGGCACCCGGCGTCGGGGCATGGCTCGAAGTCAGCTCGGCCAGCAACTTCACCGACTTCCAGGCGCGGCGCGCCAACATCCGCTATCGGCCCGCGAAGGGGAAGGATGTGCGCTTCGTGCACACCCTGAACGCCTCCGCGCTTGCCTTCCCGCGCACGATCGCCTGCATCCTCGAGCACTACCAGCAGCCGGACGGCTCCGTCGTCGTCCCCGACGTGCTGCGTCCGCATCTGGGAATCGACCGGCTCGGGTAGCGATGCGCCGCGGCGCCCCGGAGCTGCTCGTCGGCCTCGTCCTGGCGATCCTGCTCGCGTCGTACGTGGTCTACACCCAGCGCGTCGTCCGCGAGCTGCGGCGCGAGGCGCTGCGCTCGAGCCGCACGTTCGCGCGCGTCTTCCGGGCCCAGAGCGACACGAGCGAGGGCGCCGGCACCCAGGCGCTGTTCGACCTCTCCAAGAGCATCGTCGAGCAGGGCGTGCCGCTCATCGTCACCGACAGCGCCGGGCGCCCCACCGCCCAGGCCAACTTGCCTCCCGAGATCGCCAGCGACGAGGCGAAGGTCCGCGAGTACGTCCGTGAGCTCGACCGGCAGAACGCACCGGTCGTCGACTCGCTGGTCGGACAGATCCACTACGGCAACACAGCGTTGGTGAAGTGGCTGCGCATCATCCCGGCGCTCCAGGCAGCCACCGCCTTCGTCCTCCTGCTCGCGGCCGTATCCATCGTGCGGGCACGCGGCAACGCCGAGCGCGAGCGCGTCCTCGCCGGCATGGCTCGCGAGTCGGCGCATCAGCTCGGGACGCCGCTGTCGAGCCTTGCCGGTTGGATCGAGCTGCTCGAGGAGGGAACGCCGGACGCCGGAACCCGGCGCGCCGTCGATCACATGCGGGCCGACATCGAGCGGCTGGATCGGGTGGCCAACCGCTTCGAGCGAATCGGCCGCGAGCGACGCCGCGAGCAGGTGGACCTGCATGCCCTCGTCGACCGGATCGCCGCGTACTTCCGCGCCCGCGTTCCGACGCTCGCGCATCAGGTGGCGATCGACGTGGCCGCCACCGCCGGGCCGGTGGCGGTGACGGGCGATCCAGTGCTTCTGGAATGGGCGCTCGAGGTGCTCGTCAAGAACGCCGTCGATGCGCTGGCCGGCCGGGGTGGGCGCATCGCCGTCTCGGCGCTCCGCCGCCCCGACGGCGGCGCCACCGTCATCGTGGCCGACGACGGCCCCGGCGTCCCGCGCGATCTGCGGGCGCGCATCTTCGAGCCCGGCTTCTCGACGAAGCAGAGCGGATGGGGGATCGGGCTCTCGCTGGCGCGGCGGATCGTCGAGGAGAATCATGGCGGCTCGCTGCGGCTGACGTCCGCCGACCGCGGCGCGGCGTTCGAGATTATCTTGCCTTGATGGACATTGCGACTGACGATCCGCTGCTCGAAGGTCTGAACGCCGCGCAGCGCGAGGCCGTGCTGCATGTCACCGGTCCCCTGCTCGTCCTCGCGGGCGCGGGCTCCGGCAAGACACGCGTCCTCACGACGCGCCTCGCGCGCCTCATCGACCAGCACGGCGTGGATCCCAGCCGGATCCTCGCCGTCACCTTCACCAACAAGGCCGCCGGCGAGATGAAGGAGCGCATCGCGCGCCTCCTCGGCCGCGCACCCACCGGAATGTGGGTGGGGACGTTCCACGCCATCGGCGCGCGGATGCTGCGCGCCGCGCCGCATCTCGTCGGCCGCACTCCCTCGTTCACGATCTACGATCAGGACGATACGGGGAGCGTGGTGAAGCGCATCATGGAGCGGCACCGGCTCAACACCAAGCAGTTCACCCCGCGCGGCGTGCACGCCGCCATCTCCGACGCCAAGAACTCGCTCGTCACGCCCGACGAGTACGCGAACCTCGCGATGGATCCCTTCTCGCGCGCCGTCGCCGCGGTGTACCGCGACATGGGCGAGGACCTCCGCGTCGCGAACGCCGTCGACTTCGACGATCTGCTCGTCCTTCCCGTCCGGCTGCTCGCCGAGAACCCGGCAGAGCTGGACAAGTATCGCCGCCGGTTCCAGTACATACTCGTCGACGAGTATCAGGACACCAACCGCGCGCAGTACCAGCTCGTGAAGCTGCTGGCGGGGGGCCACGGCAACCTCTGCGTCGTCGGCGACGACGACCAGTCGATCTACGGCTGGCGCGGCGCCGACATCCGGAACATCCTCGACTTCAACAAGGACTTTCCCGAGGCGCACACGGTGCGGCTCGAGGAAAACTATCGCAGCACGCCGGAAGTGCTCGATCTCGCCAATGTCGTCATCAGCGCGAACCGTGGTCGGATGGGAAAGACGCTGCGTCCCACTCGGCCGAGCGGCGAGCGCGTCACCGCAGTCCGATGTCTCGACGAGCGCGACGAGGCGGACTTCGTGGTCGAGGAGCTCGTCACCCGGCGCGCGCAGTCGTCGGGCATGACCCTGCGCGACATTGCCATCGTCTATCGCACGAACTCGCAGAGCCGCGCGCTGGAGGAGGGACTGCGCAAGCGCGCCATCGCGTACCGGCTCGTCGGAAACGTGCGCTTCTACGACCGGCGCGAGATTCGGGACCTCATGGGCTACCTCAAGCTCATCGCGAACCCGGCGGACGACGAGGCCTTCCGGCGCGCCGTGGCCGTGCCCAAGCGCGGCCTTGGCGACACCACCATCGAAGCCCTGGCGGCGGCGGCACGCGCGGCCGGCATCCCGATGCTCGCGGCCGCCGTACGCCCCGACCTGCTCTCCACCATCCGCCCGGCTGCGCGCGGCGCGCTCGCCGAGTTCGCCGCGCTCATCGCGAAGTTCCGCGAATCGGCGCGGGAGGCGGCGGTGGACGAGCTGTTGAAGGAAGTCGTCGACGGGATCCGGTACGACGAGTATCTGCGGGCCGAAGGACCGGAATCCGCCGATCGGCTCGATAACGTGCGCGAGCTGATCACCGGTGCGGCCGAACAGGTGGCTGACGAGGAAGGCGAGGTCGGGCTGACTCCCCTCGATCACTTCCTCCAGAAGGCGATGCTCGTCGCGGAGCTCGACAAGCTCGGCCCCGACGCCGACGCGGTGACGCTGATGACGTTGCACAACGCGAAGGGACTCGAGTTTCCGGTGGTGTTCATCACCGGGCTCGAGGACGGACTCTTTCCCCTCGCCAAGGCGTTCGACGACCAGGCGATGCTCGAGGAGGAGCGCCGCCTCTTCTACGTCGGCATCACCCGCGCCGAACGGAAGCTCTATCTCACCCACGCCGAGGAACGCCGGCGCAACGGGGAGTTCATGCCGTCGAAGGCGTCGAGCTTCCTCGTCGCCATTCCCGAGGACATGCTGGAGCAGCGCAAGACGATCAAGGTGCGCAGCTCGGGCCGCTCGTTCATGCAGTCGCTCGGCGGCGGCAGCCAGTGGGGCAACTCCCGCAAGCGACCGGGCATGATGGAGCAGGACCTCCGGTCCGCCGTGATCGACGACGACGCCGGCTTCCCGCCGAGCGCCGCGATGCGTCGGCCCGGCCAGCCCGTCACGCGCGCCGCGAGCTTCGACGACGCCGAAGCCAGCCAGGACGCCGCGGTCATCGCCGTCGGTGCCCGCGTGAAGCATCGCAAGTTCGGCAGCGGCGTCATCGCCGAGCTGGCGGGAGCCGGCCGGGATCTGAAGGCGAAGATCGATTTCGACGACGAGGCGATCGGGCGCAAGACGCTCGTCGTCGCGCAGGCCAACCTCGAACGGGATATCGACTAGTGGCGGTCACGATCGACGACGTGCGGCACATCGCGGCGCTGGCCCGACTCGGTCTCACCGACGAGCGAGCCGACCTCCTGATGACCGAGATGAACACCATCCTCGGCCACATGGCAGTGCTGTCGAAGGTGGACACCAAGGGAGTGCAGGAGGCGATCGGTGTCGGCGCCCAGGGGCTGCCGGTCCGCGACGACGGCGGCGCGCCCATCCCGCTCGCACGCTCGCTCGACGCGTTCGCGCCGGCGCTGCGCGACGGCTTCTTCATCGTGCCGCGGCTCTCGACCCACGAGTCGGCGGAGGAGGAATGACCGAGCCGATTCCCACCGGCACCGCCGCCAGCCTGCAGGAGCATACCGCGTCCGGGCGCACGACTACCGCCGCGACCGTCGACAGCGCGCTCGCCCGTGCCCGTGACGTGAATGCGGGCCGTGAGGGCCTGAACATCTTCGTCGCCCTCGACGACAGCTACCTCCAGGACCACGCCACCGTATCGGCGACGCAGCTCACCGACACCGAGCCGGGCCTGCTGCTCGGCGTTCCGGTGGCGATCAAGGACAACATCGCCACGCTGCACCATCCCACGACTTGCGGCTCGTTGATCCTTGGCGGCTACGTCAGTCCGTACGAGGCGACGGTCGTCCGCCGGCTGCGCGAGGCGGGCGCCGTCCCCTTCGGGAAGACGAACATGGACGAGTTTGCGATGGGCTCGTCCACCGAGAACAGCGCCTATGGGCCGACTCGGAATCCCCCCGCGCCGGACCGCGTCCCCGGCGGCTCGTCGGGCGGCTCCGCGGCGGCGGTCGCGGCGGGTATCGTGCCGATCGCGCTCGGTTCCGAGACGGGAGGCTCGGTGCGGCAGCCGGCCGCCTTCTGCGGCATCGTCGGCGTGAAGCCGACGTACGGACGCGTGAGCCGCTTCGGGCTCGTCGCCTTCGCGTCGTCGCTCGACCAGGTGGGCGTGTTCGGCGCCACGGTGGACGACGCCGCGCGCGGGCTGCGCACGATCGCCGGCCACGATCCGCTCGACTCGACCTCGGCCTTGCTAGACGTCCCCGACTACCACCTCGCCCACCGGCGGTCGGTGAAGGGGATGGTGATCGGCCGGCCGAAGGAGTATTTCCCCGAGTCGCTCGACCCGCGCATGCGGGCGCGACTCGACGTCGCGCTCGAGCACCTCCGCGAGCTGGGCGCCGAGATCCGCGACGTCTCGCTGCCGCACACCGGCCTCGCGATCCCCGTCTACTACATCGTCGCCCCCGCCGAAGCGTCGTCGAACCTCGCGCGGTTCGACGGCGTGCGGTACGGACTGCGCATCGGGGGCGACGGTCTCAAGGGGATGTACGAGGCCACGCGATCCAAGGGCTTCGGGCCCGAGGTGACGCGCCGCATCATGCTCGGTACCTACGTGCTGAGCGCAGGCTACTACGACGCCTACTATCGAAAGGCGCAGCGGGTGCGCACTCTCATCGCGGACGACTTCAGCCGCGTGTTCGCGTCCGGGGTCGACGTGCTCTTCACGCCGACCACGCCGACGCCCGCCTTCCCGATCGGCGCCATCTCCGATCCGTACGAGATGTACATGAGCGACATCTTCACTGCGACCGCCAACCTCGCCGGCGTCCCCGCCATGTCTCAGCCGATCGGTCGCGTTGGCGGACTGCCGGTTGGCGGCCAGCTGCTCGCCGCGCACTTCCAGGAAGAGAAGATGTTCAGCGTCGCGTACGCCCTCGAGCGCGCCCTCGGCGTGGGAGCGTCGTCGTGAGCGCCCCCATGGCGGCGTCGCTGCGGGCGGACTGGGAGATGGTCGTCGGGCTCGAGGTGCACGTGCAGCTCCGCACGCGCAGCAAGGCGTTCTGCGCCTGCTCCTGCGAGTACGGGGCGCCGCCCAATGTGAACACCTGTCCGGTCTGTCTGGCCCTGCCGGGCGCACTGCCGGTGCTGAACGGGCGCGCCGTGGAGCTGGCGACGCGCGCGGCGCTCGCCCTCAACTGCACCGTGCATCCCGTCTCCGTCTTCGCACGCAAGAACTACTTCTATCCCGATCTTCCCAAGGGCTACCAGATCTCGCAGTTCGACAAGCCCCTGGCGACCGACGGATACGTCGAGATCGCGCGGAGCGATGCCTCCCCCATGCGCGTCGGCGTGACGCGCCTTCACATGGAAGAAGATGCCGGCAAGTCCATTCACGACCGATTTCCCGGCGCTACCGCCATCGATCTGAATCGGTCCGGCGTCCCGTTGATCGAGATCGTCAGCGAGCCCGACATGCGGTCGGCTGAGGAGGCGGGGGCATACCTCCGCGTGCTCAAGCAGATCCTCGAATACCTCGATGTCAGCGATGTCAGCATGGAGGAGGGCAGTCTGCGCGTGGATGCGAACGTCTCGGCGCGGCGGCGCGGCGCGGCGAAGCTAGGCACGAAGACCGAAGTGAAGAACATGAACTCCTTCTCCGGCGTCGAGCGCGCGCTCGAGGTGGAGTTCGTGCGGCAGGTCGGAGTGCTCGCGTCCGGCGGGACCGTGCAGCAGCAGACGATGCTGTGGGACGCTGGGGCAGGGGAGGTACGACCCAGCCGCACGAAGGAGGGGAGCCACGACTACCGATACTTTCCCGAGCCGGACCTGCCGCCGCTCGTGCTTGCGGACGAATGGATCGACCGGGTGCGGCACGACCTCCCCGAGCTGCCGGCCGACCGCCGCCGCCGGTTTGCCACGGATTACAAGCTCGGCGAGTACGACGTGAACGTCCTCACCGCCAGCTCCCGCGTCTCGGACTACTACGAGGCCGTCGCGCGCGCGCACCGCGATCCCAAGGTCGCCGCGAACTGGGTGATGGGCGAGGTCCTCGCGCAGCTCAAGGGTTCGGCTGCCGACATCGACACATTTCGCGTGCGGCCGCAGGACCTCGCCGGACTGCTCGACCTCATGCGCGATGGGGTCCTGAGCCACACCGCGGCGAAGCAGGTGTTCGCCGGGATGGTGGCGACCGGCGATCCGGCGGCGCAGATCGCCGAGCGCGAGGGGCTGGTGAAGGTGGATGACGATGCGCAGCTCGCGGCGTGGCTCGACGAGGTCATCGGGGAGCTGCCCACGGAGGCGGAGCGCTTCCGTGCCGGGGAGAAGAAGCTTCAGGGAGTGCTGATCGGCGCGGTGATGAAGAAGTCCAAGGGGCGCGCCGATCCGCGGAAGCTCAATCAGCTGCTCGCCGCGCGGCTCGGCTCGTAGAGCGGCGTGCCGCGCTGGAGGGCGTAGCCGAGTGAGGAGGTCGGCAGCCCGAAGAAGCGCTCGGCCTCTTCGTTCACCCGCTCGGGACCACCCGAGCGGAGGGCGTCGCGGCGCACCTGCTTCGCTCGGCGCAGCGCCTCCTCGCCCGACGGGTCGAGTCGGTACGACGACGATCTGTCGAAGTGCACGAGGAAGTCGACGATCGAGTCGTATGACACTTCGACGTAGCGCCCCACGTCCGCGTCGGCGAGGTCCCAGCGGCTGTTCTCGGTCATCAGGCCGAAGATTCGCTGCCAGCTTTCGCTGTCCGCCGCGTGCACCATCCCGCGGAAGATCCGCCGGTTGGTCTGGGTGCTGAAGATCGTCGGGCTCAGGATGCGGTCGAGCAGGCCGTCGGCGCGCGAGTGATCCAGCAGAATCAGGTCACGCGCCTGTCGGGCGCACGACGGCCCGAGATGCGTCTCGAACCGGCTCTCCCAGTAGCTGTGGCCCAGCGAGGAGGTGCTCGCCGTCACGGCCAGCTGCTTGGGGACGAAATGGTTGTGCGCGATGGAGTCGGCGGCCAGGTGCGCGAGATAGCCGAGCGCGAACGCGCGCATCGGCTCGTCGGGTGCCGCGTCGTGGATCTCCAGTCCCACCACCCACGAATGGCAGTGGCGGCCGGTCGGGACGTACTTCTTCGCCATGCTCGTGTCGGCGGCGATCGAGCCGTACAGGAAGTCGTACGGAAAGGCTCGCAGCAGGTCGGCGATCGCGTCGGGCAGCTGTCCGAGCGAGCGCAGCACCGCTTCACCGAGAAAGACATGGGTGCCCGGCGTCCACGCGAACGCCGGGGTCGGCAGAAGCGCAAGAAGCACCAGCGCGACGGCGAGGAGTCCGCCAGCGCGCGCCAACGTCACGAACGTCCTCCTAGACGCCCAGCCGCTTCCGCTGGCGCCGGAGTGCGCGCCGCAGATCGGTGAGCTCGGAGCGGACGAAGCCGTCGATCCGGTCGCGCGCCTCGCTGACCGTCTCACGGACGCTCGCCTCGATCTCGTCGGTTGGAATGCGATCGAGCAGCTCGCCGCCGCGCGACCGGGCCCAGCCGGCACCGGCCACACCGGCGGAGAGCGCTTCGCGTCCCGCCCACTTGGCGCCGCGAAGCATCGGAGCGACGGGACGCTGGCCCGACGGACCGCGTCGGAGCATGAGAGTCGCCGTGGCGCCGATGGCGGCGCCGATGAGGGCCGCGGTGAGCAGGTCGTACTGGGCGTCACGCCCAGCCTCGTCCCCGGGGGCGGACTCGCGGACGCGTGGTCCCCGCTTCGGGCGCATCGGAATCGTCGTGGCCATCTTCGAGCTCCTCTGACGCCGGGTGCGCCGCGCCGTACGCGTCGCCCTCGTCGTCTTCATGGTGAAGCGCGGCGGCGCCCGTGCGCACCCCGCGCACCGTCGACGCCGTCGCGACGAACATCGACTCTGCCTCGTGCTGTACGACCTCGAGCAACGCGTTGAACTCGTTCAACCGATGCTCCGTGAGGGCGATCGCCTGCTGCAACCGCTGGTTGGCGGCGGCGATCGTCGCATTCACCTGCTGCACGTCCGTACGGATCGACGTCGTGACGTAGTTCACGTTGTCGGCGATCGCGCTCGCGTGCCGCATCAGGGGGTTGATGTCCCCGTAGATGCGGTCCAGCAGCTCATTCACCTTCGCATAGCTCTTCCGGAAGTTCCACGCCGCCGGCACAAGCGCCACCGTGAGCACCAGCAGGGTCACCGAGATCAGCACGCTCGCGACCGAGGTCACGGTCTCGAACCAGTCGCGCTCCTGCATCACCAGCTTCATCGGCAGCGTGTCCACGTGCTGCCCGACCTGAACGAACAACCACGCGCCGGCGCGCGCGAACGAGACGGTCATCGGCAACCTGGACTGGATGAGAAGGCCGCTCGCACGGGCGTCGCGCCCGGGACGTGGAACCGCCGCCCTCGCCTCGTGCAAGGGCGGGGCCAACCGTACGGCGATCGGGCGCATCGTATCGAACGCGAGGTGGCAGTGTCAAGCCGCGAGCGTGCCGCGGCCGCCGTCCACCGGCGTGCGCCGGATCACCGCCGAACGGCGCGAAGGGTGCAGTGGCGGCCGCTCGCGCCTGCCTTGACGCTCGCGCGTACCTCGGGGATGTTTCCCCGATCGTCTTGGGCCGTCGCGCTCCGCTCGGCCCCGTCTCCTCGCACGCCGCCGCATGAACGCATTGCAGTTCGTCGTCCAGGGGGGCCACAGGCTCTCCGGCCGCATCCGCCCGTCGGGAAACAAGAACGCCGCCCTCCCCATCGTCGCCGCGGCGCTCCTCTGCGAGGAGCCGGTCCACCTCACCAACGTTCCGCGCATCAAGGATGTCGAGCACCTCGTGGAGCTCGTCAATTCCGTGGGCGCCAACGCGCAGTGGACCAGCCGTAACGCGCTCACCATCCACGCCAAGTCCCTCCATGCGGACGAGCTGGACCCCGTCCTTTGCCGGAAGATCCGCGCCTCCATCCTCCTCGCCGCGCCGCTGCTGGCCCGCTGCGGCGAGCTGGAGCTGCCCCCGCCGGGCGGCGACGTCATCGGCCGGCGACGCGTGGATACCCACTTCCTCGCCCTGCAACAGCTGGGTGCCTCCTTCCAGCTCGACGAGGCATTCATCCTGAAAGCGAAGAAACTGAAGGGCGCTGATGTCTTCCTCGACGAGCCGAGCGTGACGGCCACCGAGAACGCGCTCACGGCCGCCGTCGCCGCTGAAGGCACGACCGTGCTGCGCAATGCCGCGAGCGAGCCGCACGTCCAGGATCTCGCGCACTTCCTCGTCGCCATGGGAGCGAGCATCGAGGGGATCGGCACCAACACGATCACCGTCTACGGCGGAAAGCCGCTGCACGGCTGCACCCACGAGATCGGCCCTGACCACATCGAGGTCGGCTCGTTCATCGGCCTGGCCGCCGCCACGCGCTCGGAGATCACCATCGAGCGCGCCGGCGTCGAGCACCTGCGCTCCACGCTCATGGGGTTCGAGCGCCTGGGCGTCGTCTGCACGGTCAAGGGCGACGACCTGCTCGTGCCTGGCAACCAGGAGATGCGGATCCGCAGCGATCTCGGCGGGGCGGTTCCCAAGCTCGAGGATCAGCCCTGGCCCGCCTTCCCGGCGGATACGATGTCGATCGCGCTCGTCACGGCCACGCAGTGCGAGGGCGTCATCGTCATCCACGAGAAGATGTTCGAGTCGCGCCTGTTCTTCGTCGACAAGCTGATCAGCATGGGGGCGCGCATCGTCCTCTGCGATCCGCACCGCGCGGTGGTGGTCGGCCCTACGAAGCTCCATAGCGGGCGCGTAGAGTCGCCGGACATTCGCGCGGGCATGGCGATGCTCGTCGCCGCCCTGTGCGCTGAAGGCGAGAGTACTATCGACAACGTCGGGCAGATCGAGCGCGGCTACGAGCGCATCGACGAGCGTCTTCGCGCGCTCGGCGCCAAGGTGGAGCGCGTCGAGGACCGCCGCACGCGGTGAGCGCGGTCGGCAGCGGCACGGGGGTGGACGTTCGGGACGGTGGAGAGGTCGTCGACCACTTCGCCGAGCTCGGCGTCACCGCATTCACCACGGGGCGGGCGGGCGGCAGCTTCGGCATGCAGACCGCGGAGCCGGTGCGCGACGTCACCGCCCGGTGGGGCCGGCTTCGTTCCCTGCTTGGCGGTCCGACGGCCCGGCTCGCCACCGCGTACCAGGTACACGGAAGCACCGTCCTGAGCCATCGCGGCGACTGGCAGGGATTTCTGCGTGGGCCCGAAGCGGATGGGCACGTCAGCGCCGAGCGCGGCACGGGCATGGCGGTGACCGTGGCCGATTGCGTCCCTGTATTTCTCGCCCATCCGAGCGGCGCGGCGGCGGCGCTGCACTCCGGTTGGCGGGGCACCGTGGCGCGGATCACCGAGGTCGCCATCGGTCAGCTCCGCTCGCTCGGACTCCGCTCATCCGACCTCCGACTGCACTGCGGTCCCGCCGTCTGCGGTCGCTGCTACGAGGTCAGCGCGGACGTGTGTGCGCAGCTCACCGGCCGCGATCCCGGCCGGCCATCGTGCGTGGATCTTCGCGCGATCATCGCCGATCACGCGCGGGCGCTCGGTGTTCGGCACATCACGATCAGCCCACTGTGCACGCGCTGTGACAACGACCGCTTCTTCTCCCATCGCGCCCGCGACGAGGGCCGGCAGCTCGGAGTCGTGTTCGCGCCGACGTCGCCAACGTGAGGCGGGCGCGCGCAACGGCCGTGCGGCGGGGCGCGTACGGCGTGCCGTGCGGCGGGACGGCGTATCCGCGACCGACCGTGGCGCACCGACCGACAGCGCACCGACCGACGACGCGACTCGCGCGTCGACGCTAGCGCGCTAAGCCGCTCGGGGACCACAGCTTGACCCAGTAGGGCCGACGGCTTACTATAAAGGCGTGGGCGTCTTCGGGCCGCTCGCGAAATGTGGGGGAGGTTCCCCACATTTTTTTATTCTCCGACGTTGCCTAGAGACAACATGAACGACGAGCTGGAACATGTTGTCACGGAAGGGCTTGATGAGGCCGGCTTCGATCTCGTCGAGCTCCGCAAAGGCGGCACGCGCTCACGGCCCGTGCTCGAGGTGCGCATCGATCGCCGCGACGGCGAGAAGGTGAGCGTCGAGGATTGCGCGCGGGCTTCCCGCGCGCTCGAGGCGCATCTGGACAGTGGAGCGCTGGTGTCCGAGCGATACGTGTTGCAGGTATCGTCGCCCGGTGAGCGTCCCTTGCGGACGCCGGCCGAGTGGCGTCGCTTCGTCGGCAGATGGGCCAACGTGCTCGCGCCCGACGTCGGTGGTCGGTTCGAAGGTGAGATCGTGTCGCTGGACGAGGACGGGGGCGAGGCAGTCGTCACGTTGCGTCCCGAGCGCGGAGAGGCGAAGCGGATCCCGCTCACCGCGGTCAAGGAGGCGCGGCTGGCGTTTCGATTCCAATAAATTCAGGTACGGATCGTTCCTGACGATCCTTTATCAGCGAGGTCTGTGATGGTCAGTTCCGCAGAAATGTTGGCCGCGTTCCGAGAGCTGTCGAACTCCAAGCAGCTCGACCGGACGGAGCTCTACGGGCTTCTGCAGGACGGCTTCATGGCCGCGCTGGCGAAGAAGTACGGCCCCACCGTCCAGGCGGAGGTCGACATCGACGACGCCAAGGGCGAGATCAAGATCACGGTCCTCAAGACCGTCGTTCAGACGGTGGAGGACCCGGCGCGGGAGATCGCGCTCGAGGAGGCTCGCCTGTTCGACGAGGGCTTCGAGCCGGGCGACGTCATGGAGGAGCCGCTCGACTTTGCCGTCTTCGGCCGCGCCGCCATCCAGGCCGCCAAGCAGCGCATCATCCAGCGCGTCCGCGAGGGCGAGCGGACCAAGATCCGCGACGAGTTCGCGTCGCGCGTCGGCGATCTCCTCTCCGGTGAGATCCAGCAGATCGAGCGCGGCAAGCTCGTCGTCATGCTCAACAAGTTCCGCGAGGCGGAAGCGATCATTCCCTACCGCGAGCAGAACCATCGCGAGCATTTCCATCAGGGCGAGCCGATCCGCGCCGTGCTCAAGCGCGTCGAGGAGACGCCCAAGGGCCCGCGCCTCATCCTGAGCCGCGCCGACGGCCTGTTCGTCAAGGCGCTGTTCAAGCTCGAGGTCCCGGAGATCCAGCAGAACATCGTCGACATCCGGGCGACCGCGCGCGAAGTGGGCAGTCGGACCAAGATTGCCGTCTTCTCGCGCGACGACAGCATCGATCCGGTGGGCGCGTGCGTCGGCCT
>Ga0193699_10000517_pt1 | contig 16406 bp, 15 predicted proteins | sample L3c2metaG_FD_160095 | JGI IMG/M metagenome (GOLD analysis project Ga0193699, IMG submission 160095) | Soil microbial communities from a riparian zone of the East river system, Colorado, United States - L3c2 | ecosystem: Environmental > Terrestrial > Soil > Riparian zone | place: USA: East...
ACCGGGCCGCTCGGGATGCGCGACACCGGGTACAACCCGCCGGCGTCCGAGCTCGACCGGATCGCCGCGACGGAGTACCAGACCGCGCCACCACGCGGCATGGTCCGCGGCAGCGTGCACGACGAGAACGCGTGGGCGCTGAACGGGGTCGCGGGGCACGCCGGCGTCTTCTCGACGGCCGACGACCTGGCCGTGCTGGCCCAGACCATCATCAACGGCGGGTCGTACGGCGGGACGCGCATCCTCAGCGAGGACTCGGTCGACGCGCTGATGCACAACGAGAACGCAGCGTTCCCGGGGAACTCGCACGGGCTCGGCTTCGAGCTCGACCAGATGTGGTACATGGACGGGCTCTCGGGCCCCGAGACGGCCGGACACACCGGGTACACCGGTACGTCGATCGTCATCGACCGGGCGAGCCAGTCGTTCGTGATCCTGCTCACGAACCGGGTGCACCCCAGCCGCAACTGGGGCAGCAACAACCCGGCCCGGCGCGCGGTCGCCCGCGACATGGCGCGCGCACTCCCGGTGCGGCCCCGGGAGGGGAACACCGCCTGGTTCTCCGGTGTGGGGGACGCCCGCACGGTGACCCTGTCGACGCCGGTGCAGCTGAGCAGTGCACCGTCCCGCCTGACCTTCGACCTCTGGTACGACACCGAGCCCACCGATGTCGTGACGCTGGAGGCGTCGTCGGACGGCGGCAGCACCTGGCAGGCGCTGAAGCGCTGGTCCGGCTGGTCCGGCAAGAAGTGGGGTTCCGAGTCGGTGGACCTCGGTGCTCTCGACGGTGCCGTCGCCCTGCGGTGGAGGTACGCCTCGGACGCGCTGTACCAGGGCCGCGGCGTGTACGTCGACGGAATCCGGGTGACCTCGCCTGGCCACATCGCCTTCGACGACTCCCGACCGCGGGACGCCGATGCGGTGCAGCTAGCGGGTTGGTCGGCGTCGGCGAACTGACCGGTGTAATTTTCCTACATGTCGGGCGCCGCGAAGGTCGATGTCACCACGTCGACCCCTGACGGCCAGGGTCTCCCCTCGCTGGCCGTGCGGCTGCGAGCCATCCTGCCGTCTCTGTCGCGCTCCGAGCGGCGAGTCGCGCAGGAGGTGCTCGAGGACCCGCGTGCGGTCGCCGCCAGCACGATCACCGAGCTGGCGCAGAAGTGCGGTACCTCGGAGACCACGGTCATCAGGTTCTGCCGGACCCTCGGCCTGTCGGGCTACCCGCAGCTCCGCCTGACCCTGGCCAGCGAGTCCGGCCGCGTGGACAACGGCGGGCGCGTGGTCGGCGGCGACATCGGCCCCGGCGACGACCTCGCGGCCATCGTCGAGAAGATCGCCTTCGCCGATGCCAGGGCGGTCGAGGAGACGGCGGCCCACCTGGACGTCGCGGCGTTGCAGGCCGTGGTCGACGCGCTCGTCGCCGCCCGCCGCATCGACGTGTACGGCGTGGGGGCCAGCGCGTTCGTGGCGATGGACTTCCAGCAGAAGCTGCACCGCATCGGCCAGATCGCCTTCGCCTGGTCCGACACCCACATCGCCCTGACCAGCGCCGCCCTGCTGCAGCCGGGCGACGTGGCGATCGGCATCTCGCACACCGGCGTCACGTCCGACACGATCGACGCGCTCGCGCAGGCCCGCCGTAGTGGAGCGACCACGGTCGCCCTCACCAACTTCCCGCGCTCTCCGATCGTCGAGGTGGCCGACCACGTGCTGACCACGGCTGTGCGCGAGACGACGTTCCGCAGTGGCGCGATGGCGAGCCGGCTGGCGCAGCTCACCCTGGTCGACTTCATGTTCGTCGGGGTCGCCCAGCAGACCACCGCCGAGACGCGGGCCGCGCTCGAGGCGACGCTCGCCGCCGTCAGCGGCCACCGGGTCAAGCCCTCCAGCAGCACCAAGCGCCGCCGGTAGCTACCCGGGAGGCGCCCGCGTCGAGCCGGGCACGCTGCCGGCCAACAGCGCCTGGCTGGTCTGCGCCGCCAGCGCGTTCAACCTGACCCGCGCCGCCGCCGCCTTCGCCTCCGCATTCCACGCCAAAGCGACCACCGTCCACCACCTCGCTATAGACGTTCATCGTGATCGCGATCGAGCGCCGCGATGCTTCGTTAGCGGCGGACGACAATGGCTGAGAGCCCTAGAAGCCCGCTGAGCAGCCAGAAGGCCGCGCTTACCCCGGCACCTGCGGCAACCGCTCCGGCGGCCACCGGGATGACCACTTGGCCGGCCCGGTTGCCGGTGAACCGCAACGCCAGGGCGGTCCCGCGCGCGTTGGTGGGCACAGCCGCCACGATGAAGCTCATGGTGAGGGGCTGTCCCAATCCGAGCAGGAGGCCCAGGACGGCAAGGACGGCTCCAAGCACTAGCGCATCGGCCGGCAGCGTCACGAGCAGCAGCGCCAACCCCGAACCGGACGCGCTCACGGCGATCAGCGTCGATCGGCTCCATCGGGCCACGAGGCGGTTGATGACGAGGCGGGACACGAAACTGGCGCCGGCGCGGATACTCAGCAGCAAGCCGACGGTTCCGGGGCTGATCCCGCGACTTTCGCCGATCAGCGGCAAATAGCTGATGAGCAGGTCGGCGGCCGCGATGAGGGTCAGGCTGGCGAGGATTCCGGCGGGCACGCCGCCGATGCGGAACAAGTCGTACGTCGATGTGCGCCCCTTGGCAGCAGCACCACGCGGCCGTGGCGTGGGCGGGGTGCCGTCGAGCCGGAAGCATGCCACCAGCGACACGGCGGCGATCATCAGGCAGGCGAGGAACGCCACCCGCGTGGCCGCAGCCCGGTCGTCGCCGCCGCCGGAAGAGAGCACCAGGCCGGCCACACCCGGGCCGATCAACTGGCCCACCGCGACGGCTGCGGCGAAGAGGCCGTAGTCGCGGTCGTGCGACTCATCGGGGGAGCGCCGGGCGATCAGGGCTTGCGCGGGCACCATGAGACAGAGGTTGCCCAGCCCGAGCACCGCATTGCCGACCGCCAGATCCAGGACACTGTTCGCCTGCGACAGCATCGCGGCGGCCCCCACGAGCAGCACGGCCGCCAACCCGAGGAAGGGACCTGGGCGCCAACGGTCCAGCACGCGACCGAGCGGCACGGCCGCGACCAGCGGCAGAATCGCGAAGGCCGCGGTGATGTAGCCGATGTCCGCGGCGTCGCCTCCGAGTGCGATCGCGCGGTATGACGTGACGGGGCGGGCCAGTTGGACCGAGGTCTGAAGCAAGACGACGAGCAACAGAACCCGCAACAACCATGCGCCGGACCGAGGTGGTGCGGAAGCCTCCCGCTGAGAGATCAATCTGACGGCGGCGCCGCGGCCGCGAGCGGGAGTGTCGCCCCGCCGCCAGTGCGTCGGCCGCGGGCGGCGTCGTGGTCGTAGCGCTCTACGGGCTGCTCGGCGACCAGTCGCAATGCGTGCTTCTCGATCTTGGACGTATCTGTTTTCGGCAGCGTCTCGACCAGCTGGTAAAAGCGCGGAACCTTGAAGTCCGCAAGACGCTCACCCGCCCACAGCGCCAGCTCAGCGCAGTCGACGTCCGAGCCAGGCCGTGGGACAACGAAGACGAAAAGCTCCTCGTCGGTCAGCTCCGAGGGAACCCCGATGACCGCGCACTCCATGACGGTTGGGTGGTCATTGAGGACGTTCTCGACCTCCAGCGAGGACACGTTTTCACCGCGGCGCCGGATGATGTCCTTCTTGCGGTCGACGAAGAAATAGAAGTCCTCGTCGTCGCGCCAGGCCATATCTCCGGTGAACAGCCAGCCGTCGCGCAGGGCCTCCGCGGTGCGCTCGGGGTCGTTGAAGTAGCCGGCCATGAGCGCTGGGTTGCGCAGCAGGAGCTCGCCGACGACGCCGTCCGGGACGTCGTGGCCGTCACCGTCGACGATGCGGGCCTCGGTCCTGGGAACGGCCGGGTCGGGATGATGCCTCGGATGGCCCATCGAGCCGGGTTTGCGGGCGCCGGTGAGGGGCTCTATGAGGCCGAAGGTTGTCTCGCTCATGCCGAAGCCGGAGATCACCTTCATCCCGTATCTCGTCTCGAGCTCGTCGCGCAGGTCGCCCGGCAGAGCGGGGACGCCGTACGCCACCTTGACGCAATGGTCCTTGTCGTCCGCTGCCGCTTCTTTCTTGGACAGGATGAGCGTCATCGCGCCGATGAAGTTGAAGACTGCGACGTCGTGCTTGCGGATGTCTCGCCAAAAGCCACTTGCGCTGAACCGAGGGGAGAGGACGATCGCGCCGCGGGCACCGATCGCGCCCATCGTGGAGTAGGCCTGGGAGTTGATATGGAACAGGGGGAGGCAGGCGTAGATCCGGTCGCCCTTCTCCATACCCATCCAGACCGGGTATGCCTGGCCGGTCATCACGAAGCTGCGATGGGTCTGCATGACGGCCTTGGGGCGGCCGGTCGTCCCGGACGTGTAGATGAAGCTGATGACGTCCTCGGGCTCGACCCGGACGTCAGGCGCCACCGGGGAGGCGTCCTCGACCAGGGAGCGGTAGCTGGTGAGCCGGTCGTCCTCCCCGACCACAAGCACCTGCTCGAGTTCGGCCAGCTTGGGCTGAAGGTCGACGAACATGTCGACGTGTTTCGGGTCGACCAGCGCCAGCTTGGCGCGGGAGTGCTCGAGCAGGTAGCTGGTCTCGGCGGACTTGAAGCCGGTGTTGACGGCCACCAGCGTCGCGCCCAGCTTGGCCAGCCCCAGCCAGGCGTAGAGGAACTCCGGCTTGTTGTCGACCATGAACGCCACCCGGTCCCCGCGCCTTACGCCTAGCCCGGCCCACATGCTCGCGGCGCGGTTCACGTGCGCGTCGAACTCCGCGTAGGAGACGACCTGGTCCTCCCAGATCAGCAGCGGCGCATCGGGGACCTCGGTCACTGCCTTCTCCAGGAAGGTGCGCACGGTCAGGGAGGGCAAGGTCACCGGAGGCCTTTCGACGGGCGGACGGCACGAACGACAGCAAATAAGACGCCGTCTCACTGAACAAGACGAGGTGAGAGTACGCGTGACGGACTCGGCCCGTCAATGCGCCGTGTCCGTGTACGTTGAGACGATGTCTCAGACACCGCCACCGCCGCCACGCCCGTCGGCCGTCTCGTCCGTCACCGACGAGGAGTCGATGCAGTCGATCGGTGCCGCCGCGCGGGTGGTCGCCCTGATCGAGGCGGTGGCCGCGGCCGAGTCCAGCGTCGGGGTCCGTGAGCTCGCCCGGCTGACGGGGATCGACAAGAGCGCCGTGAGCAGGCTGCTGGTCCAGCTCCAGCGACTCGGCATGGTGGAACAGGCGCAAGGTGTGCAGGGGCGCTACGCGATCGGCCCGCGCCTGTTCAGCGTCGCCAGCCTCGTGGCCGCTCGGGACTCGCTCACCATGGCTGCTCGGCCGATCATGCGGGAGCTCGTCGACGTCGTCGAGGAGTCCTGCTATCTGGCCGTCCTCGAGCGCGGCGAGATGGTCTTCCGCGACAAGGCCGACTGCCACAAGCCGATCCGGTACGTGCTCGAGATCGGCCGCCCCATGCCCATCCACGCCGGTGCCGGCGGTCGCGCGGTCCTGGCCGGCATGACCCACTCGGAGGCGGCGGCGCTGCTCGAGAGTGCGTTCCTGGAGGAGCTGACGCCGCAGACCGTCACCGACCCGAAGGCGCTTCTCGTGACGGCGCAGGAGGACCGGTCCCGCGGCTACTCAGTGAGCTTCGGCGAGCGTGTGATCGGCGGCACGGCGGTTGCTGCGCCCTACTACTCGGGCGACGGCTCCTGCCGCGGTGCCCTGGTGCTGACGATCCCGTCCGAGCGGCTCGAGCCCGAGCGGGTTCCCGACCTCGGCGCGGCCGTCGCGGCCGCGGCGAAAAGGCTCTCGGTCCGGCTGGGCCACAGCGGGACGTGGCACGACACGCACCCGATGCCAGTCACCCCGTGACGAGGATCGACCGGATCGACCGCCTCCCTCTGCACCACGAGCTTGCCGAGCCTTTCGCGAACGGCCAGGGCTTCGTCGCCCACCGGGAGTACCTGGTCGTGCGCATTGTCGACTCCGACGGGGCGGTCGGCTTCGGTGAGTGCATCGGCCCGGTCGCCGGCACGGACCAGATCATCGAGCGCATCGTCGGGCCGGCGCTCGTCGGCACCGACGCGGACGCGGCGCTGGCCACCCTGACCCGCGTGACCGAGAGCCTGCGCCGTCGCTACAAGTCCTACGCGCCGTACGGCGCGGTCGGCGGCGTCGAGCTCGCGTTGTGGGACCTCCGCGGCCGGTCGCTGGGCCGCCCGGTCGGCGAGCTGCTCGGTCAACGCTTCCACCAGACCGTCCCGGCGTACGTCACCGGCCACTACTTCACCGATGGCCTGACCCTCGACCAGCAGGTGGACCGCATCGTCGCCGAGGCCGAGGGTCACGTCGCCACAGGTTTCCGCCGGGTGAAGCTCAAGCTCGGGCTCGCCGGCATCGGCCACGACCGGGACGCGGACGTGCAGCTGCTGGGTCGGGTCCGCAACGCGCTGCCCGCCGACGTCGCACTGATGGCCGACGCCAACTGCGCGTACGACCTCATGCAGGCCAGGCGAGTGGGCCGGGTGGCGCACGACCTCGGGTACGAGTGGCTGGAAGAGCCGCTCGCCGCGACCGACATCGCCGGCTACGCGGCCCTGAGCCGTGACCTCGACATCCCCGTATCGGCCGGCGAGAGCTGGGGCGACCCGGCCGTCTTCACGGCGGCCCTTGATGCAGGAGCAGTGAGCCTGTTGCAACCCGACGTCGTCGCTGCCGGTGGCCTCGCTCCGCTCGTGCGGCTGAGCCATCTGGCTGCAGCGCGCGGCGTCAGCTGCCAGCCGCACGTCTGGGGCACGGCGATTGTGATGGCCGCTGCCTTGCAGTTCCTCACATCGCGGCCGGACGCACCCCTCTTCGAGTACGACGCCTCGCCCAACCCGGTGCGGGACGCCCTGCTCGGCGGCCAGCTTCCGCTGCGGGACGGGGGCCTGGTGGACGTGCCGGCCGGGCCGGGCTTCGGCATTGAGATCGACCCGGAAGCGCTGGAACGCTTCCGCGACCGGCGGTGAGCACCGGCGGCCCGCGTAACACACCCGTAATGCTCGACCCTCTTGACATTTGTGGCGCAGGCCATAGGTTCTTCGCAAGCAGGCGAGACATCGTCTCGCTTGTCGAGACAGCACTGGACATGGCGTCCGGTCCTCACGTCCCCTGGAGGCACTCGTGCAGCGTTCTCGTTTCCTCGGTGTTGCTGCCGCCGCTCTGTCGGTCTGCCTGGTCGCGTCCGCCTGCGGGGGTGGCAATGAGGACAGCGCGTCGGCGGAGACCGGCGGTGCCAAACGGCTGAGCATCAAGTTCGGCACGCCGAGCGACACGCTCTCGAGCTCGTTCTACGCTTTCGTCGCCGCGCGGGAGCTCGGCTACTGGGATGACGAGAACCTCGACGTGGAGCTCGTCCCCGGCTCCGGCAGCGGCGCGCTGGTGGAGCAGATGGTCGCGGGCAACCTCCCGGCCGGCGCGCCGTCGCTGCCCGCCGTCATCGAGGGTCTCGGTGCGGGCCTCGACCTGGTGAACGTCTACACCTACAGCTACGGCAGCATCTTCAACATCAGGGTCCCCCAGGACAGCAAGATCCAGTCCATCGCCGACCTCAAGGGCGCCACGGTCGGCATCGCCGAGGCCGGCGGCGGCGAGAACGCCGTGCTCGCGTCAGCACTGCAAGACGTCGACCTCGACCCGGTCACGGACGTCACGACCATTCCGATCGGCGCGGGCGAGGCCACGACCTTGGACGCCATCGAGAGTGGTCGGGTCGACGCCTACGCCTCCTCCAAGAACGACATGTTCTCGCTAGAGGTGTCCGGCCTCGACCTGCGGGACTTGACCCCCGAGGCGTTCGACGCCTTCCCGGGCCGGGCCATCGTCACGACCCCCGAGGCGTTCAAGGAGAACAAGGAGGAGCTGACCCGGATGATGCGCGGCATCGCCAAGGCGACACTCTTCTGCGACCAGGTTCCTGAGACGTGCCAGAAGTTCATGATCGAGGCCGTCCCCGAGCAGTGGGTTGGCACCGAGGAGGGGAAGGACTCTCAGGGCAGCCTGCAGCTCGAAGAGGCCATCCGCACCACCTCGGTCCCCGACAGTGAGAACTTCGGCCGGCACAACGAGGCGGCGACGACGGAGTTCAAGGACCTGTTCGCTGGCACCATCGAGGGCTTCGAGGAGTTCGACGTGGCCACGTTCCTCAACGACGAGATCCTCGAGGCCGTCAACGACTGGGACCGCGACGCCGTGATGGCTGACGCCGAGACGTACAAGTGACCGCGATGACCGGCGACACGAGCTTGGGTACGAGTGGCAGTCCCACGTCGTCCCGAGACTCCGTGTTCGAGGTCAGCCATCTCTACAAGGTCTTCCACACCGACTCCGGCCCGGTGATGGCCCTGCGGGACATCAACCTCGACGTCCGACCGGGGGAGTTTCTCTCGTTCGTCGGGCCGAGCGGGTGCGGGAAGTCGACCCTGCTCAACGTGATCGCCGGCCTCCTGCCGGCCAGCCACGGGGAGGTCAGCTTCAAGGGGCAGCCCGTCAAGGAGCCCAGCCGGGACATCGGGATGATGTTCCAGACCTCGGTCCTGTTCCCGTGGCGAACCGTTCTCGAGAACGTCCTGATGCCGATCGAGATCTTCGGCTGGGACAAGAAGGCCTACAAGGACCGGGCCGTCGAGCTGCTCGCGGCGGTCGGTCTGGAGTCCTTCGTCGAGGCCTACCCGGCCCAGCTCTCCGGTGGCATGCAGCAACGCGCGTCCCTGGCGAGGGTCCTGCTCTACGACCCCGCGGTCCTGTTGCTCGACGAGCCGTTCGGTGCGCTCGACGAGTTCACCCGGGAGAACATGAACCTTGAGCTGTTGAAGATCTGGTCTGCCACGGGGAAGACCGTCATCTTCGTGACGCACAACATCAACGAGGCCGTCTTCCTCTCCGACCGCGTCGTCGTGATGACGCCGCGGCCGGGTGAGGTTGCCAAGGTGCTCGACGTCGACCTGCCGCGGCCCCGCTCGCTGCAGGTGATGAAGGACGCCCGCTTCGGCGAGCAGGTCTTCGAGATTCGCGAGCTCCTGGGCGTGGCATGAGCCACGAGCACGGTACGCCGGACGGCCCCGGCGGGGTGCGCCCGGCCGAGGCCTGGCCGGAGACACCGATCCGGGTCGTGCTCTCCGAGCCCGCGCGCGGGGTCCCCGGACCGCGGGTCATGGACGAGCTCGAGGAGCGTCTCCTCGGCTCGGCGCCGGCCGCCGCGTCGAAGCGCCCGACAGCGCTCCTCGTCTCGCTCGGTACGTGCCTCGCCCTGCTCCTGGGGTGGTACGCCCTGCCGCACCTGGGCCTGGTCAACCCGCTGCTGCTGCCCGACCCGATCCAGGTCACCCGGGGGCTCTGGTTGCTCATCGAAGGCGGGTTCCTGCCCCGGCACTTCAAGGTGACCCTGACCGAGGTGGGCATCGGCTTCGTCATCGGGGCGACCGCCGGGTTCGTGCTCGGCACCCTGCTCGCTCTCTCGCCCTTCCTGCGCAAGATCCTCTCGCCCTACATCCTCGCCCTGCAGTCCCTGCCCAAGGTGGTCCTGGCACCCCTGATCATCGGGTGGCTCGGCTTCGGGGTGGAGAGCAAGATCGCGACCGCCGTGGCCATCTGCTTCTTCCCGCTGATGATCAACACGCTGGTCGGCCTCACGCTCCCGACGGACGAGCCCATGAAGCTGATGAGCTCCCTGGGCGCCTCCCGCTGGCAGGTCTACCGCAAGCTCCGGCTGCCTACGGCCGCACCGCTGATCTTCGTCGGCGTCAAGCACTCCGCGCTGCTCGCCTTCACCGGCGCACTGGTCGCCGAGATCCTCGTCGGCTCCAGCGAGGGCCTCGGCCGTCTCGTCGCGACGTACAACCAGCAGATCCGGATGGAGCTCGCCTTCGCCGTCGTGGTGATCGTGGCGGCCATGGCGGTCGCGGCCGTCATGTTCTTCGACTACCTGGACCGGAAGCTGATCTTCTGGCGCGAGGACAAGGCGGGCGTGCGATGACATCTGTGGTCGACAGTCCGGCGCCGACGCGCTCCCTCAGCCAGGACGAGGAGGAGGGCCTGCTGGCGGCGGCGGTACCGACGGACGCAGTGGCCGGTGGCCGCAGCCCCTCCTGGCTGCCCACGTTGCTCAGCATCCTGCTCGCGCCAGCCATCGTGGGGTTGTGGATCGTGGCCCGGCAGCTCGACCTCGTGCACGACATCCTGCTGCCCGACTTCGTGCCGACGGTCGCCGCGTTCTGGGACGTCATCACGGCCGACGCCTTCGCCATGCACCTACGGCGCACGGTCACCGAGATCGTGCTCGGTTACGGGCTCGGCTGCACGGTGGGTCTCGGCCTGGGCATCGGGTTGTCCAGCTTCCCGTTGCTGCGCAAGGCCTACTTTCCGCTGCTCGCGGGCTTCGAGGCCATTCCCGGCATCGTCCTCGCCCCGGTCATCATCACCTGGCTCGGCTTCGGCATGAGCGGCAAGATGGTGCAAGCGGCGATCGCCTGCTTCTTCCCCGTCTTCGTGACGACCCTCGTCGGCTTGTCGATGGTCACCGACAACGAGCTTCGCCTGATGCGAGTGCTCAAGGCGTCCCGGTGGCAGACGTTCCGCCAGCTGCGGATCCGCAGCGCGCTGCCGGCCATCTTCGGCGGGCTCAAGATTGCGATCACGACAGCGACAATTGGGGCGGTGGTCTCGGAGTTCGTCGGGGCTGACGCCGGGCTCGGGTTCCTGCTGCTCCGCTACAAGGCGTCGTACGAGACCGAGGCGATGTTCGCGCTCATCTTCATCTTCGGTGTGATCGGCAGCTGCAGCTTCCTGCTGCTCGAGCTCCTGGAACGCAAGGTGGTCTTCTGGAGGAGCCCGTCATGACCGTCACTGCACGTGTCGACGCGAACCTGGGAGTCACCGGGCGGCTCGTGTCCTGGGCGGCGGGGACGACCTTCGACGACCTGCCGGACAACGTGGTGCACGCGGCCCGCCGGAGCATCCTGGACTCGTTGGGTGTCACGGTCGGGGGAAGCAGCAGTGAGCCCGCGGCGATCCTGCTCGACCTGGCCGACGGGCTCGGCGGCACACCGGTCGCGACGATCGTCGGCAGCCGCCGGCGCAGCGATGTCCTGACGGCCGCGCTGGTCAACGGGGTCATGGCACACGTGCTCGACTTCGACGACACGTTGCTCCCTACCCGCATCCACGCGAGTGCCCCGCTGCTCCCGGGACTGCTGGCCGTCGGGGAAGGGCGGGGCACTGCCTTCCGCGACGTCCTGGCTGCCTTCGCCGTCGGCCTCGAGCTGCAGTCCCGGCTGGCCAGCGCCATGTACCCGGACTACGCCGACCGCGGATGGCACGGGACGGGCGTCGTCGGGCCGGTGGCCGTCGCGGCCGCCGTCGGTCGCCTGCTCGGGCTGGACGAGGGCCGGCTGGCGCACGCCGTAGGCCTCGGCGCGACCCAGGGGGCCGGGATCACGGCGGTCTTCGGCTCGATGGCGAAGTCGCTGAACCTGGCGCGGGCCGGGTCCAGCGGGGTGCACTGCGCGCTGCTCGCCGAGCGCGGCTTCACGAGCAACCCCGCCGGCCTTGACCCGGCCGCCAAGTGGTTCGCCCGCTACAGCGACGTCCTCGACGAGGACCTCCTGCTCGGCGACCTCGGCGAGAGGTGGGCACTGCCGGTCAACGGCTTCAAGCCGTACGCCTGCGGTCTCGTGGCGCACGCCGCGATCGACGGGGTGCGACAGCTCCGGGACGACACCGGTCTGGCCGCGGAGGAGATCGCGGTGCTGCACCTGCGGGTGCCGCCGGAGTCGCTGGTGCTGATGGGCAACCTGTCGCCGACGACCGAGCTCGAGGCGAAGTTCAGCGTCGCCTACGCGGCCGCCGCGGCCTACATCGACGGATCGGCGGGTCCCGCGACCTTCGGGGAGGAACGCGTCAACGACCCGCGCTACCGGGCGCTGCTGTCGCGGGTGGTGCTCGAGGGCGACGCCGGCGTACGGCAGGACGAGGCGGCCGTCACCCTGACGACGACCTCCGGAGCAACGCACCGCGCCCACGTCGAGCACGCCCTCGGTACGCAGGAGAACCCGATGACCGACGCGCAGCTCGAGGAGAAGTTCACGGCCCTGGCCGTCCCCGTGCTCGGGGTCGAGCGCAGCTCCGAGGCGATGCGGCAGGTCTGGCAGCTCGACCACGAGCCCGTCGCACAGCTCACTCGTTCACTCCAGACCTCCTAGGAGCCCCGCCGCATGCCCACGATCGACGTGCACGCCCACGCCATCCCTCGCGACATGGTGGGAGCGATGCAGGACGCGCATCCCGACCACGCGCCCACGATCTCCGAACGGGAGAACGGGATCCACCTCAGCTACGCCAGCGGACGCAAGAGCGGGCCGCTCCCGGTCGGGATGCTCGACCTGGAACACCGACTGGCGGACATGGATGCGGTGGGCATGGATCGGCAGGTCGTGTCTGCCGCCCCGCCGAACTTCAACTACGCCGCGCCCGCCGAGGTCGGCATCGACTTCACCCGCATCCACAACGACGCGCTGCTCGCCCTGGCCGAGAAGGCCCCGGATCGCCTGCAGGTCTTCGCCGATCTCCCGATGCAGGATGTCGAGGGATGTCTCACCGAGATCGAGCGGGTGCACTCCGAGGCCGCGGTCCGCGGCGTCCAGGTCGGCTCGAACGTCAACGGGCGCAATCTCGACGACGCGGCCTTCGAGCCGCTGTGGGCGGCGATCGCCGAGGTCGACCTCGCGGTCATCGTGCACCCGGACAAGGTTGCCGGCGCCGACCGGCTGACGTCCTACTACTTGCAGAACTTCGTCGGGAACCCCACCGATTCCACGATCGCGATCGCCAGCCTGATCTTCGGCGGGGTGCTGGATCGGCACCCTTCCCTGCGCTTCTGCTTCGTCCACGGCGGCGGCTTCGCGCCGTACCAGATCGGGCGCTGGGATCACGGCTTCGGCTGCCGCCCCGAGGCGCAGACGGTGATCTCGATCCCGCCGAGCGAGTACTTCGCCCGGCTCTACTTCGACTCGCTGACCCACGACCGGCTCGCACTGGAGTTCCTGGGCAGGCGGGTGGGCTGGGACCACGTGGTCCTGGGCAGCGACTACCAGTTCGACATGGCCGACAAGGACCCCGTCGGCAGCGTGCGGGCGCTCGGGCTCGACCCCGAGATCGAGGCCCAGGTGCTCGGCGGAAACGCCGAACGGTTCCTCGGCTGAGCAGGACGCAGGACCCACCAGCCCCACTGCACGACCCGCACCTGATGAGGAAGAAGGACCACGCATGAGCGAGGACGATGGCGGCAAGGCCCGACTGGCCGAGACCGCAGCCCGGCTGAGCAACTGGGGCAAGTGGGGCCCGGACGACGAGGCCGGCACGGTCAACTACATCACCGAGGACATGGTCCGGGACGCGGCGAAGCTGGTCCGTCGCGGCAAGGTCTTCTCGCTGTCCATCGACTACGGCGACGGCGGGCCGCAGAAGGGTCATCTCCGCCGCTTCAACCCGATGAGCTTCATGCTCCGCGACGGCGACGACGTCTACGCCCGCGCCTTGTCGGGGACCCCCCAGGGCATCGGCGGCGCCGACGACGTACTCTTCCTCGCCGCCCAGGGCGCGACCCACTGGGACGCGCTAGGCCACATCTTCTACGACTCCAAGATGTGGAACGGCTACGACTGTCGCCGCGTCACGTCGATGGGTGCCGAGCTCAACGACATCGCGAACTACCGTGACCGGATCACCGGCCGCGCCGTGCTGCTCGACCTGCCGCGCCATCTCGGTGTGGCCTGGTGCAAGCCCGGCCAGGGCATCACGACCGACGACCTGCGGGCCTGTGCGGAGAGCCAGGGTGTCAGCGTCGGCCGAGGCGACATCGTTCTGCTGCGCTTCGGCCAGATCGCCCAGGTCCGCGCCGAGGGTGACTGGGGCGACTACGCCGGCGGCGATGCGCCCGGACTCACTTTCGACACCCTCGACTGGGTGGCCGAGACCGAGATCGCGGGGCTCGCGGCGGACACCTGGGGCGTCGAGGTGCGCCCGAACGACCTGAGCTTCGTCGGACAGCCGTGGCACCGGGTGGCCCTTCCCCAGATGGGCCTTCTCGTCGGCGAGATCTTCGACTTCGAGGCGCTAGCGGAGGACTGTGCGGAGGACGGCGTCTACGAGATGTTCTTCTCGGCCAACCCGTTGCCGATCAAGGGGAGCGTCGGCGGACCGATCAATCCGACCGCCGTCAAATGAGTGGGTGATGCCCTACGTCCGACCGGCGGGCGCTCCGAGCGGCACCAGCGGTGCCGTCGGCCGGGACGCACCAACCGTGGCGCCAGGCCGTCGGGTCGCCGGAATGGCCCTCCTCGGGACCTCGACGCTGCTGCTCACGGTCCTGGAGGCCGTGGCCGCCCTCGTCGACGAACCGTGGCTGGCCGACGTCCGGGCCGTACTGGCCGGCGTCATCCTGGTCATCGCGTTGCTGGAGGCGCGACCGCTCTGGCGGGCGCTGGCCGGTGGGTTCGTCGTCCTCGGAGCGCTGCTGATCGCCATCGGCCCGGTGAGCGGCTCGGTGTACGAGGTCTACCGCTCGGGGGTGCTGACCGTCACGCCGGTCGTGGCGCTGCTCGTGTCGGTGACGCGACTCAACGCGGTGGTGCTCTCGGGGCGGTACAACCTCGCTCTCGCGGCGTTCCTGTCCCGGCGGGGCCGGACCTCCTGGTCGCGGATGCTCCCGCTCTACCTGGCGTACCTCCTGTCCCCGGTGCTGCTGGCCGGAGCGCTCGCGCAGTCCTACGGTCCCTTCCAGCAGGCGGACGGCGACGCGGACCGTCGGTTGCTCGCGGTATGCGTGCGCGCACTGAGCCTGGGGCTGGTCTGGTCGCCGATGGCGGCCCCCACGGCCTTCGCCCTGACCCTGCTGGACGTGCCGGTCACCGCGTACCTCGCGATCGCGCTGCCCGCCTCGCTCCTCGCCTTCGTCCTGCTCCTGGTGACGACGCGCGGACTGCCGGTCGTCGCGCCAGCGCCCGGCGTGGGCCAAGACCCGGCCAAGGTGCTGCGGCTACTGATCTTCCTAGTCGCGCTGCCGCTCCTCGTCGGGGTGCTCGCGGCCGTACGTGGCCATGTCGACCTGCAGGTCGTCCTCCTCGGCATGCTCACGGTGACAGTCACCTGGGCGGCCCTCGACCGGTTCACCGCCCGGCAGCCCGAGCCGGTGGGCACGCCGGTGCGGCACCCGCCGCGTGGGCTTGCGGCAGAGGGTGTCGCGCTCTACCTGTCGCTGGGGGTGTTCGTCGGCGGGGTGCGGCTGGTCACCTCCGACGGCTTCTCCTGGGCGGCCGACCCGACCACCGCGGTCGGCCTGGCGTTCGTCGGCTCCGCGGCCTGCTTCCTGGTGGGGGTGCACCCCGTTGCGGTCATCGCGGTGCTTTCGCCGACAGTCCTGGCCCTCGACCCCGGGTACGCGGCCGTCGCCGCCTTCGCCCTGTGCGCGGGCGCGCAGGCGGTCAACGTGTCCAGCCCGTTCAGCCCCCTCTCGGTTGTGGGCAGCCAGCTCGCGCGCACCACGCCGTGGGAGGTCAGCAGCCCGGTGCACTGGCGCTTCAGCCTGCAGCAGCTCGCTCTCTACGGCGCGGTCTGCGCCGTCGCCCTGGGTATCGCCTCCCCCACCTCTTGACCGTCCACCACCACGAAAGGCAGCGCATGACCGACCGGCCCGTCCCGTTCCCTCGCGGCGAAGAGAGGCTCTTCTTCGACGCGGCCCGCCAGAAGCACCTCGCGTACCAGCAGTGCGACGTCTGCGGGACCCGGACGGCGTACCCGCGCACCGTCTGCCCGAGCTGCCTGTCCGACCGGCTGACTCCGCACCGCGCGGCGGGCACCGGGGTGGTGCACTCCTTCACGACGCTGCACCGCGCGGGCAACCCCGCCATGAGCGACCGGGTGCCCTACACGGTGGTGCTGGTCGACCTCGACGAGGGCGTCCGGGTGCTGGCCGACCTGGTGGACGCCCCCGGCGAGGTCACGCCGGGCATCGGGATGCGGGTGGAGGCGGTCTTCGAGGAGCTCACCCCAGAGATCAGCATCCCGCGCTTCCGCGCGAGTGTGGTGGCCCGATGAGCCTGCGCGGACGCACCGCCATCGTCGCCGCCGTCGAGGTCGACACTTTCCAGTCGCAGGGCCGTTCACCGGCCGGCCTGATGGCTGAGGCGACCCGTCGCGCGGTCGCGGAGGCGGGCCTGCGCAAGGAGGACATCGACGGGCTGTTCACGGCGTCGTCCTACTTCGCGATGCCCGCCCTGACCGCGGCCGAGTACCTCGGCATCCGCCCGACCTACACCGACTCAT
>Ga0193699_10000518_pt1 | contig 16378 bp, 13 predicted proteins | sample L3c2metaG_FD_160095 | JGI IMG/M metagenome (GOLD analysis project Ga0193699, IMG submission 160095) | Soil microbial communities from a riparian zone of the East river system, Colorado, United States - L3c2 | ecosystem: Environmental > Terrestrial > Soil > Riparian zone | place: USA: East...
CCGCATTGCGGGGAGAGGTCGACGCGCCATAAGCGCGTTTACGCGCGTCTTCGACGCGCTATGGCGCGTCGGGTGAGGGGCCGGCTCGGAGCGTTCGTCACACATGCCCCTCACCCGGCTCGCGCCGAATGGCGCCATAGGCCGGCGCGAGCGCCGGCCGTTCTTAAGTTAAAGGACGCGAATGCTCAGCATTCGCTATGACCCTCTCCCCGTAAACGGGGAGAGGGAAGAAGAAAATTGCCAACACTCATTCACAAACGCACACTGCCGCAAAAGGAACACCATGGCGGAAACGGCATCCATCGACGGCGATTTCGATTACGTCATCGTGGGCGCGGGTTCGGCCGGCTGCGTGCTGGCCAACCGGCTGTCGGCGGACCCGTCTAAGCGCGTGCTGCTGCTGGAAGCCGGCGGCAACGACAACTGGATCTGGTTCCACATTCCCGTCGGCTATCTTTACGCCATCGGCAATCCGCGCGCCGACTGGATGTTCAAAACCGAGCCGGAGCCGGGCCTCAACGGCCGCAGCCTGAACTATCCGCGCGGCAAGGTGATCGGCGGCTCGTCGGCGATCAACGGCATGATTTACATGCTGGGCCAGGCGACCGACTACGACCAGTGGCGTCAGCTCGGGCTCCCCGGCTGGTCGTGGGATGACGTGCGGCCGTTTTTCCGCAAGCATGTCGATCATTTCATCAAGGGCGATGAACACGGCGCCGGCGGCGAATGGCGGGTCGAAGAGATGCGGCTGTCGTGGGAAATTCTTGAGGCGTTCCGTGAGGCGGCGAACCAATACGGCATTCCGACGGTCAGCGATTTCAACACCGGCGACAACGAAGGCATCTGCTATTTCCACGTCAACCAGAAGTTCGGGCGCCGCTGGTCAGCCGCGCGTGGCTTCTTGAAGCCGGTGCTGCACCGGAAAAATCTCCGGCTTGAATCGGACTGTTTGGCCGAAGGCGTTACGTTTGAGGGAAAGCGCGCGACCGGCGTGCACTGGCGGCAGAACGGCGGGTTGCGCAGCGCCAAATGCCGCGGCGAGGTGATCCTGTCGGCCGGCGCGATCGGCTCGCCGCATCTATTGATGCTGTCGGGCGTCGGGCCGGCGGCGCATCTCAGCGACCACGGCATTCCGCTGGTGCTCGACAAGCCCGGCGTCGGCGCTAACCTGCAGGACCATCTGCAACTGCGCACGATCTTCAAGGTGTCGGGCGTGAAGACGCTCAATGCCATGAACGCCTCGCTCATCGGCAAGCTCGGCATGGGATTGGACTATGTCTTTCGCCGGCGCGGGCCGATGACCATGGCGCCGTCGCAGCTCGGCGCTTTCACGCGCTCGGACAAGACGCAGGACCGCGCCAATATCCAGTATCACGTGCAGCCTTTGTCGCTCGACAAGTTCGGCGAACCGCTGCATCCGTTCCCGGCCTTCACCGCCAGCGTCGCCAATGTGCGGCCGACCAGCCGCGGCGCGATCACGCTTAAATCTGCCGATCCCGCGCAGGCGCCGGCGATCGCGCCGAATTATCTGTCGACGCCGGAGGATCGCCGTGTCGCCGCCGATTCCATTCGCGTGACGCGCGCCATCGTCGCGCAGAAGGCATTGCAGAAATATGCACCGGTCGAGTATCTGCCGGGCGAGATCGTCCGCAGTGACGACGAAGCGGCGCTGGAAAAAGCCGCCGGCGACATCGGCACCACGATTTTCCATCCGGTCGGCACCGCCAAGATGGGCCGCGACGACGACACACGCGCCGTTGTCGATGCGCGGCTGCGCGTGATCGGCATTGAAGGCCTGCGCGTGATCGACGCCTCGGTGATGCCGTCGATCACCTCGGGCAATACCAATTCGCCGACCATGATGATTGCCGAAAAAGGCGCGGCGATGATTTTGGAAGACCGTAAGCGTTAGACGTCAACTTTTAATCAGAGGGGGCAGCAACATGAATCTCGTTGAGCGCGTCAAGAATATCCTGATGCAGCCGAAATCCGAGTGGCAGGTAATCGAGCGCGAGCCAGGCGACGTCGGCACTCTGTTTCCGAATTATGTGATGATCCTCGCCGCCATCCCGGTGGTGTGTTCGTTTATCCGCGGCGTCGTCATCGGCTACGGGCCGTTCCATATCGGTGTCCTGAGCGGATTGTTGCACGCGATCGTGACCTACCTGCTCATGCTGGTCGGAGTCTTCGTCGTCGCCTATGTGATCGACCTCCTGGCTGGGACATTTGGCGGCCGGCAGAACTTCGCCAACGCGTTGAAGGTTTCGGCCTACGCGGCGACCCCCGGACTTCTTGTCGGCATATTCGACCTCATTCCATTTCTCGGCATTCTCAAAATTCTTGGTCTCTATGGTCTCTACTTGCTGTACACCGGCATCTTGGCGCTGATGAAGCCGGCGGCGGACAAGGCGATCATCTACACGATTGCCGTCATCGTCTGCTTAGTCGTGTTCTATTTGGTGGTCGCAGTTGTACTCGGCACTCTGTTCGGCGTCGGCATGATGGGGATAGCGGGGCGCTACTAAAGCGCCTTGAGGTGCCTGATCGGCCGTCCGGGCGCGATGGCTTGCGCCGCGGCGACGATCGAGTTGGCGTCGATGCCGTAGTGCCGGTACAGCTCGGCGAGCGAGCCGGTCTGGCCGAAATGCTCGACGCCAAGCGCACGCGTGCGGTTGCCGTTGACCGCGCCGAGCCAGGCCAGCGTCGCCGGATGCGCGTCGGCCACGGTGACGATGCCGCAATGTTGCGGCACGTCGGCGAACAGCCGTTCGATGTGCGAGCGCGCATGCACCAGGCCGCGTTCGCGCGCGCGCTGCGCGGCGCTCCAGCCGGCGTTGAGGCGGTCGGCTGAGGTGACGGCCAGCAAGCCGACGTCGCGGCGGTCTTCCGCCATCAGGCCGACGGCCTCGATCGCTTCCGGCGCAATGGCGCCCGTGTAGGCGACGACGACCTGACAGTTCGGCCCCGGCTTGCGCAGCCAATAGGCGCCGTCGACGACCTGTTGGCTCAGGTCCGGCGTCATCTCGCGCTGGATCTGCTCGACCGGCCGCGTCGACAGCCGCAAATACACCGAGCCGCCGGTCTCGTCGCGCAGCCAATTCCGTTCCGAAATCTCGCCGCCGCTCTTTTGAATATAGGCGAAAGCCCAGGCCATGATGACGGCGAGCTCATCGACAAAGGCCGGCTCGAAGCTGGCGAGACCATCTTGCGCGAGTCCGATCAAAGGCTCGGCAATTGACTGGTGCGCGCCGCCTTCGCCGGCGAGCGTGATGCCGGACGGCGTCGCCACCACGATGAAGCGGGCGTCCTGGTAGCAGGCGTAGTTCAGCGCATCGAGGCCGCGCGCGATGAAGGGATCATACAGCGTGCCGACCGGCAGCAGCCGCTCGCCATTGATCGAATGCGACAGGCCGAGTGCCGACAGCAGGATGAACAGGTTCATCTCGGCGATGCCCAGCTCGATGTGCTGGCCCTTGGGCGAGAACTCCCAATTGAAGGTCGAGGGAATGTGCTCGCTCTTGAAGGTGTCGGCCATGATCTCGCGGGCGAACAGCCCGCGCCGGTTCACCCACGGGCCGAGATTGGTCGACACCGTGACGTCCGGCGACGTGGTGACGATGTGTTTGGCGAATTCATCGTCGCCGCGGCCGATCTCGTTGAGCAGACCGCCGAAGCCGTTTTGCGTCGACATCACCGGCTGGATTTTGACCGGCAGCGTTTCCGGTACCTCGATCACCGGCGCGGTGAGACGCCGATCTTTGTCGGCGGCGAACGGCACGCAGTCGAGGAAGGCCTGCACGGTCTGTTCCGGCAGCGCCAGGCCTTCGAACTTGTCCCATTCATGGCCCGGCCGCACGTTCATGGCCCTTTGGAAAACCTCCATCTGCGGCGGCGTCATCAGGCCGGCATGATTATCCTTGTGGCCGGCCATGGGCAGGCCGAAGCCCTTCACCGTGTAGCAGATGAAGCAGGTCGGCTTTTCCGGATGCGCGCCGTGCATGGCGTCGAGCACCGTCGTCATGTCGTGACCGCCGAGATTGTTCATCAGCGCGGCGAGTTCGGAGTCCGAGCGCTTCTCGATCAGCTTCGACACGTCGCCCTGATCGCCGATCTCGTCGGTGAGGCGCTTGCGCCAGGCGGCGCCGCCGGCAAACACCAGCGCCGAGTACAACTGGTTCGGGCAGTTATCGATCCAGGCTTTCAGCTTGTCGCCGCCCGGCTCCTTGAAGGCCGCCTGCTGCAGCGTGCCGTACTTAATAATGACGACGTCCCAGCCGAAATTCTTGAACAGTTGCTCGTAGCGCTCCCACAGGCCTTCGCGCACGACGGCGTCGAGGCTCTGCCGATTGTAATCGATGACCCACCACGTATTGCGCAGGCCCTGCTTCCAGCCTTCGAGCAGCGCTTCGAAGATGTTGCCTTCGTCGAGTTCGGCATCGCCGACCAGCGCAATCATGCGGCCTTCGGCGCGGTCGGTGCGCCAGCCATGGGCGCGCACGTAATCCTGCACCAGCGACGAGAACAGAGTCTGCGCCACGCCGAGGCCGACAGAGCCGGTCGAGAAATCGACGTCGTCGGTATCCTTGGTGCGCGACGGATAGCTCTGCGCGCCCTTGTAGCCGCGGAAGTGTTCGAGCTTGTCCTGGGTCTGCTTGCCGAGCATGTATTGGATGGCATGGAAGATCGGCGAGGCGTGTGGCTTGACCGCGACGCGGTCTTGCGGCCGCAGCACGTCGAAATAGAGCGCGGTCATGATGGTGGCGAGCGAGGCCGACGATGCCTGATGGCCGCCGACCTTCAGGCCGTCGTCATTCTCACGCAGATGATTGGCGTTGTGGATCATCCAGCTCGCCAGCCAGAGCACCTTGCGCTCGAGCGCGGCGAGGGTGGTCAGTTTGTCGTCGGCGATCGGCATGGTGCGCGGCCCAATATCCAGGCTTTAATATGTGGGTTTAGCCGTGGCGATGCTTGCCAAATCGGGCTATAAAGTTGGTGGTAATTAGCTCATCCTGCCAATAAAACCATAAATACAGGCGTAACATGCCAATTTCGGCCCTCGACGCGATGGACCTTAAAATCCTGCGGTTGCTGCAGGACGACGGCCGCATGAGCCTCGCCGACTTGGCCGGCAAAGTCGGATTGTCGCCGTCGCCGTGCCTGAGGCGCGTGCGCATTATGGAAAAGTCCGGCGTCATCACGCGCTATGTCGCGGTGCTCGATCAGCGCGCGGTGGGGCTGCCGGTCAGCGTGTTCATTTCGGTCAAGCTGGAGAAGCAGAAGGAAGAATTGCTCGACAAGTTCGCCAAGACCATCGCGCGCTGGCCGGAAGTGCTGGAGTGCTATCTGATGACGGGCCCGCGCGACTATTGGCTGCGCGTGGTGGTGCCGGACCTCGCCGCCTATGAGCGCTTCCTCAAGCAGAAGCTGACGCGCATCGAAGGCATTGCCTCGATTGAATCGAGCTTCGCGCTCGAGCAGGTGAAATACACGAACGTATTACCCGTCGCATGATCCCGAAAAGTGGGAACCGGTTTTCGGATCAGATCATGCGACAAAAATAATGGCGTAAGGACTATTCCGCTTTCGCCTTCACCTGCTTCGCCGGTGCGTCGATGACGTTCTTGCAGGCCGGGGGCAGGTCGGACAGCATCAGCGGCCTCGGCGGTTTGGCGGGCGTCGCCGGCTTCGGCGGATGCAGCACTTTGTCTGAGAACCAATATTTCAAGGCGGCGGGAGCGCAGCCGTCGTCACCCGTCACCGAAGGCTGCTTGCGGCAGTTCGGCGAGTCGGCGGGGCAGGCGAGGCGGACGTGGATGTGGTCGTGGTGGCCATACCAGGGCCGCACCTTCGCCAGCCAGGGCGCCTTGGCATCGACGCGGCACAATTCCTGTTTGATCACGGCGTTGACCAGCACGCGTTCGACGTTGGGCTGCTCGGCCGCGGTCTTGATGAAGGCGACGTGCTGTGGCGTCCAGGTTTTCGGATTGAGGTGCTTCCAGTCGTCGGCGACCAGATTGGTGGCGGAGGTCTTTTCGCGCTCTTCCGGCGACAGGACATGGCCCGGCATCGGCATGAACCAGACGTCGACGTCGAGTCCGATCTGATGGCTCAGATGGCCGAATGGCAGCGGCCCACCGCGTGGCTGCGCCATGTCGCCGATCATGATGCCTTTCCACCCGGTCGCCTTCGCTGCGGCGGGCGCGAATTTTTCCAGGAAGCGCACCAGGCTGGGGTGGCCCCAATTGCGATTGCGCGACAGCCGCATCACCTGCCAAGTCGGGCCGTTGACCGGCAGCTCGACGCCGCCTTGCAGGCAGCCGCGCGGGTAGTAGCCAATCGCCACGGCCTTGCCGAGCGACGGCAGCTTGGCCGATGAGAACAATTGCTTGGCTGGAGTTTTGTCCAGGGCGGTCGACGGCTTTTCCGGCGGTGTCGCGGGCGCGGTCACGACCGGAGCAGGCGGTTGCGCGGGCGGCGCCGTGACGACAGGCGCGGGCGGTTCGGCGGGCGGCGCGGTGACGAGGGGCGTTGGATTTTCCGGCAGCGGATTTTCGACTGTCGGCGTGCTGGGCGCGGTCGGCGCCGTCACGTCTTGCGGCGGCGCGGCCTCCGGCGGCGCGGGTTCGGTTGCCTGCGGCGCAGCGGGCGTGTCCACCGTTGCGGCGGGCGCCTGCGCTTGCGCGACCTTGACGTGCTCGACGGCGGCGAGGCCGACGATGACGAAGGCCGCTGTTGCACCCAGTAGAATGGCGTATCGCATGATCATGACGCCTCTGATCTAGCGATTCTGGCTTGGGCTGTCAGGTTAAATGCGCGCCCATGGTTTAAACCGCTGGGCCGGTTCCATTTTTCCGCCGATCACGAGAAAGCGAATAGGTACAGGGACTTTTATGGTTAACAAGCTCTTTACAAGGCGGCCGCTGGCGCGCGAAGCTGCCGCTGGCGTCGGTTCCGTCCGATTTTATGGGGGCTAAGTCATGCGGTGCGTCGCGATTGCAGCCCTCGGCGCCCTGTTTTGCTTGAGCCCCGCGCAGGCCGACGTCCTGGTCAATGTCAGCAAATCGCAGCAGCGCGCGGCCGTCATGATTGACGGCGTCGAGGCGTATCGCTGGCCGGTGTCGACCGGCGTGCGCGGTCACGACACGCCAGCCGGCAAATTCCGTCCGCAGCGGCTGGAGCGGCACTGGTATTCGCGCCAATACGACATGACGCCGATGCCGTGGGCCGTGTTCTTCCATCGCGGCTATGCCGTGCATGGCACCATGGAGGCCTACAATCTCGGCCGCGCCGCCTCGCATGGCTGCGTGCGGCTGCGGCCCGACAATGCGGCGATCCTGTATTCGCTGGTGCGGCGCCAGGGCATCGCGAACACCAGGATCGTGGTGATGAACGGCGCGCTGCCGGTGCCGCAGCCGGCGCCCAGTGACAAGCCGGCCAGCATCGTCAACCTGGACAAGGCGGCGCCGGAGCATTTTGCCAGCGCCGAGGGCCGCGCCGAATTGTCCGCCAAGGCGCATAGCGCGGCCGACATAACCGATGAAGCCGAGCAAACCAGCACCCAGCGCACCGCGCGCTTTGCCCGCAGCGTTTCCTATCGCGTGTCGGTGAGCAGCGACGAGGCGCAGATCCTGCGCGAGCGCGACGCCTGGCTGCGCAGCCTCGACCGCAAATACGGCATCACGCACTAACCAAACGCGGTAAAAATTCGGATCGGCGGGGAGAAACTGGCTAGAAGTTTTTTTGGGGGGTTGCGTATGCGTCGTTTCGTCATGGCCATCGCCACGATGGTGTTTTCATGTGTTGGGACCGTTGCGGTCCAAGCGGGCGTCGTCGTCACCGTCGACAAGACGGCGCAACGTCTCACCGTCGCGGTCGACGGCCTCACGCAATATCAATGGCCGGTCTCGACCGCGCGCTGGGGCTATCGCACGCCGAACGGCAGCTACCGGCCGCAGCGGCTCGAACGCCAGTGGTACTCGCGCAAGTACGATTGGTCGCCGATGCCGCATTCGATCTTTTTCAACGGCGGCTACGCCATTCACGGCAGCTATGAAGTCTCGCGCCTCGGGCGCCCGGCCTCGCATGGCTGCATCCGCCTGCACCCGAACAACGCCGCGACGCTGTTTAATTTGGTCCAGCGCCGCACCGGCGACACGCGCATCGTCGTGATCGGCGGCGGCGAGGAATTGATGGTTAGCGGGCGCACCGTGACGACGCCGGTCAGTGTCGTTGTCGACCCTCAGCCACGCGGACAATGGCGCACTGAAACGCGCCGCTACACGCGGTCTTCCCAAAGCTTCGAGGAAATTTTCTACACCGACTCTTATTCGGATCGCCGCCACCGGCGTTGAGACGATTCCCGAAACTAAACGACCGCTTGCGCGCGGACGTGCGACATCGCCCCTGTTCTTAGCGGCGCGGGGGGCGCCGTCGTCCCCTTTTTCCGTTTCCCCAACGAGGGGGATGGAGCGCCGGGAGGCGCCAGGGGTTTGCGAGACCCCTTAAGCAGGGCTTGCGAGGCCCCGCGTCGCGCGCCGAAGTCGAAGCAGGCTTGCGAGACCTGCTCCGGGGCGCGCGCGCCTCATGCAGCAGGTTTGCGAGGCCTGCCGCCCGGGCGCTGCGCCTCCCGGCGCTCCATCACGACGCGCGTTGTCGGCGCGCCGTACCTTGCTCCGCCATCGTAACGTCACTCGAGATGACGCCCTCAGAGAGCAAGGCGGATGTTAGATATTAGAATATGGGAATAAAGTCAATAGTCGCGAGTTGTCCTTATGGCGGTAATGAAGTGGAATGCGACCGGCAAATTCATGTGCGCAACATCCGTTGCCCGTGCGACCATTTCCGATCTGAGTGATTTGCGAGGTGCTATGTACGCCAAGAATCTCGAGCGGATTCTCGCGCTGCTCTGCGAGAAAAGCGACGTCTCCTATAGTCCGGCGCAAGAATACGATGAGCGCTTCAACGCCCTGCGTGGGTACGGCCAACTACCGCGTGGCCGCGAGCGTCGCGAGCAGGAACTGTCTAACAAGGAAATCGCGGCGGCTGTGTTCGGTCTCGTCGCCACACGGCCCAGTTGGGCTGGCCACGTCGCAATTATTCTCGAAGGGCTTCGACCGGTCGGCGGTGCGGGTGCTTCATTCTTTGAAGCCGCAACACTCAGCGAGGCGGTTGGCGTCCTCCTCACCAATGAAACGGCACGCAAGAGCTTTATCCGTCTGAGTGTGACCGTCGCCGAAACAGGCGTGAACAGCAATGGTGGTGCCGAACTGGTCTACGAACACGATGGCAAAAAGCGGATTGCATATTTCGTACCCGCGATGGCGTCGTCCTTATTACAACCCGGCTGCGAGGTCGTCTATGACCCAGACCGGGATCGCCTCCCTGCATCGGCCATGCGGGGAATGTCATTCAACCAGCAGTTTTTCCAAGATTTGGCCGTAGAGTGTAAGTGGGCAAGACTCATTCCGGTAGCGCCCGAAGGGGATGGCTCGGAATACGACGAGGAGGAAGCGAAGCAATCGCTTTGGAGGAAACTAGGTGTAATCCCCGGCTCGCGGTTTTTGAATATGGCTGCCGACAACCATATCACTTGGCCAGGCGAGGCCACTTTGGTGAAATTCGATGGCTATCATTTCGTGCTGATGCCGCGCACGAAGGACAATGTTCAATCCGTTCATATGGACCTAATGGCAAATAGACTGGACGATGGCAGTGCCACGACGGTGATACGTCGCTTTCTGAGTGTCATGGCATGGTGCGACGACAATTTCGCAACGCTTGGATTTGGGTGGTCTGGCAATCCTGTGCCGGTTCCAGTTGCCAAGCCTGAACTCGCGTTTCGGACGACGCCACATTATATCTTTGATCGCAAAATGCCCTCGACGCCTGCTGCGCGTCGCGCGCTTGCCCTATACCGAGAGGCGCTGAACGCGGAGCACGGCGCGCTCATCAGCTACGCTGTTCTCAACTACTACAAGATCATAGAGCTGACGCAGCGTGACCGGGGTGCGACGAAGAATTGGTTCCGAGATAATTTCGCTTATGCCCGCCGTCTCGTTCATTTGAAGCGGTCTTTGGACGATTTTGATAAGCTGCGCGGCGCGATTGAACCACACGAATACATATACAAATCCTGCAGAATTGCGGTTGCGCACGCAGGAAAGGACTCTGAATCTGATCCTGATGATGCAAAGGAATTACTTCGGCTACATGCGGCGGCCGACATCATGCAGGCACTTGCCCGCCACTGCATTGAGGTGGAGTTCAAGATTTCCGATTGCAGGTTCGATGGGACGTGATGCCAAGAAATGAGAATTTTATGAGAGTTCAGGCCGCCGCCGGCAATCTTGGACCCCTCACGTACCCACCTTCAGCGCCGCAATGAACGCCTCTCGCGGCCTATTCAATCTGAAGTCCAATCGTCTTGATGAGGCCGCCCCAATGTTTTGCGTCGGCGGCAATCAATTCGTTGAACTGCTGGGGCGTGGCTTTCACACGTTCGCAACTATTGGCCTTGAAATATTCGGCGGACTTTTCGGACGCGAGTGCCGCTTCCACCCCGTCGCGAATTTTCGCGACCAGATCGGGCGACATCCCGGCCGGTCCGAAAATTCCGAACCATGTGCTCACCGAAAAGCCCGCAACGCCTTGCTCCATCGCGGTTGGAATATCCGGCCGCAGATTGCTGCGGCGATCGTCGGCCGCGGCAAGGATGACGAGATCGCCCGACTGCTCGTATTGCGCAACTGTCGAATAGTTGACGATGAGCGCCGCGACGTCGCCGCGCAGAAGCCCTTCGAGCGCCGGCGCGCCGCCGCGATACGGCACGTGGACCATATCGATGCCGGCGCGCTGTTTGAAATCCTCCATGCCGAGATGGCCGAATGTGCCGACGCCCTGCGATGCATAACTCAAAGCGCCGGGCTTCGACTTCGCCAGAGCGATGAAATCCTTCAGCGTCTTGACGCCCAGCGACGCTTTGACCGCGAACACCGGAACAAGCCGGCAAATCGCGGCGAGCGGGGTGAATTCGGCAAGACTAAAATTCAGATCCTTGACGAGGAACGGCGTCGCCGTGAAGGGCGCGTCCGCCGTTACGAAAAGCGTATGTCCATCGGCGTTTGCGCGGGTAACGGCCCTGGCCGCGAGGGTCGAGTTGGCGCCAACAAGATTCTCAACGATGACCGGCTTGCCCCATTTTTCATTGAGGCCGTGCCCGACAAGCCGCGCCAAGGCGTCCGTGAGGCCGCCCGCCGGCACGTTGACGATGAGCCGCATATTTCTCGATGGGAATTCTTGACCGTATGCCGTCGCGGAGGCGGCGACATAGACCGCGCAGGCGACAATGACGGCGACCCTGCTCAACACTTTGTTGCCACGCATGGCGTTCCTCTAAGATTTTTTGTTTATTTGTTGACCGGCAGAAGACCGGCTCATGCCGGTTCTGTCATGGCTTCCGAATTTGTCGCGGGCGCGCGCGTTGCGATCGCCGGCAGCCCGAGGACGAGAAGCTCAAGCGTTTCCTTGCAAATGATGCGTCCCGCTTCGCCGCGCTCGAGCTGAATCGCCGAATGAAGCGTGATCTCCGCGCCGTCAATGGTGCCCGAACCCGACAACACGAACAGCAGCCGACGCGCGTCGGCACGATGCGAGGTTACGCTTGCGCCCGGACGCAGACGCAGGATTTCCGCCCAGACGCCGCGTTCCGTGAAGGTGCCCAAATGCTTGCTCTCGACGCCGGGCGCGTCCGCGTCTGGAAGCCAGCGGAACGAGTTCGGGTCCATGATGATGGGCTCTGGATATCTCGGCTTCGGATACTCCATCTTGGTGCCGAAGGCGTGCTGCCAGACCGCGTCGAGACCGTTTTGAGTCTTGCCGTCGTGGCGGCGGTAGAAGACATCCACGAACTCGCCGTCGCGGCGCAGTTCATCACGGCAAGCCCGCAAGCGTTTCGGGCCGAGATAGCCGTATCCCGTGGCCCCGCCGAGCTGCAGCGTCAGATGCGTCCGTTCGCCCGGCTTCGAGGGCTCGAGCGGGTCGTTCTGCGGTCCGTAAGGCGCGCCTTCCGTAAAATATCCGAGTTGACCCGCGCGCAATCGAACGCCGCCGCCGACATCCATGTCGCCATGAATGGGGAAACGGAACTGATCGAAGTTGTGACGATGGCGCTCGGTGGCGAAGTCCTTCTCCTGCCGCGCCAGGAGCAAGACGAAATTGTCCGGCGCGGCGTCGTCGCCGGACAGAAGATATTTGAACGCCAGCGCGCCGGTCGGGTGGTCTTTTTGCCAATCCACGGCTTCGATCCGAACGACCTTCATGGCGACCTCCGATGATGTCAGGGCGCTAAGTTTAGGCCGCGGCGGCGATGACAGACTTATAGGAAAATGACATAGTGTGATAACTCATGGTTATCACAGGACGCGCCCATGAAGCTTCATCAATTGGCCGCCCTCGTCAGCGCCTCGGAGAGCGGTAGCCTGCGGCAGGCGGCCGAAAAGCTGCACCTTTCGCAGCCGGCGCTCAGCCGCAGCATTCGCGAGCTGGAAAACGAACTGGGCGTCAAACTTCTCGAGCGCACGCCCCTTGGTGTCGAGCCGACGGCTTACGGCAAAGCGGTGATCCTGCGCAGCAGAATCGTCGATTCCGAGCTCAGACAGGCGAAGGACGACATCGCGCATTTGCGGGCCGCCACGCGCGGCGATCTGCGCATTGGCGCAACGCCGGTTGCCGCGTTCAGCCTGCTGCCGGCTGTTTTGGCGCGGCTCAAGAAATCGCGGCCGCAGCTCCAGGTTTCCGTCACCGATGGAATGGGCAGCAGCCTTTTCCAGCAGCTTCGTCAGGGCGATTTCGATTTCGTCTTCGGGCGCATCGACCAAGATATCGATCCCCATGAGTTCAGCGCCGATGTCTTGTTCAACGATAGCCTGGTCGTGGTGGCCCGGCGGGATCATCCTCTCGCCAGAACGCGGCCGGGCCAGAAGATGAAGTGGGAAGAAACCGAGTGGTTTCTTCCAAGCGGCGACAATCCGGCAAGAACGGCGTTCGAAAAGGCGTTCTACGCGCGAAGCGGAAAGGCTCCGCGCTCCACGATCGACAGCAACAGCTTTGTGACGATGCTGACGATCATATCGCAGACCGATCTTCTTGGCATCGCGCCCCATCAAATATTCAGCGTGGCCTGGCTCCAGCAGGCCTTCATGGTTTTGGATTTAGGACTTAAATTTCCAGTGCAGCCGACCGGCGTCATACGGCGCGCCCGCAGCGCGCCTTCGGCGGTCGCGCAATATGCCATCAACGAACTGCGTCATGCCGCCCGTCAGGTCGCCAAGCCTAAGCCGGCTAACGCGGCGCCAGCGGCTTCAGCCCCGCCTTGGTGATGGTTGCCGCTGCTTGCCCCGATGACAGGAAACGCAGGAGTGCGACGGCGGCGTCCGGCTGGCGCACATTGGCGGTCAGCAAGCCGACGAAGTAGGTCGGCGGCTGAATGTCGGCCGGCACGGTGCCGACGAAGTCGGTGCCCGGCACATTGATAAGCTCGGCCACCTGCTGGAAGCCGATCTCCGCCTCGCCGCGCGCGACCACCGCGGCCACCGGTTCGCCGGTCGGCGGCCCGCGCACCTTGCGCGATTTGCCGGCCACTTGCTCGGCGATGCCGAGCTTCTTGAATCCGACGGTCGAGAGATAAGTGCCGCTGCTGCTGTCGGAATAGGCGATGGACTTCGCCTCCAGCAGCGTCTTGCGCAGCGCATCAAGCGTGCTGATGTCGGGCTTGGGCTGCCCTGCGCGCACCACCATGCCGATGAAAGACTCCGCGAGCGGCATCCTGCTGTCGGCACGCACCAGTTTGTGGTCGATCAGGAAATCGGCGCCGGCGCCGTCCATGATGGCGACGTCCGCTTCCTCGCCGCGCGACAGCCGCGCCGGGATCGCTTCCGGCGAGTCGCCGACCGAAGGGCCGCGCGTGGTGATGAGGTGATGCCCGGTCGCCTTTTCGAAGGCGGGTCCAAGGTCCGAATAGACTTTGAAGAAGCCCGCCGAGATCATGACCTTGATGTCGGCGGCTTGGACGACGCCGGCGGCGAGCACGAAGACAAGAAGAGCGAACAGGCGAAGAGCGGATCGCGGCATGACGTGAACCCCGGGCGCGATGAAATGGCGCACAAGTGTCCGCCCAATTTCAGCGGAGGTCCAGCCGGTCGCTGCTTATGTTCAGAGGCTTTGTTGCAACGCGGTGGCACGGCGCAAGCGCCTCGTGCGGCAAGTTAGCCGGTTCCGGACGCGCTCGATCCGCGCTAGGCTCGTCCAACAAAACAATAAGTCGAACGACAATATTTTGGGAGGAAATCGAATGAAGACGCTACCGACGTACGCTTTCGCAAGTCTGGCGGTCGCCGCGGCGATGACCGCCTCTCCGGCGCACGCGCAGAACTGGCCGACCAAGCCGGTCACGGTGATCGTGCCATTTGCGGCCGGCGGAAACACAGATGTTGCCGCGCGCATTTTCACCGACCGCCTGTCGCAGCGTCTGGGCCAGCCGTTTATTGTCGAGAACAAGAGCGGCGCCGGCGGCAGTATCGGTATCTCGGCGATGGCGAAAGCGCAGCCGGACGGCTACACGATGGGTATCGTCACCGCCGGTACGCTGTTCATCCTGCCGCACATCTATAAGGACAAGCTCGGCTACGACGGCCGTAAGGACATTCGCCCCGTCGCGATGGTCGGCACGCAGCCTAACTTGCTGATCGTGCATCCGAGCGTTCCGGCCAAGACCGTTCCGGAGTTCATCGCCTACATCAAGGCTAATCCCGACAAGCTCAGCTACGGCTCATCCGGCATCGGCACCTCGCAGCATCTGTGCATGGAGCTGATCGTGCAGCACACGGGCGCCAAGATCGCGCATGTGCCTTATCGGGCTTCTAATCAGATTATTCAGGATCTGCTCGGCGGACAGATTCAGATGACCTGCGACCAGTTCTCGACCGCTTACCCGCAGGTTCAAGCCGGCAACGCGAAAGCCATCGCCGTGTCGTCGCTCGATCGCTATGGCTTCGACAATTCGATTCCGACTCTGGCGGAGAGCATTCCGGGGCTGGAAGTGACCTGGTCGGCCGTCTTCATTACGCCGGCCAATGTGCCGGAAAATATCCGCAAAAAGCTGGCCGACGAACTGATCGCGATCACCAAGGAGCCGGCTATCATCGAGCGGTTAAAGATGCTGAGCGTGACGCCGGCGAGCCTGTCGGGCGCGGATCTGGAGAAGAACATCCTCGCCGACTACGACAAGTGGCAGCCGATCGTCGAGCGGGCAAAGATTCCGCAGCCGTGAGGCTCGTCCAATAAAAATGAGGCGGGTTTTAAAGCCCGCCTCATAAAGCAATTGCGGCGATAAAGGCCGGCGCGCGGCCTCAGGTATCCACCTTCAACGCCGCGATGAACGCCTCTTGCGGAATGTCGACCTTGCCGAACTGCCGCATTTTCTTTTTGCCCTTCTTCTGCTTGTCGAGCAATTTGCGTTTGCGGGTGGCGTCGCCGCCGTAGCACTTGGCCGTCACGTCCTTGCGCAGCGCGCGCACGGTTTCGCGCGCGATGATCTTGCCGCCGATCGCCGCCTGGATCGGCACCTGGAACATGTGCGGCGGGATCAGCTCCTTGAGCTTTTCCACCATGCCGCGGCCGCGGGTTTCGGCCCGGGTGCGATGCACCAGCATCGACAGCGCGTCGACCGCTTCGTCATTGACCAGGATCGACATCTTGACCAGATCGGCTTCGCGGTAGTCGGTGAGGTGATAGTCGAACGAGGCGTAGCCCTTCGAAACCGACTTCAGCCGGTCGTAGAAATCGAACACCACTTCGTTGAGCGGCAGGTCGTATTTGACCATGGCGCGCGAGCCGACATAGGTCAGCTCTTTCTGCGTGCCGCGGCGGTCCTGGCACAGCTTGAGCACCGAACCGAGATAGTCGTCGGGCGTCAGAATCGTCGCTTCGATCCACGGCTCCTCGATGGTGAGGATCTTCATCACGTCCGGCATATCGACCGGATTGTGCAGTTCGATCTGTGTGCCGTCGCGCAGGTTCATCTTGTAGATCACCGACGGCGCGGTCGCGATCAAATCGAGATTGAACTCGCGCTCCAGCCGCTCCTGGATGATTTCCAGATGCAGCAGGCCGAGGAAGCCGCAGCGGAAACCGAAGCCGAGCGCGGCTGAGGTTTCCATTTCGAACGAGAAGCTGGCGTCGTTCAAGCGCAGTTTGCCCATCGCCGCGCGCAGCGTCTCGAAATCGTCGGCGTCGACCGGAAACAGGCCGCAGAACACGACGGGGATCGCCGGCTTGAAGCCCGGCAGCATGTCGGTGACGGGCTTGCGGTCGTCGGTGATGG
>Ga0193699_10000519_pt1 | contig 16348 bp, 19 predicted proteins | sample L3c2metaG_FD_160095 | JGI IMG/M metagenome (GOLD analysis project Ga0193699, IMG submission 160095) | Soil microbial communities from a riparian zone of the East river system, Colorado, United States - L3c2 | ecosystem: Environmental > Terrestrial > Soil > Riparian zone | place: USA: East...
CGCGAACTCGGGCGCCCGAATCGCCATTGATGTGAAAGGATAACGCTGCCGCCGGATTCCACCAATCACGGCGCGGGCAGCAACACCCCGGTACGGCCGGTCAGCCGGTAGGCGATCAGGCCGATCCATTCATGGGTGGCCAGATCAAGCGTGTTGAGGCCGCCGCTGAGCGTGCCGCCGAGCGTCGCCCTGCCGCGTGGCCGCGTGCGCCACGCCACCGGATAGGCCTCGACCTCAAATCCGGCATGGCGGAAACAGCCGACCGCGCGCGGCATATGCTGGGCCGAGGTCACCAGCAGCCAGCGTTCGCCGGGTTTCGGCTTGATCAGCTCTTTGCTGAAAATCGCGTTCTCGAACGTGTTGCGCGAGCGCGTTTCCAGCACCACCCGGTCGCGCGGAATGCCGAAGCTGTCGAGCAGCAGATAGAAGTACTTGCCGTCGGTCTCTCCGGTGGCGAACAGGCTGGCGTCGCCGTTCGAATAGACGATGCGCGCATTCGGATAGGCGCGCGCCAGTTTGGCGATCGCGGTGATGCGCCCGCCGTCGCCGTTAAGAACCGGATCGTCGTATTCGTTCGACAGCGTCGAGGCGATGCCGCCGCCCAAGACGACAATGCCGTCCGGCGGGCCGCGCGCGGGGTCCCAGGGCGGAAACCGGCTTTCCAGTTTGTTGGCAAGCATGCCGCCGAGCGGCAGAAAGCCGAGCGCCGCCAGCAGCAGCAGGCTTGCGACGGCGAGTGCGAGGCCAACGCGCCGCCACCGCGTCGCCAGCAGCGCGACGCCGAGCAACCCAAGCACGATCAATATATTCGACGGCAGCAGCAGAAACGCGACGGTCTTGGACAGTATGAAGAACATGCGATCCCGCGCGTATGCTTCGGCTCACCGATGGCGTTTGCTCATAGCAATGGCGGTGGGGAGTGTCGATTGACTGGTCAAGCGAGGTCAGCGGGCGCTTTCGATGAAGAATTTACCGACGACGGCGATCACCAGTCCCTGGATCACGCCAAGAAACAGTGCGGACTGCTTGAACTGCTCCTGCCACGGCATCGACGACCACGTCTGCATACCGATAACGACGTAAAGCAGAGCGATGTAAAACAGCGACAGAACCACCGCGATCCAGAACACCATCGGACGGTCGATCTGTTTGTCGTCGGTCGGCGACGCCGACACGGTCCAGGCGCCGCCAAGCAAGGTGAGCGCCGGCACCACGAACTGGCTAAACCAGTTCCAGACCTCCTTGGCATCGCTGCCATAGAAGTCGTTGAGCTGGCGCAGCACCAGGATAATCACCAGCGGCGCCACCGCGCAAAACCATCCGACCGAGAGCCAGGACTTCGCGTTGCGAACGGTCATGGCGCGAGCGCCAGCCCGGCATTCATGAAATGCCAGTCGAGATCCCAGCGGCCCGGCGCGTTGACCTTGGTCTGGCCGCCGAGCTCGCTCTCGAATTCATAAACCAACGCGAACAGGCGCTGGTCGGCGGTGAGCGGCCTGCTGCGCAACGCCTGAGGCAGATCGAGCGCACCGGATAGTCCCCAACGCCGCGCCGTCTCCAGCATCCGCTTCGGATCGGTCACCGGCCCTCCGGAACGCGGATCGGTGGTGATCACGAAGGCGATCGCCCGGTAGATCCCTTTCGGCCGCCGTACCGTGAAGATGCCGTCGAGCACGCTGGTGCTCGCGAGTTTGACCTCGGTCGCCCAGCGTTCGGTACCCGCAAGCGCCGTGCCGTTCTGGTCGAGTTGCTCGATGCGCGGGATGACGGCGAAGCCGCCGGGCGCCAAATAGAAGCCCCAGGTCGGGTAGCGCGCCCGGTGCATCAGCGCGATCAGCCGGTCCGCGACGTGGCCCCAGGTCGCGGGCGGATCGCCGCCCAGTTGCGACGGTTGCAACAGACGCCGGTCGGATGGCGCCGGCGGCGGCCACGGGAAGAACTCCTCCAATTGCGCTTCAGGCTGCGACCCAGGCTGCAGTCCGCTGGGCGAGTCGCTCGATGGAGGCGTGCCATTCCTGGCGATAGACCGACGCGGCACAGGCTCCGGCGGCGCGGAATAATTGCCGCCGCCGCGATAGCCTTTCCTCGCCGCGCGCTTGCCATCGCGTGACGGGCCGGAACCGCGCGCCAGTGTCAGGCACTGCGGCGACACGCGTGAGCGTTGCAGTTCGACCGCGCGCTGCGCCGGCGGCAGCGCGTCCAGATAGGCGGTTCGCTGGCGCGACAACGCCGACAAGCGGGCGCGAATGGCCGAGGCATCGTCGCCGACCGCGCTTTGCAAGCGCGCGCAGAGCGCGTTGAGCTGGCTATCGATGTTCGCGAGTTGAGAGGCGGATTGCGCCAATACCGCGCCAGGCCCGCAAACGAGCGCCATCGCCACGCACAGCGTACGCAGGTCCAACATCGGTGCGGCCCTTCAATGGCAGCCGAGTTAGACTAAACCAATACGTGCAAAAAGCAATCAGGGTTGTGAGCGCTGGAAGCGCCCGTCAGCGCGACTTCTTCCACTCTTCGTAGCGCTTCGTGTTCTCTTCGTTTGGCGGATAGAGCCCGGGGAGCTTGGCCCCCTTCTCGACTTCCTGCACCAGCCAGCTTTCCAAAAGCTCGTGTTCGGCGCCCCCGTCGGCGACGAAATCGGCAAGGTCTTTCGGAATGATCACCGCGCCATCGTCATCGGCGACGATGATGTCGCCCGGAAAAATCGCGCAGCCGCCGCAGCCGATCGGTTCTTCCCAGCCGACGAAGGTCAGTTGGTTAACCGAGGCCGGCGCCGCCATGCCGGCGCACCAGACCGGCAGGCCGGTGGCGACGACGCCGTGTTTGTCGCGCATCACGCCGTCGGTGATCAGCGCGGTGACGCCGCGCTTGACCATGCGCATGCACAAAATGTCGCCGAATATGCCGGCGCCGGTCACGCCCATGGCGTCGGCGACCACGATGCAGTCGGGCGGCATGGCCTCGATGGCCGAGCGCGTCGAGATCGGGGCCGACCAGCTCGCCGGTGTTGCCAGATCCTCGCGCACCGGCACGAAGCGCAGTGTGAAGGCCGGGCCGACGACGCGCTTGCCGGAAAAGCCGAGCGGCATCGCGCCCGCCATCCAGGAGCGGCGGATGCCTTTTTTCAGCAGCATCGTGGTGATGGTGCCGGTGGTGATGTTCTTCAGCTTTTCGATCGTCGATGTCATAGCAATCCCCGAATTGGCGAAATCACGCCGGTGTCAGACCAAGCCGCTCGTCGCGGCGGCGAAGGTAGGCGACGAACGGAATGGCAAGCAGCACCATCCAAAGCTTGCCGACGATCTGGCCCATCAAGAAGTCGAGCGACCCAAAAGCGAGCCACAAGAACACGATCGAGTCCACAATTAGCCCGACCAGGCTCGACGCCGCCACCGCCAGCACCAGCCGGCGCCGGGCCAGCGGCGTATAGATTGCGAAATCGGAGAACTCCGAAAGCAGAAATGCGGCCGCCGAGGCCAGCACCAGCGACGCCGGCGACAGCGCCGCCGAGATCGCCGCGCCGGCAACAATCGCGCCTATGCCGAACTCGATGCCTAGCCGCCGCTGCACCAGATCGCGCAGCACCAAGGCCGCTCCGATCAACAGCACGCCCGACGGGGCCATCAGGCCGGGCGCGACCGGCACCAGACACGGGTTATTCGGCGGGCAGACCGTTCCGACGTGGCCAATCATCCAGTTGGCGGCCGGAATCGTCAGGCAAAACAGGATGAGGAAAAGCGCACCCTCGATATTCTTCCGCTTTTCCATGTTCCTCGAGATCATGTCGTCTTTCGCAAGCTTATAAACTTCGCATAACCCTGCGCCCGCAAGGTGCAAGCCGGACACTCGCCGCAGCCATAGCCCCAGTCGTGGCGATGCGCGCGGTCGCCCAAATAACAGCTATGGGTGTCCTCTACAACGAGGTCGAGCAACGCTTTTCCGCCGATCTGCTCTGCTATCGCGAAGGTGCCGGCCTTGTCGATCCACATCAGCGGGGTATGGATGACGATGCGTTTGTCGAGGCCGAGGCCGAGCGCGACCTGCATCGCCTTCACGGTGTCATCGCGGCAATCGGGATAGCCGGAATAATCGGTTTCGCACATGCCGGCGACGATGTGGCGGGCGCCGCGGCGATAGGCCAGCGCACCGGCAAAGCAAAAGAAGATCAGATTGCGGCCCGGGACGAAGGTGGTCGGCAATCCATCGGCGGCGATCTCGATGGCGGTTTCGCGCGTCAACGCGGTGTCCGACATAGCGGCCAGAGCGTCGAGCTTGACGATGTGATCCTCGCCGAGCCGCGCCGCCCATTGCGACCGCATCGCGCTTAGGTCTTTGCGCAAGCCCGCGCGGACGTCGAGCTCGACCGCATGACGCTGGCCGTAATCGAAACCGACAGTTTCGACGCGGGCATATCGTTCGAGCGCCCAAGCCAGACAAACGGTCGAATCCTGCCCTCCGGAGAACAGGACGAGCGCGGTATCGTTGCGTTCGCTCACAGCCACCTCAATCCCATTTCGGCGACCAGGACCAATCGACAATGCGGCCGTCGCGGCGGGCGAGACCGGCGACCTCCTTCATCTCGGCATCGGACAATTTGAAGTCGAAGATTTCAAAGTTTTCCGTCAGCCGCTCGACCTTGCTGGTGCGCGGAATCACCACGACGCTCTGTTGCGTGAGCCAGCGCAGGCAGACTTGCGCCGCCGTTTTGCCATGGGCCTTGCCGATGCGCTCGAGCACTTCGTCGCCTTTCGCACCGCCGCGCGCGATCGGACTATAGGCAACGACGGCAATGCCGGACTTTTGGCAGGCGGCGATGACTTTGTCCTGGTTGATATAAGGGTGGTACTCGATTTGATTGCAGAGCAGCGGTTCGCTGGTCGCTTTCACCGCCTGCTCGATCAGCGCCACCGTGAAGTTCGACACGCCAATATGCCGGACATAGCCGTCACGCTTCAGTTTGGCCATGGCGCCGAACGTCTCGGCCAGCGGCACGCGCGGGTTCGGCCAATGGATCAGCAGCAGGTCGATGACATCGAGCCGCAGCCGCACCAGGCTCTCTTTCACCGATCGTTCGAGATCGTGCGGCGCCAGCCGCTCCGGCGCCACCTTGGTGCCGACGACCAATTCCGAGCGCAGCCCCGAGGTGCGCACGCCCTCGCCGACCGCGGCTTCGTTCCCGTACATCTGCGCGGTGTCGATGTAGCGATAGCCTGTCTTGATCGCCTGCTGGACGACACGCGTGCAGTCACGGCCGCTTAATTGCCAGGTGCCGAGCCCCACCAGCGGAATCTTGAAACCATAGGCCTCGACGAAATGCTCCTGGGGCGCACCGCCGGTCATTTGTGCTCCGTATCGTCGAGAAAGCCCAAAAGAAACAAAGCCCGCCGGGCGGCTTCCCGGTTCATACAGTTCGCAGTCATCGGGCTTGCCATGGTGCCTTGGAAGAAGTCCCAATAGAAAGTGCAGGTCTTCTCGCGCGAGGTGATCCATGCGCGTTGCATGTCGCGCAGTTTGTCGCGCTGTGTATCGTCGAGCTTCTCGCGCAGGCGCCGGAAAGTCTCGTTGAGGATGTCTTCCCAAACGCCCTGTTCACGACTGATGCATGCGTTCACTGCGGAGGTCGGCATAGACGCCTCATCCTTCAAGCAAGGATTCAATACGACGCCGATGCAGCTTTCCCATTTGTCATGCACACCGCCTCTGGTCTTGATGCAATCCTGCACGGTCGCGGAGTCGCGGGCCGCCTGGCTGGGTTTCTGCGCGACAGCCGAACCCAAGCAGACAAACCACGCGACGACGACAATGAGGATCGCACGGATCACGGCGTGTCCCAGACCGGCGCGTGCGGGGGATTGACCACGCGCATATTGGTGGCGTTGAGCTTCTTGAGTTCGGCCATTTCCGCGTCCGACAACTTGAAATCGAACACGTCGAGATTGGCCTTGATGTGATCCGGGCTTGCGCTGCGCGGAATGGCGCAGACGCCCATCTGCACCAGGTAGCGCAGCGAGACCTGCGCCGCGGACTTGTTGTGCGCCTTGCCGATGCGCTCAAGCGCGTCAGCGCCCGGCACTTTGCCGCGCGCAATCGGACAATAGGCGACCACCGCCATGCCATGCTTCTTGCTCGCCGCGACCACTTTGTCCTGGTTGATGAAGGGATGCATCTCGATCTGGTTGCAGACCAGCGGCTCGGTGGTGACCGCCCAGGCCTCGTCCAGCATCTTGGTCGTAAAGTTCGCAACACCAATATGCTTGGCCTTGCCGTCCTTCTTCGCCTTGCACAGCGAAGGGATGCTGACGCTGAACGGGATGTCTTTGTTGTTCCAGTGGATCAGCAACAGGTCGACATAAGGCAATTGCAGATTGGCGAGGCTCTGGTCGAGCGATTTGACGAAGTTCTCCGGCGTCAGGTTGTTTTCGCGCACCTTGGTACAGATGAAGACGTCCTCGCGCTTGATGCCGGAGGCGCGCAGGCCCTCGCCGTTTTCCTTTTCGTTGCCGTAGAAGGCGGCGGTGTCGATATGGCGATAGCCGACCTGCAGCGCGGTCTTGACCGCCTGGACGCACACATCCTCCTTCAAGGTCATGGTGCCGAGGCCGATTTGAGGGATACGGGCGCCATGGGCTTCAACAAATTGCATCATGAACTCCTGGAGGATCGCGGGAATGAGGACTGCGTTTAGCGGCGGGAGAATGCCCGCTTGCCGAGGCGCTGCCAACCCGGCCAGCTCCCGGCTTCTATTGGCGGCCTACCGTGGTTCCAGCGGCTGCGGCGAAAGAACACGGCGATATTTATGGCGGCGCAATACGCGACAATACTTGAGCGCCCAAGCTATTGGTTGCTCTTCTTACATTGGAATAATTCAAGACTGAAAAACAACACTTGCATCAACGAGTTTTAATGCTTTTGTGTGCCCTATTACTTGGCCTGGAGATCCAATGCGTAACTTTTCAATGCTTCTCGGCCTTGCCGCCCTGGTGACTTTGGCGCCGGCCGCCGCGCATGCGCAGGAATATGTCCTGACCATCAAGGACCACAAATTCACGCCGGAGGAGCTCAAAGTCCCGGCCAACAAGCGGGTCATCATCACGGTCGTCAATGACGACGCTACGGCGGAAGAATTCGAAAGCAGCGTGCTGAAAGTCGAGAAGGTCATCGCCGGCAATTCCAAAGCGACGGTGCGGATCGGCCCGCTCGTGCCCGGCCGCTATCCCTTCATCGGCGAGTTTCATGAAGCCACCGCCAAAGGCGTGGTCATCGCGGAATAAATCATGCTTGGCGCACTCATCATCGTATTTCGTGAAGTCCTCGAAGCTGGCCTGATCGTCGGCATCGTGATGGCGGCGACGCGCGGCGTTGCCGGCCGTGGCCGCTGGATCATGATCGGTATCGGCGGCGGCGTCCTGGGCGCGAGTATTGTCGCGCTGTTTGCCGGCGCGATCTCACAGACCTTCGAAGGCTCCGGCACCGAACTCTTGAACGCCACCATTCTGGCGCTCGCCGTTGTTATGCTGATGTGGCACAACGCTTGGATGGCGCGCCACGGCCGCGAAATGGCGGCGGAGATGCGCTCGATCGGTACCGCGGTCAGCGAAGGCGACAAGCCCCTCACCGCGCTTGCCGTCGTTATCGGCGTGGCCGTGCTGCGCGAAGGATCGGAAGTCGTGCTGTTCCTCTACGGCATCTTCGCCACCGGCACCACCGGTTCGTCCTTGCTGCTAGGAGGCGTGCTCGGCATTGCCGGCGGTGCGGCCTTCACCGGACTGACCTATGCCGGACTGCTGGCTATCCCGCCGCGCTACATCTTCTCGGTGACGACCTGGCTGATTACGCTGCTGGCCGCCGGCATGGCGGCGCAGGCAGTGCAGTTCCTCAACAACGCGGGCTTTGCCGAAGTGCTCGGCCGCACTGTCTGGGATACGTCCTCGCTGCTGTCGGAAAAGAGCATCCCCGGCAAACTGCTGCACACGCTGATCGGCTACACCGAGCAGCCGACTGAGTTGCAGCTTGTGGTCTATGTCGGCACGTTGTTCGCGATGTTCCTGCTGATGCGGCTCGCGCGCTATTCGCCGAGCAAGCCCGTGACGGCCTAGCGCCGGCTTCCGCCCAACGCAGCGAAGGCCGCCTCGGGCGCCTTGTCGATCAGCTTGAGCAGCGCGCGGGCAGGTCCCCGCGGGCTGCGCTTGCCCTGCTCCCAGTTGCGCACGGTCTCGATCGGCACTTCGATCTTCTGCGCGAAGGCCGCCTGCGTCAGCCCGCAGCGCGAGCGCACGTGGCGCACGAAGGCTGCCGGGTCATTGTGGTCGACGGTTTTCTCGCTGCCGTCGGGCATGATTTCGACGATCCGCCCATCGGCTTTCAGCCGCACCCGCATCATGGCCGTATCCCCATTTCAAAAGATGTAGGCCACTGCACTAGCTGATTCGGGATTTGCAAAAGTTAATGGTCAGTCAGTCCGGCTTGCGGAACCGCTTCAGGATCAGCGTCGCGATGAAGACCGCGACCACCCCGATCCCGAGCACCCACGGCGCCCATGACGGCAGTTCGGGCGCCACCGCCAAGCCGATGAACAGGCCGACGAACGCGCCCAGGATCGTCAGGCCGCGCCAGCTCAATTCTTCGAGCGCGCGTTTCATCTCGTTTTCTCGAAGATCTCGCGGCCGATCAGCATGCGGCGAATTTCGCTCGTCCCCGCCCCGATCTCGTAGAGCTTGGCGTCGCGCAGCAGGCGCCCTGTCGAGAAATCGTTGATGTAGCCGTTTCCGCCCAGGCACTGGATCGCTTCGAGCGCCATCCAGGTCGCCTTCTCGGCGGCAAAGAGGATCGCGCCGGCGGCGTCCTCCCGCGTCGTGCGGCCCTCGTCGGACGCGCGCGCTACGGCGTACACGTAAGACTTGGCGGCGTTCATCGTGACGTACATGTCGGCGAGCTTGGCCTGCACCAGTTGGAATTGGCCGATCGCCTGACCGAACTGTTTGCGCTCGTGCACATAGGGCACCACCACGTCCATACAGGCTTGCATGATGCCGAGCGGCCCGGCGGCGAGCACGACGCGCTCATAGTCGAGGCCGGACATCAGCACGTTGACGCCGTTGCCGACCGCGCCGAGCACGTTCTCTTGCGGGATTTCGCAGTCTTCGAACACCAGTTCACTGGTGTCGGAGCCGCGCATGCCGAGCTTGTCGAGCTTCTGCGCCGGCGTGAAACCTTTCATCGTCTTCTCGACAATGAAGGCCGTGATGCCGCGCGCACCGGCGGTGCGGTCGGTCTTGGCATAGACGACCAGCGTGTCGGCGAGCGGCCCGTTGGTGATCCACATCTTGGAGCCGTTGAGAACATAACGGTCCCCGACTTTGTCGGCGCGGGTGCGCATCGACACCACGTCGGAGCCAGCGCCGGGCTCGGACATCGCCAGCGCGCCGACATGCTCGCCGGAAATCAGCTTCGGCAGATATTTTCGTTTCTGTTCCGACGTGCCGTTACGATTGAGCTGGTTGACGCAGAGGTTGGAATGCGCGCCATAGGACAAGCCCACCGCGGCGCTGGCGCGCGATATCTCTTCCATCGCCACGCAATGCGCGAGATAGCCGAGCCCTGCCCCGCCATACTCCTCGTCGACGGTGATGCCGTGCAGGCCGAGCGCGCCCATCTCCGGCCACAGATCGCGCGGAAACACATTGTCGCGGTCGATCGCGGCGGCGCGCGGCGCGATGCGGTCCTGGGCGAAGCTGCTGACCGACTGGCGCAGCATGTCGACCTCGGAACCGAGACCGAAATCGAAGCCCGCCCATGCGTTGGGGATCATACAGCCCTCCCGGACGCGCCCCGCTTGGCGCGGACGCATTGTCCAAGACTCTATAGCCTTGCAGCTAGGCTGTCAGCGCCTCGGGCGGCGCCGCCAGCGCGCGGACGGCGCTAGCGGTGTGTGTGGGTGGGCTTAGTTGGGCCCCGTAGCTAATTTTCGTGCAGCAAGGAAAGCTAGACCATACGCGGCAAGACCGATCATGCTCAGTGCTAGAAATTGGACGAAGATTTTCCCCCCGCTTAGAGCATCTAGCCCCAGATCGGCGCGTCTGGAACTGACGAGGGAGGCGCCCAACATAGCTGCGGCTGCCGCACCGATTGGCACGGCCCACCAAGGATATTTCTTATAACCGGCTATGGCCCCGCCGATTATGAGTGCCCATCCAAATGGATCGATCAAAAACCGAACGACAACGACAACGAAGATTATCAGCTCGGTCATCGCGGCCCTCAGATCGATATCCTGAACCCGCGTTGTCTACCACCCGGAGCTAAGAACTCCCACACACAAAGCGAACCCGTCCCATCATACTGGGCCGGATACTGTGCCGGCTAGTTAGGTCGCCATGCCTTCGGCCAGGTGGGAGGCGCCATCTTTTTTCCTTCAAAAGCTTCTCCGGGATCGCCGATAGATAAGCCCCTCTGACGCTGGCGAGATTGGAAGCTCTGAGCATTATTGCAGCGCGGAAGTCCGGCTCGTCGTCTTTCCGGGCAGCAACGATGACATACAGATCGCGTTGTTCCGTCCCAACTGGCTCTGATGCCGTGAGGGTGGCGGCCGGATAGGCATTCAGAATCGCGCGAAATGATGATCGGTCTCCGTCAGGCGCAAACAATCCGCAGGTTCCGTCATCGGCCAAAAGAAGCACGAATGGCCCCGCGTCGCGCCTCATCATCCACGCACGGCCTTCTAGCGCGCCAAGGTACGGTCTGGCAGCATTCCCGCGTAACTCAGGTGCGCCAATGTATTCAACCATTCCAGGAATTTGCCCTGGTGAATTCAGCTTGAAAATACAGAACGTTTCAAATGCAGCAAAGGCATCATCCTCGATAGGGCCAGCCAGAGCTTGGCAGCACCATGTCGCGGCGATTAAAGCGGTGAGACGGAACATCACCCTTGACACCAGAAATAAAAATCTCACGCAATTCTAAAACGGACCCACAAGCATCGCAAGACGCCGCCGACTCGCCGTTTATCCGGCCAGCGGTGCGGCACATGCCGCAAAAGCTTGCGGATTACGCTGTCAGCGCCTCGGGCGGCATGGGCGCGCGAGCCGACCGTTTGGCCTGCGCCAGCAGCCGGTCGATGGTCTTGGCTGGCGCCGGCCTGGCGAACAGGAAGCCCTGCATCTCGTCGCAGCCGGCCAGCCGCAGCAACACACGCTGCTGTTCGGTTTCGACGCCCTCGACCAGCACCGACAGGCCGAGCGCGCGGCCGAGCGCCACGATGGCCTGGATGATCACGCCGCCGTTGGCGGACTCGCCGAGTGCGACGACAAAGCTGCGGTCGATCTTGAGCTTGTCGAGCGGAAAGCGCTGCAGATAGCCCAGGCTGGAATAGCCCGAGCCGAAATCGTCGAGCGCGATACTCACGCCGAGCGCGTGCAGATCCTCGATGCGCTTGACCATCTCTTCCGGGTTGTCGATCAGCACGCCCTCGGTGATTTCCAGCATCAACCGCGACGGCGGCATGCCGCTCTCGGCCAGCGCCGAGCGCACCAGATCGACGATGGCGCGGTCGCGCACCTGCAGCGGCGACAGGTTCACCGCGACGTACAAATCGGGCCAGCGCTTGGCCTCCTTGAGCGCGCGGCGCAGCACGAAGGCGCCGAGCGAATCCATCAGGCCCATCTGCTCGGCCACCGGAATGAAGACAGCGGGACCGATCGGCCCGCGCGTGGCGTGCGTCCAGCGCAGCAAGGCTTCGACGCCGACGATGCGCCCGCCTTGGGCGGCGACGATCGGCTGGTAGTGCAACTCCAACTCACCTGAGTTCAGCGCGCGCGGCAACTCGCGCTGGATGAATTTTTGGTCGGCCGAGGCGGTGTCGATCGCGGGATTGAAAGCGACCAGGGCGCCCGCGCCTTTCCTTGCGGCGACGCGCAAGGCCAACTCGGCGCGGCGCGTCAACTCGCCCCGGGTCGCGGCGTGCTGCGGCGCCTGCGCAAAGCCGGCATGCGCGCTGACGCGGATCGCATTTTCGATCCAATGCGGGCGCTGGATCGAGTCCAGAATGGCGCGGACCGCGGCCTCGGCATCGTCACTGTTCTCGCCGGTGAAAGTCACCGCGAATTCGTCGCTGCCGATGCGGCCGCAGCGGCCCTGTGGTGGCAGCGCGTCCTTCAGCCGCTTGGCAATCGAAACGATCAGTTCTTCGCCGCCCAGCACACCGAGGTCGGCGCTGACGTCGGACATGCCGTCGATCTCGATCAAGGCGAAAGTCGTCACCTCATTATCGGCGCGCTCGGCCAATGTCAGATCGAGCAACTCGAGCGTCTTGGCGTGATTGGGCAACCCGGTGAGTTTGTCGATATCGGCGGCCTGCGCCACGTGCTCTTCGCTGGCGGTGAGTGCGCGGCGCGCGCGGCGAAGCTGCCACAATGTAAATCCGGCAAAACCGATCAGCATCGCCGTGATGCCGACGACGATCGGCATCAGCCGGTCCATGGCCGCGGTCGACGGATGCGTCTTTTCCCAGGTGAAGAAGCCGGCAATGCGGCCTTGCACGTCGACCACCGGCTGCATTTCACGCTTGCCCGCTTCGGGCTCGGCCTCGAATTTCAGCCCTTGCAGCCCGGTGCTCTGCTCGAGCATGTGCACGAAGCGCGGATCGAGCGGCCCGCTGTGACCAAACAGCGCGCGGAATTCGGAGACGGCATTGCGCAGCGAGGCGCGCTGGTCGACCCACACTTGTTCGTCGCTCCGCCGCGCGATTTCGTAGCCGATGCCGGCGCTTAAGGCGGTCGCGCCGGTGGCGAGAAGCGCCAGCACGACGATCAGCCGCGATGCTGAGAACTTGCGGCGCGCACGGACACGAGCCACGACTTGACGGCCGCTGGCCGCCGGGCGGCGCTTTGCCCAAACGAACAACGAGCGTCCGGGGCTTGCGCCCGTCGCTGCGGTATTGGCCTTGAAACTCAACGCACTACTCCCCGCGTTACGCTGCGGACATCTGCAGGTAAGCTAGGGATTCAGCATTAATGGCCGGTCAGCAAAGACGGTGAACGAAAAGTTATCGCAGGCCAAACCACAACGTGGCGATGGAAAGGAACGAGAAAAAGCCGACCACGTCGGTCACCGTGGTCACAAAGGGGCTCGAGGCCACCGCCGGATCGATCCGCATCCGGTTCAGCGCCAATGGGATCAAAATACCGCCGGCCGCCGCCGCGATCAGGTTGGTGATCATGGCCAGGCCGATGACGAAGCCGAGGCCGGGCACGCGGAACCAGGCATAGGCGGCGACGCCGGTGATGATCGCAAAGGCGATGCCGTTGAGCAGACCGACCAGCAATTCGCGGATGATGACGCGCCGCGCGTTGGCGTCGCTCAAGGCTTGGGTCGCCAGCGCGCGCACCGCGACGGTCATGGTCTGGGTCGTGGCGTTGCCGCCCTGACTGGCGACGATCGGCGCTAAGACGGCGAGCGCGACCATCTTCTCCAACTGCCCTTCGAAAAAGCCGAGCACCGAGGACGCCAAAAACGCGGTGGCGAGATTGACCAGCAGCCAGTTGAAACGGCCGCGCGCGATCGACCACACCGAGTCCGACAATTCTTCGGCGCGGGTGACGCCGCCCAGCGCTTTAATGTCTTCTTCGGCCTCTTCCACGATGACGTCGGCGATATCGTCGAAGGTCAGAATACCGACCAGGCGTTCATTGCTGTCGACCACCGGCGCCGCCACCAGGTCGTAGCGCTGGAACAGCCGCGCCACCTCCTCCTTATCCTGATCGGCGTGCACCAGACGGCGCTCGGCGTCCATCAGGTCGGATACCGGCACCGGGCGCTGGCTGCGCAGCAGCCGGTCGAGCGAAACGGCGCCGAGAAAACGCTGGGCCTCGTCGACCACGTAGAGTTCGTAGAAGTGCTCCGGCAGTTCGGCCGTCTCGCGCATGTAGTCGATGGCCTTGCCGACGTCCCAATCCGGCGCCACCGCGATGAACTCGCTTTGCATGCGCCGGCCGGCCGAATCCTCGGGATAGTCGAGGCTGCGGGCCAGGGCGTGGCGTTCGGACGCCGGCAATTCGTTGAGGACCTCGGCGCGATCCTCGTGCGGCATGTCCTCGAGAATGGCGACGGCGTCGTCGGTTTCGATGTCGCGGACGCCTTCCGCCACGGTCCGCGGCGGCAGTTCCTCGAGGATTTCCTCGCGCACCGCGTCGTCGACCTCGGTGAGCGCGGTGAAATCGAAGTGGATGCCGAGTAATTCGACCAGGCGCGGGCGCTTGTCGGCTTCCAGCGCCTCCAGCACCGCACCGACGTCGGATTCATGCAGGTCGCCGACCAGCAGGCGCAACGTGGCGACGTCGGCGGCGTCAATGGCGCGCGCGACCTGGGCGACGAATTTGGCGTTGATCGCGCCGTCGTCGTCCCGCATCGGCGGCGGCGTTGTGATCTTTTTTCGCGGCATGCCGGCCCCGGCGCATTAATATTTGCGGGAAGATTTGGCTTGTACGCCGCACTCTTAAAGGCGGCAAATGATTAACGCGTAAACGCTGTCATCAAGTCGCGCTTGCCGGGCACAGAGTGTTGCAGTCAATTGCGCGCTCCCGGGGCCCATCATGATCCGAACGTTTACTTTAGCGCTCGCCGTGGCCATCGCTCCTTTGGCCGCACTGGCGGCGCCGTGCCCGGGCAACAACCAAGCGCTTGGCACCGAGCGGGTCCTCGAAGTCGACGCCAAGACGACGCCGCGGGTCGGCCGCAAGCACTTCCCCACCACGTTGCCGCTTCGCCGCAAGGAATTGGTGCTCACGTTCGACGACGGCCCCTGGCCCGGCACCACGCCCAAGGTGCTCGACGCGCTCAAAGCCGAATGCGTCCGCGCCACCTTTTTTCTGTTGGGCAAGAACGTCGAGGCGGCGCCTACGCTGGCGCGGCGGACGCTCGCCGAAGGCCACAGCATCGGCCATCATAGTTATGGGCATCCGCTGCTCGACCGCATGCCGTTGGCGAAGGCCGAAGCCGAGATCAATCACGGCATCGAGGAAGACGAATACGCGATATTCGGCCAGCGCCGCACCGCGCCGGCGACTCCGTTCTTCCGGTTTCCGGGCTTTGCCTCGACCAAGCCGCTGCTCGACCGCTTGGCCGACCGCGGCATCGTCGTATTTGGCGCCGACGTCTGGGCTAGCGACTGGGACGCCATGTCCGCAGACGAAGAACTGCGTCTGATCCTTGGCCGGATCGAGCAGATCGACCACGGCATCGTGCTGTTTCACGACACCAAGGTTCAGACCGCTCAGATGCTGCCGGCCCTGCTTCGCGAACTCAAAAAACGCGGATACCGCATCGTTCACGTCGTCCCGGCGGGCGCCGGCGGCGTTTTGAACTAAAACGCTTCGTTTCCGCGTCGTTTCATAAACACATTAATATACTGTGGATTGTTAACCATGTTGGGCGAATGGTTAACAAAAGGTTAATTTCGGCGTCGCTAGTTTCCCGGAGTTCCGCCATTTTGCGGCCGCGCCACGCGGCGCGAGGGGTCGATTCGGGGGCTTTATGCGCGGCGTTGCGGTTGTTTTCTGCTGTCTGGCTGGAGGTATTTTCGGCGGGCTGAGCGCTGCCACGGCGGCCTCGTGCCCGGGCAATCCGAACGCGCTCGGTACCAGCCGGACCATCACGATCGACCCGGCGGCGCTGCCGCTTATCGGCAGCATGCAATACAAGACGACGCTGGCGCTCGAAGACCATGAGGTCGCGATCACTTTCGACGACGGCCCGCTGCCGCCTTACACCAACCGCATCCTCGATACGCTCGCGGCCGAATGCGTGAAGGTCACCTACTTCCTGGTCGGCCGGCAGGCCAACGCCTATCCGGATCTGGTCCGCAAAATCTACGCCGCCGGACACGTGCTCGGCACCCACAGCCAGAACCACCCCCTCACCTTTGACCAGATGGCCTTGACGCGCATCGAGCGCGAAGTCGACGGTGGCATTGCCTCGGTGCAGGCCGCGGCCGGCGATCCGCGCGCGGTGGCGCCGTTCTTCCGCGTTCCCGGCCTGCTACGCAACAAACAGGTGGAAACCTACCTCGCCTCGAAGTCGATCGCGGTGTGGAGCGCCGACGAGGTCGCCGACGATTGGTTCAGGCAGGTCAGCGCCAAGGACATCGTGCGCAAGGCCATGAGCCGAATCGAGGCCAAGGGTCATCGCGGCATTCTGCTGCTGCACGACATCCATCCGGCCACCGCCATGGCGCTGCCGATGCTGCTGCGCGAACTCAAGGCCAAGGGCTACCGCATCGTGCAGGCGGTGCCGGTCGGTGAGCGGCCGAAAACGCTGCCCGCACCGCAGCCGGCGATGGTGGCTGATGCCGCCGGCGGCT
>Ga0193699_10000520_pt1 | contig 16319 bp, 19 predicted proteins | sample L3c2metaG_FD_160095 | JGI IMG/M metagenome (GOLD analysis project Ga0193699, IMG submission 160095) | Soil microbial communities from a riparian zone of the East river system, Colorado, United States - L3c2 | ecosystem: Environmental > Terrestrial > Soil > Riparian zone | place: USA: East...
AGCTTCGAGCTGGCTGGTTGAAGTATGGACGCCGCGCCGCAGCTTCTTGTGAAGCGGACGCGCCAAATTGGCGTCCGAAGCGTGATGTCGCTGGGGAGAGTTGGAATGATTTCAATGATGGCGCGGGTTAGTTCACACGATTCTTGTAGCAGGGCTCATGGTGGTTCTCCCATCCGGTAGTCAAGCGCAGGATAGCGATATCCAGAAACAACTCGCAAATCCAATGGCGTCTCTTACCATCGTGCCTATTCAGACGAATTTCGACTCTAAGATTGGCCCGGCGCAGGACGGGTCCAGAGTCACAAAACTCCCAACTTAGCGCGAGATGGCGCGATCAAATGTGGAAGCGATGCTACGCAGCGTCGTCACCACACGCGACGTTGCAACAACGGAAAGGCTGCAAAGGCAATCTGTCCGAGCAACCCTAGAGCGCCCTCCGCGGTGCCGAATGCCGCCAGCATCTGAGAAAGGGTCCGCCCGAAGCCGTAGCGGCCGAGAATCAGTTCGGCAGCGATCGTCATGCCGGCGTCAGCAGCCCGCCGCATGCCGCCCTTCTTGAGGCCGTGCAGGCGGGCAACGCGCCGGCAATCCGGCTTCGGTTGACCCGTCGCGGTCTTTCAGGACACGGCCGGCGTCGATCGCCGTGCTTGCTTTCCTGGTCGCGCCAACAGCGGCGATCGCCGTTTACGAGGACCTGAAACATTCAGAACGTGTATGCGATTCTCAAAGCCTCCGCCGGGGCCCGGCAAGGGCGGGCTCCGCCGATCCACAAGCGCAGCGGTTAACTGTCGCGGTCACGCACAATTTCCTGAGGCCATTATGGACGTTATGCGGAACGTTGCCGCCGTTCGTGGGTTGTATTGCCGAACATCACGCCCCTAGGGGCGCAAAGGAGGGACCATGAAGACGTTTATGAAATATGCGGTGGTTGCGGCTCTAACAGGCGCGATTGCTTTTGCGGCGGCTTCGCCGAGTGAGGCGCGCGGAGGCCGGAACGCCGCGGCGGCGATCGGCTTCGGCGCGGGCGCCCTGGTGGGCGCGGCGGCGGCCAGTTCGTATAACAACGGCTACTACTACGGTGAACCGGGTTACGCTTATGAGCCAGGCTACGCGTACGAACCCGCGCCGGTCTACGTCGAGCCGGCTCCGGCCTACTATTACAACAACCGACCCTACCGCAGCACGCGTGGCTGCGGCAGCTCGCCCGCCTCGATGAATGGCGGCCAGCCGTGCTAGTTGACTGAGTTGAACGAAAGAAAGGGCAGGCTCGCAAGGACCCGCCCCTTTTTATCGTTTGAGATTGGCTAGCCGGTCAAGCGAACCTTGCAGGACTACCACGACCACATGCCGATGCTTTTGCAGCCCGAACAAATTGACGGCTGGCTATCTGGCGCGATCGGTAGGGAGAGTCTTGTGCCGGCGCGCGAAGAGATGTTGCAGACATGGCCAGTCTCGCGGCGGGTGACCGCTAACGCGCGCGAAACTTCGCTAGCTGCGAATGACTCGCGCGCGTTTAGGGGGTGACACGGACGGCGCAGCGGTCGTTATCTGACCTTGATATTTTCCGCAGACTCTTTCCCTCTGTTCGCGACGACTTCGAACTCAATCACGGCACCCTCGTTGAGAGTGCTGAGGCCCGCGCGTTCGACCGCCGAAATGTGTACGAACACATCCTTGCCGCCCCCCTCGGGCTGAACGAAGCCATAACCCTTAGTCGGGTTGAACCACTTCACAGTACCTTTTGCCACCGTCGCTCTCCCACTGTTTACTAAATGAGGTGAGCATACCGGAGTTTTCAAGGGGCGGATATAGCCTCAAAGTAAAACCCCGCTACCTATGCGGGCTTTGAGCTATGCGGCTTCTGCAATTTCTTCCGAGGACGATCTCAGAGCGTCAGCCGCTCGTTGGGCCTTGGATGCGGCCGTGAAGATGGCTCGGTTAATGACTCGCGCGCGTTTTGAGCGCAACACGGACGGCGCATGTCGCCACAAGCGCCGTCATAAACGGGATAGTAGAAAAGCAAAATTAATTGATACTTAGGTGAACAGCGTAGCTTATGGCGGCGCGATTGACTCGTGCGATCACCGGTGCGTGCGCCAGATGCGGGTTGCCGGAGCCGGTCTAAGCGAGAACGGAGCAGCCGCAAGGTTATCAATTGCGTGCTGAATCTCATGTGATACAAGCAGCGCTCAACGGAATGGAGAATCGAATGGCTAAGAAACGTAAGTCTGTAAAGCGTGCGCCGTGGACGAAAGCTCATCACGCGGAGCTTCGCAAACACTCGAAGGCAAAGACTAAAGTGTCCGTAATCTCCAAGCAGATGAAGCGGACCGTCGGCGCTTTGCGCCAACAGGCTGGCAAGCTCGGCATTTCACTCGGCCACCAGCGCTAATAGGTCTGGAACTCTTCCGCTGGCCCGGCGTTATTGCGGCCAGCAGGGGGAAGGGTGCGATGACTGGTATTGCGGATCGGATAGAGCGCTTCAACTTAGCCTATCGCCTTGCCTGGAAATATGTGCCGGAGGGTGTAACGCGCGAGCGGACTAGTTTCGCGCGCAGGCTTCATGATTCCATTAGCCGCCAGCTCCGAGAAGGGGCTAGTGAGCCTGTGTTCATTGCGTCTGAGGCCCTTAAGGAGATTAATGGATCTACCGCGCGCCATTCTAAGTAGGCCGCTGCCGCAATCGTTCGGGTTTCTTAGCCGGCACAAAAGAGTGATTCAGTGGGGCACTTCGGGCAAAAAGCCTAATGATCCCATAGAACGATTCAGTGTCCCACTTTCTTGTAACTGCTTGAACATTGTGTCGGCGCGGTCCCCTAGGAAGCGCCACCCCGCCCAGCAGATGGCTTTCGGAAAATCCGGCTGCTTACCGTGACGCGGCGCGTGCTTTGGCGTCTTTCGCCTCGATCCACACATAGCCGATGACGACGTAAGCCCAACACGCGGCCAACGACAGAAACACTGGCCACATGGCCCCGGCAATCAGCCAGTCAGCCAGCAGCGCAAGCCCGAAAGCAATGCCCACGCCGACGAGTAGGCTTACCAACCGCGCCAAAGCATAAGCGATCATAGGCAGCCCCAGTCCCGCCTACCGATATAGCGTGGTCACAACGAACGCGCCACATGGCCGTGCGATACCGCGAGAAACAGCAGCCGTCTGGGTTCAACTGACCAAAGTTCAACTGACCAAAGTTCCGCATTTTACAATTCTACGGTCTCCCGCCGCCCTGACCGCCGCCTTTGCCAGCGCCATCGGGCGTGCGTCCGCCGCCGCCACCGCCACCGCCCAAGCCACGCAGGCCATCGAAGCCTCTCATGACATCCTTGGGTGTGATCCGGTCTCGTTCGACGCAGCTGTTGCCTTTGGCCACCATATTGGTCGGGCAGACGCAGGCCGTGCCGCGGCTATTGAGCTTCGCCGGCTGGCGACACACCACCTGCTCGACACAACGTGACCCTTTTTTTGTCATCCCTTGCGGACAGATGCACTGACCGGCCACGGGCCCAACCACCATCGGCGGTTGGCACGTCGGCGTCTTCACACATTCTTTGCGACGCAGCACGGTGCCTTGTGGGCAGAGGCACTGACCGGCGACAGGTCCGGCCACCATCGGCAGCACGCAAGCTGACGGTGTCGGCAAGCATGCGCTGGTGCCGTTCTTTACCTGCCGCGTTGTTCCCTCCGGGCAAGCCATGATGCCTTGGGGTTGGCTCTGCACATTGAACGGTGTGCAATTCCCCCAGACGCCCCCATTGGGATCGGACGTCGGATGAACGTCGGTATAAGCGGCCGGGAACGTCGTCGGCACCGGTGTCTTGCCGTCGGCGACGAAGCAGTTGGTATATTTCTGCCCGGCCGGCAAAGGCGGCAACGGACCGGCAAGGGTGACGGTGAAGGTTATGCTCGTGTTGACCGGCAGTGAGATATTGGCCGAGCACGAACTCGGGGCGGTCGTCCCGCTCCAGCCGCTGCTCCACGGACAGATTGGCGGACTAGCGGTGTTGGTAATCGATGTGATCGTTGGGTTGACCACTGTCGTTCCGGAAAACACGCCGTCGCCGAACAGCACCGGGCCGTTGAAGGCCTTGCATCGCGCGGTAACAGTTATGTTGAAGGTACAGGCCGGGCTTCCGCCCGGAGAGCATATTTCAGGGAACGCGGTTTTCTTAAGCACCGTCAGGTAAGAGTTGCCGCAGTCCTGTTGAACGTTCTCGTGGTTTTGCACGCAGACTTGATCGGAGGCTTCATCCGACTCATGCACCGGCCCGGTAACGGCATTGGCCATCAGGTGCGTGGAGTCTTGGGCAACGCCGTTGACCTTGGTGACCTGGGCGAAATTCTTGTAGCATGTCCAGCTATTGGTAGGCGGCGGCGTCGATGGCGACACCGTGGCTTTGAACGTCAATGTCGCGGTCGCGCCGGACGCGAGACCGGGGATGGTCCAATTCACTGGATTGCCGCTCGCGCTTCCCAGCGATGCGTTAAATGTGTTGGGACTTGTCAACTCGGGCGGAAGCGCGTCCTGCACTTCGGCGTTGACCGCCGCCGACGTCGTATTCGTCAGCTTCAGCGTTACGGTGACCTGCTGCGGCGCCGGCGAATAGAAGTAATTGATATAGTTCGGCGAGATCTGCTTCGTGAGGTAGAGCTGGGGGCACAGCGTCTGAGCGATAGATGTCAGTGTCCCACCAAGACCGCCGTAAGACGTCGAGCTCACGTTGCCGCCCAGTAGCGCATTGAGGTGGGTTGCAAAGCTGCCGATGCCGATGCCGATGATCGGTGTGCCGAGCCCGTAGATCTGATTGACGATCGGGATCGCCTCGTTGGTCGCTTGAACGGAGTTGCTGGTGTATTGAACCGCCCCGCCGTTATCGAGGTAGGCGGTCGGAACGCCGTCTGTGATGAAGATGATGATCGAATTTGGTTTTGGCAGCAGACTTTTGGCGGCCAGCATGGCTGCCTCCCAGTTCGTTCCGCCGCCGGTCGCCGGGTTATAGCCGGTGTTGAGGCTTCCCCAGGCGCCGGTGCTCCACGGCTGCACCACCAGTGCGTTGTCGGAGAAGCGCACCAATGCCGTTTGCGCGCCGTTATTGTTCAATGCGCTCGCCGCGGCCGTCAGCGCGCTGGTCACGTTATAAGTGGCGTTGGCGTCGGCGATGCTGTGCGATTCATCGACCACGAACAGCACATTCATGCCGCAGGACGGGTTATACGGGGGCGGAGGGTCGCGCGGGATAAAGCCGTCGTTCTTCAGCGTGACGCAACTCTTGTTGTTGTCGGCATTGCCGTCGGTGCCGGCGCCCTGATCGACGGCAACCGTTGCGCAATTGGTCCAAGGCCCGTCGCCTGACGCCGTGCCGGTGACTGTGATGGTCCCAAGCACCTGTCCTGGCGTCGCGGGGCCGCTACCCGTGTAGTGGCAGTCGATGTTGCTGGCGGTGAACGTGCAAGCCCAGTCGCCGAGCGCAGTCCAGCTCACGCCAGTATAGGTTACGCCCGCCGGTGCGGGGTCCGAGACGACGATCGCGCCGTTGCCGGAGAATGCGCCCAATATGTTGGTGACCTTCAAGCTGTAGCTAAGGGCGGTGTTGACGGGGCCGGGTGTCGCGGTACCGGATTTTTCGATGGCGACGTCGATCGGCGGTTTCGGTTTGGTGACGGTTACGCAGTCCTCATTGTTCGACGGATCGGTGTCTTTCAATCCTGACGTCGAGGGAACGCCGACCTGCGCGCAGTTCTTGAACGGCGGAAACGGCGCGGACCCAGTTGCCGTGGCGCCGATCGTAATGGTGCCAAGCGACTGGCCCGAACTTGTCGGACCTGTGCCGGTATAGGTGCAGGTAATGGTCGTACCGGCGCTGGCGGGGAGCGTCGCGCATGTCCAGTTCGTTCCGGTCGCCGTGTTGAATGTCATTCCCGGGGGGACGGTGTCCGTTACCTTGATGATGTTGGTGCCGTTGAACGGCGCGCCGACATTGGTCACGTCCAAGGTGAAGGAGTACGCGCCGACTTGGGGTGCAGGCGTTGTCGCGCCGCGCTTTTTGATTGCGACATCGATCGGCCTGTCAGGATTGCAATTCGCTCCGACACAGTCCGGACCGCCGCCTCCACCACCATTGATATAAGGCGGGTTGGATGCATAACCCGGTCCGCCATAGATCGCGGTCGCGGGGCAGGGCTGGCTGTAGATGCGCACGCTGCCCATGTGGCCGGCCGCGCGCGGGTCGTCGAACGTATCGTCGTAATCGACGTTGTAGCTCAGCCACGGTGGCGTGTTGACGTCGCGCACCGGGCTCGACGGCAGGCCGGTGAGCCCGTGCACCACCAGCGGACCGCCAGGATCGAGCTGTGTCTTGAGCGGCGGCGCATTGCGGATGTTCTGTGCCGTGGTCCACAGCGAGAATTCGCACGCATTATTGGCGACTGTGCCGTCCCGGCCGTAGCCATAGCCCAGCGCGACGCCACCATTGGTGTTGCGGTAGTTGCCGGCAAAGCCGACGGCATATTCCTCCGGCACCAGCTTCCAGCGGCCTGGGGACGGTGGATCGTTCGGGCCTTTCAGCCAGACGCGGAAGACTTTCGGTTCGCCGGGCTGGGTGAAGGCGGAATAGTCGTAGGCACCCGCGATCAAAGCGCGCTGCGCCAGGATCATCGCGCCCTTGTTCGAGAATGCAATATCGGAAACCGGCAGCGGACCGGCTTGCGCCGGAACATCGAGCTCCCAGCGCGGATCGTTGGCAAAGCTGCCGTCGCGCGCGATGCCGACCGACCAGATCTGCGGTCCCGACATCACCGAGTAGTAGAGCCGGTCTTGGTGCACTGCGAGGCCCCAGATGCGGCGCGCTGCCGGTACGAAGCCCCAGGTGTCGGGCTTTTCGCTGTCGAAGCGGTCGGTGGCGATATTCGGGCGGTTGGCGGGATTGAACGGAACGGTTGGGAGTTTGGCGGCGGTGAGACCGGTGACGCCGTGGTCGAAGGGGCCGAGCTCTTTGCCGTCGAGATCGAAGCGATGAATCATGCCGGTGTGGAGATCCGACACGAACAACTGCTTGTGCGCGGAATCGTAGGCGAGATTGCCGAGGCCCGGCGCCGGATTCGGAACGCCATTGAGCGTCACATTGGCGAATAGCGTCACCACGCCGGTGCGCCCATCGACCTTGTAAATGCTGCCCGGTCCGCCTTGTAGGTCTAGCCCGAACTGACCCTTCATCCAGCCGGCGCCGGGGCCTCCCTTTTTTCGGCGTTCGGGGGCGCCGTCGCGTCCGCGGTTGACGATGTTCAAACCGAACAGGGAGGTGGAGGCGACGTAGATATTAGGTTGTTGCTGATCGTCGAGCGCAACGCCGAACACTTGGCCGACGTCTTTCGCAAACACGTCAAATGTCTTCGGTGCGGTAAACAGACGTCCGTCCCAGACATAGCCGGGCCGGCTTAGGTCGACGATGCGGGCTGAAGGGCCATCCGGATTGATAAAGGTCAGATCGATGGCCGATTTGTTGGCGGGCCGTGGCTTGGCGGGATCGGGAGCGATCGTTCCGGAAAATCCGGTGACGACCGCGTCACCTAAATTCAAGTTCGGCAACCGGTCGCGCTGTTGTGCGAAAACGCTCCCGCTTAGAATTTGACCGAGCAAAATCAGCGGCAGAAGCCGAATAAGAATATTAGACAAGATATCCCCCCGTCGTGGCGGGACGAACTCCCGCACTTACTTAGTCGCTACGTCCTTCTGAAAGGTTCAATGGCGCGCTTTTCGTCGCCCGATCAATCTGCGCCCGCAATTTCCATTCAAACGACGTTTAATTTCCGCCGATACAGTCCCCATACAAGTAATACAGCTATTTGATTGGGTGAGGAGCGCTTTCGCTTAATGACCCGGATATTTTGACTGCCTTGCGGAGTAACGAAGGCGTGCTGCCAAAATGTCGCAGCCACGCGGCCGGTCGCGGCCCGACTGTGAAGGAGTTCGCGCCCGACGTGTTTAGGCTACGCCAAACGGCGTCTGATGGAGCTTTCGCGATCGACGGCTAAAGTTGAACCGCGGATCTAGCCCGTTCCATCGGAGGCCAAATGACCACCTAGGTTTGGAGGTGATTGGCAGAACTTAGACGAATTGCTGCGTTGCCATATTATTGTTGCAATGCACAATGTAAAATGTATTTCATGCGAAAGTCAGGCAAATAGGAATGAAGCCATGCAGATCGATATGGCGAATGCGGCTAACGTGCCAACAAAGGCGGCCGACCCCTTCCTACAGAGGATTTGGCCACCGGCTGCTCTTGCTTTCGCTCTCGGGCTGACTGCGGCCTGGGTGTCGTTGTTGGGATATGGGCTCGTCAGCCTCATCGAACTCGCAATATAGAGGATATTCATAGTCGATGCTGGCGATGGGAATTATCCTGTCAACTCTGCTCGTCGGCTTTGCGTCGGGATACGCCGTGAGGGAATTCATATCACGCCGTCGCCACGCAGAAGCCCGCCGCAACCGCGAAACGGTTTGAGCAATTGATAGCCTGCCGCCCGCTGTTCGTTAGATCTAATCGATAGTTACGAACTGATCGCCGCCGAAGCTTTTCTATCCCGGTGTGGTCCGATGACACTTGAAAAGGATTGTGCCCGGGCCGCCACGATTCACAATCGCAACCTTGCAGCCGATAGGTTAGATGTTGGATGAGCATTGAGACGGATCGCTTAAACCGTTCTGGATTCTTGATATGGAGTAGAACTGTTTTTTCTTCGGAAAACATTCGCTCGAAGAGCAAAGACGCTATCCGCGGCTTTTTCATTTGGCTCGCAAGCTTGCTGGCAACTGCGATAATTGGTGCCGTCTCGTTTCAATGGCTCGATCGCCCGATTGCGTTGTTGCTCCATCGCGGACCTCACGTATCCAATAATAGTGGACTCTGGGAGTGGTTAACCCAGATTCCCAATCCTTTAATCCCGCTCGCGCTGATCGCCTTCGTCGGGCTCGGGTTGCGAGCCTTGATCGCCCGATCATTGTCGCATTATCAGGCCGCCGCCTTCGTCTGCAGCTTGAGTGTTATCTTCGCCGAGACCGCCAAAACTCAACTCAAATTCGTGTTTGGAAGAACCTGGCCGGAAACATGGACGGGAAATAATCCGTCGTTCATTCGCGACGGCGTCTACGGATTTAATTTTCTGCGTGGCGAAGGCGCATATCAGTCCTTTCCGTCTGGCCACATGGCCGCCACCTGTGCCGTCCTCTCTGTGCTTTGGATCTGGTATCCGCAACTGAGATGGCTTTGGACCATCGGTGGCCTTGCGGTGGGTGCCGGTCTTGTCGGAGCCAATTATCATTTCTTGAGCGACGTCATCGCTGGCGCATTTCTCGGGACTTCTGCCGGTTTGCTCGTGAATGCCATCTGGAAAGTGAGCGGCCTATTCAAGATCGCCGGATGGCGAACCGACGCAGAAATGCGCTAGCGCGGGCAACGCAATTCAATAAATGACTGGACCGAGGTCCGCGTTTACGCGTGCTCCGATTGCGGGCACGCGCTTAGGCTGATGGTCTGGGCGGACGCTGTTGATCCGGGCGCTGCGGTGGGCGGGCTCTGGTCGCTTCTTGGTCTGGAGTCGGCGGCTTGGCTGGAGGAGCAGGCTTTGTTGTCTTGCGAGCCTTAGGCCTTTTTCCAACAACGATCCCAGTATAGTGCCACCCCAAGCCAGAAGCTTGTGCCTTTGCGATATCGAGGCTCATAATCCGCCAACGAGAAGTCGGAATGATGCGCTCGGATTGTGCGACGTCGTCCCGGGTCGGCAGACCTTTTGCCAGCAAGTCACCACGCGCAAGATGATCCAGCAACTCGCGGGATAGGGCGGTATTACATTGATTGTAACGTACCTGCGCAGCATCGTATTTGGCGTTGCGGTTCGTGCGTTCGTTTTCAAATATTTTCGGATCAGTGTGGGTCGCCAGTCCAGGGCCACTTGAGACGCCTACAATGCGTTCTTGGCCCCTGATCAATTCCATCATGATGATATTCATTTCGGCCGCAGCTTCATTGCGGGTCCTGACTGCGACCTGACTGCAATACATCTCAGCGGCGTGATGCGGTGCATGCCAGTCACCGACGCCGAAAGCATCGAACCGCATGCGAGCCCACTCATCGAAGGCCCAGAAATCAAATGTCTTGAGTGGTTCCCAGAAGCGGAACACCGCAAGGCCAACGGCAGCGAAAAGGCATACCAGCGGAAAACCAAAATTAGCAGCGATCAGACCACCAAAAATTGCCACGACAAGAAAAACTAATGCGGCCCAACCCGCGTATGGCCTGATCAGATTTGCTAGCTGTGCAGTCACAGGCCGATCCTTGCTTCAACAAATATATTTCGGAAAAAAGCCGAGCGTCGGACGGAGTCGCGTGCAAGTTACCGAGCAGGCGCCGCTGGAGATATCTGTGCCTTTTCGTCCGCAGCAGAGCCGCCATTGGCGATGCAGTCGCGGTAATATTTTCGTTCTGCTCCTGCGGTCCCGGTCTTGGCGCCTATTCGCTGGGGAGGGTGGGCTTTGATCGCCAATTCGCGGCACTTGTTTGCCAAATCGGCGGTGACCGCCATAGCCGGCGGCGTCGCGACAAGATAGGCGAAGAGGCCCAGCAGCGTGGATGCGAATAGCGGTTTTGCGATGGATTTCACGGCGGCGTTCGCGGGTTTATCCGGTTGAGTGGTTCCAACCTAGATAATGGCCAATCTGGATCACTAATCATAGGGCTCAGGGTCGAATTTCTAAGATTGCCAAATTTCTCGATCGATCCAGCGGTCGCGGCGCGACGCCGAAAAACGCCATCGCTATCCAGTTAGTAGGCCGACGGTTGGCGATAGGCCATCAACATGGTTTTGAACATAATCCTCAAATCAAGCCAGAGGCTCCAATGGTTGATGTACCATAGGTCAAATTCAACGCGTTTTGCCATGATGTCGACGGTCTGGGTTTCTCCGCGGAAACCGTTGACCTGTGCCCAGCCGGTAATGCCCGGCTTCACGTGGTGGCGGAAGGCATAGTTTGAGACGACCGTCTGGTACTCGTTGTTGTGCGCAATCGCGTGTGGTCTGGGGCCAACCAACGACATGTCGCCCAAGAGGACGTTGAGCAGCTGCGGCAACTCATCGATGCTGGTGCGACGCAGCCAAAGCCCGAGGCGTGTCACGCGCGGATCATTGCGGGTCGCCTGTTTGATGTGATCGCCATCCTCAAGCACGCGCATGCTCCGGAATTTGTAGATCGAGAATACGCTTCCGTTAAACCCGTTGCGTTTTTGGCGAAACAACACAGGGCCACGAGAATCGAGTTTGATCAGCAGCGCCGTTATCAGCATTAAAGGTGACAGGAGCACCAGAATTGCCGCGGAGGCGACGACATCGAAGACGCGCTTAAGTAGCTGCTCAGCTTCCGACAACGGTGCCCTCTGGAGCTCGACAGTAAACGTCGTCCCAATATTGCCCGCGCGAGCTGCGAGAAAAGTAGCGACATTTTCGTCAGGCAAAAGATGGACCGGAATCGGTAGAGCGCGCAGCATACGCACCAGATTATTGATCAGATGGGGTCGGTCCCATTTTAGCAGCAGAAAAATATAATCGATGGGTTGGCTTTGGCTCACGGAGATGATGGTTTGAATTTTTTGATTGAGGGATTTTGCGACACCGGCAGCGTCAGCTTCAGACTCAGAAAGTTCGAATGTCTTCACCGGCTGGTAGCCGCATTGGCGAAGCTGTCCTAAGGCATGAGATGTAGAAAGCTGACCGCGTTCCGAAATCAAAATAATCCGCTGTTCCGCAAACGCTCCCGTGGCCAGTGCCGTCGAAAGATAGCGGGCGATCAACGTTCGGAAAACGAGCAGACTCGCCAAACCGATAATGAAAAATGAGATCGTTGAACCGCGCGAAAAGTTTGTCGCGATTTTCAACGTGAACGCCACGGCCGTCAGAACAAAGAAGATAAACAGCCAGTTCAACGTGACGTAGCGAAACTGCCGGCCGAGATTGATAAGGTTGGTTGGCCGGTAGTTTTGTTGAGCGCTCGTCACAGCAAAAAAATTTGCGAAGACCAGCGCGCCTAGCGCGAGATAGGTTTCAACGTTTCCTGTGGTATCCAGGAATAGCCACTGATAGCCGACGCCAGAGATGAGGCCAGCCAGCAAAATGACAATTAGGTCGCCAACCAAAGTCCCAAGTTCGATGAGCTGAAACGGCATACGGTATCGCGCGCGACTCGTCGCAACGTCCCCTGCACCTAGGATCGGTGCATCTATTACCACCTCGGAGCCGCGATCTAACCTGCTTGACATGCAACCGGCCTGGATTAGCGAATTCGTTAACGATTTGAATACCTTATTTTAGGCCCGCTTGTAAGCAAGTCCGGAGCCAAATTAAGGTTACAACCGGAGGGTTGCGATGGCAATTGATGCGCCCCGGCCCAGCCCGCACACGGGCTTTCCGAAATTCATGAGGGCTATTGAAGGAAGCCTTCGCGATGGGAAGAGCTAAAGGGAACCTAAGGTCTAGTTGCTTTTACTTCAGCCAAGAATTTTGGATCAAGCTTCGCCAATGTAATTTCCAAAAACTGCCGGCCGGCCGGGGAAGCTGCGCGATAGGCGGATGCGATGCCCCCCTTCAAAGTCGGTTTGTTGTGAGTAACCACGCCGAGTTCATATTCGACAAAGCTGCTCAATTCACCGTCGGCAACGCTCGGCAACCGAGCGGCAATTTGAATGCGAAGCGGGAAAAGTTCGTCATCGTAAGATGACGTGTAATACGACATTTTTAGGCGAGCCAAAGCGCTGTCAGCATTTGATGCGGCCTGCGCGTTCATGGCTAGCAACAGCCAGGCCCGCGCATCGGAAGGACCAAGAGCCGCGGCGGTTTCCGCGACGCCATTCGCATTATCGTTATGATTGGAGGCGTTGAGCAATGCTCCGCCTTCGACATCGCCTACCGAGGCTGCGTTCGCGGTAACGGCATAGTCAGTCCACAATTCGCCGCGCGGCCAGCCGATCCATGCGGCGGTGGCAGCTGAAGAGCGAAGGGCAGCGGCAGCTCTTGCCACTGCTAAATTGCCGGGAAATCGCACTTCTGGCCGGAGCAATTCAGCCGCTAGGATCCAAGCGGCTTGCAGGCCCAAGATGATGGCAAAGCTGGCTGCGCAGATGCGAAATAAAATTGGCGATTGGAGCGGCATTGGACATCGCAACTCTTGGCGGGAGAATAACTGAATTCAGAGCGGCTCGGCGCGGTCACCTTCCAAGACCAGACAGGTTAGTCGCCCTGTAACGTAAGCACCAGTATCGATATTGATCCGGTTCGGCCGGATGTCGAGTTCGCGCACCGGGGTGTGTCCGTGCACGACGATCTTGCCGAAATCCTCCTCGTGCAGCAGGAATTCGTCGCGGATCCATAACAGATCGTCGTCGCGCTGCTTCGCTAGTGGAATCCCGGGCCGCACCCCGGCATGCGCAAAAAAGTAGCCGCCGCAAATAAACGACGAAATGAGCCCCTTTAAGAATACGCGGTGCGTCTCTGGCAGCGCACGTTCCAGGCCTTTGGCGAGTTCTTTCTGTATCGTTGCGTCAGCATTGATGGATGGCTGCAAGCCATACGACATCAACGTCTCGAGCCCGCCGATTTTGCTCCAATCCCGGAGCACACCGGGATTCGTTAGAAATTCATCGATAAAAGTGTCGTGGTTGCCGCGAAGAAAGACCATCTCGCGGCCTTGGGAGCAGTTGATCAGTAGATCGAGCACCTCCCGAGAGGCGGGCCCGCGATCAATATAGTCGCCGACTAAAAGGTGCACCGGACGAACGACGGGGTGCGCAACGATATGCGCGTCGATCCGGGACAATAGTCGATCGAGCAGGTCGGCGCGGCCGTGCACGTCGCCGATGGCGTAGATGCGCGTGCCTTCCGGCAGCCGTGGCAACCGTTTTGGCCGCCCCCGTTTTAGCAATCGCGTGATCATTTGATCTCCAAGCCGGTACTTAGCCAGCATGTGCGGGCACTTCTACGTTTAATGGTCGACAAATGGAAATGTAGAGTAATCGATGCGTTGAACTGAACGAATTTAAATATAGAAAAGGTATTTATACTCTACAAAATGCTATTTCTAGCAAAAATATTGGATAGCGTAATAGATATCCTGATTGCTCGCAGTCATCATCGGAATGAATACTCTCCGGGACTTCGCTGTTTGCGTACACGCTTGCAAAGACGCCCAAGCCATATTCCCGCTCCGCAGCAAGATGCAAACCGCCGCGTCTGGCGCAGCAAAAATGAATTCCGGCGTTGCTGAAGTGGCTTCGCGACTAACCAGATCATCGACGCCCGGTGGGGAGCGCTGGCGCGTTGGGCGATGTGCACAAAAGACGTTTAGACGCGTTTCGCCTGGCGGCTTGGCTGGATGCGGAACGTCAGGTTTTGGCCGCGCAGCTTCGTTACAGCGCCGTCAGTTCGATTCCAGCGTTGGTCGTCCAAGAGACGGTGCTGGTCGGCAGGTGGTCGTCCGTCCAACGACGAGCGCATGGTCCTGTAGTTAATATAATTTAATCGCCCGCATCTGGTTATCCGCCGCACCAGCGGCGAATGAGCAATATTCGTTTGATTTTAACCGCCAGCTGACGAACTTGCTTCTATGCAGCCCATATTTCCAGTAAGTCATTGAACTAATTAGTATTATAAATTATGGCGACGCTCGTGTTGCGATTTAAAAACATTTAATAACGGATATTGCATTTATAAAATTATTTAATTATACATTAAATAATGTATTTAAAGTTGAGTTAAAATGGCAACGGAGCGAGCCCGTAGCCGACACTTTATGAGGCTTGTCACGGTTAACAATTGGCAACTCGAGTTACGAGTATTTGAAGAAAATGCCACAGTTAAACTGAATATAATTGAAGTAAAGCTAATGTATTCATACCCCGTAGGCAGAGTGATTGGGGTTGTATACTATGCGTGTCGTAGTAAAAAGCCGTGTTGCCGTGGGCGCCGTTGCGGCAATGGGCATCATTGTGATTGTTGCTGTCCAGCCGGTTGCTGATGCCGCTCTATCTCCTTATTCGTCGGCCGTTGCCCCGCAGGCTGATTCGCTTCGCGTCGTGAATTCCAATCCGTACCCGAGCGCACTAGCTGGGATCCTTCAGCCAAGCGGAATTGAACCGTTGATTGTGCCGTCCCCGGTTCGGCCCGAGCCGCCCTTGGCCATGATTGCGCCGGAACTGGCCCACCCATTTGTCGCCCCGGAACCGTCCATCATCGTGCCCGAGCTGGCGCAGCCTGCAATTTTGCCCGAGCCGATGCCGTCTGTGGGGACTCTCGACAAGGCGGCGCCGACCATTGATCCCGATACGGCGCAGCGCGAAACCTTTGCTGTCCCCCGCGAATTGACGCCCCAGCCGCCGCGCAACGTTCCTTCCCGCCGCCAGGCGGCGCGGACGCAGTCCCGTACCGATGTGCTGCGGATTCGATTTGAGGGTCCGGCCGGTGCACCGTTCGCCCACACCCGCTTTTGCATTAAGTACCCGAGCGAGTGCCGGGTTCGCAAAATGGTTTTTCGGGGCGGCGCTATCAAGCTGACTGCCGAGCGCCGGCAGGAGCTCACAATCATCAACACCGAGGTCAATCGCTCGATTGTCGCGACAGCGATGAATGAGCCGGTTGCCCAAGAGCAATGGGTGATCTCGCCGAAATTCGGCGACTGCAATGACTATGCCGTCACCAAGCGCCATAAGTTGATCGCCCGCGGCTGGCCGGCACGCGCGCTTCTGCTGGCGGAAGTGGTGACGACTTGGGGCGAGCATCATCTCGTGCTTGTCGTGCGGACGACCGAGGGCGATGTCATTGCCGATAATCTCAATGCCAATATTCGCAGCTGGACGAAGGCGCCCTACGAATGGGTCAGGATAGAGTCGCCGGTCAATCCGCTGTATTGGTCGAAGGTTGCGGCGCCGCAGCCGGCAGCCGTTGCGATGGCCGCACGCGCCTCTCAGCTATAACTCAACGAGCGCTACGGCTGACGCTCTGTGACACGGCAAGCCCTAAGACCGTCATCGCAATCACGAGTGTTGCGCTTCCGAGCAGGCTGGCATCGAAGAAGGCTTCGAGCGTCAATACGACGGCGCAGCTCGCACCCGCGGCGGTGAAAAATGAATCGCGTCCTCGCTGCAAGGCGCCGTGGGTCAACCACGCAATAACGGCTAGAGCCCCCACCATGGCGACCCACATTGCTGGACGTCCCAATTCGATCAGGAAGCTTGCCGCAGTCGTCGGCGCAACTGATGCGACGACGGGATTCATTGGGTCCTGA
>Ga0193699_10000521_pt1 | contig 16316 bp, 10 predicted proteins | sample L3c2metaG_FD_160095 | JGI IMG/M metagenome (GOLD analysis project Ga0193699, IMG submission 160095) | Soil microbial communities from a riparian zone of the East river system, Colorado, United States - L3c2 | ecosystem: Environmental > Terrestrial > Soil > Riparian zone | place: USA: East...
CAGCCACCGGCAGGCCGCCCCCGATGACCTTGCCCAGCGTCGTAAGGTCTGCCGCGACTCCAAAGCGCTCTTTGGCGCCGCCCGGGGCGATCCGGAAACCGGTCATCACCTCGTCGAAGATGAGGAGCGCGCCGGACTCGTCGGCGAGCCGCCGGAGCCCTTCGAGGAATCCGGGGTCGGGCGGAATGAAGCCGGCATTTCCAACAACGGGCTCGACAATGATCGCCGCGATTCCCTTTTTGTTCGCCCGGACAAGGTCACTTGCGGAGTCGAGGTCATTGAATGGCGCCGTCAGCGTGAGGGCGGCGAGCGCGGCCGGCACGCCGGGGGAATCTGGAAGTCCGAGCGTGGCAACTCCTGATCCCGCCCGAACGAGGAACGAGTCCGCGTGCCCGTGATAGCAGCCCTCGAACTTGAGGATCGCCTCGCGTCCCGTGAACGCGCGGGCAAGGCGCACTGCGCTCATCGTAGCCTCGGTGCCGCTGGAGACGAAACGCATCATCTCGACGTGCGGCATGCGCTCGCGAATCAGCTCGGCGAGTTGCACTTCGAGCTCGGTAGGCATCCCGAAGCTCGTGCCGTTTTGCATCGTGCGCTCGAGCGCTTCGAGAACTATCGGAGAGGCGTGGCCGAGCACGAGCGGGCCCCACGAGAGAACGAAGTCAATGTATTCCCTGCCGTCGGCGTCCCAGATTCGAGCGCCTTCTCCGCGCGCGGCCACGATCGGCTCACCACCAACTCCGCGGAACGCCCTGACGGGGGAGTTCACTCCTCCCGGAAAGATGTCGCGAGCCCGCGCCATCACGTCCGCCGAGCGCATCTCACCCATGCGCGCGCATCAGCGGCCGTAGCTTCCGATCGTTACCTGGCTGATTGGAAGCTGGCGAGAAGCTTTGCGCACCTCTGGCGCGTCGACTGGAAGCACGACGCGAATCACTGAGGCCTGGAAGTCGTAGTCGTCGACGACTTCTTCGACCGCAACCTCCGCCATGGTGCCGGGCGGAAGCGCCTCGTCGATCTGTGTCACCCCGTCAATGTCGTCCGCCTGCCACGGCAATCTCGCCTGCGAGGTTCCGTTCTCGAGATTCGCGCGATCCACGAGCGCAAGCGCGGTGCGACCGACGCGCGACTCGTATCGCTGCGCCGTGATGGAGCGCTGCAGCTCGGTCAATCGCTCGAGCCGCTCTCGCTTTATGGCCTCGTGTACGTCGTCCGGGTATTGTGCCGCGCGTGTTCCTTCCTGCGGCGAATAAGTGAAGGCGCCGACGCGCTCGAATTGAATCTCCTCGAGGAACTCGAGAAGCTCGTCGAACTGCTCTTCGGTCTCGCCGGGAAAACCGACAATGCAGGTTGTACGAATCGCCACGTCGGGAACCGCATCGCGAAACTTCTGGACGCGCTCGCGTATCGTGCGCTTTCTCTCGGGGCGCCGCATGCGCGCGAGTACGGCATCGGAGCCGTGCTGGATCGGCATGTCGAGGTACGGGAGCACGCGCTGCTCGCGCGCAACGACGTCGAGTAAGCGATCCGTGATTCCGGCAGAGTACAGATAAAGCATGCGGATCCAAGGGATCGTCGTCTCGGCGACGAGCGTCTCGAGCAGCTCGGGCAGCTTGTTGCCGTCGCGCCGATCACGCCCGTAATGGGCGAGATCCTGCGCCACGAGGTTGATCTCGCGGGCACCTTGCAGCTCGAGGAGCTGTGCTTCGCGCACCACTTCGTCCAGGGCGAATGAACGGTGCTTGCCACGCATAAGAGGAATCGCGCAGAACGCGCAGCCGTGGTCGCAGCCTTCGCTGATCTTCAGGTAACGGACGTGCGGAAGGTCGCCGGTGTAAAGGCGCACGCCAGGGTGAACATCCTCGCTCATTCCCCCGAGCAGCCCTCTTTCGGTGAGCTCCGGAACGAGCCTCTGCATCTCGGACGAACCAAGAAAGAGATCGACCTCGGGTAGCGCTTCGAGTAGCTCCTGCTTGTGCCGCTCGATCATGCACCCGACTCCGACGACGGCCTGACAGCGTCCATCCGTTTTGTAACGTGCCGCTTCGACCATCGCGTCGATCGACTCCTTCTTGGCCGCATCGATGAAGCCGCAGGTGTTGACGATGATCACGTCGGCGTCGGAAAGCTCCGCGGTGTACTCCGCGGAATAGTCCGACAGCTGCGCCAGGTAGCGCTCGCTGTCGACAGTGTTCTTGTCGCAGCCGAGCGTGATGATGCCGACTTTCACGTTGTCGTTTCTGGGGAATGCCGTGACACTAGCGGTAGTTTCCGAACTTGAGCTCGACCCCGAAGTCTTTTCCGCGCAGGAGCGTGATCGCTTCCTGAAGATCGTCGCGTGAAGGAGACGTGACGCGAACCTGGTCGCCCTGGATCGCTGCCTGAACTTTCTTGAGCTTCGCTTCCTTGATTGCTGCCGCGACCTTCTTGGCTGTGTCCCCATCGAGCGCCATCTTGAGGGCGATCTCCCGCGTGACGGTGTCGCCGCCGGCAGGCTTGATTTCACCGGGCTCGAGATTCTTTACCGGGACGCTGCGCTTAATGAGCTTCGTTTGGAGCACGTCCCAGAGCGCCTCCATCTTGTAGTCGTTCTCGGCCGTGAGGGCGATCTTTCCCTCGGTCCGCTTGAGCTCGATGGTCGCAAGCGATCCCTTGAAGTCGTAGCGCTGGGAGATCTCCTTCTGCGCCTGGTTGACGGCGTTGTCGACCTCCTGGAGGTCGACACCGGTGGTCACGTCGAAAGAAGCTTGTTGTGCCATGCGCGAAATCTAACCACCGGAGTCATCCAGACGCTTTGAAAAGCGGAGTCCGGTTCGTTGGTAATCGCGATTCTCGTAGAACTCGTGAGTGGAGAGGCGCTGAATCCCCGATGTAACCGACAATCGCTTTGCCCCCTTTTCGGCGGCCCATGTTTCGACGTAGCGGACGAGTGCCGAACCAATGCCCGCACCGCGCGCGTCCTCCAGGACAACCAGCGTCGTGAGCCAGGCAACTGGATCGTTGTCGTGGATGGACGGAATGATGTGGGCCGTGATCAATCCTACGACTTCGCCATATCTATTCGTCGCGACGAAGGCGGCCGCCGCGGGATGATTGGCGATCGCGCTAAGGCGTTGGGGAATTTCGGAGACTGAAGCTGGATAGCCGAGCTGCGCGAGCAGCTCGCTGAGGACCGGAGCGTCGGCGAGAACCGCGGGCCGAATCGCGACAACGTCAGCCGAGGAACGACTCCAGCGATCGTCGCCGCGAGTTGTGCCGCAGCTTGAGCAGCGCCTTTTCCTTGATCTGTCGTACGCGCTCTCTGGTGATCTGCAACAGCGTGCCGATGTCCTCGAGGGTCATCGGGTCGGCTCCATCAAGACCGAAATAGAGGCGTAGAATCTTGGACTCGCGCTCTTTCAGCGATGACAGCGACTCCTCGATCGCCTCCGAGAGCGCCTTCTCGAACGTGATCTCGTCGGGCGTCGGATTCACGTTGTCGGCGAGATAGTCGAGTAGGCGGTTGTCTTCGCCCGGCGTCATCGGCGCATCGAGCGAGAGGTGCACCTGCGAGATCATCATCGTCTTGGCGACCTCGTCCTCGCTGATGTCCATGCCATCGGCGATCTCGAGGTTGGTCGGCTGGCGACCGAGCTCCTGCAGCAGGCTGCTCGCTCTCTTGCCGATCCGGTGCAGCGTACCGGCGCGGTTGAGCGGGACGCGCACGATGCGCGACTGCTCGGCCAGTGCCTGGAGGATCGACTGCCGGATCCACCACACCGCGTACGAGATGAACTTGATGCCCTTGGTCTCGTCGAACTTGTGCGCGGCGCGAATGAGGCCGAGGTTGCCCTCGTTGATCAGATCAGAGAGCGATACGCCCTGATTCTGATATTTCTTGGCGACGGAGACGACGAATCTGAGATTCGATCTGACAAGGGTGTCGAGAGCTTCCTGGTCGTTCTGCCGGATGCGCTTCGCGAGCTCCACTTCCATCTCGCGAGTGATGAGGGGAAAGACGCTGATGTCCCGGAGGTACTGATCGAGCGATCCTTCGTCGACGGTCGATTTCCGATTCGTCGATACCTTCATAGCGATAGCGGCATCCTCTCAGAAATCGAGAGATCTAGTGTATGATCTCTCCGAAGCGCTTCCACCGTAAACGAGTCAGCCAGTCTAGCCGGTCTCCGGTATCGGGCGCGTAGCTATAATAGACCACTATCGGCTGGCCGCGCACAAGAGAGTCGGCCACGAAGCCCCAATACCTCGAATCCGACGAGTTGTCGCGATTATCTCCGAGGACGAAGTAGTCATGAGGAGGGACGACTAGCGGACCCCAGTTGTTACGGGATGGATGATAATCCTCGATGGCCGCGCCCCCGACCAGAAAGGCCTTCTGCCAGCGGAACTCGTCGTCGCCCTGATCATCCTCCGCCGGGGTGCGCTGGACGTAATTCTCTTCTACCGGCTGCCCGTTTCTGATCAGTGTCGCGTTACGCATTTGAAGCGTGTCGCCCGGGACTCCCACAATGCGCTTGACGTAATTGAGCCTCGGATCCACCGGATACGTGAACACCACGACGTCCCCGCGACGGGGAGCGTGGAGAGCGGGCAGCTTCATCCCGCTGCCCGGAATTCCGGCTCCGTAAACCAGCTTATTTATGAGGAGAAAGTCGCCCTCGAACAGCGTGTGCTCCATGCTGCCGCTGGCGATCTTGAACGCCTCGACGCCGAATGCACGGATGACGACGAAAAGAGCGAGCGACACGATGATGATCCTCGCCCAGTGGGCAAAGAACGCGAGCTTGCCGCTGCTTCGTCTCCTGTTGGCGAGCTGAAGGGCGTGAGCCCGCTTGTGTTCGCTTACATCCATGATCGCTGTATACCGCGGTGATTAGTCTGGCGTTCCCAGGTAATTGTCTATCTGGGCCCGCTGGAGGGTGCCTGAGAAATCGGCGTAGCCGACTTTGGTCTCTGAGTAGAACTCGTAGACCTCCCAGCCACCTTCTCTGTGTCCGTTTCCAGTCTGCTTCACGCCGCCGAAGGGGAGGTGAGCCTCCGCTCCGATGGTTGGTGCGTTTACGTACGTGATTCCGTTGTCGAGCTCGTTCAGCGCGCGGAATGCGATGTTGACGTCCCGCGTGTAGATCGACGACGACAACCCGTACTTCACGTCGTTGTTCACCGCGAAAGCCTCGTCCGCATCCTTGACCCGGATTACAGAAAGAACCGGTCCAAAAATCTCTTCCTGCTCGAGGCGGCTACCCGGCTTCACGTTCGCGAAGATCGTCGGCTCGAAAAAGTTGCCACCGGAGAGCTTCTTTGGTCGGCCTCCACCGGCTACGAGCTTCGCACCCTCGGACTCGCCGATATCGACGTAGGTCTCGACCTTTCTGAGCGCGTCTTCGTTGATCAGCGGACCGACATCGGTCCCCTTCTTCCTTCCATCGCCAAGCTTCAGGCCTTTGGCCCGGTCCTCGAGCATGCCCAGAAACTTGTCGTGCACCTTCTTCTGTAGAATAAGACGACTGGTAGCAGTGCATCGTTGCCCCGTCGTCCCGAATGCGCCCCAGAGGGCGCCCTCGAGCGCGAGATCGAGGTCGGCGTCGTCCAGGACGATTTGCGCGTTCTTACCCCCCATCTCCAGGGAAAGCCGCTTGTGGAGGCGCCCACACGTCTCACCTACGAGGCGACCGGTCTCCGTCGATCCGGTGAAGGAGATGAGCGGGATTCCCGGGTGCTCGACCATCGCCGCGCCCACCTGCTCGCCGCGGCCATGAACGAGCTGGATGACTTCGTCAGGAAGGCCCGCCTCGAGAAGGATCTCCACCAAGAGAGTTCCAGTGTGCGGCACGTCCTCCGCCGGCTTGAAGATCACCGCGTTTCCGCATACCAGCGCGGGAAACATCTTCCAGGTGGGAATGGCCATCGGAAAGTTGAAAGGGCAGATGAGCCCAGCAACGCCGATCGGACGGCGATAGCTCATCGCCCACTTGTTGCGCAGCTCACTGGGCACCGTCTTGCCGAACAGCCGCCGCCCTTCGCTCGACGCGTAGTAAGCGGTGTCGATTCCCTCCTGGACGTCCCCCCGCGTTTCCGTCAGCGGCTTGCCCATCTCGCGCGTCATGGCGTCAGCGATCTCTTCCTTGCGCTTGGTCATGAGGTCCCCGACGACACGCAAGACATCCCCGCGCGCAGGGGCGGGAGTGCGGCGCCATCCAGCAAAGCCACGCTTGGCGCTCTCGACGGCGCGATCCACGTCGCGACGATCGGAAAGCGGGAACTTGCCGATCACATCGCCACGATCCGCGGGGTTCCGATTGTCGAAGTACTCGTCGGATTCAGGACCGACCCATTTTCCGGCGATGAAGTTGTTGAACTTTTTCATGTAGATGAGTCAGTGGTTGTGCAGCAGGGGGCTCAGCTATGTTCGCGCGACAACGAATATCGCTCGATCTTCTTGTAGAGGTTGGACCTCGGCATTTCGACGGCGCGCGCGGTCTCCGAGACGTTCCAGTCGAACTCGCGCAGTTTGTTGAGCAGAAAAGCGCGCTCGGCTGCGTCCTTGAACTCCTCGAAGGTGCGGCACTGGGTGAGCGTTGCAAGCCCCGCGTCGTCGAGCACGCGTTGGCCGGCAAGACGGTCGATGTCACGCGCCGAGATCTGGCTTTCGGGCGCAAGGATAAGCAGCCGTTCGACCGTATTGCGCAGCTCGCGCACGTTGCCGGGCCAATCCAGCGCGCTCAGCCGCTCGAGCGCGTCGGGAGTGAATGTGCGCGGCGGGATACCTTCGCGCGCCGACAGCGTCGACGCGAAATACTGCGCGAGTGTAGGGATGTCTTCGCGGCGCTCGCGAATGGGCGGTACGTGAATCGGCACGACGTTGAGCCGATAGTAGAGATCTTCTCGGAATTTTCCGGCCGCGATCTCGTTCTCGAGCGTCTTGTTCGTTGCCGCGATTACGCGAACGTCGACGGAGATCGGCTTGGCGCCGCCGATTCTGGTGATGACATTGTCCTGGAGCACGCGCAGAACCTTCGCCTGCGCGGCAAGGCTCATGTCGCCGATTTCGTCGAGGAACAGCGTGCCCTTGTTTGCCTGCTCGAATTTCCCGGCGCGATCCGAGATCGCGCCAGTGAAGGAGCCCTTCATGTGGCCGAACAGCTCGCTCTCTATGAGCTCGCCCGGTATGGCGGCGCAATTCACTTCGACGAAGGGCTTCGATGCGCGCGGCGACATGCGGTGGAGCGCGCGCGCCACCAGCTCCTTGCCCGTGCCGTTGTCGCCCGTGATGAGAACGCGCGCGGGAGTCGCGGCAACCTTTTCGATTTTTTCCATCAGGACGCGCATCACCGGCGTCTTGCCGACAATCTCGAACGGAGCGTCGATCGACTCACGGAGGCGCGCATTCTCCTCCTGCAGGTCGAGGTGGGAAAGCGCGTTCCTGAGCATCACCAGAATGCGGTCGGTGTCGAGCGGCTTCTCCAGTATCTCGTAGGCGCCCAGCTGCGTTGCTTCGACGGCGGTGCGGATCGTGGCGTGTCCGCTGATCATGACGACGACTGCCGCCGGGTCGAGCTCGCGAAGCTTTTTCAACGCCTCCATCCCGTCCATCCCGGCCATCTTCACATCCAGGAAGACGAGGTGCGGGCGCCATTTCTGGTACTCGGCTATTCCGTCCGCGGCGTTTGCGAGCGTGTGGACTTCGTAGCCTTCGTACTCGAGGAGCTGCCCAAGCGCGGCGCGGATCCCCTGCTCGTCGTCAATGACGAGGATTCTTCGGCTCACTTTTGGACGCTCTTGTAGAGCGTGATCTTGCCGTTCGAGATGCGCACATCCGAAATGTAAGGAGGCATGACCATCGGCAAGCCATTCTGCGAAATCCCTTCCACGGTCTTTCCCTTTTTCATCTGCGTTAACAAACGCGGAATCAAGGCGGTCGGCACTTCGAACTTGCCGACCTTCACTTCCTGGACGAGGAATTCCGCGACGCCGGGTCTCAGCATGTTGATCGTGCCGCCCAGTCGCACGCTGTCCCGGTCACCGAGCAGCATGGCAAGCGGTCCAAGAGACTTGGCGCCGCCGAAGTCCTTGAGCTCAACGTCGGACCGGACGTAGAGCCGATCGCCGGTTATCGATGCCTCCGCGTTTTTCGCGGAAGGCGGGAGCTGTTTCGCGACGACGAGGAAGATGTATGACGCGGCCTCTGCCGGGGTCAGGTTCGCGAAGACCGGTCCGGACTGTCGCTCTAGCGACTGCACCGCAACCCTGCCCCGCTCCGCGTCGGCGGGAGTGAGCGGGTGCCAGCCAGAGCTAACCGACGTCGCTGTAGTCGCTGTCGCCGTAGTCGTTGTCGCCGTAGTCGCGGCGGGGTGCTCTACCCGCGCGTACCAATACCAGACCGCGACGAGAAGGATGATGATGACGAGACAGCCTGCCCTTTTTAGACAACCTTTCATTGTGTGTTGGCGTAGAGGATGGGGGAGAATACCCCGTCGGGCAGAGTCCGGCAAAGGGGGTGCCGACTCCGCCCGGGCTTGCGCTACCCGTTGCCGGGACCGCCGCGCTCGCCCCTTCCACCCTCGCCGTCGCCGCGTCTCAAGCCGGGTGTCTTAATACTCTCCGGCACTTTTGCCCATTGGGCAGGCGTCAGAATCGCCTTTGCCTCGGTGATGGCCTGAACGGCGAGCTTCCTGCCCTCGGTCATCGACGGTTGGAGCTTGGAGAATACCGTCATTGGATCGGGGCTCTTTACCGTGGTGTCCCCGAGGATATTGGCGACTCTGTCGATGAGCGAGTCAGCCTTCACCTTGAACGCGTCGCCTGACGACTGGAGCTTTGCGATCTGATCCGCCGTGAGCTCGAGCTTCGCGGAGTCGTTGATCGCGATGATGTCGAGGAACGCGTTGGGAACCAGGCGCGTCATCCGTGCCTTGAGCGCTTCCGGATTCATTCGCCCGCCACCTCCGGGGCCACGACCAATGGCGTTGTTGAATTGCTGGCGGGCTGGATCCGTTCCGAGAGTCAGGCGGCCCTGGATAGCAATCTGGAACGGAACGCGGAACGCATTGCGTGTTCCGTTGGTGACGCCGAAATGCTCGTTCACCTGATACTGGTACGTCTGAGTAGTTGGATCGAATCCGCGCACGTAAAGCAGAGTGCGGTCGGGGAACGACGGCTGACCCCAGCCGCGCAGATTACCGCTGCCGTGGAGCAGCTGATCGAGCCCTGTGAGCGTGTTGAGCGCGATAACCGAGATGGTCAGCCTGCGGTCGAGACCGAACGACGCGGGCCTTATGTTCGCCTGAAGATCGAGTGACGGCGACCATGGGCTCGAGCAGCTGCTACGGGCGGCCACCTTGTTCATCTGCGCAATCAGACACTCACGCGCGCGCTCCGACGTGCCGGCGAGGAGACGCGTCATTCCATTCGCGAGCGAAGTATCCCCGGCAACAATCGGATTGGATGGATCGAACACGAACGCGCGATCGTTGTTGCGGCCGTCGCCATTGATGTCGCCACCGACGAGTGGCGAGAAATAACTGCCCGACGTCGCGCGCGCGATTGCGGTGAGCTCGAACACCGGCTTGATCGGATACGTAATCGTTCCCAGCAAAACGTGTCGGCGCGCGTTGTCGCTCCTGCCCCATTCGGAGGTGTTCGGGTTCCCTGCCGTCGATCCCGCGGTTCCGCCAAACCCCTGCCCGGCTCCCTGTGAAAAGCCTTGCGACTGGTCGAAGGAGCTCGTGAGCGTGTACGACGCGTTGAGCAGAATTCCTTTGCCCGTGATTCCGTTCAGACCGAAAGTGATCTGCTTGGTGTCCGAGCTGAGGTTGGACAGAATCTGGTTGACGTTGCCAAACTGCTGGTAAAGACGCGAGCCGAGAATGGACACCGCCCCTGTCGTCGGAACGATGGCAGTGGCCGGAGCGTAAACGGGACGATTGCCCTCATTCGACAGAGCGAACTTCGGAATCGTATCGAGATTGATGTCCGTCGAACCTGTCTGCGCGACTCCGCGCGCGTAGCCGGCATCGATGGAGAACGAGTAGCGATCCCAGAACCGGCGGTTCACGCCGAAAGACGCGCGCCAGGCGCGCGGAGCTTCGAACGCTGGATCCAACACGGTGACGTTGCGGCGCTGATTTGCGAATATCGGCGTGCCGCCGTTACACGACGTCGGGATCGTCGAAGGATCCGAGAGATACGATGCCCAATCGGGAGTTGGTGCGGCGGAGCCCACGCACGTCAGCAGCGACTGACCATTGCTAAGGCCGGTGGCGTTGAGAGCGCCCGCGAACAGCTGCGCGGGGGCGGTTCCGCGGAATTCGCCGATTCCTCCGCGGAGCGTGAGCGGGGGCGGACCAAACTGCGACTCACCGACGAACACGGTGAATCCAGCACGCGGGCTCAGGTGGACTTCCGATGGAAGACGGTCGGTGCGCCGGCCAAAGACCGCGTCCACCTCGGGATTGTAATCCGGCTTGTCTGGATACCGAGATCCCTCGGCGCGGAGGCCGTACACCACTTGAAACTGGGGATTCACCCGCCATGAATCGCCGAGGTATGCCGCCAGGTTATTGGTCGCGGATTGCTGGTCCCGAGCGAATAGCGTTCGCGTGAATTGCGTCGGCTGTCCCGCCTCGAAATCGGCGAGCGAATTGAACGTGAACGTGCCGAACCGGTTCGGGATGAAGCCGACAGCGCTCCGCTGCTGATTGACGAGGCCGCCGAGCTTGAACCGGTGTCCACCCGCGGTCGTGAGACGAGAAATTTCGTCGCTCATCTCGAGCAGGCTCGTTTTCGTCTCCTGGGGCAGCGAAGGATTTCCGCCGAACTGAAGCGTCGAGATCGCGCTCGTTCCATCAGTCAGCACCGAGGCTACGACCACGCGTCCGTCGGGGACGGTCAGATAGCCGGATGTGTTGCGGTTGTCGACCGATTTGTACCCACGCAGCTCGTTGATGAACATTCCCATGTGGGACGTCAGCGTGACCATCCCACCGCCGCCAGACCCTTTGAGATCGCCGCCCGAGTGTGGCAACGCGAGCGCGTTGAGACGTGAGCCGAGCTGCGTGCTGCCGCGCCAATCGCCGCGCAGCATGAGCGAGTGATCTTCGGCGAGGTTGTAGTCCACGCGTACGAGAGCCGACGTGTTGTCGTTGAGCCGCTGGTCTGGCGCGAGCGGAGATGTGAGCGGGAGTCCGAATCCCTGAACGAGATTGAGAAAGTGACTGACGGAATCCGGATTCGTGCCGAGCCGCTCGAGCGTCAAGGGATCCGCGGCGAGCAGAGAGAGAAGCGCGTCGGTTCGCCGCGAGAACGTGAGAGCGCCGAAGGTGAAGAGCTTGTCCTTGATGATAGGTCCACCAGCGCCAACGCTGATCTGGTTCTGGTTGTACTTCTGTCCGAAGGCGGGGTTGGTGTCGTCGACGAACTCGAGACTCGGATCGCGCCGAGAATAGCTCACGGCACCCTGGACGTTGTTCGTGCCTCCGCGCGTCGTCGACGCCACCTGTCCGCCGGTGAACTGACCGCGCGCGACGTCATAGGTGCTCGTTACGACGCGCGTGTTGCGAACTGCTTCCTGCGGAACGCTCCCGGCTCCAAAGCTGAGGCCATCGAGCGTGATGTTGTTCTGGTTCGAGGGCTGGCCCGCGACCGAGAAGGAGGCTTTCGTCGTGTCTGTTCCCGGAATGCCGACCACCCCGGGAGCGAGCGCCGCCAGAGCGGCGAGATCGCCCGCGTCGACAGGCAAGCGGTTGAGGAGATTCGGATTGAGGTTGCGCTCGGTGCTGCCGGGCTCGGGCCGCTGCGAGGGATCGCCACGCCGGGGAGCGGCGCGCACCTGGACCGTCGCAAGCTGTGTCGCGGTGCGGCCCATGTTGATATCCGTGATGATGCGGTCTTCGTCGCCCTGGCGCTGGATATTGCGCGTCACAGGCGCCATTCCGAGCGCGCGAACAGTCAGGCGATAAGTGCCGCCGCCATCGGGGAAGATGATCGTGTAGCGGCCATCGGGGCCGGTCGTCTTGGTGCGCGTGATACCGCTTTCGACGGACGTTGCTTCGATTCGCGCGCCCGCGACAGCCTGGCTGTCCAGACCGGCGACGCGGCCCATCAATATGTCCGTGGTCGATCCGACCTGAGCGAACGCGCGCGCAGGTTGCAACAGGGCCAGGAATGCGATCAGAACGTACAACGACTTCGCCTTCATCACAGTCTCCAAAGAATTCAGTCGTGCCGCTGTCAGTCTTACGCGTGTGGAGGTCCGGTTGCTGTGACTGTTTCTATCCTTTGCATCGCGGCTTGGGTCGAGTCAGGGTATCCTCTTCGGCGCTATGGTGATTCCGGCCGGCTCCAAAGGCTTTCGCACCGCGCGACCGTCGCGCATTACATGATTGATGCTCGCTGCAGTACGTTCGGCTGCTCTCGTCGGAATCGACGCGTACGACGTCATCGTCGAAGTCGACTCGGCGCAGGGCCTTCCTCAGTGGACAATAGTCGGACTCGCGGCAAGCGCGGTTAAGGAGAGCAGAGAGCGCGTGGGTGCGGCGCTCGTGAATTCCGGGTTCAAGGTGCCCTCGAGGCGTATTACAGTGAACCTGGCGCCTGCTGACATCCGCAAGGAAGGAACAGCGTTCGACTTGCCGATCGCGATCGGGATTCTCATAGCTACGGGCCAACTAGAGGCGGCCGCGGTGACAGAGCGGATGTTCGTTGGTGAGCTGGGTCTCGACGGTGGATTGCGCGCGCTTCGCGGAGCGCTCTCGATCGCGCGACACGCCCTGCGGGCCGGCGTTGCGACGCTGGTACTTCCTGCGCCGAACGTCGCGGAAGCGGCGCGCGTGAGTGCGCTCGGTCTCTCCGCGCCGAACACTTTGGCAGATCTCGTACGCGAGCTGCGAAACGGAGCGCTGACTCCAGCCCGTGAAGTTCCGACCGCGTCGCTACCAAACGGCGATGGAACTGATTTCGCCGATGTCGTCGGCCAGCAAGCAGCCAAGCGCGCGCTCGAAGTGGCCGCTGCCGGAGGACACAACGTGCTCCTGGTCGGTCCGCCTGGTGCTGGAAAAACGATGCTGGCCCGACGAATGCCGACAATCCTGCCCGCACTGAACGAAGATGAGGCGCTCGAAGTAATCGCGATTCATTCCGTCGCCGGAGTCCTCGGACGCAGCAACGTCAACGAAGGGATGCGTCCCTTCCGAGCACCGCATCACTCGATCTCCAGTGCCGGATTGATCGGTGGAGGATCGCTTCCCCGCCCTGGCGAGGTAAGCCTCGCACACCACGGTGTGCTCTTTCTCGACGAGATGCTCGAGTTTCCGCGCCACGTGCTCGATGGACTGAGGCAACCGATGGAGGATGCCAAGGTCGTCATCGCGCGCGCATCACAATCCGTGACCTATCCGGCGCGCTTCACTCTTATTGGCGCGTCGAATCCATGTCCGTGTGGCAGAGCCGCGGACCCAGGCGGAACGTGCAGCTGTAGCGCAGTCGACATCGAGCGATACAGTGCCCGTATATCCGGTCCGCTCGCCGACAGAATAGACATGCACGTCACCGTCGGTGCGGTAGCGCTTCGCGATCTGAGCGGGACGAGCAATGGCGATTCTTCCGCGTCCATCCGCGCACGGGTTGAACTCGCGCGCGCGACACAGCGAAGGAGGTTCGCGAGAAGGCACGCCATATCCTGCAACGCTCACGCGATCGGGCGCTGGCTGGACGCCAACACGCCGGTACACTCTGAAGCGAGGACGCTGCTCCAGAGTGCGGCTGAACGTCTAGGTCTATCCGCGCGCGGTTACCACCGCGTGCTGAAGGTCGCGCGCACAATCGCAGACCTCGACGATGTTACCGAGGTCGCGCCCTCGCATGTCGCCGAAGCGCTCCGCTATCGTCCTCGCCCAGGTGCGGCGCCGGTCATCCGCAAACCAGAACCGTGACTACCAGATCTGCGGCACCAGTGAAGACGCGCGGACCATCGGATCGCCCGTCTTGCAATTGAAGGCCTTCGCAAAGGACGGCATGTTGGACACAGGCCCGTTCGTGCGCCACACCGCTGGAGCATGCGGGTCTACGGTAACACGCGTCCGGAGCTGCTCGGGCCGAGTGTGCGACCGCCACGACTGCGCGTAGGCGATGAAGAAGCGCTGCTCAGGCGTGTACCCGTTTATCGTCGACCGGTTGCCAGTTCTGGTAAGCGCCCGCTCGAGCGCGTCGTAAGCCGTCACAAGTCCACCGTAGTCCGCGATGTTCTCACCGAGAGTGAGCTTGCCATTTACGTGAAGCGTGTCAACCTGGACGTACCCGGTGAATTGGTCGACAACGCGTTGAGCCTGCTCGTTGAACGCCACCGAATCTCCCGCAGCCCACCAGTCGCGCAGGTTCCCCTCCGCATCGTAGTGGCGCCCCTCATCGTCGAAGCCGTGGGTGAGCTCGTGACCCGCCCAGCTCCCGCCGAGCGATCCGTAGTTGGCCGCCATGTCGCCGGAGGCATCGAAGGTCTGGGGCAACAGAGCACCGGCTGGGAAGACCATCTCGTTCACCGACGGGTCGTAGTAGGCATTTACCGTCGGTACGGTCATGCCCCATTCGGTCTTGTCGACCGGGTTCCCCGGCCGGTTGATCGTGCGCCGCCACTCGAACGCGTTCGCCCGAAACACGTTCGGCGCAAAAGCGCCATCCTCAACTTGCAGAGTGCTGTAGTCCCGCCAGCGATCCGGATACCCGACCTTCTCATTCATTCGCGCAAGCTTGCCGAGCGCGTAACGGCGCGTCGAGTCCGACATCCAGGGAAGCGCCAGCAGCCGGTCGTGGAACGAAGCGCGTATGTCGTCGATGACCTGCTTCGCTTGAGCCTTCGCTTGCGGCGAAAAGGTGCGCGCGACGTACGCCTCGCCAAGCGCTTCTCCAAGCTGATTGTCGGTTGTGCGGAGGCATCGCTTCCAGCGTGGCAGCATTTCCTTCGTTCCGCTGTAGAGCGAGCGGTACGCAAAGTCTTCCTTTGCGAAATCAGAGCTGAGCCACGGAGCGGCACTGCTCAGCAAGTGATAACGGAGGTATGCGCGCCAATCCTCGAGAGGCGTAGAAGCGACGAGCTCGCCGGCTCGCCGCAGAAACACCGGCTGCGAGACGTTCACGAATTTGACGGGCGCCGTCATCCCGGCCGCGCGAAAATAAACCGGCCAGCTGAATGGTCCTGACATTTGCTGCAGATCGGCAAGTGACGTCTTGTGATAACTCGCGTTAGGATCGCGTCGCTCCACGCGTGTCATCGATGCCTTCGCCAACTCGGTTTCCAACGCCATGATCCGGCGCGCATCGGCAGCAGCGGCGACCGCTGGCTCTCCAGCAAGTACGAACGTCTGCGCCACGTGCGCGACGTATTTCTGGCGGAGCGAGTCGGAAGCCGGATCCGTTTTCGTGTAGTAATCGCGGTCGGGCATGCCGAGCCCACCCTGCGATATCCAGACGATATAGTGCTCGGCATCCTTGGGGTCGGCGCTCGGGAAGAAGTTGAACAGAGCGTCGCTGCCGTTTCTTTGCAGTGCGGCTATCTCACGAATGAGCTGAGGCCGGCTGTCAATGGCGTTGATTGCCGCGAGATCCGCCTTCAGCGGCGATACCCCCTCGCGATCAGCGCGTGCGGAGTCCATGCAGCTCGCGTAATACCGACCGAGTTTGGCGACGGTGCTGTTCGCCGGTCGCTTGCTGCGCGCTGCCATTGCATCCTCGAGGACGGATCGGACGACCAGCTCGTTCGCGTCCGTCATCTCCTTGCTCACGCCCGACGACGAAAACGCGGCTGGAATGGTGTCGTGCTTGATCCACTCTCCGTTGGCGAAAGCGAAAAAATCCTGACAGGCGTTCACGCTGGTGTCGATATAGGCCGGGTCGAAGACCTTTAGCCGAGCCGGGATCGGCACCGCGCCTGACGAGGACTGATTCTGGGAGCGGCTGGCGGAGCACGGTATGACGAGCGCGAGGAGCGAAATGAGAAGCGAGCGATTCGTGGACATAGGAGTCGGGAAGAATAGGGCGGCAGGAGGATCCTGAAAATGCGTCCGGATATTAGACACCACAACAGCGCATCGGGTGTGAGCTCGGCTACAGGATGCAGAAAGGCGGAGCGCCTTTCGGACGCTCCGCCTTTTTGTCTCTAGTACCGGACCCCTTTCGGGGCCCGGCCAGAGAAGGTGCTTATTCCTGCGGTGGTACTACGATCCTGTCGCTGCCGATCGTCACGATACGGAAATCATCGCGACGGTTCTGCTGCCAGCAGGCTTCGTTGTGCTCGGTGCAAACCGGGCGCTCCTCGCCATAGCTCACGA
>Ga0193699_10000522_pt1 | contig 16226 bp, 12 predicted proteins | sample L3c2metaG_FD_160095 | JGI IMG/M metagenome (GOLD analysis project Ga0193699, IMG submission 160095) | Soil microbial communities from a riparian zone of the East river system, Colorado, United States - L3c2 | ecosystem: Environmental > Terrestrial > Soil > Riparian zone | place: USA: East...
GCCTCGGCCCCATCGGTCGTCCGATGGCCGCCCGCCTGGCGCACGCTCCCGGCGTGACGCTCACCGTATGGAACCGCTCGCGCGACAAGGCCGAGTCGTTCGTCCGCGAGCACGGCGCGCGTGCGGCCGCCACCCCCGCCGAGGCGGCGCGGGACGCCGATGTCGTGATCACCTGCTTCGCCGTCTCTGGCGACGTCGAGTCCATTCTCGACGGCCCGGACGGACTCCTCGCCGGCATGCGGAGCGGGACGGTGCTCGTGGATTGCACATCGGGCGACCCGGCCACGTCGAAGCGGATCGCGGCACGGCTGGCCGACCATGGCGTCGGCTACCTCGATGCGCCGGTGAGCGGTGGAGTGAAGGGCGCCGTCGAAGGGATCCTCACCGTGATGGTCGGCGGCGATCCCGCACTGCTCGAGCGCGTGCGCCCCGTGCTCGCGGCCTTCGGCCAGAAGATCATCCACTGCGGTCCGGTCGGATCGGGCGACGCGCTCAAGGCCGTGAACAACGCCCTGCTCGCCATCCACATCTGGAGCGCCGGCGAGGGGCTGGTGGCCCTCGCCAGTGCGGGGGTGAAGCCGGACGTGGCACTCGAGGTGATCAACGCGTCGAGCGGACGCTCCAACGCCTCGATGAACCTCTTTCCCGAGCGGGTGCTCACGCGCGCCTTCCCACGCACCTTCCGGCTGGCCCTGCTGGACAAGGACATCGGCATCGCGGCCGGCGTGGCGCGCGAGCAGAAGGTGCCGGCGCCGCTCATGCAGCTCACGGCCGATCTCTTCCGCATCGCGCACAACGCGCTGGGCGAGGAGGCGGACCACGTCGAGGCGGTGAAGGTGATCGAGCAGTGGGCTGGCCAGGAGATCGCGTGACGACCGCCACCCCGACTCGCACCCCTGTGGCCCGTTCACTCGATGCGATCCGTGCCGACTTCCCCGCGCTCGCCCGTCACGAGCAGGGGCACCCCGTCGCCTACTTCGACGGCCCAGGTGGAACACAGGTGCCGCGCGCCGTCGGCGACGCGATGACGAGCTATCTCTATCAGCATAACGCGAACACGCACTGGGCCTACCCGACGAGCGCCGAGACCGATGCGCTGCTCGCCGACGCGCGGGTCACCTTCGCCGACTTCTTCAACGCGACGCCGGCTGATGTCTCGTTCGGCAACAACATGACGACGATCGCCTTCCACCTCGCGCGCGGTCTCGCGCGCGGCTGGCGCGAGGGCGACGAGATCGTCGTGACGGAGCTGGACCACCACGCCAACGTCGGGCCGTGGCGGGCCGTGGCGCGAGACAGAGGATTGGTCGTCCGCAGCGTCCCGCTCGACACGACCACCTTCCGGCATCAGGCGAACGCGCTCGCGGGGCTCGTCGGCAAGCGCACCCGGATGGTGGCGATCGGCGCCGCCTCCAACGCGCTCGGCACCATCACGGACGTCGCCGAGGCCTGCGCCATCGCGCGCGCGGCCGGCGCGCTCTCGTTCGTCGACGCGGTGCACTACGCGCCACACGAGCTGGTGGACGTCCGCGCCATCGGCTGCGATTTCCTGGCCTGCTCGTCGTACAAGTTCTATGGCCCGCACGCCGGCATCCTCTACGCTCGTGCCGACCTCGTGCAGGGGTTGGACGTGCCGAAGCTCGATCCCGCGCCGGAGGAGGCGCCCGAGCGCCTTGAGACGGGGACGCAGAACCACGAGGGAATCGTCGGCGCCGCGGCGGCTGTGGACTACCTCGCGTCGCTGGCGGACGGCGAGGGAACGCGCCGCGCGCGGCTCGCGCGCGCCTATGCCGCGCTGCACGCGCGCGGCGAGCTGCTGACGGCGCGGCTGTGGGACGGCCTGTCGGCGATCGACGGCGTGACGCTCTACGGACCGCCGCCGGGGACGCCGCGCACGCCGACGATCGTGTTCACCGTCCGCGGCCGATCGACGGAGGACGTCGCGAAGGCGCTCGTGCAACGCGGCGTGTACGCGTCGAATGGCGACTTCTACGCGGCCACGGTCACGGAGCGGCTCGGGCGCGGAGCCGACGGGTTCGTGCGGGCCGGCGCGGCATGCTACACGTCGGCCGACGAGGTAGACCGGTTGGTGGCGGGGGTCGGGGAATTGGAGTGGTAGGCCGCCGCGCAAGTCTTGACGGGTTGGCGGAGCACCCACAATCTGCGCTTTCCCGCACGGACGTCAGGTCGCTCGCGCCGCCGTGATCGACTCGTGCCGGTCATACATCCTCCGCGTCGATGCTTCGCCACTCTGTCGCCCTCCTGCTCGTCTGCGCCGTTCGAGTCCTACCGGCCCAGGCGCCGAAGATCACCGCCAACGGTGATCCTTCCGTCCGCGCTGACAGCATCTATCGGCTCGCGGTCGATCCGGCTCGCTTCCCAGAGGAGGACGCCGCCTTCCTGCTCGACGACGGGGTCATCCGGGCCGAGGCCGACGGGCGCGGCACGCGCACCTTCCGCCAGATCGTCCAGGTGCTGAAGCCAAGCGCGGTGGAGCGGCTGCAGGAACAGTCCTTCGGGTACTCGCCGCGCCACGAGCGTCTGACGATCAACTGGATCCGCGTCGTGCGCCCGAATGGCGACGTCGTGAGCGCGAAGCCCGCGCACGTGCAGGACGCCGACGTGCCCGCCGACACCGACGACCCCGTGTATTCCGATCGCCGCGTGAAGCGGGCCTCCCTCAGTGGCGTCGCGCCGGGCACCATCGTCGACTACAGCTACACCATTGTAGAGTTGAAGCCGGCCATGCCGCGCGACTTCTACCACTGGTGGGGGGTGAGCACGGGTCTCCAGGTCGCGCGCTCGCGCCTCGTGGTGGACGTGCCGGCGACCCTCACGCCGCGCATCCTCGAGCAGAACCTGAACTTCGCGCGGGTGGAGAAGACCGCCGGGGGACGGCGGGTCTATACCTGGGCGACAGCGAATCTTCCCAAAATCAAGCGCGAGATGCTCGCGGCGGATTCGAACGGCGTTTACATGTCTCTCGCCGTCGCTGCCCCCATCGCCTGGGAAGACGTCGGCCGGTGGTACAATGGTCTGGCGCGCGTGCGCGAGACGGCATCGCCGTGGGTGGCGGCGCGCGTGGACAGTGTCGTGCGCGGCGCGCGCACCCACGACGATAGCATCCGCGCGGTGCACAAGTGGGTCGCGCAGGACGTCCGCTACGTCTCGATCGATCTCGGTATCGGCGGCTATCAGCCCCGCGAGCCGGAGCGGGTGGTGCGCACGGGATTCGGCGACTGCAAGGACAAGGCGACGCTGTTCGTCGCCGCGCTGCGGCACCTGCGCATCAGCGCCTATCCCGTGCTGCTGAGCTCCCGCGGCGGCGTGCGGCGCGAGCTGCCCACGATCAAGCAGTTCGATCACGCGATCGCGGCGGTATCGACGGCCTCGGGGTACACCTTCACCGATCTCACCGCCGGTGTCGTACCCTATGGCGAGCTGCCGCTGGGCGAGCAGGGCGGGTTTGCGCTCATCATACGCCCTGATGGCTCGAGCGAGCAGGTGACCCTGCCGAAGGTTCCGCTCACCGCGAACCACAGCTCGGTCCGCGTGGTGGCGACGCTCGACTCCACTGGCCTGCTCGACGGCGTGTACGAAGAGGCTGGCGAGGGGGCGGCGCAATATGGTCTGCGCAACCTCTTCTACAACCCGCTCGATTCCGCGCAGCGGGCGAATCTCGGCAACGCCATCGCCGGCAGGCTGTTCGAGGGTGCGGAAGGCGACAGCCTCGTCGGCTTCGACGGGAAGGACCTCGCCGCGCGCGCGCAAACGACGCTGTTCATCCGCCACGGCAAGGCCGCGACGCCCACCGGCGCCACGATGATTCTGCACATGCCGCTCGGGAGCATGTCGTCCATGACGTCGGGGGCGAAGGAGCTCGAAGCGCAGGAGAAGCGCCGTTTTCCGATCGACCCGGGACAGTTCTGGGGTGCGCACTCCTCCGTGACGGAGTACGCGATCACCCTTCCCAGCGGTTGGCACGCGCAGTTGCCGAAAGGCGTGACGGCTGCCGGCGCGTTCGGCACGTACGAATCGAGCTACACCGAAGTAGGCGGCGTCCTCCGTCTCACCCGGCGCATCGTCGGTGCGACCGAGGTGCAGCCGCCGGAGAAGATCGGTGACTTCATCGCCTGGCTCCGCGCCGTCGGTGCCGACGACGCGAAGTTCATCGTGCTCACGCGCGGAAGCACCGCCGGCGGCTGATCGAGGACGGCTCGCTTACGGCTTCTTTCTGCTGACGAGCGTCTTTTCCAGCGCCGGCAGGAACTGCTCGTACTTCGAGCCAGGGCTCCACAGCACCCATCCGTCGTAGCCCGCGTCGTACGTCCCCCGCTTCTGCGCCTCGATCTCGGCCGGCCCGTACGGCGGCTTGCCGAGCGTGAATGCCTGCAGCCAGGGGCGCACGTGCTCCGCCTGCTTGATGCCGAGCTTCTGGTCGCGCTGGCGTGCGCGCGTCAGCGAGATGTGCAGCACCTTGTAGGGCTCGGCGTTCGGCACGGCCAGGCCCAGGTCGCCGCGCGGGTAGTGCGACGGGTACACCATCGGCAGCACGACGTCGACGTGCGGTGAGACGCGCTCCCACCACTGCCCGATCTCGAGTGGGCCCCCCACCGTCGTCACGAGGCCGAAGATGTCCGCCGTCGTGCGCGCGCCCACCTTGTCCAACCGGCCATTCGCTTCCTTGAGGAAGGCCGCGAGCGCATCGGGCTTGCTCTCGCCCTTGTTGCCGGGAAATACCTGCTGCGGCAGCGACTTGTATGGTTCGGGGAAGCGGATGTAGTCGAACTGGATTTCGCTGAAGCCCATCTTCGCGAGCTCCTCCGCGACGCCCATGTTGTATTCCCAGATCTTGCGGTCGTACGGGTTCACCCAGGCGAGCCCCTTCTTGTCGTGCCACACGCTGCCGTCCTGCTTGCGGATCGTGTGCTGCGGGTTGAGCCGTGCCGTCACCGAGTCCTTGAACACGACGAGGCGCGCGATCGGCAGGATCTTGTGGGCGCGGAGCGTGTCGAGGAGCGCCGGGAGGTTGCGCACGACGCCCGAGGTGCCGGCGTTCTTCGCCCACTCCGGGTTCGACGGCTTGTAGTTCAGCCCGAACTCGTCCTTCATGTCGATGACCAGCGCGTTGATCTCGGTCTCGTCCGCCATCTGGATGAGCCGCCTCATCTTGTGCGTGCTCTGTGCCGCGAAGCGGTTCACATACAGCGCGCGCACGACGGGAAACTCCTTGTCCACGTCGAGGCGCGGCGCCGTCCGGTTCGTCACCGGGACACCGGTCGTGTCCGCCGGTGCCGCCACGGCACCACCGCTCGTCGTAGTGGTGGGAGCGGCGACGAGGCCCGCGACGGTGGCGGAGTCCTGGCCCCCGGCCGAGCCGCCCTGGCCGTTGGGCGAGTTGGCGGCGTGCTCCGACGCCGTCGTACAGGCGGCGAAAACGAGAGCGGCGAGTGGGACGAGTGAGCGCGGCACGGGCAAACGACGAACGAGCACGGGCGGATCCGGAATGGGGAAGATGAAATGTAGTGTGTCCCGAAGGACAACAGAGGCACCTTTCGCGCCGTCGGCGCGTGAGGGTGCCGCTGTATATTTCCCCATGATGCGTCCCCTGTTCCGTCTCACGCGCCGCTCCCTTCTCGTCGCGCTGGTCGCGCTTGGTGCCGCCGCGATGCCTCCTCGTCGGCGCCGCCGCCACCCCCGGCGGCCGAGTTCGTCCTTTCGGCCGGCGACTCGTCGTACTGGGTGTCCAGCGCGGCGGGGAAGGTGCGCCTGCGCGGCGCTCCCCTGGAGCTGGCGACGGCGAACGGTCACTTCTACGAGCTGTACGTCGCGGACGACGACCGCTCCTACGAGGACGCCGTGCTGGTCGGACAGAAGGTCTACCGCCGCGACCTCGTGACCGGGGACTCGCTGCTCCTCTTCCAGGACACCGTGGTCACGCATCTGGCCGGACTGTACGGGCGGCTCCATCCCGACGACGAGCCCCTGCGGCCCACCGATGAGCCCAGCGACGATCCGCTCTGGACCGCCACTTCCACCCTGGATCTGGACGAGATCGCGGGACCCTTCGTCTCCTTTTCGCTCCACATCGACGTGGAGCGGGACGACGCGCCGCATTGGCACACCAGCCGGCGCGGGGTCCTCGACATCCGCACTGGCCGCCCCGCCACCCTGGCGGCCGTGACGGGCAACGCGAAGGCCGACGTCGAGCGCGCCCGGACCCGCGTCCTGCGCTCGACGCTGGACTCCGTGCGCGCCAGCCGAGACGAGCGAGGCGAGCGCGCCGCCGCCATGCTCTCCTACTATCACCTCGACCCGGCGAGCTTCTCCGTCACCACGGTCGACGGAGCTCCGGCCATCGCCTACGCCGTCCCGGGAGCCGGTGGTGGCGACGCGGGCCATCTGCTCGCGCTCGCGCCGATTCCCATCGGCGAGCCCGCCTGGTGGACCGAGGCAGCCTCCACCCTCCCGGTCGCCTCCGCCGACGGAGGGCGCGACGTCTGGCGCCACGGCGCCTACGAGGTGGTGGTGCGCTACGACGCCCGCGAGGGGGGAGGCCGGCTCGTCCTCCGCGACAGCACCTCCCGGGAATGGGCGCTCGGGCGCGTGCCGGCCCCGGCACGCCGGATTCTCTGGCTCGACCGGCCACCGCTCGACTCCGTGAGCCGGCGCGCGCTCGACCGTGCCTTTCAGGAGTCGTCGCTCTACGACGAGACCGTCCGCGCCGTCGCCTGGCGGCATCGCGCGCCTCGCCGCGCCGCGACCCCGCACCTCGTCCGCCAGCGGGCACCGCGCTCCGCCGCTCCGCGCCTGGGGCGTGCATGAGCCGCGACAACGGCAGGGGTCCGGCGCATCCACGGACGCCGCGCGGCTCGGAGGCGGTCGTCGCCGACCTCATGATGCCGCACCAGGCCAACGGGTTGAAGCGCCCCTCGGTGTTCGGCGGCGTGATCATGAGCATGGTGGACCGCTGCGCGGCGCTGAGCGCCATGCGTCATAGTGGCGGCCAGTGCACCACCCTCTCGATCGACCGCATCCTGTTCAAGGAGCCGATCCGCGTCGGCGAGCTGGTGGAAGTGCGCTCGCGCGTCGTCCAGGTCGGACGCACCTCGCTGTCGGTGCTCGCCGACGTGTACGCCGAGGACATCGCGAACGGCGTGCGTCGCCATACCAACGAGTGCTGGCTCACCTTCGTGCACCTCGACGACGAAGGCAAGCCTGCGCCCGTCCCCCCGCTCAAGCTCGAGACGCAGGAAGACCGCCTGATGAACGAGCTGGCCCAGCGCCGGCGCGAGGCGCTGCTGGCCGAGAAGAGCTGAGCATCCTTTGCAGCCGGGCGGTTCGACCGCCCTTCTACCCGCGGTTAGATTCCAGCATGCAGCTCTTCACCGTCGACCACGCGAATCGCACGCTGCCGCTCGTGAGGCGGATCGTCGAGGACATCGTCCGCGAGCACCGGCGCTGGCAGGAGGCGATCGTCGCGCTCGACCCGCTCGTATCCGGCACCCGCGCCGACCGGCCCGACCCTCGCGCCGTCGCGCTCGAGCGGGAGATCCAGGCCATCGCGCGCGACATCGACCAGTTTCAGCGCGAGCTCGAGTCGCTGGGCATCCAGCTCAAGGACCGGCGCATCGGACTGATCGATTTTCCCAGCGAGATGGACGGCCGACGCGTGCTGCTCTGCTGGCGGCTGGGCGAGACGTCCGTGCAATACTGGCACGACGAGAACTCGGGTTACGCCGGGCGCCAGCCGCTCTCGCCAACCCTCGTTGGTTGACCCTTCCGCTCTGGATTCGATGAAGACCTATACCTCCGCCGACGGCACCACCTGGACCGTCGACGTTCCCGGTGGTGCCGTCGGCTCGAGCAACGCGATGGTCGTGTTCCGGCATCCCGACGGCCGCAGCTCGCGGCTCGACCGCTACAACTGGTACATCAGCCAGGGTCCGGAGGCGCGGAGCGTGACGGCGCGGCTGTCGCCGAAAAAGGTGCTGGAGCACCTCAACGCGGGCGAGATCGCCGCGCTGTTCCGCCGGTCGATGCCGATCAGTCGCCCGGACCCGTTGAGCGGACGGCGGTGAACGGTGACCCGTTCACGGTCACCGTTCACCCCGTCCCTAGGCGTCCCGGTACGGCACGTCGATCTCCATCCCGTCCTTCCCCAGCACCGTCCGCTCGAACACCTCTCGCGCCTCGCGCCCGAGATCGGAGGCGTCGCGCGAGTAGCGCGCCGAGAAGTGCATCAGCACGAGTGAGCGAACGCCGGCGTCCGCGGCCACCCTCGCCGCCTCGCGCGCGGTCGAGTGGCCAGTCTCCACGGCGCGCACCGCCTCCTCGTCGCCGAACGTCGCCTCGTGCACGAGCACGTCCGCGTTGCGCGCGGCCTCCACCGTGGCCGCGCATGGGCGGGTGTCTCCCGTCAGCGCGATCTTCCGGCCGGCCCGCGGCGGGCCGACGAGCGCCGACGGCTCCACCACGCGGCCATCGGCGAGCGTCACGGCCCGGCCGCGGTGGATCTCCCCCCAGAGCGGCCCCTCGGGGATGCCCAGCTCCCGCGCGAGCTCGGGGTTGAACCGTCCCTTCCGATCGTCCTCCACGAGCGTGTAACCCAGCGATCGCGAGCCGCGATGGTCGACCGCGAACGGGACGATCGCGTAGTCGGTCCGCTTCACCGGCGTGCCCGGTTCCAGCTCCGCGATCTCCAGGGGAAACGACAGCCGGTCCATCCCGAAGTCCTCGGCGCGCTTCAGCACGCGCGCCGCGCCCCGCGGACCCCAGAGCCGCAGCCTCTCCGTTCGCCCCTGCAGCGCCATCGTGCGCATCAACCCGATCACACCGATGACGTGGTCGGCGTGAAAATGGGTGAAGAAGATGTCCTCGAGCCCGAACGACACGCCGTAGCGCATCATCTGTCGCTGCGTTCCCTCGCCGCAGTCGAACAGCAGCGTCTCCCCCTCTCGCACGAGGGCGACCGAGGCGACGTTGCGCTCGACGGTGGGACGCGACGCGGAGGTGCCGAGGAGGCGAAGGGCGAGCGACATGGCGGAGGAATATACTCGGCCGCCGCCCGCGCCTTGTCTGCCTCGGCGGCGGCTCGGAATGGACACGATGACGAAATGGGCACGAGATCGGATGCCGCGAAAACGGCCAAAAAGCGGCCGGCGCATGCGCCGATGCTCCATTTTCCCCGACAGCATCAACGGACGGCGCATGCCACACTTCGAATGCTGGCCGGCCCGCTGCACTTTGCGTCGAGCGTCAGGAACGGTTACATCACGGGCGAAGGGCTCGAGCGACCCGCCGGAGCGCGGCGCACGCGAATGGCTGTCGGGGATCACGGAAATCTCAGTGAGGTCAGTACGAAGCATCGGTTCCGCGTTCGGTCGCAATCACGAGTGCGGGCTGAATTGACTCGCGCGTTGCAAACGCATGGGTCCGCAGTTTGCACAGGAACGGAGCGTGTCGCGGCCCGGGCAGGGCCGATCGGATGGCGCGGGAAGCGGCATCACTGAGGCACCGCACTGGGCAGGGGCCCAACACTTCCAGGAGGAGTTGTAATGGCGATCAGACCGAATAGCGAAGAGCGCAGCTTCGGCGCCGACCGGGAACGTCAGCGCGAAGTCTCGAACGAGAGCGGACGGTCCGCGCGGTCTTCCAACGACGAGAGCAGCGCCGACGACACGTCGGAGAACGGATCCGCGCGCACCCGCAGCAATCGCGGCTTCGCGTCGATGGACCGAAGCAAGCAGCGCGAGATCGCCAGCAAGGGCGGTCGCGCCGCGCACCAGAAGGGCACCGCTCACGAGTTCGACTCGAGCGAAGCCCGCGCGGCCGGCCGCAAGGGTGGTGTGACGGTGAGCAAGAACCGCGAGCACATGGCGGCGATCGGCCGTCGTGGTGGCGAGGCGCGCGGCGCAAACCGCGCGGCGCGGATGCAGCAGTCGACCGAGCCCGCGCTCGACACGTCGGCGGGCAATGCGCAGAGCACCCAGCGCTTTCAGGGCGATCGCGAAGTCGGTGTCGGCAATGGCGCGCCGAATACGAATGCCTCGGGACAGGCTGGCGCACGCCAGAGCGGCAACTCGCTCGGCGGCGAGCGTAACACGGGCGCGGCGAACGCCGAACGCAACGTGGAACGGCCATAAGCGGCGGGATGACGGCATGACGGGATGACCGTCTGACCGTCGAGAACTGGACCGGCACTGGGAATGGCGGATGACGCCATTCTCGGTGTCTTTTTGTATCCGTGATTCGCCAGTCGCGCACCGCACGAATAGACTGGTCGACCGAGAGCCAACCGTCATCCCGTCATCCCGTCATGCTCCTCCCCCTTCTGCTCGCGCTCTCGCAGGCCGCCACCGACACGGTGCCGATGTCCACCGGCGCGCAGGATCCCGCCTATGCCGCCGACGGACGTCTCGCGCTCGGCATCCGCGGTGATCTGTGGATACGCTCCGCGATCGGCGACCGGGTGCGCTGGGTGCGCGTCACCCAGGGACCGGCGTGGGACCGGCAACCTGCGTGGAGCACCGACGGCTCGACGCTGGTGTTCACCTCTACCGCGTCCGGCACGCCGCAGCTCTGGCGCGTCACGGTGGGTACCGCCGGCGCCCTCACCGCACCGGAACGTGTGACGACGTCTCGCGATGCGGAGAGCGAGCCAGTGGTGGCGCGCGACGGCTCCATCGCCTTCGTGCGCGGACGTGGCTCCCTGGCGCGGATCTGGGTGCGTCGTCCCGACGCCAGTGAACGCCGGCTCACGAAGCGCGAGAGTGGTGCCGAGCGCTGGCCGGCGTGGTCGCCCGACGGCTCGCGACTCGCGTACAGCGCCGTGAGCGAGGGACGCACGCGGCTGCGCCTGCAGTTCATCGCCGGGGACTCGGGACGGGTCGTCGTCGAGGACCGCGACGCGGAGCACGCCGCCTGGTCGCCCGACGGCGAACGGATCGCCTTCGCCACGCGGACGGCGCGCCCTGGCGTGTGGGTCACGACCGCCGATGCCCGATATGTCAACCTGGTCAGCGGGCGCCGCGCGGCGCCCGCCTGGTCGCCCGACGGCCGGGCCCTCGCGCTCGTGGAGCTCGGCCCGGCCGACGTCGGCTACAACGGCGATCCCGATCGGCTGGGCGACCGTGAGCTCCGCGATCGGCTCGGGCCGATTGGCCGGCTCTGGTTCGTCGACGCGCCCACCCCGCCCGACGCGGGGAGCGTCGCCATCGCACTCGCCGCCCCGGACAGAGCCACGCGCAACGCCGAGACCTTCGCCGCGACGTGGGCGCAGGTGGACACGCTCTACTTCGCGCGCTCCCCGGAGCGTCACGCTCGATGGGTCGCCCTGCGCGACCGGTTCGCGGCGCGCGCCGCCGCGGCGCCATCCGACGATGCGCTCGCCGGTGTCGTGCACGAGATGATGCGCGAGCGTCCGACGCTGCGTACGCCGGCCAGCGGACGTGCCGCCGTCTCCAGCGCGCACCCGGTGGCGACCGCCGCCGGGCTCGAGATCCTGCGTCGCGGCGGCAACGTCGTCGATGCGGCCGTCGCGGTGTCGTTCGCCCTCGGCGTCGTCGAACCCGACGCGAGCGGCATCGGCGGCTACGGTCAGATGATCCTGCGGTTGACGAGCATGGAGCGCCCCATGCTCGTCGAGTTCATGGCCCGCGCTCCCGAGGAGGCGACGCTCGCCAACGGCGCGCTGCTCCGCCGCGGGAGCTACCCCGACGACGGACCGGTGCTGGTGAACGTGCCGGGCACCGTCGCGGGCATGGAGCTCGCCTTCAAGCGCTACGGCAGCGGGAAGGTGAAATGGTCGGAGCTCGTCGGCCCCGCCATTCGCGCCGCCGAGCAGGGGTACGTCGTGAGCGAAGGGCTCGCGACGACGCTCGCCACCGAGCGCGATCACTTCCTGAAGTATCCGGCCAGCAAGGCGCTCTTCTTCCCGAACGGCCAGCCGCTGCGCGCCGGCGACACGCTGCGGAATCCCGATCTCGCGCGCACCCTCCGCGCCATCGCCGACAGCGGCGCCGCCGCCCTCTACACCGGCGACGTCGGCCGCCGCATGGTGAGCGACCTGCGCGGCCGCGGCAACGCGATGCGCGCGACCGACCTCGCCCGCTACTTCGCCGCCGAGCGCGAGCCCGTCGCCGGCAGCTATCGGGGCTACACCATCTACTCGAGCGCGCCTCCCGCCTCGGGCGGGCCGACGCTCGTCGCGCAGCTCAACAACCTGGAACAACAGTCGGCGGCGCGACTCTACACCGAGGACGCGCCGACGCTGCACGCGATGCTCGAGGCGTGGAAGCTCGTCCCGTCGTCGCGCGGACGCATCGCCGACCCGGGATTGTGGCCCATCCGCCTCGACGCCTTTCTGAGCAAGGACTCGGCGAAGGTGCGCTGGCGCTGCTTCGATCCTGGTCGCGCGCTCACCCCCGATGACGTGCGCGGCGACAGCCTCCCCTGCGCGAAGCAGCCGGCGCGCGTCTCGGCGGCCGCGGGCGCGGACGACGAGGAGTGCGGCGACCACGGGGGCGGCACGCCGGAGCGCTACTGCCACCGCACGGGGACGACGTCGTTCGCCGTCGCCGACGTGGACGGCAACGTCGTCTCGGTCACGCAGACGCTCGGGACCTGGGGCGGAAACTTCTACGTCTCCCCGGGGCTCGGCTTCCTCTACAACGACAAGCTCACCTCGTACGGCACCGATCCGGACGAGTACGGCGCGCGTCTGCCGAATGCGCGCCATGGGAGCACCCTGGCGCCCACGATCGTCTTCCACGGCGACGGCGCGGCGCGGCGCCCGGTGCTCGCTGCCGGCGCAGCCGGCAATGCGTGGATCACGTCCGCCGTGTACTCGACGATCAGCGGCGTCATCGATGGGCGGCTCGACGTGCAGCGCGCGATCGAGCTGCCGCGCTTCCTCGTGGGCCAGCAGCGCGGCGACGTGAAGCGCGAGTACGTCGTGCAGATCGAGGATGGGCTGGCACCGTCCGTCGTGCGCAGCCTCGAGCGGATGGGCCACCTGTTCCAGCGCATCTCGCTCGCCGGCGAGCTGCGGATGGGCTACGCTGCGGCGATCGCGCTCGGCGAGCGCGAGGTCACCGCGGGGGCCGACCCACGCCGGGCGGGCGAGGCGGGCGCGGTGGGCTGCACCGGCGACACCGGCGCCGGATGTCGGCGATGAGCACGCGCCTGCCGCTCAGCTGAACGCGCCGGGTCCATCGACGATCGCGCGCCAGCGGGTGTCGTCGATGTTGCCGCCGCTGATCACGACCGCCACCGGCGACGCCAGCGTGCGGAGGCGGCCCTGCAGGAGCGCCGCGACGCCGACGGCGCCCGAGCCTTCGACGCGCATGTCGTGCTCGTGGGAGAGCCAGGCGATGGCCGCGGCGATCTCCTGCTCGGTCACCGTGACGATCTCGTCGAGCGATGCGCGGCCGATGGCGAATCCTTCGTCGTCGATCTGGCCGGCCAGGCCGTCGGCCAGCGTCGGCGGCACCGGGACGTCCACGCGGCGTCCCGCGGCGAGCGATGCTGCCATCGCGTTGGTCTTTGCGCCCTGCGCGCCCACGAGGCGGATCGTCGGCGCGACGGCGCGCACCAGTGCAGCGATGCCGCCGATCAATCCGCCCCCGCCCACCGGCACGATGATCGTCGCGGCACTCGGCAGCTCCTCCAGGATCTCGAGTCCGACCGTGCCCTGACCGGCGAGCAGCGTCTCGCCCGCGCAGGGGTTCACGAACACCAGACCGTGCTCACGCGCGTACTGTTCGGCCAGGTGATGTGCGGCATCGTAGTCGGGCTGCGACGCATCCACCTCGGCGCCGAGCGCCAGGATGCCATCGCGCTTTACGCCGGGCGCCGTGGCGGGGACGAAGATCTTCGCGCGAATGCCGAGCTGCTGCGCTCCCCACGCCAGCCCGAGGCCGTGATTGCCGGCCGACGAGGCGACCACGCCGCGCCGTCTGGCCTCGGGAGACAGCGTGGCCAGCGCATTGTACGCGCCGCGGATCTTGAACGAGCCGGTGCGCTGCAGCTGTTCGCACTTCAGGAAGGTGGGCGCACCGGCGCGCTCGGAGAGCGCCGGCGAGTGCGTCAGCGGCGTGCGCTCGACCACACCGCGCAGGCGGTGGGCGGCGGCGAGGACGGCAGTGGCGGGGGGGAGCATGCCGAAAGCTGGGGCGGGTGAGGCCGGGGTGGAACCCATTCCGCGGCCGCGGCGGGAACTGTCCCGCCCCTACCGGATTCGTGTCGTATCGAGCGTGTGTTACCTCTCGCCCCGTGGCCCGTCTAGTTGACAGCGTGGGGCAGCCGGCTAGATTTGTGTCGGTAACGGCGGCCCCGCTCGGACGCGGGGCCGTTGCCGTCTGGCACCTTGATTGCGCGAAGGGGTAGGACACTTCACGAACGGGTGCTGACGCGGGGCTGTAGCTCAGCTGGGAGAGCGCTGCGTTCGCAATGCAGAGGTCAGGGGTTCGATCCCCCTCAGCTCCATCGATGTCGTGAACGATTGGCATGCTTCTCGCCAATCCAGGTATTTGCCCGCCGCCGTTCGGTAGGACGGAGAGTTCCAATGACGGTGTGCGTGGCAAGACCGGGTGGCTAAGCCAGTCGGAGACAGATGGGACGCCGCAGAGCTCAGGCTCGCGGCGTTTTTGCTTTCCGGGACGTCGCGCCGCGTCCCTGACTACGGCGCGGCGATCGCCGCGCGCGCGTCGTCCCGCAGTGACACGAACAGCTCGTGCAGCCAGGCGTTCTCCTCCCGCTGCACCGCGCCGCCGAAGTCGTCCATCGCCGTACCGCTCAGCGAGTTGAGGAACCTGAGGATCGCGCTCTCCTGCACGGGCAGGCGGGCATGGCGGATCAGCACCGTGGGCCCCCCGTTCTCGCCGGCGCGGACGCCGATCCGGAAGAGCGAGCCTTCGCCCGCGAACGGGCGCCGGAGGGGCGCCCGGAGCAGCCGCGCCGTGATGAGGGGAAGATCCCACTGGGGCTCCCGCAGCGCCGTCACCGTCCAGTCGCGCTGCTCGTCGCCGCGTGCTTCGTTGGCGAAGTCCATTACCAGGTTGTGGAAGCCGACATGGAAGATCTTGAGCTTCACGTTGAAGTCCATGCGGAGCTGCAGGCTGTCGGGGAGCGGTCGCGCCGCGCCGCTCAGCGACACGAGCCGGCCGTGCTGGGTACGCACGCGGATGACGAGGAGCCGGTCCTTCTGCGATGCCTCGAAGTAGGGCGTGCCCGCGTGGTCCGTGAGCACGAGGCGGTAGCGCGCCGGGTCCAGGTACTTGTGCACGTAGTCGGCGAGCGCGGGATAGCGCCGCTTCAGGTTGTCCGAGTGGACGGTGGCCGCGAGCGTCATGAGCGTACTGCCGTCGGCGAGCGGTACGGGATGCAGCGAGTCGAGGCTGAACACGCTGCCGAGCGCCGCCGAGGTGCGGGGCGAGGCGGCCGAGAGCTCGGCACGAAGCTCGGCCTCGGTGCGACCTTCGCCGCCGGCCAGCATGCGCGACACCATCGCGGCGACGTCGGCCGGGCGCACGCTGCCGAGCGCGAAATCCACCGTGGTATCCCATCGGTACTCACCGTCGGCGAGGTGCGACAACGTCGTGACGTGGCGCCCGTCGGCGGGATGCGTCGGCGTCGGCACGTTGGGGTGCGACGACAGGACATAGCGACCGTCCACGACCGTACCCGCGGTCTCGAGCACGCGCACGTTGCCGGAGATGCCCGTCCAGACCGCGCTGTCCTCGAAGGCGCGAGATGGCGCGAGCGCGCCGCGCATGATGCGCACGCGCGAATACTCGTACTTGGCGCTGCGGGCGAGCTCGAGGTGACGATCGGCGAGGGCGCCGAAGAGCTGGTCCACGCTCGCCCGCGCGCGGGCGCCGGTACCGAAGCTCGTGTAGCCCTCGCGGCAACCGGCGGCGAGCAGGAGGGCGAGCGCGACGAGCCAGCGGTGAGGGCGGACGTGTGCGACGGAGACGCGGGAGTGGTGGGCGAGCGTCGGCAGGGAAGGATCCGGAGGAGGTCGGAGGGGTTGAAGGCGCTTCCGCCCCCCGCTATTTTACATGGGTTCCGCCTGATGGGCAGAGGATCGTGACCGTCCGGCGGATTTTGGTGCCCCTTGGTGTAACTGGCAACACGCCTGACTCTGGATCAGGAGAGTCCTGGTTCGATCCCAGGAGGGGCAATCAAGCACGACAACGATTTACGGCCCGCCGAGACGTCTCAGG
>Ga0193699_10000523_pt1 | contig 16222 bp, 10 predicted proteins | sample L3c2metaG_FD_160095 | JGI IMG/M metagenome (GOLD analysis project Ga0193699, IMG submission 160095) | Soil microbial communities from a riparian zone of the East river system, Colorado, United States - L3c2 | ecosystem: Environmental > Terrestrial > Soil > Riparian zone | place: USA: East...
GAGCTCGAGGACGTCTATGTCCTGCTGCACGAGAAAAAGCTGTCGGGGCTGCAGGCCATGCTGCCGGTGCTGGAGGCCGTGGTGCAGTCGGGCAAGCCGCTGCTGATCATCGCCGAGGACGTCGAAGGCGAGGCCCTGGCCACGCTGGTGGTCAACCGCCTGCGCGGCGGCCTCAAGGTCGCCGCCGTCAAGGCGCCCGGCTTCGGCGATCGCCGCAAGGCGATGCTGGAAGACATCGCGATCCTGACCGGCGGTCAGCTGATCTCGGACGAACTCGGCATGAAGCTCGAAAGCGTGACGGTGAACATGCTCGGCCGCGCCCGCAAGGTGGTGATCGACAAGGAGAACACCACCATCGTCAACGGCTCCGGCAAGAAAAAGGACATCGAAGCCCGCGTCAACCAGATCAAGGCGCAGATCGAGGAAACCACCTCGGACTACGACCGCGAGAAGCTGCAGGAGCGTCTGGCCAAGCTCGCCGGCGGCGTCGCGGTGATCCGCGTCGGCGGCGCGACCGAGGTCGAGGTGAAGGAGAAGAAGGATCGCGTCGAGGACGCCCTCAACGCGACCCGCGCCGCGGTGCAGGAAGGCATCGTGCCGGGCGGCGGCGTAGCGCTGCTGCGCGCCAAGAAGGCCGTCGGCCGCATCCATAACGACAACTCCGACATCCAGGCCGGTATCAACATCGTGCTGAAGGCGCTGGAAGCACCGGTCCGCCAGATCGCGGAAAATGCCGGCGTCGAAGGCTCGATCGTGGTCGGCAAGATTCTCGAGAACAAGTCGGAGACGTTCGGCTTCGATGCGCAGACCGAGGAATATGTCGACATGGTCGCCAAGGGCATCATCGACCCGGCCAAGGTGGTGCGCACCGCGCTGCAGGACGCCTCGTCGGTGGCCGCGCTGCTGGTGACGACGGAAGCCATGGTCGCCGAATTGCCGAAGGAGCCGGCGCCGCCGATGCAAGGCGGCGGTGGCGGCGGCATGGGTGGAATGGGCGGCATGGGCTTCTAAGGTCACATCCCAGAGTGATCGCTGGAGCGCCTGCCCAACTCGATCAGGCGACATCGAAGAATCGCAACCAGAAAGGCCCGGCCACACGCCGGGCCTTTTTCATTCTCACGTTCCTCGGGAATGAGTCGCACTGACAACCTTTGGGTGTTAGCCTCTTCCACGAGATTTGAACTTCAGCCATGGGATCGGGGGACAACCATGACCGACACATCGAACACGGCGAAACCGCCGCCGACCGACAAGCAAACTCCGCCGCCGGAAGTCCAAAAGAGTTGGGCTCGGCGCATCCTTGGCGACTTCAATCCGCTTCGCGTCATCGGCGGCTTTGTTCTCGCATTTTTGGTCGTTGCGGCGGCGGCCTCCGCGGTTATCTTTTTCGCCGCGGCCCAGTTTCAGTCGCGCGTCGCCGAACTTAGCCTGAATGGCGCGCCCATGACGATCTGGCGCGTCGATGCGTTTAGGGGCGAGTTCAAGGATTGGGCCGAAGATATCAGGCAGCAGCGTAAGGATATCACGCAGGACCGAATAAACCTCGCAAACGACAAGCAAAAGAATCTCGTTTCAACAGCCGACCAGGAAACCGTGGAGGCGCGCCTTGGCGACGACGCAAGGTCGCTGAAGCAAAGGGTTGTCGCGGCGTCGCCGCAGCTAACCCTTCCGGCCCCCATCTCAACGTCAAATATTTCCGACACCATTACTCAAATCGAATTGCTGCTCACACAGGAAGACCTGCAGAAACGGTTTGGCGACGAACTTGCCAACCTGAAACAGCGCCAAGCCGGGAACGAAAACCTTCGTGCAGCGGGCAAAACCCGTGAAGCCAAAATAAAGGGCTACGAAACCTGGATCGCGGCCCTGGAGGAACGACGCAAGGACCGGGTCGATGCCGGCGCCAGGCTGTTCGGCGAGTCGAATACGGCGGCAGCGCCTGAGCTTGTCGAGCGCATCGTTAACGCCACGGCCGAACTCAATTCGCTCCAGAGTATCTGGAGGGGGATCATCTATCGTACCGCGCTGTGGACCAACGACATGCTGGTGCTGCTGCTGTTGATCTCAATGGGCGTGCTCGGCAGCGCCCTGAACCTACTGGCGGTATTCATTGCCAACGAGCGGGAATCGCTCTCGTTCGGCGAGTACCCGCTTCGCCTTGCATTCGGCGCCGTGCTGGCGATCGTGATGTTCATCATCGCCAAGGCCGGCGTGCCGATTTTGGCCGATACCAGCAAGATCGGTGGCAACGCTCCGCTCAACCCCTATTTCATTTCGTTGCTGGCGGTGGTCTCCGGGCTGATGTCGGATCGATCCATGAGCACGATCCGCAACGTCGCCAGCAGCCTGCTCACGAGCGTCGGAGGCGCGGATTACAGCCCGCGCTACAGCCGCGTGGTGCTTGATGACGTCCTCAAGGCGGCTAACCGCGACATCGATGGTCTGGCCCAGTTGCTGGGAACCAGCACTGAAGATGCCAAGAAGCTGTTTTCGGGAAATGACGCGGTGCCGCCCGACCGGCAAAAATTGATTTCCGCCTATCTTGGTAGGCCGGTACGCGAACTGTTTTCAGATTTGCCGGCGGGCTGAGTGGGCGATCCTGCGAGAGAGGCCGAAAGGCCTTAACAAACATTGTTATCTCGTGCGCCGCCTCCGGGCGGCCTTCTTTTTGGCGATTGTTGACACGGTTTGCTATCAAAGCCTTGGTTCTGTTTCAACCGCAGGCAAAAACGTTCTACGATACAGCCCGATTCCGCCGTTCGAGGAACTCCCTATGCGCGCGCTTCTGCTCTGTCTGGTCGGCCTCGTGACCGCCTCGTCCGATCTCGCTTTCGCTCAAATGAAGCTTTCGACCAAGTCCGCGCCGAACGCCAACGAAGTCAGGTATTTCACGTCCATCGACGGGCTGATGGACGGCAACGCCGACGTCGTGCTCAAGGAAACCCGCCAGGGCAAGACCGTCACCGCGGCGGTGCTCGACGTCTGCTATCCGGCCGAGAAAGGCTCCGATCGCAAGGACCGCTTTGTCGCCAATCTCGCGGTCAACGGCCAGACCCTGACCGGCACTACCCAGAGCCTCGGTGACAAATTGCCGGTGACCGTCAAACTGGTGCGCAAGCCGACCGGCGACAGCTTCGAATTCAAGGGGCAGATCAGCGTCGGCCAGACCGTGACCGAGGTGAGCTCGACCGACAATTCCGACCTCAGCGAAAAGGAATTTCTCGACAACCAGACCACCGATGACAACATCACGGCGGCGCCGAAGGATTTTACCGAAGTCTCTCCGGAATCGATCGGCGTCAAGGTCAAGCTCGAGGCGGCGCTGGATTTCCTCAAGAGTTTAAAGGGACAGGACCTCGAGGTCGCTCTCAGCAGCCTCACCGTCTCCTGCGATGCGCTGCGCGCCGGCCAGCAGACCATCAGCATCAATATCGATCCGGAGCGCGCCGCAGCCCTGATCGCGAAATCCAAATCGGCGCCCGGCGTCGTCGCCGCCGGCTGGACCAGTGGCGTCGTGGAGATGGATCGCACCATCCGTTTCGCCGCCGCCGAATGGCGCGACGGGGACAGGCTCAACAGGGACAAGATCGCCGCGGCGATTTCGAGCGTGCTGGCGAGAACGCTTTCGGCGAAGCCGGCATCGACCGCATGGAACGCCAACACCGGAAAGCTCAAGATAATTTTGAAGCGGCCGAGCCCGGCCTTCCCCGCACTCGGCCTCACCGAGACGGTCGAGGTCACCGCATTGGTGGCGCCGGACATGCCTGGCGGGTCCGACCGGCTGATGCTGTGGATCGGCGCTCCCGCCGTTTCCACGGCGGACGAAACCGCGGGTCCCAAACTCAATCTGGCCGACGAGTCCAGCCTCGACGAGGAAGGCGAGCAAAAGGACGACAACGGCTCGGTCGATGCGCTGGCGAAAGAATTCAAGGCCCAGCGCTGGGATGCGGACAAGTCGGCCTGGAAATAACCTGCTTTTTCCGCGGTTCTCGGGGACGCTTCCACGCACCCTCTCCATGCAAACGTGCATTTGACATGCCGCGTCATAGCGGCAAAGAACAGTGCATATTCGGACAAGAGCTTTCAGGGTTTCCCGTTGAATGGCGCGCTATGATGTAGTGGTGATCGGCGCCGGCCTTGGTGGCTTGACGGCCGGCGCAATCCTCGCGCGCGCCGCACGCAAGGTCCTCGTCATCGAGCGCAGCAATTCGGTGGGCGGCGCGGCGTCGAGCTACAAGTCCGGCGACCTCTTCATCGAGGGCTCGCTGCAGGAAACCAGCGACCCGCACGATGTCAGAGATCCCAAACACCGCGCGCTGACGCGCGCCGGCGTGATCGACGCCGTCAAATGGATTCCGGCCGGCGCACTTTACGAGGCGCGCGGCGGTCCGCTCGACCGGCCGTTTGTGATGCCGGACAATTTCGACGCGGCGCGGCGCGCTTTGTCAGACCGCTTCCCGGATGCCCGCGACGGAATCCATCAACTGCTGGGAGAGATGGAGCGCATTGCCTCCGCCATGGGTACGCTCGCGCAAGGCCGCGACGCGTTCAAAAATCCGGGCCAGGCGCTGGGGGCGCTGTTCAAACTGCTGCCGGCGATCCGCGACTGGCCGCTGTCGCTGTCGCAAAAGCTCGATCGTATCTTCCGCGGCAACGAAGCCGTCAAATCCGCGCTGGCCGCCAATCTGTCCTATTTCCACGACGATCCCGCCACGCTGTGGTGGGTCTATTTCGCGATGGCGCAGGGAAGCTACCTGTTGAGCGGCGGGCGCTTCGTCCAGGGCGGATCACAACGGCTGTCCAGTGCGCTCGCCCGCGCCATCAGGGTGGCCGGCGGCGACGTGCTGCTGCGCCGCGTCGTCAGTGGCGTGGCGCCGGATCCGCAAGGCCGCGCCAGCACCGTCACCCATACCGCCAAGGACGGCAGCGATCCGCAAATGGTGGAAGCATTGCGGATCGTCAGCAACGCCGCGCCGGCGACGCTGGGTGAGTTGATGCCCGCGGCATCAGCGGAAAAACTGACCGAAAGCTACAGCGGACGGACGCCGTCGATTTCGCTATTCGCGTTGACGCTCGGCCTGTCGAAACCGCCCCGCGAATTCGGGATATCAGCCTATTCCACGCAATTGCTGCCGCCCTGGATGAAGCGGCTGTCCGATTATGCGCAAGGCGCCGTCCTGATGGCGGATGAGCCCGGCGAGCGGATGCCGCCGATGTCGATCGTCGATTATGCCGCGATCGATTCCGGACTTCCCGTCCCGCCCTATGTGCTCTCGGTCTATGGCCCTGATCTGTTGTCGAACTGGGACAGTTCGGACATGGACGCCTATCGCGAGAAGCGCGGCCGCTGGCAGGAAGCCATCGTCCGCTATCTCTCCTCGATTTATCCTGATCTCTCCGACGCCGTGGTGGCGTCGTCGTTCAATACCGCGCTGTCGGTCCGGCAATATCTCAATGCGCCCGCAGGGGCCGTCTACGGATTCGCGCCGACGCCGCCTTCCTCGATCTGGCGCACCCCGGTCCGTTCGCCGCGCACGGCGGTGCCCGGGCTTTATCTGGCGTCGGCCTATGCGGGCTTCGGCGGATACACCGGCGTGGTGCAATCCGGTGCCGACTGCGCCGACATGATCCTGCGCGAGAATTAGTTCGTTTTCTTTCTGACGCGTTTTCTTCACGCGAACCGGCGACCACTTCGCTCGAAAACGCTTTAGTTGGTATTGAGCCGGAACCGCAGCGGCCTGGTTCCGATGAACGAAACCAAATCGCCCTGCCGCTTCCAGGTCGCGGCCTCGCTCAGGGCTGCGACCAGTTCGTCGTCGGCCTGCGCCCGTGCCAGCGGGCAGGCGCGATCCTCCAGGGGGCCAGCGACGAAAATCACGGTATTGCCGGCGACCGAAAACTGTCCCTTGCCGCCCTTGCACCACAGCTCGAGGATCGCCTCGCCGGCGTCGCCGATCTCCAGCGTCGGAATCCGCTTCGATCCGGGCTGACGCGACGCGTCCAGCGTCATCTCCAGCCCGAACGGAAACCCGTCATCGGCTGATGCCGCCGGGGTACTCACTACGGCGGCGATCAATACCGGCGCCAGGGCTGCTCGCCTGAAGAAATCTTTCGCTGACAACATCACGCCTCTCGAAACATCTGCGCTGTTCTAATCGGCGAATGCGGCATTGACCATATCGGCCGCCGCACAAATTTTCGTCCAAAAGCAAATCCCCGCGGCACGGCCGCGGGGATTTTTCGCCTCGTCAGAACCGGTCCCTCACTTCAGGACCATGGCCGTGAACGGATAGACATAGGCCTGCAACATCACGAGGAAGCCGACAAGACAGGCCAGTACGATGGAATGCGCAAACACGTAACGAAGGATAGTGCCTTCGTGACCGTACCAGTTGGTCGCGGTGGAGGCGACGACGATCGACTGCGCGTCGATCATCTTGCCCATCACGCCGCCGGACGAGTTGGCGGCGCCCATCAGGATCGGCGACAGACCGAGTTGCTCCGAGGTGATCTTCTGCAGATTGCCGAACAGCACGTTGGAGGCGGTATCCGATCCGGTCAGCGCCACGCCCAGCCAGCCGAGCAGCGTGCCGAAGAAGGGATACAGCACACCGGTCGCGGCAAACGCCAGACCGAGCGTCGCATCGACGCCCGAAAGCCGCGTCAGCGTGCCGATCGCCAGCATCGCCGAAATCGTGATCAGCGAGATCGCGCACAGCTTGATGGTGCGGCCGTATTCCGCGATCATCCTGACCGGCGAGAAGCCCATCAGGAAGCCGGAGATGATCGCCGCGATCAGCATGCCCGAGCCGGTGAACGACAGATAGGTGAACCCGAACACGGCGCCTTCCGGCGTCGGCTTCGGCGCCACCGGCGGCACCTTGTTGATCATGTTGTGCAGCTCGGGAACCGGATAATTCCAGGTGAAGATCGAGTTCGCCCAGGTCTTGAAGGCCCCGTTGCCCCAGATCAGCATCACGATGCAGACGATGATCCATGGCAGCAGCGCGCTCCAAAGCTGGGCCTGGGTCAACGGCGTCTTGTCCATCGGCGTGACCGGCTTCATCGTCGCAGCCGACTCATCCTTGCCGCGCAACACCGGCGACAGCCAGAGTTCCCTGGGTTGCCAGACCTTGAGGAACAGGATGAGGCAGCCCATCGAGATCAGCGACGCGCCGATATCGACGATCCAGGGGTTGATGTAGTTCGAGATCACGAACTGCGGAATCGCGAACGACACGCCGGTGACCAGGATGGCCGGCCAAATGTCTTTCATGCCCTTCCAGCCGGCGAACGCCCACACCACCCAGAACGGCACGATCAGCGAGAAGAACGGCAGTTGCCGTCCGACCATCGCGCCGAGGATATAAGGATCGAGGCCCGTGACGGAGGCAAGGCCCTGGATCGGCGTACCGAGCGCGCCGTAGGCGACCGGTGCGGTATTGGCGATCAGCGACAGGCCGGAGGCCGCGAGGGGAGAGAAACCAAGCCCGATGAGAACCGCGCCGGTGATCGCGACCGGCGTGCCGAAGCCGGATGCCCCTTCGAAAAAGGCGCCGAATGAGAAAGCGATCAGCAACAGCTGCAGCCGGCGATCGGTGGTGACGCCGCCGATGGCGCGCTTCAACAGCTCGAACCTCCCGGTCTCGACCGTGATGCGATAAAGGAAAATGACATTGAGCACGATCCAGCCGATCGGGAAGAAGCCGACCACCACGCCGAGCAGCGACGCCCGGACCGACATGCCCACAGGCATGTGGTACACGGCAATCGTGATGATGTTGGCGACGATCAGGGCGGTGATGGCCGCGATGTGCGCCTTCACCTTTCCGCTGGCGATCATCACTAACACCGTGACCACCGGAATGGCGGCGGCGATCGTCGACAACGTCGTGTTGTCGAGCGGATTATAGATTTGATTCCACATTGTGGTTCCTCCCCACGCCATTTATGCGGTGCGCCGGCCAGCGTGAAGGGCCAGGTGCGCCTTGGCGTGGTCGCGGGAGTTTCTCTGGTAATGCACGAAATCGGACGCGAACCTGGCCGTGCCAACATCCGCTCACAACCTCGCGACATGGGAAGGCCCCCCGCCCCTCGCCGTTATCGCCATGCTAGGGTTGACTCGGAGGCCGCGACAAGCCGTCGCAGCCGGTAATATCTGCTACTTTAGTCTAGCCGCCGCCAATTGTTCCGTTTTTTCAGGCCCTTGAAGCCACCCTCCCGGAGACGACATCTGTGAACAACCTCCGCTCGACGCTCGCGATCGTATGGCGGATCGCCGTTCCTTATTTCCGTTCCGAGGACAAATGGGCGGGCCGCGGACTACTCGCGGCGGTGATTGCAATCGAACTCGCGCTGGTCGGAATCGACGTTCTAATCAACCAGTGGCAGAACCGCTTCTTCAATGCGCTTCAGGAGAGGAACTGGGACAGTTTCGTCAGGGAAATTGGTATCTTTACGATTCTGGCGTTCTGCGCCATCGGACTTGCCGTCTACCAGCTTTATCTCAATCAATGGCTGCAGATCCGCTGGCGGCGCTGGATGACCACCAAATATCTCGGCGAGTGGCTGCACGACGCGAACCACTACCGCATGCAGCTGCAGGGGGATGCGGCTGACAACCCGGACCAGCGCATCACCGACGACGTCAAGCTGTTCGTCGAACGCACGCTCGATATCGGCGTCGGATTATTGAGCTCGGTAGTAACGCTGGCGTCTTTTGTCGTCATCCTGTGGGGCCTGTCGGCGGCGGCGCCGTTGCATATTTTCGGCAACGAGTTCGCTATCCCCGGTTATCTGGTGTGGGGCGCGCTGATCTATGCCATCTTCGGAACGGCGCTGACGCAGTGGATCGGCTCGCCGCTGGTCAACCTCGATTTTCAACAGCAGCGCTTCGAGGCCGATTTCCGTTTCAACCTGGTGCGGGTGCGCGAAAACGCCGAACAGATTGCGTTATTGCAAGGCGAGAGCGCCGAACGCCAGCGACTGTCGGAGCGTTTCGGCCGCGTTGTCGACAACTGGTACGGGATCATGAGCCGGACCAAGCGGCTGACGGCATTTACCACAAGCTACACGCAAGCCGCGATTATTTTTCCCTACATTCTGGTGTCGCCGGCTTATTTTGCGAACAAGATTCAGCTCGGCGGCTTGCAGCAGACCGCATCCGCGTTCGACAGCGTGCGAAGGGCGCTATCATTTTTCGTTTCGATTTATCGCACGATGGCGGAATGGCGCGCGGTGGTCGCGCGCCTCGACGGATTCGAGATGGCGATCGCGAGTGCCGCGAAGCTGGCGACGCACCCCGATTCGATCGCGGTGGTGTCGTCGACCGGCAGCGACGCGATCGACCTGCGGCAGTTGCTGGTGCGGTTACCCAACGGCGCGCCGCTGGTCTCGGCTGAAAGCTTCAGCCTCCGCAACAACGAGCGCGTCCTGGTCACCGGCCCATCCGGGGCCGGCAAATCGACCTTGTTCCGCGCCATCGCGGGGGTCTGGCCGTTCGGCACCGGTTCGATCGCTATTCCTGCAAAGGCCACGCTGATGATGCTGCCGCAGCGGCCGTATTTTCCGGTCGGGTCGCTGCAGGCCGCGATCGTCTACCCCGCGGAGCCGGGCGCATTCGGTTCCGATCGGGTCAGGGATATCCTGATTGCGGTGGGCCTGCCTCAGCTCGCATCGAAGCTGGACGAGGAAGCGCATTGGAACCGGACGCTGTCGCTGGGTGAGCAGCAGCGCCTCGGGATCGCGCGCGCGCTGCTGCATGCGCCGCGATATCTGTTCCTCGATGAAGTGACCGCGTCGCTCGATGAGACCTCGGAGGCGGCGCTGTACCGCCTGCTCGAGGGGAAGTTGCCGGTGACCACCATCGTCTCGATCGGCCATCGCTCCACGCTTGAGGCCTTCCACCAGCGCAACGTCGTGCTGGTCCATGGCGGCGAAGGCTTTGTGCTACGGAACCGAAGCGAGAGTGCCGAACGGCCATAGCGAAGCGCGACTGACAGGCGCAACGGCCGTCGCAAATGGGATGATCACCAGCGGTTAGTGGGAGGCGAACGAGAACCACTCCATGCCGCCCGATGGCGATGGCGGCCCAAGCCCGGCCATCGCGCCGGCGAGGATATTCCGATGATCGTTGCGGCGGGTCGCATCGGCCGCCCCCGCAGCCAGGCCGGATTCATTCAAGACCACCACAAACAAGACCACCACAAACGAAAAAGGGGCGGCAGATCGCTCTGCCGCCCCCTTGAGTTTCGGGAGAATGACTTACTTCAGGTTGGTCATCGCGGTCAGGTCAGCCGAGAGCTTGACGATGCCGGTCGCGCCGCACCAGTTGGATTCGAAGCCACCCGGGTTGATGCCGGAAACGCTGCCGGCGCTCGCAAACTTCGCGGTGTAGTCGCTGGTGAAGGCGTTACACGCCCCCTTGGAAAGGTTGGTGTCGGAGTAGCGCAGGTCCAGCGTGAACACCTTGTAGGTGAAGCCGACGCCGACGTTCCAGGTGTTGTAGCTGGGCTCAGGAATGCCGTTCGGGAAAGCCGGAGTTCCGTAGAAGGAGTCGGAAGTTCCGAGCCACTGGCGGCCGAATTCGCCGGAGATGTACATGCCGACGCCGCTGGTGCCGAACGTGGTGCTCGGTGCGGTCCACTTGCCGGTGACCGAAGCGTAGTTGCCCCAGGCGCCGAGGTTCAGGAAGTTCGGCGAGTAGTACTCGGTCGCGCCGATCGTGAACTGGTCGTTCAGGGTCACGTTGACCTTGGCATAACCTTCAAAAAAGCTGGCATTCTTCTTGGCGAAGTTGCCGTTGATCGGAAGTCCGCCGGTGACCGGATCGGAATTGCCGAACGGGCTGACGGCGCAGCTCGCGTCGGAACCGGGAATGCCCGAACCGGGGATCGCGGCGGCGTTGTAGCAAGTGCCACCCGGGTACAGGTAGCCCCAGACACCGAAGTCGAAGGCGAACATGCCGATGGTCGGGCGGATACCGCCGTAGATGTCGATTTCAGCGGCTGCACGGTTGGGGAACGAGATGCTCTCACCGGAGACGCCGATATAGAGCTGCGTATCCTTGTTGATGTTGTAGCGCGGCTCGAAATAGGCGGCGACCGACGGCTTGTGATTGGACTGGGTGACGCCGCGGAACACGTAGTCGTTCATCAGCGCGCTGCCGAAGGCGATGTCCCAGGGATCGAACGGTGCCGGCGGCGGCGCCTTGACAGCCTTCACGGCCATGTCCGCGGCGAGAGCCGAACCCGATACCATTGCCAGCGCCGTTGCTAACAAAGCCAGTTTCTTCATGACGATCCCCATCATCTTTAAACAGTCCCGTTTCGGAGCCCCCAGAGGCGAGCGATAACCGACTGCAACCAAATTCCGTAACGTGATTGCAATCTGGAATGCGGCACCCATTGCGTGAAGCAAAAAAGACAAGCATCTGCCGCCTTTTTAGGCGTTCTGACGGTTCCGGGAAATGTTGTCGGCCGGTGTTGCTTTCCAACAACAAATTTTGCGCCTTCTAGTGTCGGTTGAGGCGCATTGGGACCCGACCGGCACCGCAAAACCACAGACTCCCGACCGATGGTCCGGCCGACGAATCAAGTGGCTTTGCCGGTCCTTGCCCCTGACCTACGGACGCGAGTCGGGGCGCCAGACAAGCAAAAGGCCGCAGCGGATGCTGCGGCCTTTGAAATTTAACGCGCGGGTTAACCGAGGCGCGCTAGTTGTGCTCGTCGCCGCTGGACGATGAGCCGCTGGCCCCCCAGGACGGCGCCGGGCTGGACTCCGCGGGACTGGGCGTAGCCCAGCTCGGACCCGCAGGGGAAGGTGCGGGAGCGGGTGTCGGCGCTGCTTCCGGTGCGGGAGCAGGTTTGGGAGCGGCGGGCTTGGGCGCGGCGGGCTTGGCGACCGCTTTCCTTTTGACAGGGCTCTTCTTGGCGGCGGCCTTCTTGGCCGACTTTTTCGGAGCGGCCGCCTTCGACTTCTTGGCGGATTTCTTCGCCGACTTCTTCGCCGATTTCTTGGCGGATTTCTTGGCCTTCTTCGCCGACTTCTTCGAAGATTTCTTCGCGGATTTTTTCTTCGCCATCACAGCACTTTTCTTGGCCTTCTTGGCCTTTTTGCCTTTCTTGCTCTTCTTTGCTTTAGCCATCGTGATCCTCCTGTTGCCGCTGATCCATATCCATCGAGCGTTTCGGATAGTCCGCTTGCTTGCGGGGCCAATCGATCAGTTCAATCCTGGCCGGGGACCGCCTGTCGCCCAATCGAGAAGCTCAATCGTGTGCACCACAGGAACTGACGTACCGCCGGCAATCTGCACCATGCAGCCAATATTGCCTGCAGCAATCATGTCCGGCTTCACTGTCGCAATATTGGCGACCTTGCGATCGCGCAATCTGCTCGCAATGTCAGGCTGGAGAATGTTGTAGGTCCCCGCCGAACCGCAACACAAATGGCTCTCAGGCACATCTTTCACCACGAATCCGTTCTTGGAAAGCAATTCTTTCGGAGCTTGCGTGATTTTCTGTCCGTGCTGCAGCGAACAAGCCGAGTGATAGGCGACGACGATATCGCTGTGTTGCCCGACTGGCTTGAGATCGATGCCGGCGAGATACTCCGTGATGTCCTTTGCCAGCGCGGAGATCCTCGCGGCGGGGCCTGCGAATTCGCGGTCCTCGCGCAGCATGAAACCATAGTCCTTGATGACCGTGCCGCAGCCCGATGTCGTCACCAGGATGGCGTCGAGGCCGTCTTGCTCGGCCTCCTCGAGCCAGACCTTGATGTTGGCGCGCGCGCGCGCCAGCGCGTCGCCGTCATGTCCGAGATGATGCGTGAGCGCGCCGCAGCATTGCTCGTCCCTGACCAGCACGACCTCGATGCCATGGCGCGTCAGCACATTGATGGCGGCTTGGTTGATGCGCGGCGCCAGCACCTGCTGGGCACAGCCCTGCAGCAGCGCGACCCGTCCGCGTCGTTCGCCAAGGGCTGGAAAAACGCTTCCGCCTGAGGGGCCGGGCTTCGGCAAACGGTTCGGCGCAAGCGCCAGCATCGCCTTGATTCGACGCAACAAAGTCGGTGAAGCCGAGGCGCCGCCGGATGCCGGCAGCAGGGCCGCGAACGGCCGGCCGAAGCGCGCCATCATCATGCCGGCGCGAAACCATCCGGGCCGCGGCAGCACAAAGGCCAGCACCGCGCGCAACAGCCGTTCGGTCGGCGGGCGGGTATAGTCTCTCTCGATCCGCACCCGCGCCTGATCGACCAGATGCATGTAGTTCACGCCCGACGGACAGGTGGTCATGCAGGCAAGGCAGGAGAGACAGCGGTCGATGTGCTTGACCACCTCCTGGGTCGGCGGCCGGTCCTTTTCCAGCATCTCCTTGATGAGATAGATCCGCCCACGCGGGCTATCGAGTTCGTCGCCGAGCAGCACATAGGTCGGGCAGGTCGCAGTGCAGAACCCGCAGTGCACGCACGCCCGCAGGATCTTGTCGGCTTCCGCGATATCGGGATCGGCGAGCTGCGCCAGGCTGAATTCGGTTTTCATGTCGCGGGTCCTCGAACCATCCGGCCGCGATTGAGGATGTTTTTGGGATCGAAGCCGTGGCGGACGCGCTCGCTTAAGCCGGCGAGGCCGTCCTGCTGCGGATGGAACACATCGACATTACGCCTGATATGCTCGGGCGCGCGGATCAAAATGGCATGACCGCCCGCGCTGTTGACGCGCTGGCGCACCAGCGCCGCATGGGCATCGGGCTTGGGCGGCAGCGCCGCCCAGATCAGGCCGCCGCCCCAGTCGTAGATCACGTCGCCGCCGGTGTCCCGCGAAAGCTGCTGGCCGAGTGCGCCGCCGGCAGCCGGCGGACAGACGATCCGCCACACCGGCCAGGCGCCCAGTGTCCCATTGGCCGCGAACGGCCTGACATCGCGAATCGAGCTCCAGATCGCCGCCGATGCGGTATCCTCCAGAATTTCCGCCGCCCCGAACGGCGCAAGCACCGCTGATAGCGCCGCCGCGCGATGGGCCGCCGATGCGGTGATGCCCTCCAGCCGCAGCAAGGTGACCGCCCGCTGCGGCGATCCGTGGTCAGCCAGCGCCCTCACAGCTGTTCGAAACGCCGAGTTTGGCATGTGCGCAGCCCCAGACACGTCGAATGGCGAGCCCAGCGCCGCCGTCATTGCCCGGTTCGCGGTGAGGTCATCCAGCCCGCGCAGCATCACCGTACGCTCGCTTTCGGGCCTCGGCATCACCTTCAGCGTCACTTCGGTCATGACCGCGAGCGTGCCCCACGACCCCGCCAGCAGCTTGCAAAGGTCGTAGCCGGTGACGTTCTTCACCACCCGCCCGCCGGCTTTAAAACTGTCGCCGAAGCCGGACACCGCATGCGCCCCGAGCAGGTGATCGCGCGCGCCGCCGGCCTTGATACGGCGCGGACCCGCGAGACCGGCGCCGATCATGCCGCCGATGGTGCCAATATCAGGCGTGCCCAGCAGCATCGAAGTGTTGATCGGCTCAAAGGCGAACTGCTGATTTTTGGAGTCGATCAGGGACAGCACATCGGCAAGCGGCGCGCCGGCCTGCACGGTGATGATCAATTCGTTCGGCTCATAGGCCGTCACGGCGTTGAGATCAGACAGATCGAGCAGCGCATTGGTCGCCATCGGCTGGCCGATCTGCCGCTTGGACCCGTGGCCGATGATTTCCAGCGGCTGCTCGCCGGCAAGTGCCGATCGCACCGCCTGCTCGACGTCCGCAGCATCACGTATTTTGAGGGTGCTCACGAGTTCAGGTCCGGACTTTTTTGTCATCGTCCGCCACCGGGTCGGCGCACTGCGCCGCCCGATGACAGGCTCCAGCGGACGATCCAGCAATCGCAAGCGCCGCGGACAATTCTCGACGGCGCGGCGTGCTGGATACCCCGCCTGCGCGGGGTATGACGACTGGAAAATAGGTGCCCGCCATTCTCAAAACCGCGGCAGTTCTGGAAAAGCGAGCTTGCCACCATGGACATGCACGCGGCCAAGCTCCGCGCAGCGGTGCAGGGTCGGAAATACCTTCCCCGGATTGAGCAGGCCCTGCGCGTCGAACGCGCATTTCAGCCGCTGCTGCTGGTTGAGATCGATCTCGCTGAACATCTCCGGCATCAAATCGCGCTTTTCGACGCCGACGCCATGCTCGCCGGTGAGCACGCCGCCGAGCTCGACGCAGCAGCGCAGGATGTCCGCGCCGAACGCCTCGGCCTTGTCCATCTCGCCGGGCTTGTTGGCATCGTACAGGATCAGCGGATGCAGATTGCCGTCGCCGGCGTGAAACACATTGGCGACGCGAAGGCCGTATTTCTCGGAGAGATCGCGGATGCGCGCCAGCGCCCGCGGCAGCGCGCCACGCGGAATGGTGCCGTCCATGCAGAGATAGTCGGGTGAAATCCGCCCTACCGCGGGAAATGCCGCCTTGCGGCCGGCCCAGAACAAATTGCGCTCGGTCTCGGAGTTGGAAATTTGAACCGTGGTCGAACCGCAGCCCCGCGCGATTGCCTCGACCCGTTTGATCAGTTCATCGACCTCGATGCCGGGACCATCGAGCTCGATGATCAGCAGCGCCTCGACGTCGAGGGGATAGCCGGCATGCACGAAGGCCTCGGCGGCGTGGATCGCCGGCTTGTCCATCATTTCCATGCCGCCCGGAATGATCCCGGCGCCGATGATTTCAGCCACGCATTGGCCGGCCGCCTCGACCTCCGCAAAACCGACCATTAGCGCCCGCGCGGTCTCCGGCTTCTGCAGGATCCGCACCGTGACCTCGGTGATGACGCCGAGCAGGCCTTCCGACCCCGTGATGATGCCCATCAGGTCATAGCCACTAGTTTCGGCGGATTTGCCGCCGACCCTGATGATTTCGCCCGTGATCAGCACGATTTCGCAGCCCAGCACGTTGTTGGTGGTCATGCCGTATTTCAGGCAGTGCACGCCGCCGGAATTCTCCGCGACATTGCCGCCGATCGAGCAGGCGATCTGCGACGACGGGTCGGGCGCATAGTAAAATCCGGCATGGGCGACGGCCTGGCTGATCGCGAGATTGGTCACGCCCGGTTCGGTCACCACCACGCGGTTATCAAAATCGATCTCGCGGATGCGCTTGAATTTGCCGAGGCCCAGCAACACGCCATCGGCCAGCGGCAGCGCCCCGCCGGACAGCGAGGTGCCGGAGCCGCGCGGCACCACCTTGATGCCC
>Ga0193699_10000525_pt1 | contig 16207 bp, 17 predicted proteins | sample L3c2metaG_FD_160095 | JGI IMG/M metagenome (GOLD analysis project Ga0193699, IMG submission 160095) | Soil microbial communities from a riparian zone of the East river system, Colorado, United States - L3c2 | ecosystem: Environmental > Terrestrial > Soil > Riparian zone | place: USA: East...
GCTTCCCGAGTAGGGAATTCCGAAAAACTCGCAAATCGCCGGAACGTGAGCTTCGCGATTCACTCCGTGAAATCCTTCGGCGATGTTGAAGACGATGTCTGGTCTGACCTGGCGGAGCGTCTCCGGGAAATCCTCATTCGCCTCGAGGCGGACCACTTTTCCGAGGTGGGAGAGAGCGGATTCTACTGCTGCGATCGTGGTGGGGCTGTCCCACTCGGCGAATTCGTCGCGGGCGATTAGCTCCGCTATCGAGAGGCCGCGGATTTTACTGGGAGGCTCTTCATCGGGACGCGGAAGCTCCCCGTCTTCCTGACGGCCGCCCTCTGAAGCGGGGCTGGCGAGCTCTGATGGCTCGGGCTTTTGATTGTAGGCGAGTCCGATAAGAGTCATCGACACCCTACGAGAATTCACGCGATCGAATCATGGTGACGAGTATATAAACGCGAAGGATGTGGCGCAATAATTATTCCGCGTTTCGGAAAAGAAAAATTTATTTTTAGAAAAGTTTTTTGGAGGCTTCGGGACTTTTTTCCGGCCGTTCCGATTTTTGTCTTCGTGGCCTCGGAGTTTTTCCCCGGGCGTCGTCGGACTTTTTCAGACTTTGTGGTAGATGATCCGGGCTGCCTCGCGCCGATCTTCCGCCTGGTAAATCTCGAAATCGGAAAAAAAGCCGGGCGTCTCCTTCGAGAGCAGTTTGAGCATTGCCACCGCGCACCGCCGGATTTCCAGCTCCGCTCCTTCGCTCGACCGGAGCTCCAGCATCGTCCTCCAAGCTCTCGCGTTGGCGGTCACCACGATCTTCGTCTCGGTGGAGTTGGGCAGAACTCCTCTCGCCGCCTCTCTGGACATCTTCCGACGGTGGACTTTGTCGCCCACCCAGCTGTATCGCTCCATCAGGTGCTCCACCAGCCGAACGTAGCTGCTCTGCGCCTGATCGATCTGCGCGCGCCATTCCTTCTCGAGCGTCTCGTCTCCGACGATGGCCGGCGGAACGACGAAGTTGGCCTCCGACTCATCGACATACCGCTGACTGAGCTGGCTGTAGGCGAATCCGGCGCGATGGCGAACCAGCTCGTGGGTGAGCGACCGGCTCACTCCTTCGAGCAGGAGAGAATAGTTCGCGTGCTCGAGGACGCTCCCGTGTCCCTGCTTCTTGATGTTCTCCAGGTAATCCCGCGTCGCCCGGCTAGCGGGATTTTTCTGGCTCATGTAGCAGAGACGGCCGGCGAACTCGGCGAGCCTTTCGCCGTCGGTGCTCTCGCCGAGCCATTTGACCTTGAGGTGATCTGGTTCGAGGAATGTCGGACGGGAGAGAAGAGTTAGGCGGGGCTCTGTGTAGATCAAGAAACTTTTCGTGAGAAGGGAAACTGCAACTGAAGACTACCTGCCAGGGGCTGTCGGCGGACCGGCTGTTGGCTGCGGGCTGTTCTTAGCGCCGGGCGGCAGAAAGCTAAGATGATCGGCCAATGAGCGACAGCCGGAACCGGTTGTACGCTCGGGCCTTCACGAGATCGTCGAGTGCGGTTCTCGCTGCCGCCGGCAAAGGCGGGAGAGCGGGATCGTATTTGATGTCGCCGATCGCCTTCTGATTCGGAAGAGGGACCTTCACGCCGGGATTCAGGATATTCCTCGGATCGAACGCCTTTTTCACCAGAGCGAACGCACGGATGGCGTCCTTGTGCCAGACGCGAGAAAGCAGCGGAGTGCGAATTCGTCCATCGCCGTGCTCTCCCGTGAGTGTGCCACCAAGCTTCGCAGTGAGACTGACCACATCCTCGAGCAACCCCGTGACCTTCTCGCGCCAGTCGGACTGCCTGACGTCGACCAGCGGATTCACATGGACGTGAGCGTCGCCGGCGTGTCCGAAGATCACTCCGCTGACGTCGCGGGCAGCGAGCGCCTGTCGCACACCCTGCACATAGTCCGGAAGCTTGGGCAGCGGCACCGCACCATCCTCGATGAACTGCATCGAAGTGGAATGCTCGAGCGCCGCCAGAATCGGACTCGCAGCGTGCCGAAGCTCCCATAGCTCGTGTTCGGCGGCGGGTGTCAGCGCGACGTCAACGCCCTTGGCGCCCGACTCCCGAAACGCTGCCTCGAGTTTCTCCGCTGCCTTTGCCGCCGCTTCCGCGGAGTCACCTTCAACCTCGGCCAGCAGAATTGCGGCGGCGCCTTCCATTTGCTCGCGAAGCTTATCGTCGTCGCGCACCGCGGTCCCGGCGTAACTGAGAAAAGTCTTGTCGAGCAGCTCACAGGTGCTGGCACCTGCTTCAACGGCCTTCGTCGCGGCGGCGGTCGCCTCTTCGAGAGATTGAAACGAGCCGAGGATGCTGCTGGTTGCCGCGGGCACCGGAGACAGCGAAAGCTGCACGGCGACGATTATGGCGAGAGTCCCCTCGCTGCCGACCAGAAGATCCACCAGATCGGCCTTCGTCGAATAATCGTGGATGGCGTATCCCGACGATTCTTTGCGGACACCTTCGTGGCGGATGGGCCGCCGCTTGTCGCTCGCGACAATCTCTCCGTGGACGTCTTTCATGAAGCGCGCGATCGCTCCCACTCGCTTCGGAGGCGGCTCGCCGCGCGTGATCACCGCTCGATCGCCATCGCTGAAGACGCAGTCGAGTGCGTTCACCCAGGCGCGCGTGGGGCCGTAATGCAGAGTGTGGGGGCCTGAGGCGTTGGTGGACACCATTCCGCCAATCGTGCAGAAGCTGCCGCTCGAAGGATCTACCGGGAAGCGAAGTCCGCGCTCTCGCGCCGCGACGTCGAGCATCGACCAGACGACGCCGGCATCCGCCCAGACAGTTCGCGCTCTCTCGTCGATTCTGCCGAGGCGATTGATAAGCGACAAATCGACGATGACTCCATTTCCAATTGCTCCACCCGACATGCTGCTGCCCGACCCACGAGGAATCAGGCTCGTTCCGGTCTCGGCCGCCCATTTTACGAGAGAGACTACATCCTCGGCGTCCACTGGGACCGCAACCGCCGATGGCATTGCGCGCGCAATTCCGGCCGCCTCGGAATAAACTGCGCGAGCAACCTCGTCCTCTCTAAAGGTTCCCCGGAAGCCCTGTGGGGTCACAAGCCGAGGCTGCTAGTCCGCGGGGGATTCGATGAGTAATCGTAGAATCCTTTTCCGGATTTCTTGCCGAGCATCCCGGCCAACACCATGCGCTTGAGCAACGGCGGCGGCGCGTACCTGCGATCGCGGTACTCCTCGAACATGATCTCGGCGATCTTGTAAACCGTATCGAGGCCGACGAAATCGAGAAGCGTGAAGGGGCCCATCGGATGGCCGGCACCCAGCTGCATTCCCTTGTCGATGTCTTCCACCGAGGCGACGTTCGCCTCCACCGCGTTGATGGCATCGAGCATGTAGGGAATGAGCAGGAGATTCACGACAAACCCCGAACTGTCCTTCGCCCTGATCGGCTCCTTGCCCAGCGCTTTCACGAAATCCAGCGCGCGCTGCTCCGTCTCCTCGCTGGTGGTGATCGTGCGGACCACTTCCACCAGTTTCATCAGAGGGACAGGATTGAAGAAGTGCAGGCCCAGCATGCGATCCGGCCTGCCGCTCGCGGTTGCCATCGCAATGATGGTGAGGCTCGAAGTATTCGAGGCGAAAACTGCGTCGGGCTGAGCGATCCGATTCAGCTCCGACCAGAGGCTGTTCTTGACGTCGAGCTCTTCGACCACTGCTTCTATGAAGAGATCCGAGCCGGCCAGCTCCTCGAGCCGTGTGACGAAGCGAAGGTTTTTCAGCGTAGCATCGCGTTCGGCTGCCGTCACCTTCCCGCGCTCGATTCCCTTGGCGAGAGTTTTCTCGATCGACTGGCGCGACTTGGCGCAGAGATCTTCAGAGACCTCGCGCACGGTGGTTGGGAATCCGGCCGCGGCCGCGACTTGAGCGATGCCGCTTCCCATCAGTCCGCCGCCAATCACGCCGACGTTTTTTATTTTCTTCATCGAGCGGGCAGCCGCGGTCTTGGAGATATCGCGCCGAGTATTCCGCCCTGCCGCTCGAACTCGCCGTGTTCGAGCCGGTCCAGCACCTGTTCCAGCGCGAGCTGCACACTGGAGAGAACAGTGCGGTGGGTGCGCGCTAGCTTGTAAGCGGCAACCGACCCGCCTACAAAAGGGAGCACCGCTGCGCCTGCCGCGATGAAGAGTGGGAGGTGGGCGACTATGAGACCAAGTCCAAGGATTCCGCTCGCCGCCGCTCCCATAGTCGCAAGAACGCCACTCGCTCCAACGCGCTTCGACCTGCTTGCACGAATGTCGGCGTCGAGCCTCACCACTACTCGCGATCCATCAACCGGCAGCACCGTAGCGGAAACCTGCCCCGCATCCATTAAATAGTATCCGCGCCCGCTCATGCTGACGGTGCGACGCAGCTTCCCAAAGAGTCCGCGCTGCGGCTCCCACGTAATGCGATCGGCGAAGCGTCGTTGCACCTGGAGACACTCGTCCCGCTGCATCCACGAGTCGATCGTTGCGAGGACATCACGCGCAGTTCCCGGCACTGTTCTGGTTGCGGTCGCGAAGCTGGCGCCTGCGACCTGCGCCACCAGTCCCCGCTCTTCGGGAACGTTGACGCGGGTGCGCTCTTCCGCGAGCGCCTGATTGAGCGACTCGGCGCTGAGGCCGACTTCATTTCCTATGTCGCGGAGCTGGCTCTCGCTGATTAGATCGGACGATTCCGGAATCGCGCCGGCGCCCTGAAGTTCCGCTGCCCGCGCCAGCACGCGCTCGAGCGCCTGTCTGTCGAGCAGCGACTGCCGGGCGGCGACAGGCGCGGGAAGCGAAGACTTTTCATCGGCCATGCAGAATAATACGTGCTTAAATCCCTCCGAGTACCACGTCGAGCTGGCGAATCATCGCATCTCTTATGGTATCGGTCAGCGCGAATGTAGTGGTGAACGTCGTCTGCACGTTCGCTCCAACAGGGCGGTTCACCGATCTCAGATAGTAGCGCATGTAGCCGTCGAGGATCTCGGGCGACGTGCGCTGGATCAGAAGCGCTCCGGCGCGAACTGCCGCCGCGCTCTGATACCGTTCGCCAAGTCCGGTGCGTCGCTGCTCGGGCGTGATGTTGTCCGTGACAGCGACGGCGGCCAGCGCGAAGACTGCTTCGTGAGCGATCACGTAGATCGCTTCAACCGCGTCGTTGGGCCGATCGGGGAACGTGACAGTGAGAGTGTTCGTCTGCTTCCCGTTGGTGAGCGACCTTCCTTCGCCGTCGAGCGGGAGTGAGAGCAGGATTTCGCCCTGCGCCTGTTGGGTATTGTTGAGAAACTTCTGCATGCGCGGCCGGTAAGTGCCCTGCCACTGCGTGTCGACGGACTCGAGTATGTTGCTCCGCTCGCGCTGCTGCTCGGTCCAGTACGAATGGTAGAAGCGCGTGCTCTCGTCGTTCAGGGATTGCACGAACAGTCGCAGCCAGTCGCGATCGGCGCCCGTCTGGAAATAGGCGGCGAGGAATGCGATTGCGTTCGCCTGCGCCTGTGACGATGCCTGCCGCGGATCACCCTGCGCCCGGACGAACACGTCCACTGTCTGCGATAGATCCGCCCAGCTCGAAAACGAGAGCGGCACGAACTGGGCGTTGATAAGCTGTGGATTCACTGCGAGTCTCGCGCGCAGCCGATCGCGGTTCGCATCGAGCTGGGTTACGACGTTCGCCCTGTTCTTCAACACGATCATGCTGGTGCTGTAGCCGCGCTTGAAGAAGGGAACGAAGGTCGTGTCTTCCTGCAGCGAAGCGAATCCGTGCAGCCAGAGATCGACGTGCTCGCGGGTCTTTACCGGCCAGATCACATCGGGCTGGGTTTGAACGGGAGTCGGTCCCGCGCCGCCGCCGGTCGTAGTTCCACCGCCGCCAGATGCGCACGCGGCCAGCAGACCCGCCGCGGCCGCAATCCCGAACGTCCGGACGACCGGAGCGCATTTCCACCTCGAAACTCGATTGCCGAGTCGGTTCATGTTTTCCTCGTTCACTGCGGCGAGCGCAGTCTATTGAATGGATTCAACCACAACCGCGATGCCCTGCCCGCCGCCGATGCAGGCGGTACCGAGACCGTATCGCTTTCCGCGGGCTCGCAAAGCATGCAGTAGATGGGCCGTGATCCTCGCGCCCGACGCGGCAAGCGGGTGGCTGAGCGCGATCGCCCCGCCGTGCACGTTCAGCCGCTCGCGCGGGAGCGACAGCTCGCGTTCCACGGCACAGGTTTGGGCTGCGAAGGCTTCGTTCACTTCGATCAGGTCCATGTCGTCCATGGATAGGCCGGCTCTCATCAGCGCGATCTTCGATGCCGGAACCGGTCCGATACCCATTACCGCCGGATCTACACCGGCGACTCCCCACGACACCAGCCGGCCAAGGGGCTTGAGACGGCGCAAGCGCGCGAACTGTTCGCTGGCGATGATCATCGCGGCGGCTCCATCGCCGATTCCCGATGCGTTGCCGGCCGTCACGACACCGCCTTTCCGAAATGCCGGTTTGAGCGCGGCCAGCTTTTCCGCGGTCGTGTCCGGCCGCATGTGCTCGTCGGTCGCGAAATCCTCGGTCTTGCCGGTTTTCGGATTCGGAATCGGGATCGGCACGACTTCGTCGTCGAACACGCCTTCTTCCCACGCTGCCTTCGACAACTGCTGAGACCTTAGCGCGAATTCGTCCACGCATCCGCGATCGAGCTTGTAGCGTTCGGCGAGGTTCTCAGCCGTCTCGGCCATGCCGAGGCCGACGTAGGAATCAGTGAGACCTTCCCACAGGACATCCTCCATCGCCGGCGCCTTGCCGAGTGGTGTGCCCCATCTGATGCCACGCGTTACGTGCGGGGCCTGCGACATCGACTCGGCGCCGCCAACGAGACACACGTCAGCGTCCCCGAGGATGATCTCCTGCGCTCCACTCACAGCTGCCTGAAAACCGGAGCCGCACAAACGATTGAGCGTCAGTGCTGAAGTCTCCTGCCTGCATCCCGACTTCAGCGAGACGTGCCGCGCGAAATAAATCGAGTCGCTCGTTGTGTAGAGGACGTTCCCGAATATCGTTTGGTCGACATCGGTCGCGGCGATTCCGGCGCGCTCGATTGCGGCTTTCGATGCGTGAACCGCGAGATCGACGGGCGAGAACCCTTTGAGCTTTCCGCCAAAGGTGCCGAACGGCGTTCGGACGGCCGACAGGAAAACTACGCCCGTCGATTCCATTATTGGGCTCACTGCCAGGATCCCCGAGTTATTGCGCCTTCTTGCCGCAGTTCACGCAGAACTTCCAGGCGGGGTCGAGCTCTGTACCGCAGCCGGCGCAATGTTTCGCGGCGAGATTCTGGCCGCAGTGCGGGCAGTAGGTCACCGCACGTCCTTCGGGCAAAGTACCGCCGCAGAACTTGCACCCTTCGAGCGGGTCCAGCGTCGAGACGCCCGGAACCGTGAAGGATGTCGTGCTCTCACCGTTTCCGCCCGAGGCATGAGCGCCGCCAACTGAATAACCACCGGAGTTCTGCGAGGGAATCGAAACTCCGAGCTTCTGCACCGCGTCCGGAGCGAGAGATATCCGCGTGTCGCCGTAGTCACGGAACGCACCGAGGTCGGTGTTCGACGCCGCCAGCTCCTTCTTCAGTCTCTCCTGCATCGCGTGATCGGCGCGAATGTAACCCTTCTCGCCGGAGAGGAGCCGCGTCACGGCCGCCTCGTAATCCTGGTTGGTCTCGATTCCGAGATCACGCCGATAGTGCCGGTAGGGGACGAGCGAGTCGTAGAGTTCCTGCACCGTGAAGGGCACGCTCAGATATTCGGCGTGTCCGTTCCTGATGTTGTGAACCAATCGCTGAAAGAGTCTGTCTAGGTCGTCCATACTCGCTTGCTCGGCTGGAATGATTCGAGATCTGGAAAAGGCGCGGTGTCTTTCAATCGGATCGGCCCGGCCTGCTCCGCCTTCAGCCAGCTCTCGAACTCAGATTGCCGTAACCCGCCGGAATTTGATTGTTCCGCGGCCGCCCTCGTGGCCAGGAAATTCGCGTATTCATTCTGTGGATGGCCGACGTGGCCCCGCACCCATCGGAAATGAAATTCGTGCGGTGACGTCACTGCATCGACTTCCTTCCAAAGCTCCAAATTCAGGATCGGTCCGCCCTTTTTCTTCCAGCCCCGCGCCTTCCAGCCCTGAAGCCACTCATTCATGCCCTTAACGATGTAGCTAGAATCGCTCGTGAATACAACACGATATGAGTTGCCTTTCTTCGAGATGGCCCGAAACGCCTCGATGACCGAGCGCAGGGCCATGCGGTTGTTTGTCGTGGCGGGCTCGGATATCCAGTAATCGCACCTGGTTACCTCGTTGGAGCGTGGGTGCAGCCATTCGATCAGTCCGCCGGCGCCGCCAGGGTTGTCGCCTTCTCGCCCATTGCCGATGCACGACTCGTCGGCGTAGATCGCGACGAGGTCGCCGGATTTGGCCCGCGTCATTTCACGACCTCGAAGCTGTCCATCTCATCAAGGTAGAGCGTGATCTGATCGCCGGTGGTCGGGTGCGTCGCTTCGACTGCCTCGCGTCCTTTGATCATCCGCAGCCTCGTCGGCACGACGACGTACTCCGTACCACGACGATAGGCCGCGATCCGCTTCCCGTTCTGGATCGCCCTCTCGAGAAGGTCGTACTGCTTGTGGGTCCACTCCGCCAATCAGACGTCTCCTCCCTGAAGCTGCGCCTCAGGCCTTCTCGTACCACTCCCGCACGACGCGCGACAGCACCCGCGTCGCGACGCCGATCTCTTCCACCGGAATGTATTCCTCAGCCGCGTGGGCCAGAGCGATGTCGCCGGGTCCAAAACAAATCGTGGGAATTCCAGCTTCGTTGAGGAGAGCCGCGTCGGTCCACGCTGACAGCCCTTCGATTTTGACTGGAACCTTCTCCCGCTCGAGCGCGCCCCGCAGCCTTTTCACGATCGGCGCATCCGGCGACACGTCGCTCGGCAACTGCGCGGTACTCAATGTAACTCGCGCATCGAAGGCGGGATGTTTGGCCTTCACGCGGTCGCAGGCATCGGTGATCTCCCGCATCGCCTTCTCCGCTGACTCACCAGGCAGTGTGCGTCTCTCGATCGCAAGATCGCACGCTTCCGGGTAGGTGGACATTCCGACGCCGCCACGAATTTTCGATGCATGGAGAGAGCCGCGGCCCAGCAAAGGATGGCGCGGCCCTGACTCGCGCGTCCGCTCCAGCTCCTCGAGCTCGGCGAGCAGCAGAGCGGCGTGTGTAATGGCGTCGACGCCGATGTCGTAGCGGCTGCCGTGTGCCGCGCGTCCCCTGAACGAGAGATCGAACCACGCAAATCCGCGGTGGGCCGGACAGATCGCCAGCCTCGTCGGCTCGGTGATGATCGCAGCCTCCGCTCGAATTCCCGACGCGAGCAAAGCGCGCATCCCGAGGCTTTCGTATTCCTCGTCGGCGACGGCGGTAATCATGATCTGCCTGGTCGAACTCGGCGGTACGGAAACCGCGGCGGCGCATATAGCGGCCAGGCCGCCTTTCATGTCGGCGGAGCCGCGGCCATAAATCCGGTTATTGCGAATCTCGGCGGCAAACGGATCGTGGACCATTCCCTCGACGCCGACGACATCGAGGTGGCCATTGAGCATCAATGCCGGCGCATCGCTGGGTCCGATGCGAGCCAGCACATTCGAACGGCCGGGAGCGATCTCAGTTACCTCGACTGAGAAACCCCAATCGTCGAGCACCGATGCGAGAGCGCGAGCGCAACCACCCTCGCCCGGGGAGTCCGGCGCCAAGGTGGGGTTTCTGGAATCGATTTGTATCAGGGCGCGGGCGAGCGCGACTGCATCGCCTCGCGGTATGGCCACGGCCTACCTTCTTTTCGCCGTCTTGCCTGAAGCCTTTGCTTTGCCCTTGGACGCGGATTTGTGCGTGTGCTTCTTTGCGGCCGGCTTCATGGTTGTTTTCTTCGCTGCCGGTTTCTTGGTGGCAGTGTGCTTCGCAGCCGGTTTGGCGGCATGCTTGATCGGTGCGGCGTGTGCGTGTGCGTGCGCGTGCTTTACCACCGGGGCGGAATGCGACGTCTCGACTTTGGGGGTCGTCTTCGCCGCAACGGATGCCGGCGGAGTGAAGGGCTTTCTCTTGGCGTGCGACGCTTCGACTTCCCGCATCAGCTTGTCGGCTTCGTCCTGGGTCATTTGCCCACGACGGACCATGTACTGAAGGAGATCGCGCGCGCTTTCCAGGACAAATCCGGTCAGACCGGCGGCGGCGCCGACGACGTCCTTCATTGCAGCAGCCATCTTGCTGCCGGCCTCGAGGCTGATCTCATGCGCCTTCGCCGCCATTTCGGCGACGGTATCTTTTACATCAGCTCCGCGATGGCCTGGGCTCCGACGCGGCGGAATCGGTGGGGTGCCGAGGGCGGGAGCAGGTGCTGTTGGACTAGCAACCGCGGACTTTTCTTTATCGGGCATTTATGGGCTCCGGTCAGCTGAGGGGCAGTGCTGACGGGGGTAGGGATCACAGAAAATCCAGGTCGCCCCGACTGGGGCTTGAACGGCGCTAAGTATATGATTTTTCGTCACTAAAACAAGGTGGGCTGAACTATCTTCGCCGAAAGCCGGTTTTGCCCACTTCAGAGGACTATTACCGCCAGCTACCGGACAGTTAGCGCACACTAACGAGCCAAACAAAGCCAAATGAAGCTAAGAGTGCTGGATCTGAGCAGGGTGCTGGCGGGACCGGTCTGTTCAATGATGCTCGGAGACCTGGGAGCGGACGTCATTAAAGTCGAGCGACCGGGTCAAGGCGACGAAACGCGGGGCTGGGGACCGCCGTTCGACGCGGATGGCGAGAGCGCCTATTTCCTGGCCATCAACAGGAACAAGAAGAGCCTCGCGGCTGACCTCGCCAACCATGGCGACCGCACGGTTATTCTCGATCTCATCCGTGGCGCCGATGTCGTGCTGGAGAATTTCCTGTCCGGCTCGCTCGGCCGCTTGGGACTCGATCCCAAAGAGGTTCTCGAGCAAAACCCGTCGCTCATCTGGTGCACGATCTCCGGCTTCGGACCAGAGAGCAAGCGTCCCGGCTACGACTTCGTCATTCAGGCGGAGTGTGGATGGATGGCAATAACTGGGGAGCCCGATCGAGCTCCGATGAAGGTAGGTATCGCTCTCTCCGACGTCATCGCCGGGAAAGATGCGGCGATCGCGATTCTCGCTGCGGTGGCTGAGCGCGGCGCCGGATCCCTTTCTCCCGAAAGGCGCCACATCAACATCTCGCTTGCGGATAGTGCGCGCGCGGCACTGGTGAACGTTGCGCAAAACGTGCTCGTCTCCGGCAAGGACGCGAAGCGATGGGGCAACGCGCACCCGAATCTCGTTCCCTACCAGCTGTTCGAGGCCGCGGATCGTCCGTTCGTGATCGCGGTCGGCAGTGATTCGCAATGGCGCGCGTGCGTGGAAGCGTTGGATCTGCGCGGGCTCGCGGAAGACCAGACTCTCGCAACTAACGCCGGCCGTGTGGCGAATCGCGAACGGGTAGTCTTGGCGTTGGCCGATCGAGTTGGGCAGATGGCCGCGCAGTATTGGATCGACCGTCTTCAATCGGTGAGCGTTCCGTGCGGAGTTGTGCGAACGGTCCGAGAGGCTATCGAGGTCTCCGACGCGGATCCTCGAACCGGCATGCCACCGAGTGCGACTGGTACCGTACGCATGCCTCCCCCCAAGCTCGATGAGCATGGCGATACGATTCGGACTCTGGGGTGGCGCGCCTTTCAGCCATGACAGATATTATCAGCCCGCTGGGCAAGGCCCCGGATGTTTCTTCACCCCTGAGGATTTGTTATGACGCGTAACTGGTTCTTGTCCGCTAGCGCTTTCGCTCTGTTGTCGCTCGCCGCCTGCGAAAGGGATAGCGACCACATCACGGGTCCGAAGGGCCAGGAAGCTTTCGACCGCTATGTGGCGATCGGAACCAGTCTCACGATGGGCGTTCAGTCTGACGGAGTAGCGTACTTCACTCAGCAGGGCGATTGGACCAAGCTTCTCGCGCAGCAGGCATTCGCGTCGTACACGCAGCCGCTGATCGCGCCTCCGGGGTGCTTCTCGCCGCTCGTCGCTCCGCTTCAGTTCAGCAGACGTCTGAGTGGAATAAGTGCTACGTCGAATCAGGCAACCAGCATCCCCGACACGACGTGCGCACCATTCGGCACGTATGCGCTCCCGCGGAACGACCTGGGAATCGACGGTGCCAACGCGTACGACGCCCTCCGCATCACTCCGGAGAGCGCGTTCGTCGAGAGTGTGAAGCGGCGCCGTCAGTATCGTGCGGTGCTTCCGCCCGGCAAGTCGCAGGTCACCGCGATGATGATGCAGAATCCGACCCTCGTTTCCGTCGAGCTTGGGGCCAACGAAGTTCTCGGCGCGACTACGGGTCTCGTGGCGCCCGCAGCGCAATATCGGACGGCCTTTACCGTGGTCCCCAATGCCGTCTGGCAGCCGGTTTACGCGCAGGTGCTCGACAGCGTGAAGAAGACGGGCGCAAAGGCGATTCTGGTCGGCGTTCCGAACACCTCGAGCATCGTGTCCTTCCGCACGAGTGACGAGCTGTGGGCGGACCGCGCGGAGTTTGCGACGTTCGGTGTCATCGTAAACGCGGACTGTCAGGGCAACCCGAACATCATCTTCGTTCCGACAAAGGTGGCAACCGCCGTCGGAACGGCGCGCGCAACTGGAACGGCCTTCAATCTCAGCTGCACCGATGTGCCCGGAACGCAGGACCAGATCCTTACTCCCGCCGACGTCGCAACCGTCACTTCTTACGTCGCCGGAATGAACACCTATATCCAGGCGCAGGCGACCGCGAACGGCTGGGCGTTCCTTGACCTGAACGGGCTCCTTGCCACGAAGGTCATACCCAGTCGCGGCACCTACAGCGTCGTCAAGCAACTCGGCTGCAACACCCCCTATGGGCAGTACGTCAGCCTCGACGGTGTGCATCCCAATGTGGTCGGATATCAGGAGTTTGCCAACGCGGCCGCGGACGCGCTCAATGCGACTTACGGATTCGAGATTACCACGAATCCCGTGACGCCGCTGACTTATACGCAGCTTTGCGGGCCGTGATCATGTCGGGCTGATACCGTTTTCGGAGGGCGAGGCCAACAACCTCGCCCTCTTTGCATCATGAGGTACATCGGCAACAAGACGCGTCTCCTTCCATTCATTCTCCGCTCTCTCGGGCGGAGCGGGATCGGCGTCGGCTCCGTTCACGATGCATTCGCCGGTACCGCCAGCGTGAGCCGCGCGCTCAAAGCGAAAGGCTGGCGCGTGTACTCGAGTGATCTCCTCATGTCGTCGTACGTATTCCAGCGCGCGTACGTCGTGGCTGAAGCCGCCGATCCTTTGCTCAGTGACATGGCGAGTGAGCTCGGATCACTGGATCCAGTCGAAGGCTTCATCAGCGAGCACTTCTCTCCGGCGCGGCGAGGCGGCGCGGGTGTCAGGATGTACTTCACCCCCGAGAACGCCGGGCGGATCGATGCCGCGAGGGAGCAGCTGGAGACCTGGCGGAAATCGAAAACGATCAGCGAGGACAGCTACTATTTACTTCTCGCCGCGATCATCGAAGGCGCGGACCGCGTGGCCAACACCGCCGGCGTCTACGCTTCCTACATGAAGCGCTGGCAACCCAACGCGAAGCGGCGGTTCGAGGTCGTTCCGGAGATGCCCGTCAAAGGAGCCCAGCCCGCCGAGGCGACGCTGATGGATGCGACCGAAGCGGCGAAGTCGATCGGTGAGGTGGACCTGCTCTACATCGATCCACCCTACAATTCGAGGCAGTACGTCGCCTACTACCATATTCCGGAGATCCTCGCGCGCGGCTGGACCGACTCGCTCCCGGCGATCCGTGGCAAAGTCGGACTGCTGGCTGGCGAGGAGGGGCGAAGTCAGTGGTCGCACGGCAGGCGGGTGCAGAAGCTGTTCTCGGCACTCCTCGCCGCGAGCGGTGCGAGGCACGCTCTCATAAGCTTCAATTCCGAGGGGCATTTGCCGCCCGATGCGCTCCAGTCGCTACTAACCAAAGCGTCTGCCGACGGAATGGTCGCCCACTTCACCCAGGCGTACCGCCGTTACAGGGCCGACAGCGAGCGGGAGGGTAGGCACTACCATCGAAAGATGGCCCTCGAGCACCTCTATCTGGTGCGCCTCCGATAAACTTGGTTGCTTCCACGAGCGGTTGTTCGTCTGGAGTGCGTACGCTGATAAAGTGTTCTCCCCTAGCCACTTTGGTCTATTTAGAGGCTGGCAAAGGGATTACATTAGGCGGGTGAAGATGACAGCCACACCGCTGCAAAATCAGACTGCTCAGACGCTGGAAGCGACGCCAGATGGTCAGGCGCCGTTAGTTGATGCCGATCAGGAGATCATAGCCAAGGTATTGGCAGGCTCGAAGGACTCTTTCGGGGTTCTCATAACCCGATATAGCGATCCCTTGTACCGCCATGCACTTGGAATGACCGGAAGTCCCGATGTGGCGGAAGACATACTCCAAGCGTCTTTTATTAAAGCCTATCAGCATCTGGGCGAAGTTCGCGGCCGATTTGACGCTTGGGTATTCCGAATCGTCGCTAATTCGTGCAAGGATTGGCTGAAGAACATCCGGCGAACGCATGTGAGCTACGACGAGGACGATCAGCCCTCAACGTACTCGACGCCGGAAGAAGAGATGGATCGCAACGAGCTGCGTACGGATCTGCAATTTGCTCTGGCCAGACTCGCTCCCTCGCTGCGTGAAGCGTTCGTGATGAAGCACGTAGAGGGAAGATCGTACGAAGAGATGGCGCTGTTACTGGAAACGACCGTTGGCGCTTTGAAGATGCGAGTGCATCGAGCGCGAGAGGCCCTCCAACAACTGCTCGAGGAGAAGTACGCATGATGCTCGATGACGCAGGTTTCGACAGAAATGACAAGGTAGCGGGCCGTGAGCCCATTCAACGAAAGGAAAAGCCCTCCGAGCAGCTCTACGACCGGGAGGTTCCACTCAGTGGTGTCTCTGGTCACAGTTTGCTGCACGACTGGCTTGACGGCGAGGTGGATGTAATGCGCGCAAGTGAGAGCGAGGGAAAATCGAAGGTCGAGCTGTGGACCCGCATCAACGCTGAGAGCGAGATGCTTCGCCACCGTGTCACTCCGGTGCACGTCCAGCAGCGCATCATGGCGTCCCTGCCAGACACCCCCGGCACCGCTTCGAGCTGGTGGAAGCAGCAGCTGACGATGACGCCTGTTTCCGCGGTCGCGATCGGCGTCGCACTCCTCGCGGTAGGCGCCCTGATCATACAGGCGCTCCGCTAGCGTACAGTTGTCTCCGAAAAAAGAGCCCGACTCCTTGCGAGTCGGGCTCTTTTTTTGTCAGTTTCCCCAGTGCAAAATCATGCCATCGGCGTAGACCTTGCAACGCTTCGGCGACTCTGTACTGTACTCCTGTGCAATACACTATTGTAGATTGTAGAGACCATCCCTGATCGGAGGCGTAGAAGTATGAAGAAGACCATCGCTGTAATCGCATTAATCGCCGCCCCAGCCCTGGCTTCTGCTCAGGCTGGGCTCAACCGCGTCCAATTCCTCGCGCTGCAGCAAGAGCTGCGTGATCAGGGATGTGGAGTCACGAACGTCGACGTACGTTACGGCCCGCAGACTCGCCGCGCGATCGCGACCTGCGCCAAGAAGTTCAATTCGGCCAACAACGCCGCCGCGCTCCTGGCAGCGATGAACATTGGCTTCGGACCGAGCGACAGCCCGCCGGCACCCAAGTCAACGGAGTAACAGCAGCAGGTAGGCTACTTCCGGCGGCTCGCGCCACCGGCAGCGGCTACATCATCTCGAAGGCCAGCTGGACATCGGGGACGGGCGCTGCACCAGGCGTCTCGTCCCCTTCGTCTTCCTCCTCATCGCGCCGCGACCACCCTCTCACGCCGTACTTCGCGCACATCTTCTCGAAGAACCGCGCGAGCCCCTCGCGATATTTCTCACCTGCGTAGGCGCTGTGCCCGTAGGTATTGCGGTACCGCTCCGCCAGGTGCGGGAACTCCTGCTCGATGAAAGGCAGATAGCGATTCCTCGCTGCTGACATGAGTCTCACCGCGCACGCGCCGACATAAGTAGCACCGGCTTCCGACACGCGCTTCACCAGCGCCTCGAG
>Ga0193699_10000526_pt1 | contig 16204 bp, 17 predicted proteins | sample L3c2metaG_FD_160095 | JGI IMG/M metagenome (GOLD analysis project Ga0193699, IMG submission 160095) | Soil microbial communities from a riparian zone of the East river system, Colorado, United States - L3c2 | ecosystem: Environmental > Terrestrial > Soil > Riparian zone | place: USA: East...
CATGGTCCGGTCGACGGGGTTCACCAACAGCGGGGCGACGGCGGTCACGTCGTTCTCCCCGGCGATGCCGGCCGGGTTCGTCGCGGGGGATCTGCTGATCGGGATCGCTGTGAACGGGTCGGGGACGTCACCCGCGACCGGGCCGTCCGGGAACACGCTGATCTTGAATACGGTCGACGTGGGCGTGTTCAACATGGATGTCGTCCGGAAGGTCGCCGTCGGCGGGGACGTGTTCAACTGGACGATCGGGACGGCGCAGAAGTGGGCCGGCTGCGTCATCGCGATCACCGCCGGCAGCTACAACACGACCACCCCGGTGCAGGGTGCGGTCGGGGTGGCGCAGGGCTCCACCGCGACGTTGTCGTTCGTGACGCCGAGCTCGACGCCAGGCAACACCGACTCGCTGATCATCTGCGCGTTCGGTCAGCAGGGCGGGGCGACCTGGCAGTGCAACTCCACCGTCCCATCGATGGTGGAGCTCGCCGACACGACGTCGACGGGGACGACCCCGGCGAGCCTGGGCGCGTACGCGTCAGCGACCCCGCCGGCGGGGAGTTCGCTGACCCGGACCGGGACGGCCACGCTGAGCAGCGCGAACGCCTGCATGTTCCTGATGTTCGTCAATCCGTCCCCCGTGGTGGGGCCGCCGTCGCTGGTCATGGCGCCTAAGCGTTAGAAGGGGGCCCCTGATGGCACGTTTCGCAGCCGGGTGGCGTACCGGGGCGGGTTCGACGACGCTGCCGATCGCCAGCCTGTACGCCCCCGCCAACAACCAGCTGGTCATATATGAGATCGGCGTGTTCAACACGACCGCGACGGCGGTGGCGGTGGCGGTGCAGCGGCTGTCGACGACCGGTACGCAGGGCGCGGGTCAGACCGAGATCGGCATCGACGACACGATCGCCACCGCGGTGGGTACGGCGTTCACCACGCACTCCGTCGCCCCGACGATCACCGCCGGGTTCATCCGGGCCGCGACCTTGGGCGCAGCTGTCGGCTCCGGTGTGATCTTCACGTTCTCCGAGCGGGGTCTGCGGATCCCGCAGGGAACCACGAACGGGATCGGGATCACCATCCCGACCGGCACCGGGCAGATTGTCGACTGTTACTGGGAGTGGTCGGAATAGGAGCGTTTGTCCCGATCTGAGCCGGTAGCCACAGGAGGGGGGACCGGTGGGCACGCTCTATCCGGTCCCGCATCGGTCGACCACCCGCAGCCCCCAGCCGCGGCTGATAAGTCCGCCCGGCACAGCTGGCGTTGACGCCACCGCCACCCCGGCGACGGTCGCCGGCACCACCGTCATCTCGGCCACCGCCACCACCGGAGCCGTCTCCACCCCCGCGACCGTCTCCGGCACGGCGACGATCTCGGGTACCGCGCAGGCTGGTGCCGGCGTCGCCCCGGCCACGGTCGCCCCGGCTGCCGCGGTCATCTCGGGGACCGCTGCGGCGGGTGCGGTCGCCACCCCGGCGACGATCTCTCGCACCGCGGTCATCTCGGGGACCGCGCAGGGCGGGGCCGTAGCTGTTCCGGCGACGGTCTCACCTGCCGCCGCGGTCATCTCGGGCACGAATCAGCCGCCGAGTGTCCCGACCGGGCTGACGTCGACCGCGATCCGCTCGACCGAGGTGGACCTGACCTGGGACGCCAGCAGCGACGACTTCGGGGTGGCCTTCTACGAGGTCGTCGTTACCCCCGTCTAGGCAGGGAGTTGTCCTCATGGCCGTGATCAGTTACAACGCGTATCGCGGCGTCGCGAACGTCATGACCACCGGGCTGGATTCGCTGGCCGCGACCACAGGCAAGGCCATCAGCGCCGCGTTCGACAACTCAAGCGACCTTGACCCGTTCGCCGATTTCGAGCTGCTGGTGTCGAACGCCTCCGCCCCGACCGTCAACACGGTGTTCGAGCTGTACATCGTCCCGAGCATCGACGGCGGCACCAACTACGCCGACGGCTCCGCATCGATCCTGCCGCAGTCGGCCCTGTACGTGGGCGGTTTCGTGGTCCGCGCGGTCACGGGTGCGCAGCGGATGGTGCTTCCCGGGATCCGCATACAGCCGGGCTTCATGAAGTTCGTGGTGCAGAACACCACCAACCAGACTCTCTCGACGGGCAACACCCTGCGCTGGAACAAGTACTCCATGAAGGTCGTCTGACGGAGGGGGCAAGCTGGTGGCCGTGTTCAGCATCGCCGCACTGAAGACCGAGATCAACTCGGATCCGAAGGCTCTCGGTTATGCGGCCCTGCGCGCCCAGTCGAACGGCCCGCAGGCCCTCGCGGTCAGGCTCAACACGCTGGGGGCGTCCGCCGAGACGGTCACCGCGACGTACCTGCAGGTTGAGGATGTGGTCGCCGCCCTGGTGCGTGCCGAGTACGACGCCTTGTCGACGGCCGCCAAGGATTACCTGAACGTGGTCCTGAACGCGCCCCGCGTCAAATCCGGCGACGCGACCTTGCGCACCCAGTTGGGGGCGTTGTTCGCTGCGGGCACGGCGACCCGCGCCAACCTGCTCGCGCTGGCGACCCGCCCGGCGTCTCGCGCTGAGGCGCTGTGGGGCGAAGGTGTCTCGGTCACCGATGCGCAGGCCGCTGAAGCCATAACGCCGTGACCTTCGCGGTCACCACCGCCCCGGCGACGGCCCGGCTGGTCAAGCCGAAGCTGGCGGTGGTCCGGCACGCCTGCCGGCTGCCGTGGATGTGGGACAGCCTCGTGTTCGGGATGCCGCTGCTCGGCGGGAACACCGAAGGCCTGCGCGACATCGTCAACGGCGTGTCCTCCGACGCTCAGACGGCGGCGACGTACGGGCGTGACGTGTGGGGTAACCCGTACTGGATCTGCGTTCCGGCCAACTCCAGCCGGGTCACCTGGACTGACAGCCCCAGCCACGACAGCCCCTCGACGGAGGTCACCGCCTATGTGCGGATGATGCGTTCCGGCACGCAGGACGCGTTCGGGCCGACGTTCGCAATGGTCGGGGCAACGTCTGCCCCCTTCGCTACGTGGGTCATTCAGGACGCCGGAGCGGGCACCGGCACCCTCTTCGGGGCCATGGCGATATCGGGCGCGCAGCAGGTCACCGCCACCTCGACAGCTCCCGCCGCGAGCGTGTGGCTGAACATGTTCTTCCGCTGGCGGTCCGGCGAGAAGTTGGCGCTTGACGTTCTGCTCGACGGCGGGGCGACCGCCATGACGCAGGTATTGTCGGCCGCTACCCAGTCCGGGACCTTGTCGTACGTCGCCGCGAAGGGTGTAGGGCTGTGCGTCGCGGACAGCACCACCAACCAGTACGGCGGGAACTACTCCCAGGCGATGATCTGGGATCGGAAACTGTCCGACGCTGAGATCGTCGCGGTCGCGGCTGATCCGTTCGCGTGGATGCAGCCCCGCCGGGAGACGATCTGGCTGGTCGCCGCGGATCCGGTCGTCGACGCCACCGCAACCCCGGCCACGGTCGCCGGAACCGTGGCCATCTCCGGCACGGCGCAGGCGGGTGCCGTCCCGGCCCCGGCCACCGTGGCCGCTACGGTCGTCATTTCGGGTACCGCGCAGGCGGGTGCGAAGCCGACCCCGGCCACCGTTGCCGGCACTACTACGATCTCCGGGACCGCGTCGGCGTCGTCCACCGTGACTCCGGCGACCGTCGCCCCGGCCGCGGCCGTCATCTCCGGCACCGCCCAGATGGGCGTGCAGATCACCCCGGCGACAGTCGCCGGCGCGACGACCATCTCCAGCACCGCTCAGGCCGGTGCGGTCCCAGCCCCCGCGACGGTCGCCGCTACGGCGACGGTTTCCGGCACCGCCGCCGCCGGCAGCACCGCCACCCCCGCCACCGTGGCCGGAGCCGCGGCCATCTCCAGCACCGCCCAGGGCGGCGCGGTCGCGGCTCCGGCGACGGTCTCCGGGTCCGTCACGATCTCCGGTACCGCCTCCACTACGGGCGGCGCCACCGTAACCCCCGCCACCGTCGCGGCCAGCACGGCGATCACGGGCACGGCTGTAACGGGCAGCGCCTCTGTTCCGGCCACGGTCGCCGGGACCACCACGATCTCCGGGACGGCGGCGGCCGGAGCGGTCGCCGCGCCTGCCACGGTCGCCGCTGCGGCGACCGTCTCGGGTACCGCCGGCGCGGGTGCCACGGCGACCCCGGCCACGATCTCCCGCACCACTGTCATCTCCGGCACGGCGCAGGCGGGCAGCGCGCCGACACCGGCGACGGTCACCGCGACGACCGTCGTGTCCGGGACGGCGTTCACCCCGATCACACCGGCCACGGTGGCCGGCGTCGCGTCCATCGGCGGCGTAATAGCCGGGCATGACGTCGCCCGGACGTTCACGTTCCCCGGCACGACGGGCACGGTGACCGGGCTGATCCCGGGGACCAACTATCAGGCGACGGTCCGGGCCGTCGACTCGATGGGCCTGCGGTCCGCCGACTCGGCGCCGTATCCGTTCACCACTCCGGGCGGAACCCCCAGCCCGGTCACCGTCGCCGGGTCCACCACGATCTCCGCCACGGCTGCGGCGGGCTCCAGGTCCACCCCCGCGACCGTGGCGGGTACAGCCACCATCTCGGGCACCGCCCAGGCCGGTGCGGTCGCCGTTCCGGCCACGGTCGCCGCCGCCGTGACCATCTCCGGCACCGCGGGCGCGGGCTCGACGGTCCTGCCCGCGACGGTCGCCCCGGCTGCCGCGGTCATCTCGGGCACCGCCCGGATGAGTGTCGCGATCACCCCGGCCACGGTCGCCCCGTCCGCGGTGGTCATCTCCGGGACGGCTCAGGCGGGTTCCGTACCCGCACCGGCCACCGTCGCCGCCACAACCGTCGTCTCCGGCACCGCGTCGGCCGGGTCGACAGCGACCCCAGCGACGGTCGCCCGGACTGTTGTCATCTCCGGCACGGCTGCCGCGAGCAGCACCGCCACCCCGGCCACGGTCAGCCCGGCCGCGGCTGTCATCTCGGGGTCGGCGTCGACCGCCAGCGGTTCGACCGCCACTCCGGCGACCGTCGCGCCCGCTACGGCCGTCGTCTCCGGTACGGCGTCGGCGTCGTCCACCGCCGTCCCGGCCACCGTTGCCCCGGCCGTCGCGGTTATCTCCGGCACGGCCCAGGCCTGCTCGACCGCGATCCCCGCCACGGTCAGCCCGGCCGCAGCGGTCATTTCCGGGACGGCGCAGACCGGCTCGACTGCCACACCGGCCACGATTTCCCGCACGGTGGTCATCTCCGGCACCGGCTCCGCCGGCAGTACCGCGACCCCGGCGACGGTCAGCCCGACTACGGTCACCGTCTCCGGGACGGCGCAGGCGGGTGCTGTTCCCGCACCGGCGACCGTCGCCCCGGCCGCGGCGGTCATCTCCGGCACGGCGACGACCGCATCCGGGAACACGGCCACACCCTCGACCGTCAACGCGACGGCCACGGTCGGCTCGCCCACCCTGCACACCGGCTCGACGGCCGGCCCCGCCACCGTCGCAGCTACCACGACGATCACCGGTGCCGCGCAGGGCGGGGCTGTAGCCGCACCGGCGACGGTCACGGGGTCGGCGCAGGTCGGCTCTGTCGTATTCAGTTCCAGCGCCACGGCGGCGCCAGCAACGGTGGTTGTCGCCGCCACTGTCGCGGCGCCGTCCGTTTCGCAGGGCGCCGGAGCGGCCCCGGTCACGGTCACAGCCCACGCGTATGTCGGGGCTGTGGTCGTGACGGTGGTCGGCCGTATCACCTATCGCCCGAACACCGGCACGACTACGCGTCCGGCTGGCGGCACGACTACCCGGCCGAGCTCCGGCATGACCGGGCGGCCCGGTAGCGGTATCACCGTGCGCCCTTATACGACGACAACAAATAGGCCGTAAGGAGGCGTGATGTCGATCGAAGGCGCCGTCGCCCGCGGCCGGGCCCTCGCCGAGCGGTTGATGGTGGAATCCTGCGTGATCAAGCGCCGCACCGGCGAGACCACTGGTGCGGGCGGTGTCATCACCCCGACGTACGGCGCTGACCTGTACACGGGTCGATGCCGGGTCCAGGTCACGTACAAACGGCCCGGTGAGGGCGTCAACGTCGGTGAGGCGTATCTGGTCCTCGAGCGGCATGAGGTGCAGCTGCCCGTGTCGGTGACCGGGCTGGCCGAGGGCGACCAGATCACGATCACCGCCTCCGTCCTGGACCCGGACCTGGTCGGCCGGGTGTACGTGGTTCATGACGTGCTCCGCAAGTCGCATCTGACGTCGCGCCGGGTAACTGTGATCGAGGTGACGTCTTGATCCGGATCGTGTCGCCGGGCCTGGATCAACTCGCCGCCGACCTCGTCGAGGCGCAGGACGCGATAGTCCCGGCCTCGGCGAAGGTCACCGGCATGGCCTGCAACAACATCAAGAAAGACGTGCAAAAACGGTGGAGTGGATTGGTGCACCTGCCGCACCTGCCACGCTCGATCACCTACGACGTGACCACGAAGGGCCCACTCGTCGTCGGCGATGTGGGCGCGGACCACGCACTGCCGCAGGGCAAGCTGGCCTGGATCCCGGAACTCGGAACCCCCACCAGCGCCCCGCACCCGGCGTTCCGGCCGGCCGCCGAGAAGGAACAGCCCGCTTGGGAGATGTTCCTCGCCAAGGTGGCCGCTGAGGCCCTCGAATGATTGACGAACACGCGGCCGCGCTGCTGGCGCTGCTCGACGCCGACAATGCGGCTCCGGCGCTGGTCGTCTATGACGGTAAGGCGCCGAGCCCGCTCCCGGACGTCAAGACGAACCCGTATGTGCTGGTCTACTTCGACAGCAACGATCCCGAGTTCGACTTCGACGCCCACCCGTGGCTGTTCCAGATGACGGCGATCTGCCACTGCGTGGGCGGCAGCGCGAAGGCTGCCCGGATGGTCGCTGACCGGGTCCGTACCGCGCTGGTCGGTGTGACGCCGACGGTCGCGGGCCGGTCCTGCTATCCGATCAGCCGGGAGTCGGGTGTGCCGCCGCAGCGCGACGAGTCGACCGGATCGCTGGTCATGGACCAGATCGACTTGTACGTGCTGCAGTCCATTCCCGGCTAGCGGCTGAGGTTTAGCACCAGGGTCAGGGCCGCGTAGGCGACAACTGCCACGACCAGGGACACCACCCACCCGGTGGGTTGGGCGATGAACCACACCAGCCAGCCTGCGGCGAGCGAGTAGAGGATCCGGTTTCCCTGGCTGCGCGCACTCCAGGTGAATCGCCGCCGATCCATTCCCGTCATGCCGTCAATGTACGGCCTGCGCGCAATAAATCTTTGTCCGATTCCAGAAGGAGGTGCGCCGGATGGCGCTCATCACCGTGGCCTCTGTGCCAGGCCAGACGAAGGTGACGGTTGCCGGTGCGGCCGTCGCCGCGACGGACACGGTCGCGGCTGCTGACATCGGCCAGAGCGGTGTGCTGCTGAACGTCATCAACGGCGCCGCCTCCCCGATCACCGTGACGATCTCCGACCCCGGAAACACGGTTGTCGGGAACGTCGGCACCACGACCGCGCAGTCCGTCGCGAACGCTACCGACGGCTGGTTCCGGATCCTGCCCGGCCACGTGAACCCGGCCACCGGCGTGGCGACGGTCACCTATTCCAGCATTACGACCATCACCTACAAGGCATTCAAGGCCTAGGAGCGCCGTCGATGACCGAAGTGAAGAAGTATTGGATCTCCGACGTGGGCGGGGTCAAGGCCGTGGTCGAGGGCGCTGAGGCGCGCGACGAGTGGACCAGGGTCCGCGGCTGGTCGGAGACGACCGAGCCGACCGGCCAGGAGTTCCAGTGGATCCGCAACGCCGGCCACGGCGGCAAGGGCGTCATGAATCACGAGGCTGTGCTGTTGCACGCGGGCCTCGGCTGGTTCCCGTCCGGCCCTGAGGGCTACGACGAGCCGGTCGACGCGCCCCCTGAGCCGGCCAAGAGTTCCCCGAAGTCCGCGGCGAACGCCACCAGCGGCGACAAGAACTGACGAAAGGGCCCGGCGGCGACTCACGATCGCCCCGGGCTGTGGCCATTCCTCTCTAGAAGGAACGACATGAACAAGGTAACGGGTCTTTGTACCGCCGACGACTGCGACCGGCCCGCCGTGTCGCGGCCGAGCTTCTGCTTGAAGCACTACAAGCGGTGGAAGCGACGCGGCACTACGCACGACGTCACGCCGGAAGAGCGGTTCTTCTCGTACATCCAGTCGACGTCCGAATGGGACGCGTGCTGGGTGTGGACGAACCGCCACGGCGTCGGCGGTTATGGCCAGTTCTGGATCGGCCAGAAGGCGCACCTCGCACACCGCTGGGCCTATGCGTTCCTGCGATCGCCAATCCCTGAGGGTCTTGCTCTAGATCACCTTTGCTCCAACCCGCCTTGCGTCAACCCATGGCATCTCGAGCCGGTTACGCAGCGGGAGAACCTCCGGCGCAGCAAGAACGTCGTCGGGGTGAATGCACGGAAGGCGGAGTGCCTGCGAGGCCACGCCTTCGATTCAACGAACACCTATATCGACTCGCGCGGCCGGCGGTTCTGCCGGGCGTGCGCGCGCATTCGCGCACAAGCAAATCGAGGGCCGGGTGATCCGGCATGACCTAGGAGGTCGAGTCCGATCGCGGACATCACAGCCGACGGAAAAACCCGGGTCTACTGGGTCACGACCATCGCGAACCAGAACGCGCCGACCACGTCCGAGCTGAACGCTGGGATTGCGTTGCAGAGCACGCTGACGGCCGACGGGCTGAACGGCTTCAACCCGGCCACCGCCGACGTCGACACGAGCGCGCTCGACAGCACCTTCACGACGAACGTCAATGGCCGTACCAGCTTCTCGAACGTGACGCTGCGCCTGAAGAAGCAGCTCGCCGGTGACACGATCTTCACGACCCTGGTCCGTGACACCGCGGGATTCCTGGTCATCCGCCGCTCCGTCGCGTCGACGACAGCCTGGACGAGCGCGCAGGCGTGCGAGGTCTACCCGGCGCTGTGCGAGGAAGTTTCACGCATGGACCCGGCGCCGAACACGGTGGAACGCTACGAGATCGGCCTGAAGATCACCGCGTCGCCGTCGCTGCGGGCCGCTGTCGCCTAGTCCGAACCACCCTCAGCACCACCTCTACGAGCTCCCGGCACGGGGGCTTTTTTCGTGCGCGGCCGGTGTTCTCCCGAGCCTGGCCGCGCACCCCCAAAATCATCGGGAGATCGGGAGCAACACCATGACCACTGAACCGCACAACCCTCAAAACGTCGAGGGTGAGAGCTTCGACCGGCCCGGCCCCCTTGGAGCTTCGCTCCGCACGCTCGTCTGCGATTGGCTGCGCGCCAATGGGATCACCCCCGCGCACGTCGCCGCCGACTCCCGAGCCACGATGGTCGACGGACACGTCACCCTGATCATGAAGGTGCGGGGCCCAAACGGGACAGACGTGATCGCGCCCGAGGGGAACGATGTCCTGAAGGAAACCAAGACCTTCCCCGTCATGGTGCCGCCGCCTCCGCTGGTCGAAGAGTGGCTCGCGCCCAGATGCCCCACGTGCGGGCGGTGAGCGGGCGGTGAGCGGCAAGGCCACAACGAAGAATTTCAAGGCGATGCTGGCCGAGGCCCGGCTGCCGGAACGCACCGTGCCGGTCTGCTTCCGCGGTGATCTGGTAGCGGAGTTCCAGCAGCTCGAGCACGAGCTGGAGCAGGTTCGCAAGGCGAACCCTGACAGTCTCGACTCGGGCGTCGGTGAGCTGCTCGAGCGCATGGAAGCGATCCAGGCCGAGATGCGGGAGAACACCTACGACGTCCGGCTGCGCGCCATGCCCGGGCCGCGCTACCGCGCCCTGGTCGCCGAGCACCCGCCGCGGCGCGACGACAACGGCAAGATCGTCGAGGACGACGCCGACTTCGGCCTGAACGTGGTGACGTTCTGGCCGCCGTTCATCCGGGGCAGCATCATCGACCCGGAGCTGGCGACCAACGCGGACTGGGAAGACTTCGTCGAGGGCATCACCGACTACCAGTACGGCGAGCTGGGCAACGCCGCGTTCATGCTCAACCGCAGCGGCGTCGACATCCCTTTCTCGCTCGCCGCCTCGACGATGAAGCGGAGTTCCGGCGGCGAGTAGAGACCGCCGACCGGCTCGGTATCCCCGGGTCGCAGCTCGACGGCCGCGAGCCCGTCACCGAGACCCGCTACGTCTACGACCGCCGCGGCCGGCTCGTCCGGTCGGTCACCACGACCGAGTCCCGCTGGACGGAGCAGGACCGCGGCGAGGCCCTCGCCCTGGCCTTGTACCGGGAGCGCCCCTGCCCGTGCGGCTGCGGCAACCCGGCTGAGCTGACCCTGCTGCCTGAGGACAAGGGCCCGCAGTGGGTGGTCGACGAGACCACCTGCACGGCCCGGCTCGCCCTCGTCGAGAAGCAGAACGCCGTGCGTGAGTCGCCGCGCGCCAAGTACCTCGCCGCCAGCCTCTGGACTGTCCGACCTGGGAGGGGGTGACGCGGTGCGCACCATCGGAGTTCGCCTCACGGCCGATACATCGGGGTACATCTCCGGTCTGGCCCGGGCCGGCGCGGCGACCAGGGACTTCACCGGGCAGATGGACAAGGCCGCGAAGACCGGCCACCTCGACAAGGTCGCCGACCAGGCCACGAAGTTCGGTATCGCCGGGGTCGCCGCGTTCGGCCTGGTCGTGAAGTCCGCCGCCGACTTCGACAAGCAGATGTCTGCCGTGTCGGCGGCCACCCACGCCAACACGGCGGACATGGCCGCCCTGCGTGCTGCGGCGCTGCAGGCGGGCAAGGACACCCAGTTCTCGGCGACCGAGGCCGCGAAGGGCATCACCGAGCTGTCCAAGGCGGGCGTGACCACCGCCGACGTCCTCGGCGGCGGGCTGAAGGGTGCGCTGTCGCTCGCGGCTGCCGGGCAGATCGACGTCGGCCAGGCCGCGGAGGTCGCCGCGTCGGCGATGACCCAGTTCAAGCTCAAGGGCGACCAGATCCCCCACGTCGCGGACCTGCTCGCCGCAGGCGCCGGCAAGGCGCAGGGGTCCGTGCAGGACATGAGCGCGGCGCTGAACCAGTCGGGTCTGATCGCCGCCCAGACGGGCCTGACGATCGAGGACACCACCGGCACCCTGGCGGCGTTCGCCAGCGCCGGCCTGACCGGCTCCGACGCCGGCACCAGCTTCAAGACGATGCTGCAGGCGTTGCAGGCCCCCTCGGCGAAGTCCGCCGGCCTGATGAAGGACCTGGGCGTCTCCGCCTACGACGCGCAAGGCAACTTCGTCGGGATCACCGCCCTCGCCGGGCAGCTGAAGACCCAACTCGGCAAGCTCACCCCGGAGCTGCGGGCGAACGCGCTGGCGCAGATCTTCGGCTCGGACGCCACCCGCGCCGCGTCGGTGCTGTACGAGCAGGGCGCCGTCGGAGTCCAGACTTGGATCGACAAGACCAACGACGCCGGCTACGCCAGCAAGACGGCGGCGCTGCTGACCAACAACCTGGCCGGCGACATCGAGCGGCTCAAGGGCTCCCTCGAAACCTTGGCCATCTCGTCCGGCTCGGGCGCGAACAGCGGCGTGCGGGTGCTGACGAAGGGCCTGAACGGGCTCGTCAACCAGTTCCTCAACCTGCCGCCCGCCGTCGGGTCGACCGTCACCGTCCTCGCGGGTGTCGGTGGTGCGGCCGCGCTGGGGCTTGTCGGGTTCGTCAAGCTGCGCAAGGGTGTGGCCGAGGCCGCCGCCCAGCTGAACTCGATGGGCCCGGCCGGCGAGAAGGCCGCCACCGGCCTGGGGAAAGTGGCGTCGGTCGCGGGTAAGGCCGCTGCGGCGTTCGTTGTTTGGCAGGCCGCGATGGCCGCCGCGAACGCCTTCCAGGACAACACGGCCACCAACACCGAGGCGATGGCGGTCGGGCTGCAGAAGTTCAGCCAGGGCGCCCAGCTGTCCGGCGAGGCCGCCCGGGTGCTCGGCGGGAACCTCGAGAACCTGACGACCGGTTTCAAGTACCTGGCCGACGCCGACAACGGCCGCCGCAAGGTCGTCAAGGGTCTGCAGGAGGCGCTGGAATCGGCCGTGACGCCCCTGGCCGGATATGCGAAGTCGCTGACGAACACCCAGGCGCAGATCGACGCGATCGACCAGTCCCTGGCGTCGATGGTGTCCGCGGGCAACGCGCCCGAGGCGGCGGCCACCTTCGAACGGCTCAGCCATGTGCTGGCCGTCAACGGTGTCACCGTCGACGAGGTCAAGAAGAAGTTCCCCGGCTACGCCGCCGCGGTCGAGAAGGCCGGCGCGGCGACCGGCAAGCTGTCCGACGCGATGAACTGGGTCGGGCCGATGTCCGACAAGGCGAAGGCCGCGATCGACGGGGCCGGGTCCGCGGTCGAAGGAATTGTCGGGCCGACCGGCACCGCCGCCGCCGCGACCAAGAAGTACGCCACCGCCGCCGACGCCGCCGCCGACGCCGCCCGCGGTGAGTCGAGTGCGCTGATCAGCCTCAGCAACGCGATGAAGGCCGAAGTCGACCCGGTGTTCGCCCTGCTGAACGCTGAGAACGCTATGGCGGAGGCGCAGAAGAACGCGTCGAAGGCGGTCAGGGAACACGGCCGTAACAGCGTCGAGGCGAAGGACGCAACCCGTAACCTGGCCTCCGCGGCGATCGACCTGCAGGGCAAAGCCGGCGCGCTGGGCGCCACGTTCGACGGCAAGATGACGCCGGCTTTCCGCAGGACCCTGACCGCGGCCGGGCTCACCGACCGGCAGATACAGGACGTCGCGAAGCAGTTCCGCCAGGCCAAGTCCGACGCGGACAAATATGACGGCAAGTACGTCGCGCACGTTTCCACGACGGGCGTCGAGGTGGCAGCGGCCAAGCTGTCGCAGTTGGTGGTCCTGCAGCAGGCCCTGCGCAAGGGCGTGTCGATGAGCGCCGCCCGCGCCCTGTCCGGTGACGCGGCGGCGGCGAGGGACCGGGGGCTGTTCGCCGAGGGCGGCTGGACCGGGCCCGGGACCAAGCATCAGCCGGCGGGTGTCGTGCACGCCGACGAGTTCGTCGTGCAGAAGGCCTCCCGGGCCCCGCTGGAGGCGGCGAAGCCGGGCGCGCTGGACTACATGAACACGACCGGCCGGTGGCCCGGATACGCCGGTGGCGGCTACGTGTGGCCGTACCCGACGACCGCGTCCAGGACCCGGATCCCGTCGAAGGCGGAGGCGACGGCGGCGGTCATGCCGTCGTTCGGCAACTGGCCGTCGAGCCCCGGCGCGCAGCGCGGCGACTCCGGGGTGTGGCGCAGCATCGTCGCCCTGATCAAATCCACCGGCCCCCTGTCGGGCAGCTTCGGCAACGCCTACCGCCCCGGAGATCCCCTCTGGCATGGCAGCGGCCGCGCGGTGGACTGGATGGGTTTCAACCAGGACCGGCTCGCGACGTTCCTGGCTGCCCGGCGTCCCCTCGAGCTGATCCACCGCACCAACCGGCGTGACTACGCCTACACCCGCGGCGTCAACAAAGGCTCGTTCAACAACTCGCTCATGCAGGCGCACCGCAACCACGTGCACATCGCCATGGCCGGCGGCGGCGTCATCAACGAACCGGTGGCCGGCGTCGGCGCGTCCGGCAGGTCGTACTCCTTCGCCGAACGCGGCACGGAGACGGTACTGCCGGGTGTCTGGCACCGCGCCGACGCAGGCGGTGCAGGCGGCGGACCGGTCACCTACGTGACGGTCGGGTCGCCGGTCATCAACGTCAACGGCTCCAGCTACTCGCCGCAGCAGATCGCCGCCGAGGTCAACCGGCGCCTCGGCGCCCAGATCGACCAGTACGCACGGACGGGGAGCTGATGGCGGAGACCCACCAGCTGGCGTTCGTCGACAGCATCGCCGCCAGCCCGACGATCCGGCTCAACCTGCACAGCGGAACCCGCGGACCGTTCAACCTGCAGGCCGGCACCCGTTTCGACCCGCCACCACTCAAGCGTGCCCTGACGTCGACGCTGCTCGCCGACGGCGGCGTCCCGACCAGCTCGGCGTACGACAACCGGGTCATCACCCTGCAGCTCGGCGTCATGGACGGCGGCGACTTCCGCGCCCCCGACCCGGCGGCAACGTCGATCCAGCTGCTGATGCGCGAACTGGACCGGCCGTCGAACTTCCTGCGGTATCAGGCGGGCACGTCGGCGCCGGTGTTCTTCCGCACCTACCGGTCCGGCCCTGACGCGATCGACTTCAACCCGAACCAGCGCACCGTCACAGCGACGCTGCTGGCGGAGCCGTTCGCGTACGGGCTGGAGGAGACGCAGTCCGGCACGGCGGTGGGCAACAACCCGGCGTCCGGGATGGTCCTGGACATCACCAGCCCCAAAGGTGACGTCGACACCCCGCTGTACCTGTCGATGACCGGCACCATGGGCGTCACCGGCCGGCTGCAGTCCGGGCTGGCGATGCGCCGCCGCGGCACCCCGTCGGCGACACCGTTCGTGTTGCAGGCCGAAGCGATGACCCAGGGCACCGACACCACGACCCAGGCCAACAGCGCCTCGTTCTCCGGGTCCGGCAACAACTGGTCGCGGTGCACGTTCGCCACGGTTACGACAGCCCTCGCGCGGGTGTCGACGACGACGTTCCCCGGCTCGGCCAGCATCGACGCCCGCGGCACCTACCGGGTGTTCCTGCGTAACCGGCACACCGTCGGCGGGGACACCATCACCGTGCAGCTGCTGTGGGGTTCGTCCACCACGACGATCCTGAACGACGTCGTCACGCTGTCCGGCAACGTCAACATCCAGTACACCGACCTGGGCCTGGTGCAGATCCCCGCCGGCTACGACCCGGTGTACGACGGCCTGTCCGGCGTGGAGATCCCCGCCGCCGGCGGGTTCTTCGCCGTGTCCGCGCGCCGCGCCGCCGGCTCGGGGAACTTCGACATGGACTGCCTGCTGTTCATGCCGGCCGACGACCGGCTCGAGTTCATCAAATGGCCGGCGGCCGCGGGCGGTACGGACATCTTCGTCGCCGAGGGCGGGCCACGTCCGGCGGCGTACTCGACGACGTCGGGCGGGAACCTGATCTCGACGCAGCCCATCGAGATCGCCGGTGGCGGCCTGATGCTCACCCCGGGCCGCACCAACCGCCTGTTCTTCGCCCGGGACCTTGGCGCCGGGGTGGCCGCGGCCGGTACGGGCGACGACCTGGCCGCGTCCACCACGATCACCCCGTCGTACTTTCCCAGATATTTAGGGGGCTTTCGCCCCGTGGTGTCATGAGTGTGCCCGAGGCGCTGTCGATCCGGCTGCGTACGACGGCCCGGGACATCAACATCACGTCCGAGGTCGACGACCTGGTGTTCGGGTCGACGTCGCCGGGCGGGTACGACACGGCCACGCTAAGCCTGCACCGGCCGCTGCGTTTCACCCCCGGCGAGGTCGCCCAGTTCGGCCGGCTCTACATCTACGACGCCCGCAACGCCAGCACCGTGTGGGAGGGCCGGCTGCAGGACCCGGGCCGCACCGCCGGCGGCGACGGCGAGGTGTACCAGCTCGCCGCGGTGGGCGGGCAGGCGCACCTGCAGGACGACACCCGGCAACTCATCTACATCGACACCGACCCCAACCGCTTCGAGAAGATCGACGCCGCGACGGCGGCCGCGCAGGCCGACCATCTCGCCGACACCGGCGCGAGCGTGTCCGTCGACACCCCGGCGCTGATCCTGCGGATCCCGCAGGGCACCGCCGTCGACGGCGCGATCCCGTCACGGTCGGTGTCCGCGCACACCGGTATCGCCGAGGCCGGGCAGAAAATATCTAAGGTCGCATTCGACTGGGACTGCGGGCTCACCGCCGCGACCCTGACCTGTTCCCTGTACGCGGCCACGCAGGGCGTCGGGCCCGCGGACGTGGCGTGGACGACCACGTTCAACACCGCCGGCGGCTCCGAGGACAAGACGATGGACACCGGCGCCGGATCGTCGGCGTGGACCAACGGGCGTAACAAGCCGATCCTGCGGTTCCACTACACCGGCGCCGCCGGCAACGTGTCCGCGGACACGTGGTGGCTGCAGATCACCAACCTGTGCGTGCGCACCGTGATGTACAACAAGGCGGGGGTGGAGATCACCGCGACGCAGACCTTACGTACGGTCCTCGCGTCGGAGGTGGTCGCGGACCTGCTCGGGCGGATCCTCACCACGACCATCGACGGCGCGAACGCGACCGTCACGACCACATCGTTCCCGAT
>Ga0193699_10000527_pt1 | contig 16199 bp, 29 predicted proteins | sample L3c2metaG_FD_160095 | JGI IMG/M metagenome (GOLD analysis project Ga0193699, IMG submission 160095) | Soil microbial communities from a riparian zone of the East river system, Colorado, United States - L3c2 | ecosystem: Environmental > Terrestrial > Soil > Riparian zone | place: USA: East...
TCCGCGTTGATGAATTTCTCTGCTTTGGCCAGCGTCATGCGCTGACGGAAGGACAGACCGGAAGCAAAGCGAAGCGCCTTGCGGGTTTTGATGGCGTCGGTAAGGGTGAACCTCCGGACGGTTTTCTTGGTGGGAACGAATGTTGGCGTGCTCATGGAAGCGACATCATTGCAAAGTATGCAAGCGCTTGCAAGAACTATTTTCAAGAAAATGCAACCTTCGATTAAATCGAAGATTCGTTTTCTGGCCACTCGTCGATAAGCACTTTCAGCGCCTTTGCTGAATCGGCAGCTTCAGGTATCGTCCCTGACATCGTTTCACTGATTTCCAAAAGGGCTTCCGCCTCTTCCTTGGTTTCAGCCCCACACAACTCGCGCAAGGCATTAAATAGATTCGCTGCTCGCTGAACTGGATTGGTCATTTTGGATTGGGGTTGCGAATTCAATAACGAGGTTCCTGACCGGCATTGCCGTGACGCCCTGAATCTGCGCCAACAGCCAGCGGTGATGGCCGTCATACAGGTACGTCTTGCCGTACCATGTCACGCAATGCGGAATATCATCGCCTTCCGGCTTGTTACCTGCGGCCAGCCATTGCATGCGGTCAATGCGAACGACGTATTGCGTTGGGATTAAATCTTTGACCGCAACCCATTGCCTTTGGAGCTTCTTGAATTCCTCGAATGGCAGCAGCGCTTCTTTTGGAAATGGATAGCCCATGGCCTAATGATTACCAAGATGCCTCGCCCATGCCATTCTTTTCAATGCCTGCATAAAGGTTTCTCCTGCTCTCTTGAAAACGTCCGGAAAATAAAAATACCCGTCAGGCTCCTCTAGTCGCCCAATGGCAGGCGCCATATCCATTACTGGATTCCTGATAATTTCGCCACTCCATCCGGGAGGAAATTTGTTGATGTCCATAAATTTACCAAGGGTTACCGTGACTGATTCGCTTCAATCTCTGTTGCTCTTCCCGTAATGCTCGCGCCCCGCAAGATTTACAGAAAGACCCGTTGCATGCGTTGCGGTCGTTGAAAAGTTGAACGCGCGCCGGTTTACCGCATCGGCAACGCGGTTGGGGAATCTCTTTCAGGTACGGCATGGCACTTAAAATAGCTTGCCCCAAGTCAAGGGCTCCGAGGCTTCCGGCTCCTGTTTGGCTCCCTTGCCCTTCCTTGGGGCCTTAAACGGGCTAGGATTGGCGGCTAGCGCCGCGTTGCGGGCTTTCCCGGTACTTTGATCCAGTCGGGCAAGGCCCAAATACAGGCAAAGCGCCCTGACTCTTGCCGGGTAGTCCTGCTCCTTGTCGCTGCCGGGGTTCATGAGGGGCGTATCTTCGATTTCTGGCCGGTTGACGTATTCTGTTTCTGCTTCGTCGTATTTGGTATCCGGAACGAGCGGCTTGGCGTGGACGTAATAAGCGTAACGTAACGCGAGCAAGATATCCTCTTCGATGTTATCAACCAGCGCCTTCATGATGTCGGCGACGGTCGTATACATTACGTTGGGATCAAGCATCTGCTCTGTTTGTTTGATGACATCCAAGACCATGCGTAATGATTGCCCGGCAAAAACTTCGCGCGAGGTTCCGCTATGCGGTGCGTAAGTATCCACGAACGTTGCCAGCGCCGGGTATTGAGCAAGGCTTCGCTTCAGGTTCTTGTCCCATTCTTCGGCCTGACACTTGGAGCAAAGTAAAGACGGGCTTTCGCGTTCGTTGACGACGCACCTGACGCAGTTTGTGCTCATTCGTGGCGAGGAGCGTAATCTCTGCGCTCTTCATCTTTTTCGGCCATCTCATAAGCAGCCACCTTATTCTCTGCTTGGATCGCTCTGTTTTTCCAATGAGCTATATCCGAATCTAGCGCTTTCTCTTTGGTGTCATAAATCTTACCGCTGTCTGATTTGAATTGCGTGATTTCTTGCATGGTTTGTTTTGGTTATAGGCCAGCGTTCCGGTAAAGCTTTCCGCCTGTCTTGAATCCAACCTTCAGCCTGCGGTGACTGGCTCCTTGATACTTGACGGTACGCCGCAAGTGATCCCATCGGCAGGCATCACAGCAGTAAAGCTTGTCCTTGCGATTGGATGAAAACTCCTTCTTGCAGGCATCATTGCCGCAGATATGGAAAAAGGTTCTTCCGGTCATGGCTTGGGCTCCTTGGTGTGCATGTCCATAATATCCATTAGCTTGTCACGGGTCAGTTGCATTTCCAGCGCGAAGGGCTGCGTCTTCTCCGTCCAGTCCACTACCTGAATTGCGGCCCGGCAAATGACGTGAAACTCTTTCACATACTTGGACAAGCTGGCTCGCAACTCGGCATGGGCGATAATCATTTCGTCCCGGTCCATTTCTTCGAACGGCTTCCGGGGGGCGACCGGATGGGGAGCCAGTTCTTTATTGAGCGGGCAATCAGAGCGATGCCCTTTCATCACTTCGGTTATGTCGCAGTTACAATTCCGGAACATAATTAAATCTTGGGGGCCGATGGCACCCGGCTTGTGTTGGGGTTGATGCTGATTCCTATGTCTGCCAGCATTTTCCTTTGTGCCGCCTTGGGCATCCACGGCCAAGCGATTTCACGCGGACGCTTTCCTTGTTGCGTCTTAAGGCGCGGAGTATGCGCTGGCAGTTGCGCATGATCTTTGTATCGGAATTCACTCATGGTTTTATGAGGTAAGTTTGCGCCGCAGGTTGGCCAGCCAATTCTCCACGTTACCAGCAACCTCTCTTGGCCGGTCGAATCGAATCTCTTGGCCGCTCCCGAAGATCACTGTGAATTCCTGCTTGTCGGTATCGTAGCCAAGTCGAATCTCGCGCTTCAGTTGTGCTCCCATGGTCGCAATCAATTCGTGAAGCTCTTTTATCTTTTCGTCGGCCTTGGCAAGATCAGCAACAACTCCGGCATGCTCCGCCGACCCAATCTTCAGCCGGGCTTCCAGTTTGCCGCACTGTTCGCGCCAATGGAGAACGTTGGTGTCCAAATTCTCTCTTATTCCGCCTGCTTCGTTTATGAACTTGGCGTGCTGCCGGGCTTGATAGGCTGCATCCGCCTGCTGCTCTTCGATCTTCTTATGCAGCGCCACGATCAGGGCGCTGGCTTCAGCTAGCTGCTTCTTCAGGTCAGCGCACACGGCGCTTTCCACGGTTTCCCAAGTGCTGACGGCTTGGTTCAACAGCGCGAGCGTTTCCGAGTTGCACACTCCTCCCTCTGCGGTGGCGCTTATCAAGGCGGCTCTTACGGCTTCAGTTGCTTTGCTCATGGGGTCGGTTTTGGTTTCAGTCATACTTCGTTTTCTTCTTCAATGCCTGACCGAAGCTCCAAGACTTCGGCTTGTACGTCTATCGGCGCTCCGTTGGGGGCTCCGGTCGAGATATTTACCTGATTTATCAACCAAATTTGGAGGTCTTGGAGACTTCCGGGGCCTTCGCCTGTTTCTTCGTTTACGCTCTTCTCTAAATCCAATCCTAAAAGTTTCGCCTGTCGATTCATGATATTCACGACTTCGCGCGTTGCTTTCAGTTGCTCTTCAATAGCTCGTTCGTCCAATTCCGGTTGCAATTCGCCTTCGATCCTAACCCATCTGGTTATCTCCAAATTTCCAGCGATGGCAATTGGAAGCCATTTAGCTTTCATTGATTCCAGTTCATTAAACTGATCAATTCGGAGTTGGCCTTGAAGCTGTTTGATATCTTCCTTGAAGGCTTCGTTGCCATGTTCCCTCCATTTAGCAATGGTTGTAATATGGGGAACGGTTTCGAGATTAAATTCTTCAGCGATCTTATACGCGATTTCCTGCAAGTAGTAGCCGTCTCGCTTTAATTGCAGGGTCCGCTTCACGTAGGTCAAGAGGCGATCAGCGTGACCGTCATCTGCTTTGCGTTTCGCAAGATGAGTCTTTGCCTTGATGGTTCCTCCTCCTGCCTTGGCTTTTCCGCGCTTGCGTTTATCCGGGATGAGTTTCTTTGCGGGCATATTGTTATACACCTATGCTTCTACTTTGCGCGTCAGCCATCCCCAATTCACCCCTCTGACGATGCAGCTTATTGTAGAGTAATGTACTCCGAACGACGTAGCTACGCTTTGCTGTGTTTCCCCGCTTCTGATTCTCTTCAGGATATTCGGAATATCCGAATTTTTAAAACGCGCATGACCCTGCTGTTCTCCCTTTGCTCCTCTGTTTTTTTCAATTTTGTCACGAACGTTATCTATGTGGCTTCCCGTAAACAAATGATCAGGATTGCAACAAGGAGGATTGTCGCACTTGTGTAGCACTAATTCGCCCTCTGGGATATTTCCAAATGTGGAGACGTAAGCCAATCGGGACGCTACCCAGATTTTGCCATTAATAATAAACTGACCGTATCCACGCGTCCTTCTTGATCCGGTCCAAGGCCAGCACGCATCGACGCCGTTAGATTTATCAACATTGTCCCAAAAATACTCCACTGAATTTCGATACCTCTTTGCGACTGCTCCACTAGCCCGGAATTTCTCCCCGTTAACAATATTGGCGCAACGCGCAGAGCAATAGAGTCTCTTTGTGAAACCTCCGCAATTTTCTCTGGCGCATTTAGGCATGGCTAGAAGTATTTGAATCCCTGTTCCTCAATCTGCTCTTCCTTCCATTCTTCTACGGAGAACTTCACGTCACCGTATTTGTCCTTGGAATAGTAAATCATTAGAGACTTCGGTATCCAGTGCTCGCCGGTCTGTGACTTCAGCTTGCGGGCCTTGTCAGTCTCCTGAATGAACTTGGCGCGATAGATTTCAGCCATATCAGTTTCGGCCTTTCTCTTGTGCTGCCAAAGCATTAATTGCGACTCCTCCCTTGGCTTTAATGATATCGTCAACATCCTTTTGTTTGACGGTTTTCAGAACCGAAAAATCGTATCCTGTTTCCGCTGCTCTGACGACATTCATTGCCGCAGTTAACTGAACGTTGATAACGACACGATGCAATACACTAAGTCCTGACGGGCCGATTGGATCAATTCCGTTATGAGCGCAAGCCGCAAGCCACTCCTGAATAAATGCAGTTCCTTCGCAGCGGGCAATGTTAACAACGTCGTCTAAGGAGAGTTTCTTTTTCTTAGGCATGATCGTGTTTGGTTACTCGCACTTGTCCTGCCAAAACTTATTCCAGTTGACGAATCCTTCCGGCATCCAGAAGCCCCAATCGCGGAGCTTCTTGAAATGGAAGAACAGCGACCATGCTGGTTTTAAGGGGTTGATCTTGCGACCGCATACGGCTTCCGTGTGCTCGCTTACTTCACGACTTAGAAGTTCAACCCGGTGGCGATAGGTGGCCGGTCGCAGGCGGGTCCCAAGGATGGGATAGACGCGATTCTTGACTTCGTAGGGGACAGGAGGGCCGTGCCGCGTTCCCTCTCCGTCATCCCATCGCATAGAGTGTTCGATGTATCCCCGCCATATTGGAATGACGAGGAAGTTCCATGGATGATCGTGAAGCCCGCCCCTGTTTTCGTCGCTGCGTTCAAACTTGTGAATGAAAAGGGAAATGTACTTGGTCCGAAAGACGTACCATCTGCGCAAATAAATATCGTGCTCGCAATTCACGATGTCCCTGCGTTTGAAAATCCAACTCAAAATCTTTTCTATGATCATAATTTGTAACCCATTCCGGGCGTGTATTTGACTTTGTTCTTGGTTGCCCAAGTTCTGACTGAATGACAGTTTGCGCAACGTACTACGCATTTCCCATTTTCTATCTCTTCCATCAACCGCCGAACGCTTGACCTTAAATCAATGTAAAGACCTATCTTCTAAGTTACTCCGGGGTTGTCTTGGGCTCCGGAATGTTGGTTTCGCCAGCCGTCTGAACGGGCGGCATCTTCGTATATGGGTACGTCGCCGGATTCGCCTTGATGGTCGAATTAAACAGCGAGTAGACCGATGGCGCCTTAATTAGCGCGTCGTATTGCGCCGGTTCAACGTTGGCGTAACGGTACTCCGCTCCCTTCAGGAACTTGACGGCGAGGGTTTTGGTTTCCGGGTGATAACCAAGGGATTCAATCTGTGAGGATTTCACCCCGGTCATGGGAATGGTTTTTTTGGTCATATGTTATTGCTTCGGTTCGGTTTCAGTCTGCTCTGTTTCTGGTATAAAGTCGATCTTGCTTTTTACGGTAAATCCCCCGTGCCGTGCTCTGGCCGCGACGTTGTAGAATTCCTCCTTTTGTACCTCTTGCAGCTTCTCCGGAGTCATGGGCTTTCCGTTCTCCAAGATCATCTGCGCCATTGCTGCCATGAATGGCATTGCGACGTTCAAGGTAATTTCTTTGTCGCCAGTCTTGACGAATATAAGACCGGCTCGCGGGAGCATCCAAGTTCCTCCGGTGTAAAGCCTATTCAAGTGGCTGGCTGTCCAATCAACTTCCCATTTCTGTACGACGCGGGGCATAATGTTCCTTTCTCTTAAAAAGTAAATCTTCGATTAAATCGAAGGTTGTGTTTTAGCGCTGGTTATATACCTCCAAAATGGCATCCAAGGCGCCGGAAAATTCGGCAATCGACGCGCCGGGGATCATGATGAAATTCGTGCGCCCGTTGCCGGAATCCTCCTTGATGCGCAGGACAACGCCCCGCTCGTTCTCGCGCAGGTCCAAGAAGAACTTCTTGCGCTCTGCGTCACAGTAGACTTTCTCCGTGGCGATGGGTTCCACGTTCGGGCGTTCGGCGCGGCTGTTGTTACGGTTGCGGTCGTTATTGCGGGTTGCGTGTTGGCTCATTTCTTTTTTGCTAGTTGGTTTGTTCTCTTGTCTAAATACTCCTGAAATCTTACCGTTGCTTTCATGGCTGCGTCACGTGTCTTGTGATTCGGCCAGTCTGGAAACTTCCCAAACGGCCAAGGGGCGTTGGTGTCCTGCCCCCTGAATAGATGCATGCCGCAGACCGCTCCATTGTTGCGCAGATGAAATCCATTGGCGTCCTTAGTAAAACTGATTCTTGGGGGCGCAGGCCGGGGCGGTTCATTCTTGGGCAGGATCGCTTGCAGGTACTTCCTTAGCTCTTTGGCGGCAGTGCTGGCTTCGTCTTCATCCATGAAACTCCACCATTCTTCTGCGTCATACGGCTTGCAGAACGGCCATAGGTCGTAATGTCCTCGAAAGGTTTCATGGTTGCAGGTCAGCCCGAAATAGACGTTGAATAATTCAAAGCCAAGACCGTCTTTGGTCTGCCTTGCGCCTATCTCGCTGAACCGTTTCATCGCCTTAGTTTTGACTTACGCGTTTACGCTCAATGCAGTTTCGAACGGTTTCGATAAACTGAATTTTGCCAAAAGTTCCAAGTATTCCCAACATGTTCGATTCTTCCAGCGCCACCATGATAGCCGCCTCATATCTCGCAGCGGTTGCAGCGCGGCCAAGAGACTCGGCGATTGCTTCGGCCTGCGTAGCGGTCAACTGCGCTTCCGTATCTCCGATTTCCAGAACGACGCACGGGGCGCCGTCTTCAACCATGGGGCTCGTTCGCAGGATCATGCCGAAAGCTTTCGCCGGGTTCTGGCTGTGCGCCGGGCTTCAGCGAGAGTTACCCCGTAATGTTCCGGGGTGCGCCTCTTGGCGTCGCCATTGCCTGCCTTGCCCCCTTTAGAGCCTAGCAGGGCAGCGGCTTGGCTGCGTTCAGGTGATGGTGTTTTCTTGGGCATATTAATCGAAGATTACTGTAACCGGCGACCGGCCTTCAATGATTGACTCTTTGCGTTCGTCATTGTCTTCCTCAACGCATTTAAGCTTGCCGATATCGTGTTGGTATATTGATCGAAATTCACAGATATAACCATTTCTAAACATGACACGAACCGGAGTCATTGTAATCAGTTCCCGAAGCTTGGTTTCAGGAAGCTCGCGAATATTTGTTACTTCTGCCGCACCAATAGTGCGACGAACGAAACTTTTGCGAACTTTCTGCCAGCCGCGTACAAGGGCGCCCATGTTTTCGAAGCTCATCAATTTAACCTTATGGTCGCCCTGCTCATCCCTGAAGGTGACTTCAGCGTTCATGGTGTCGGTAAATTGCTCATGGTTCGAAGATGATTATGCAAACGCTTGCAAGAGTCAACAAAAAGTTTTCGCAATCTTCGATTTAATCGAAGGTTCGGTTTTTGGCCGCAAAATGTGACGCCATATTTCACGGCGCTTGATCAACGAAACCAGCCTTTGGGAAACACCGAATTGCGCAGCAATGACGCGCTGTTTTCCCGGCATGGATACGATATTCAGAACTTGGCTATTTGTAAGTTTTGAAAGGCCGTGGTTTTCTCCCTGAACCCCCGGATTATCTCCAGTGTGGAGTCTGTTTCTTTCCATGGCTCCTTTCGCGTTCTGTTTCCTTGTGCCGTATGAAAGATGATCTTTATTTATGCAGGCACGATTGTCGCAGGAATGAAGAACCTCTTTTCCTTTTGGGCATCTGCCGCGGGCTTCCTCGCATACAGCGCGGTGAAGATACTGATTTGGTTTTCCGTTTCTGCAAATTACAATGTACCCGTTTTTTCCGGGCTTGTGGGAAATAACAACGTCGCACTCGCCGACCTTAATTGTTTTAACTTCGATTGCTCTCATGCTCTTCAACTCTATCCAATTAGTTTATTTTGTAAAGCCCATATTCTAAACTCCTGTCTCTGCCAACCATTCAACTTCTGCCGTTTCGTCATGTTGAGGTATCGAGTGACTTGGATGCAATGGCTTTGAATCGTCATCTAGCATCGTCCCCATAATGCTCTCTCTCTGGCGTACGCCTTGTAAAATTATAGTAGCTGAATCAGCGAAATCTGGCGACTTACCTCCCATTCGTTTTTTAAAGTCATCCTTTTTCTCCACCTTCAGCTTTCGTCCTTTGCCGAAGACGTACCGGCGCCCGGTCAATTCGCTTTCGAGCGGATCACGGCGCACGCCGGGGGCGATTCCAAGCAAACCGAATTCCAGCCACTTCGCAAAGGCGAACCAGACTTCCGAAACGATTCCGTCATACAGGTCAACCGGGTCGTATTGATCCTGCTCCATGATCTTGATTTCCGTGGCCTTTGCGTTGAAGTCGATGCCCTGAACATCTTCGCTCCAAATCGCCCGCAGGTACGAATAAACCCCGCTTCCGTTGCCGGTGGAGTCAATGCAGCAGTATTCCGGGGAAACCCCAAGCTTCATGCAATTCGTCATGATTGCGTCTCCCATCTTTTTCGTGTCGCCCTTGGGCAAGATAAATTGCTGATCAATTTGCAGGACGCTCCGGGGCTCCTTGAATCTAATCGGCCTGCCATTCTTGGGAGTAAAGCCTGACGCCATGCCGGTCCTGCCGACCGTCAGAACGCAGTTGTCGCGCCCGTCAAGTGCGGTATCGACTCCCGCCGCGCTGATTGGCCTACCGACGAATATAAACTCGCCACGGGCATCGTTGATGAGCTTCCCGGATACCAGCACCCCAACTGCTCCCTCCGGGGGATACAGCCCTCTTCCTTGACTCCAATAATCAATAGAATTTCCTCCGTCTCTAAGTTCAAGCTGCCGAAATCCAATATGGTCAACCAGTCCCGGATAAATCTGTCTCTTTAGCTTAACGTTTTCTGTGTACTTGGCATCAATTCGAAGCACGTTCCATCCCTCTTTTGAAACCCATCTATTGCTTCCTCTGTATCCTTTATCTATATCAACTGCGTCCCATCCTTCGGGTGGCATGGCCGATTTGGCAGTAGGAGAAGTGGGATTTTTTGGATTAAACAAACCGAATACCTTTACGGAACGCGGGTCAGCGCTAGTTAACAAGATGTTGTTTACGCCTTCCCAAATTCCAATGGGGGCGTCTTCGCATTCGTCCATTGCTAGTCTAATTCGACTGGATGGACCAAGTACAGGATGAGGCTTGGGGCGGGGATCAGGATGGAATCCCTTTAATCTTCCGCGCCCATCGTCACCAATTGGTATTGCGACAAGAGCAATTCCTGACTTCTTTTCTTTTGCGTCCAATCCAATATATTCGGTTGTTACAATCCCCGGCAACTTAACAACCGCCTGCCGGTGAAGTCGAACTAACGTGGAAAATGTATTTAAAGATGCATGAGTTGCTGTCGTCGATATAACTTTGATTGATGTAAATTCGGGATCACGGAGCCAATCCAAAATAATCCACGCCATCGCACTATAGCTTTTCCCGACTGATCCAGCCGACATAATCAGGCACTTGGTACTAACTTCGATTTCATTCCAAATAGACTTCACTGAAGACGGTCTTGGATCAAACGTATGAATTCCCCAAGTTACCAACGCTGCTGCCGAATACTCTCCAACTCCAAGTAGTCGAACTATGTATTTGAATATATATAAATCTGCCTGCTTCAAATTCTTTACGTTGGAATCCATTTGCTGCGCGGCAGCAAGGTTCCCCTTCTCTTCTATAAGCTTGCGGAATTTGTAAGCAGTCAAAGCCCGGAAGCTTAATCTATGTTCCGGGGTTGCGCCAAAGCAAAGAACGCGATTCGTTCCGGTTGCCTGACCAACATGGCGCGGTCTGTCTGAAGGATTTCCAGCATCCCGTCTTTGACTTTAATCTTCTTGAAGACTGCCGCCATGTCGGCGCCCGGAACGCCAACGTAAGAAGTTTCTGTTGCCTCGCAGTCCAAAGTAACAACGCCTCCGGCTTCACTGGTATTGCTGCCAATGATTTCCAGCGTCTTCTTGTTGACCCGGAAATTTACAATCCTGTCTGTCTCGTTTACCGATGCGCAATCTTCAAGCGCTTCGGTCAATTCATCCCGATTTACCCGAACCTTCGATTTAATCGAAGGTTCAATTTGTGCGACCAACTTTGAAACGCTGTCCGGGTAAGGATCAGTCAGCAGCGCCGTGCTGATTTCCAGCGTTGATGATGACACCGTTGCGAAGGTTTCACTGATTGAAATAGTGGCTGCCCCCTTGCTAGGACCGATGGCTTTTAAGATCGACGCCACGCCTTCCACGGGGATCGTACAGTTGACTTGCAAATCATAAGGCGCCATCGCCACGTAGCAGCGCTTTGAATCGGTTGCCGTGAAGCTTAGACCGCTCCCGTGCGTCCCCTTGATATTGACCCCCGCCAAAGTCTTATCCTTGGCTGCCGCTGGCAGGACAAAGGAAAGTAATTCGGAGATATCTTCTAAGAGAATATTGCAATGCTCTGTTTCCAGTTCCGGCTCCGGGGGATCAATCATGATATCCTTGTCGAATACCTTCAGCTTCCATTTCGCCCGGCCACTGGCCAGATGCAGGAATTTTTCATCGCTATGCAAATTAACATCCTTCCCCTTGCAGACGTTGACGAGTTGCGTCAGCGCCGCGTGATTAACTGAAGGTTCATCGTCTGATTCGGAAACTTCGATTTCTTCGTCAATGGTGACGACAATCTTGGCTTCGCTGGTAAATCGCATGATCGTCAGCCCGGCTAAGTCGGCGGTCAGCTTGACCGCCTGCGTATGGATTGAAGTGCTGTTGGCTCCGGGGATGTTGGCGACGCGGGCCAGCGCATCCTTAAGGGTCTTGGTTTGAAGTTTTAGTTTCATCGGGGTTGCGATATAGTGCTATTGCAAGCGTTTGGTAATGTCAACGCAGATTGAAGTCTTTGGTCACGATGTTGACGACGGATGACCCATTGCGTAACAGGCGGCTGGCAATCCGGGCATCGAGCTTGGAGTCGATATCTTCGAGGGTTAAGTTACCCGTGATAACCGTAAAGAGATTTTCACGCGCGTTCAAAATCTCGAATAACTTGGTTGTCGCAAGCTCGCGGTTCTTGCCGTACTCAACGCCGATATCGTCAATGACAAGAAACCAGTCTTGTTTCAAATCTCGGATTCCAGAGTAATCTCCGTTCATCATGTCGTTGATAACGTTGATCCATGGCTTGAATCCTCCCCGGCGATTCCAGATTTCTCCGGGAACGTTCCGGTCGTCTGGTAAGTCCTGAATAAACTTGCCGTAAAACCTATTGATGAACTTGGCCAACAGAGTCTTACCGACGCCGCAGGGTCCAAGTAGTGTCAGCCATCTTGCGGGCTTGTCGGCACTGGCCATGTCCACGCAAAACCTGACTGACTGCTGAAGCGCTTTTTCAAGATCAGGCTCCTTGAAGGTTCTGAACTGGCTGAAGTTATATTCGAGGATTTCTTCCAATCGCTCCGCAAATACGTTCAGGGGTCTACGCAAGCTTTTCGACTCCTGCGTATTGGGATGACCGGCCTGCATTGAAAGTCCCTTCATTGCGTCCGGAAGAACCGTTTGAATGGTTGTTGGCTGTTTTTTTGATGTTTTCACGTTTGGGGTTTTCTTTCCAAGTTCTAGCTCTGTCGATTTCTCCGCAGTAATTGTTCAGGAATGTCAGAACGTCATGGCGTAATATATTAATCCCCGCAGTTGGGGGCCAATGCGTCGCATAGTATTCTTCAATCAATCCAAGCTCTTCTAAGTCCAAGGGGCGAGGAAGCTTTTTGAATGCAGTAATCTCTTTAGGCGTCCATTCAGTCGTAAGCTTCCGGTGAAATATACCCGAAATTCGTATGGCTGGCTCCGTAGTTGGTAACTTCGATTTAATCGAAGGTTCATTTTTAACCCTCCCTGCCCCCTTGGGGGCTACGGGGGAATTTCCTTCAGCTTTTTCTTCTCCTATAGGAGCATTAACCCCTTGGTTAACCCTGCCTTCACTTGCGGGTTTCACCTGCTTAAACCCATCGGTTAATCGAAGGCTTCTTTCTCTTCCGTCAAATCCTACTGTTTCGACAAATCCAAGTTTTCTAAGTTTCGAAATTTGATTAGCAATCGAGGCGGGAGAACTGCGGAACTTTTCCGCGAAGTATTCATTGCTAGCATAGCAAGCGCGATCAGTCCCGTCATCCAAGGCGTCGATATCTGCAAGCAGGCATTTTTCCATCCAAGTAATTTCCTCTGACAGCCAAATTTCTTTGGATATCCATACCCCTTTGAAAGCATACTTGGGTTGATCCTTCATTTGGAGTTAACCCAAGATTTCCTGATCATCTTTATGGCAAGCTCAATATCTGACTCTGTAAGGTTGAAAAATTCACCTTCGATTCTCTTTTCGTAAAAGAAATGATGCGCTGCTTGCTCGTTACTCATCCTGCCCTCCGTGCTACTTATGAATTCAAGCCCCTGACCCTTTACTCTCTTTGGTGGATTGCGAGAAAATCCAACCTTAATTGCCCCGTCGCCTCTTCTGGCGAAATAAACATTACCAACTACCTTGTCGCCAGACACCTGTAGCTCGATATGATGATATCTCCAATAACTCTTATCAAAATCAAACTCTTCTCTGTTTTTTCTGATATATCGAATTTGAGCATTCGCGACCCTAATCAACTCCTCTAGGTCAAGAACGTCTATTAATCCTCCGTCCCCTGATCGCAATGCATGTTCATCATGATATCTAATGAAGATCATATATTCTCGAATGGCTCTGAAAATCATAGGGAAACAAAAGCCCGCCTTGTTCTGACACGGTGGAACTCTCTTTCGAGACGTGGCAGCCCAAGGCGGGCCAAGAAACTAGCTATACACGGGTTCCACGCCGCGCCCCTTTTCAGGGATGTTTGAAATATTCGCCGGTTCAAGCTTCGCGGGACCATGAGCAACCAACGCCTAAGCGCCCGTTGTTCGCCGCTACACTGTGAACCGGCAAGGTTGTTATCGCAGACTTAGTAGCCGGGGTCAATACCAACTTTGCAATCTTTCATGGCCGCTTTTTCGGCGTCAAGGTCCCGGTTTTTCGCGGCTTCCTCGCTGAACTTGGTCGGATATCTCGCGCGGAGCTTCGCTATATTAGCCTCCATGACCCGTTCAAAGGTGGTATCTGTGTACTTGAAAAGCTTCGCTAAATACCATAATAGGTCGCTTCCTTCTTCGTGTGCGTTATCCACGTCGAATTCTTTGCCGCCGAACATGACCGGCAATAAGGCTTCTATCATTTCCCCGGCTTCGCTGCCGATGCCAACGACCGCATGCAGAACTTCAAGGAAGTGCGTGCTGTCGATGGTCTTCAGCGCCATTTCCAGCGCCATGATCGGCATTTCCGCGCGCAGTTCATGATTGGTCGGCGGCATCGGATGGACGCCCTTGCCGTAATAAGCCCAAGCTTTCCACTTATCGAGCTTGGCCGCGTAAACTGCCAGCCCTTGCAGGATGTAAAAAAGTTCCGTCAGGGATTGCGGGGTTGCGGCCAGCCGGTCAACAACTGGTTCGACTGGCGCGCTGGTTCTGTTGGCTTGTTCAATGTAGTTTTTCATGTTTATGGGTTGCGGTTTGTTCAGTAAATTTGCTGCCAGCCTTCCGCCTTTGTTTTTTGCCAAAGTTCGAAACGGAACATGGTAAAGTAATTCCTTGCTGCCTTAAATCGAAGCCTGTCCTTTTCTCGGATATGCGCCCCTTTGACTTCGATAAATCGCATAGAAATACGCGGAACGCCGGGAGTCAAATCGTCAACTTCGATTAAATCGAAGGTTACAAAGTCGGGCGTATAAGCAATCATATTCATTACTCCATGGCGCAGAGTAAGGGCTTCGTACTCCCATTTTATGATTTTTCCTTCCAATCGTTGCTTTTCCAATATTCGTGAAAATTCCGCCTCCGTTTGGTTCATTTCCATCCTCTTTTTCCCCGTTTTGACCGTCAGAGGGGTATCTACCCCCTCGATAGGGGTGGAAAGCGGCTTGGCGAGGCAGCCAGCGAGGCTCCCGGCCCCTTCCTGAAGCTGGCGCCGGGCTTCGATTTGGTACTTTTCTGGCAAATCTGCCAGCGTTAAGGCTCTGCGTCCCATTATCGTGTTCCGTTGGGGCTGAACATTGCCGGTTGATTCTCGCCAAGCGCTTCCTGCGCTATGGCGTGAATCTCGCTAGCCCTGCCGGGCTGATCTTCGGACAGCGTTCGCGATATGCGTTCTACCTTGGCCAGCGCCCGGCCCATCCGGACATAGTAAGCAGGATCGCGGGGAATAATGAACCCGATGGCGCCGACGCCGCTGGCAAGCTCCGCTTCCGGCCACGGGTTGAAGACCGCAATGAATTCGGAACCTTCGATTTTTCCAACAATTGCATGTTTGATTCCGTTGGCAGTTTCGCCGAACAGAATGCAAAGCGGCGAATACGGCAACGGCATGAATGGCATGTTCGGCGGCAGTTGCATTTCCAAGAAGAACAACCCCTTGGTTTGCAGCCAGCTTTGCAGGGAAATCCAGAAGCCGGGATATTCAGTGTCCGGAACGTCCTTGACCAAGGCGAAGTCCGGGACTTTATCCATCGGAATTTCAAGCAGGGTTGCTATGCAACTCTGAAGACAATTTCCGTTGGCTTCTTTTCGGGTCTGATACGCGGGGATCATGGGCTTTTATAACGTAGTTTCGAACGCTTCGTTGCGGGGGTTTTTCTGTTGGCTGTAACTTGCAAATTGAATCTGATTGAATGGCTTGCCGGAATGAATGCCCCATGGATAGCAGGAACATTAAACGGTCGGACCATTCTTCCATGATGCTCTCTTCCGCGCCTGCCCAAGTCGCAATAGCCATGAAGCAAGCCCGGATATGTCGGCAAGGCCGCTCGCCATATTTGAACGCCTCGCAGGTACAAAGGAATCTTGCCTTCCATTCCGTACTCTCTTCCAAGTCCACGAAATGAATTAGGCCCTTCCGGCTATTGCTGGTAACAACAAAGAACATCCGGCCATATAGGATGACCGTGTTGCCGTTGTAAGTTACAGGAGAAAACATTTAATCAACTCCTTCAACTTCAACTTGATGCTCTTTAAGAAGTAATTCAAGCGCCTCCATCCATTCCTCTTCGGTTCCAAAAGCTCCTTCACGAATTGACTCGCAAATAAACGCGCCAATTACGTCAACAGCAGAATCCAGACTTCCGCAGAATTGGTAATTTCTCATGCGGCTTTCCCTAGCTTGATCATGTATTCGGCAATCAGCTTCTCCGCATGGGCGTCGGTCAAAGTGGCCGGGTTAAATGGAATGCCAGCTTTTTTCAGCGTTTCCATTTTGCCAATCGACGCCATGCGGAACTTGAAGCGGTGAATCATGGCGTCCATAAGTTTCGACGCCTGACCCTTGCTTGTTACTTCCTTGGTGTTGATGCCCCACTGTTTCAGCTTGTGAAGCTGCTTCTCTGTCGGTGGCTCCATCTGCCAGCCTGCTTGCGGT
>Ga0193699_10000528_pt1 | contig 16181 bp, 16 predicted proteins | sample L3c2metaG_FD_160095 | JGI IMG/M metagenome (GOLD analysis project Ga0193699, IMG submission 160095) | Soil microbial communities from a riparian zone of the East river system, Colorado, United States - L3c2 | ecosystem: Environmental > Terrestrial > Soil > Riparian zone | place: USA: East...
CGTCGGCGTAATCCGATTTCAACCGGGTGAGATTGTCATCCGGCAAGAGCTCCGTATAGCCGCGATAGCCCGGTTCGTCCGCCAGGCGCCGCTTGAGCGCATCGGGGATCATGGTTTGGAAATTCGCCGGCACCGGCTTGTAGAGCCCGCCGGCGGTGGGCGGCGCGCTCGCCTTCAGTTTGAAGAGCTTGGCGCCGTTCAATCCCAGGATCTTGCGTTTGATGTCGTTGGTCAGCATGGGATAGCCGTATTTCTTGGCCATCTCTTCCGGGATCTGGAAACGCCAGAGTGCTTCGATCTGCCATTGCGGCGATCCGTACCAGACCGAATCGGTGCCGAACACCAGACGGTCCTGCCCCCAATATTTGAGGATCTGTCCAATCAGATGCGCGCACACGGTCGGCCATGCCGTCGCGGTGGCGCCGAAGGTGGATCCCAACTCGGTATAGACGTTGGGCAGGTTGGCGCAGTCCTGCGCCATCTGCGTCGTCCATTGCAGATCGGGAACGCCATTGCGCATGCGCCCCGCTTTGATCGCATCGAGCGACGGCTTGCCGAAGAATTGCGGCGCCCAGGATGCGTGAAAGATGATGAAGTTAAATTCGGGCCAGTCCCGCGCCGCCTTCGGAATATCGTCGGGCGTTCCGAGCGATGGATTCTGCATCGCCGGATCGTCGGGATTGGACGTCGACAGGCCCTTGTGGATCGCGATGTTGAAAAAGCCAGGCCGGGTCGCCAGCTCGCGGCGGTTTTTCCTGATCAGCTCGTAGGTCGGATAGGCGACCTGTTCGTCGTCGAGTCGCCAGCGCGTCATCTCCATGCGCGGATCGTCATTGTCTTTCGCACAAAAAGCGCTGGTGTACCCCTTCCAGGAATCGGGGTGAAACTGATCGATCTGCTGCTGCATGTAATCGAGATTGAATTTTCCGGGGAAGACCTGGCCATGCGCGAGAACACGCTGCGAACCGGCGATGTTATTGATGAAATCGCGCACCGCGGCGGTCTGGAAGCCTGTGAGATTTTCCACATCCAGCAGCTCTTTCAGCACATGGGGGCGGCGCGGCTCGGATTCCCCCGAAGGCGTGAAAAGACCAAGAGGCGCGTTGGTCAGATGCCCGACGGTCACCTGGCTGTCGAGGAAGACGTCTTTGACGAATTGCACCAGCGTGTATTCGGATTGGACATTCGGCCGCTGGCCCAAATTGTCGGTCCATGCGGACCAGGGCTTGCCGAGCTCGTCGGGGAAGCCCATCGGATTGTAAGGATTGCGGGTGAAGCCCGCCGCTGTGCTCGCAGGGCCCGGCCCTTGCGAGACCGCGCGCAACGTGACGCCGCTGCGCGTGTTGTTGTCGCGGATCATATGGAGCTGGCCGTCGAAGACGAAGAGGTCGCGCGGAGGCCCGATCTCCGCAGCCGCGGCCGGTTCGAACATCTCCACCGGATCGACATCAAAGAAGCGGCCAAAGACGTCGTTCATGGCGACGAACGCCGCCGCCATTCCGCCGCTCGTCGCCAGGAACCGCCGCCGGCTGATGCCGAGCTTGCGGCTGGCATTCTCGGCAAGATCGGTCAGCCGCGCTTCGATCTCTTTTTGCTGCGTGGTTTGGGCGAACGGCATGTACTCGCCGTTCGAGACCATGCTGGTCGGAATCGGTGAGCGCAGGGAGTCGGTGTCGTCCGCCCTTGCGACGGCGCCGATCTGCTCGTCGGAAAACCACGAATCTTCTTCACGTTCGGGAAATCGCTGCATTTAGTCGTCGCTCCAATTTTGTCGCTGAATCACGTGCCCCCCCTCTGTTCACCATCCCCCGGATCACAGTCCGGGGTCCGGTGAACACCTCCCCCGTAAACGGGGGAGGAAATCTGGATTGCGCGACTTTCCTCCCCCGCGTGCGGGGGAGGTGCTGACCCGGCCCTGAGCCGGGGGAAGCAGAGGGGGCGAATGCATGCACGCCCCTCAATATTTGTTGTGCGACCATGCCGCGGTGAACGAGAATGGCACGAGGATTTGGGCCCTGTTCGACGTGTAGCCCCATGCGTTCGGGATCGGGGCGCCACCATTGGTTTGTGGCGGCACTTTATGATAGCTGCTGCGACCGTTCCAGACCGGCGGAACGCTCGATCCCGGCGACAAGTCGTTGATCTGGTCCATGATTTCGCCCGTGATCCTTGAAGCCTAAGCCCCGCCTCATTAGGTTCGGCCATCAGCCATTCGTTCTTAAAGCAAAGTTCATGTCCCCATCCGAGATTAAACATGACGTCCTGGCGGCGATCGGCAACACGCCGCTCATTCGACTGAAGGGGGCGTCAGAGCGGACGGGATGTGAAATTCTCGGCAAAGCCGAGTTCATGAATCCCGGTCAATCGGTGAAGGATCGCGCGGCGCTTTTCATCATCCAGGAGGCGATGCGGAACGGCCGTCTCAAACCCGGCGGGACCGTTGTCGAAGGCACAGCCGGCAATACGGGCATCGGCATTGCTGTGGTCGGAAACGCGCTGGGTTTGAAATCGGTGATCGTGATTCCCGACACCCAGAGCCAGGAAAAGAAAGACGCGCTGAGATTGCTGGGGGCGCAGCTCATCGAAGTGCCTGCGGTCCCCTACAAGGACCCGAACAATTACGTGAAGGTTTCGGATCGGCTCGCAGCCCAATTGGCGAAGAGCGAACCGATGGGCGCGATCTGGGCCAATCAGTTTGACAACATCGCCAACCGCGAAGCCCATATCGAGACCACCGGGCCCGAAATTTGGCAACAGACAGATGGTCGGGTGGACGGCTTTGTCTGTTCGGTCGGTACCGGCGGCACGCTGGCCGGTGTTGCCATCGCGCTCAAGGAAAGGAATCGCAAGATCGTCACGGCCGTTGCCGATCCGCTGGGCGCGGCGATCTATTCTTGGATCAAGACCGGCGAATTGAAATCGGAAGGCAACTCGATCACCGAAGGCATTGGCCAGGGCCGTGTGACAGGAAATCTCGTGGATGCGCCGATCGACGACGCGTTCCAGATTCCGGACGAAGAAGCGCTGCCGTTGATCTTCGAATTGTTGGAGAATGAAGGCCTCTGCCTCGGTGGCTCGAGCGGCATCAATATCGGCGGCGCGATCCGTCTGGCGCGGCAGCTCGGCCCGGGCCACACCATCGTCACCATTCTGGCCGATTACGGCACACGCTACCAGAGCAAGCTTTTCAATCCGGAATTTCTGCGTTCCAAGAATTTGCCAGTCCCGGAGTGGTTAGCCTCCCCTCCTCCTTTACCTTCAGTGCCTTACGAATAAGACTTTATATTGCAGATGAAATGACCAGCGGCGCCCTCATCTCCACCGAAGACCTCGCGGCACGGCTCGCCGATCCGAGCCTGCGCATCGCCGATGCGTCGTGGTATCTGCCGCAAGCGGGGCGCAACCCGCGGGCCGAGTACGAAGCCGCGCATATTCCCGGCGCCGTATTTTTCGATATTGACGCGATTTCGGATCACGAGACAGATCTTCCGCACATGCTGCCGAGCCCGGTTGTTTTCGCCAGCGCGATGCGGAAGCTCGGCATCGGCGATTCTGATTTCGTGGTCTTCTATGACGGCGCGGGAATCTACTCGGCAGCGCGCGCGCTGTGGATGATGCGTGCCATGGGACACGGTAATGCGGCCGTGCTCGATGGTGGCTTTCCCAAATGGCGGCGCGAAGGACGCGTGGTCGAAGCGGCGTTGCCTCACGTGGTTGCGCGAAGCCATTTCACGCCGCACCCGGAAGAGACATTGCTCCGCGATTTCAGCGCCATGCGGGCCAATCTTCAGGCTTGCACCGAACAAGTTGTCGATGCCCGCAGCCCGGCGAGGTTTCGCGGAGAAAAGGCCGAACCGCGGCCGGGCGTTAGGCCTGGCCACATGCCCGGAGCGATCAATCTTTATTACGCCGATGTGCTGACGCCGGAGGGCACCATGCGTCCGCCAAGCGAGCTCAAGCGGCTCTTTGCGGATCGGGGAGTTGACCTTGCACGTCCGGTGGTTACGAGCTGCGGCTCAGGTGTCACAGCAGCCATCATCTCGCTCGCGCTGGACATCGCCGGCGCGAAAGAAAGCGCGCTCTATGACGGTTCCTGGTCGGAATGGGGCGCGCGCGCGGATGCGCCGGTGGAAACAGGCGGGCGATGACCAGACAGAAGGACAATCGTCCGCGCGAGCTTCCCGCCGTGGTCACCTATCTTGGCATGGAGGCCCGGCCGAAAGGGACGCCGCCGCCACCGCCTCTGCTCAAGACGGCGCTTCTCAAATGCGAACATCCCCCGGTTCATTTCTACCGCTATCTCTATGACACGATAGGTCAACCCTATTTCTGGGTGGAGCGGCGGCTGTGGAGCGACGACAAGCTCAAAGCATTTCTGGCCAACGATAGAATCCTCATCTATGTGCTCTATGTCGCCGGTGTTCCGGCGGGAATGGCGGAACTCGATTTCCGCGAACCCGGCATCGGCCAGATCAGCTATTTCGGATTGACGCAGGAATTCATCGGGCGGCGGATCGGACCATGGCTGCTGCATCAGACCGTCGAGCTCTGCTGGGCCGAACCGATCAAGCGCCTCTTGGTGAACACCTGCACGCTCGACCATAAGAAAGCGCTGGCGACGTATCAGCGCGCCGGATTTACGGCCTACGCACGGGCCGAGCGCGTCGTGCTCGTGCCTGCGGATTTTCCCAAACGATGAGCGCCACTGAGGACAGAGTCCGAAGACCCGCTGAGCTGACCATCCGCAGTCTGATATTGGGCGCGGCGATCACGCTCCTCTTCACCGCGGCGAATGTTTATCTCGGCCTCAAAGTGGGCCTGACCTTCGCTTCGTCCATTCCGGCGGCCGTCATCTCCATGGCTGTGCTTAGCGTCTTTTCCGGTTCCAACATCCGAGAAAACAATATCGTTCAGACCGTGGCCTCGGCCGCCGGCGCAATGGCGTCCATCATCTTCGTGCTTCCTGGCCTGGTGATCGTCGGTTGGTGGAACGGCTTTCCGTTCTGGGAATCCTTTCTCGTCTGCGCGTCGGGCGGAACACTCGGCGTGCTGTTCACCATTCCCCTCCGCCGCGCATTGGTGACGAATTCCGATCTTCCCTATCCCGAAGGAGTCGCGGCCGCCGAGGTGTTGAAGGTCGGCTCCGGCTTGCACGAAGGCGGCGCGACCGCAGGCGCGGCGCGCGAGGGTCTTCTCGCAATTGTTCTTGGTTCCGTCGCCTCGGCGGGACTCGCGGTGTTTGCGGCCACGCGCATCGCAGCGGGCGAAGTGCAGAGCTTCTTTCGCGTCGGCGCCGATGGCGCGACGGGATACAATCTCGCCTTCTCGCTGGCGCTTCTGGGCGCCGGTCATCTGGTCGGGATCACGGTCGGGCTGGCGATGTTCCTTGGCCTGTTGATCGCCTGGGCCGCCGCCCTTCCTATCCTGACCGCGCTTCAACCCGATCCCGGCGCCGCGCTCGAAGCCCATGTGATGCATGTCTGGGCGACGCAAGTGCGCTTCATCGGAGCCGGCGCGATGGCGGTTGCTGCGATCTGGACGCTCGCCCGTCTGGCGCATCCGCTCGTCTCCGGATTCGTCCGCACCGTCGCCGCTTCGCAACGGGCCGATGGTCCATCCTCCGACCAAACGGATCGCGACCTCTCCGGGCAGATCATCATCGGCCTGACCATGGTGTGCCTCGCACTGATCGTCGCGCTGCTTTGGAATTTCGCGCGCGGGACCGTGCTGGCGGGATCGGCTCTGCCGCTGACGCTAGCCGCCCTGCCCTTCGTCGTGATCGCCGGGTTCATCGTCGCGGCGATTTGCGGCTATATGGCGGGCCTGATTGGCTCCTCGAACAGTCCCGTTTCGGGCGTCGGCATTCTGGCGATCGTCACCTGTTCGGCGATGCTGCTCTTGATCGTGCCTCCTTCTCCGGAGAGCGCGCCTGCCCTGGTCGCGTTCGCGCTGTTCACCACGGCCATCGTGTTCGGCGTCGCGGTCACCTCCAACGACAATCTGCAGGATCTCAAGACCGGCCAATTGGTCGGCGCAGCACCGTGGCGCCAACAGGTCGCGCTCATCGTCGGAATCATCGCGGGCTCCCTGGTCATCCCGCCCATCCTCAATCTGCTGGCGCAAGCTTACGGTTTCGCCGGCGCGCCGAATCTGGCGACGATCACGGCAAAGCCCCTGCCCGCGCCGCAAGCGAGTCTGATTTCCACGCTGGCGCTTGGCGTGATCGGCAGGAAACTCGATTGGGACATGATCGGGATCGGCGCGGCCATTGGCGCCGCCATCGTCGCGCTCGACAGTTTCCTCGCCTCGCGAAAACTCATGCGGCTTCCACCCCTCGCGGTCGGCATGGGAATCTATCTCCCGATGTCGGCGACTTTGCCGGTGATGATCGGAGCCCTGATCGGCTGGTGGTACAACCGGCGCGCCGCGAGAACGCCGGACCCGGAGCGCGCACGACACCTCGGTGTCCTTGTCGCCTCCGGCATGATCGTGGGCGAGAGTCTGTTCGGCGTGCTGCTCGCGGGGCTGATCGTGGGGCTCAACAATGATGCGCCGCTCGCGCTCGTCGCGGGGAATTTCGCGCCGGCAACGATGGTGGGTATCGCCAGCTTTGTTCTCCTCATCGTGCTGCTCTATGGCTGGATGCTGCGCCAAGGAGCCGCGGCGCGATGAGTTCGGCGCCATCCGTTGCGCTGGCTGACGGAAGCGGCGGCACGCGCGAATTCCTCGGCCATCCCGCCGGGCTTTCCGTCCTCTTCGGCACGGAGATGTGGGAGCGCTTCTCCTATTACGGGATGCGCGCGCTCCTCGTGCTTTATCTGACCAAATATCTTCTGCTTCCCGGCCATGTCGAGCATGTGTGGGGCTATGCCGGGATCAAGGGCTTCTTCGAATATTTCGCCGGCCCGCTCGATGTGCAGCCGCTATCGTCGCTGATCTATGGCTCTTATACGGGTCTGATCTATTTCACGCCGCTGCCTGGCGGCTGGCTTGCCGACCGCGTGCTGGGCCAGAAGCGCGTGGTCGTTATCGGCATCGTTCTGATGGCGTTTGGCCACTTCATGATGGCAGTCGAGTCGCTACTTTTTCCGGCTCTGTTCCTTCTCGTTGTTGGCGGCGGCATCTTCAAGCCGAACACCACGGGACAGGTTGGATCGCTTTATGCGCCCGGCGATCATCGCCGCGACCGCGCCTATTCCATCTTCTATGTCGGGGTGAATGTCGGCGCGTTTATTGCGCCCCTCGTCTGCGGCACGCTGGGTGAGGACGTCGGCTGGCATTACGGTTTCGGCGCCGCGGGCGTCGGCATGCTGATTGCGCTGGCGGTGTATCTCATCGGCTTCAACTCATTGCCCGAGGACGAGTTGACCAAATCGCGGGCCGCGCATCGCGAGAAAGTCCCGCTGACACGAGATCAGCGGCGCGCGGTTCTGGCCCTCATTATCCTCTGTATCCCGCTGACGCTCTATTGGGCCTGCTACGAGCAGCAGGGCAACACGGTCAATCTGTGGACGGCGGACAATACCGACCGCAGCATCAACCTGTTGTTTTGGCAGGGCGAGATTCCCGTCACCTGGTTCCAGTCACTGAACCCATTCGTGATCTTCACTGTCACTCCAATATTGATTGGGCTATGGACGCGCCAAGCGGCGCGCGGCAAAGAGCCCAACAGCGTCATCAAGATGACCATTGGCTGCGCCTGTATGATGGCGGCCAATCTCATCATGGTGGCGGCGGTGATGCTGGCCGGCGAAACCGGCAAAGCGAGCTGGCTGTGGGTGGTAGTGTATATTGTCGTCCTGACGGTCGGCGAAATCTATCTTTCGCCCATCAGTCTCTCGCTCTATTCGAAGGTGGCGCCGCCGCAAATTCTTTCGACCATGATCGCGATCAATTTCATCCCGAATTTTCTTGGCGGCGGTTTCTTGCAAGGCTGGCTTGGTACCTATTGGAGCAGCATGGGCAAGGCCGATTTCTTCCTGATGATCGCCGCAATCTCGGCGGTGGCGGGACTCATCGTGTGGGCCTTTGACAGGCCGCTGAAGCCGATCCTGAAGGAATAGCTACGATGGCGCGCAAGGACACCAAGATCATCGAGGCCGGCCGCGCGCCATCGCTGCATGCGGGTGCGGTGAATACGCCGGTCTACCGCGTCTCCACCGTGCTGTTTCCCGACCTCGAGACCATGCGCACCGAGGCGCAAGCCTACACCTATGGCCGGCGTGGGCAGCCGACGACGCGCGCGCTCGAAGAAGCGCTGTGCGGCCTGGAAGGCGGTGCGCGCACCGTGCTAACGCCATCGGGACTCTCCGCCTGTACGCTTTCGATCCTGACCGCCTGCAGTGCGGGCGACCATATCCTGGTGACGGATTCGGTCTACGGACCCACGCGCGTGTTCTGCCAAAAGCTCGGGAAGCGCTATGGCATCGCCACGACCTATTTTGATCCGGGGATCGGAGCGGGCATCAGGGATCAATTCCGCCCCGAAACCAAGGCGGTGTTTCTGGAAAGCCCGGGATCGTTCACTTTCGAGGTACAGGACGTACCGGCCATTGCCGAGATAGCCCACAAACGAGGCGCGGCGGTGATCCTCGACAACACCTGGGCGACACCGCTCTATTTCGATGCGTTTCGTCATGGTGTCGATCTCTCGGTGCAGGCAGTGACGAAATACATCGGCGGACATGCGGACGTGTTGATGGGCGCGCTCACCGCCAACCCGGCTCATAAGGACCGCCTGGTCGACACCCATGGGACCTTGGGCCTCTGTTCCTCCGGCGATGAAGCCTATCTGGCCTTGCGCGGTCTGCGCACGCTTGGCGTGCGGCTGAGGCGTCATCAGGAAAGCGCGACCGAAATCGCCGCCTGGCTGAAGACGCGCCCCGAAGTGGCGCGGGTGATGTATCCGGTGTTGCATGACGATCCCGGGCACGTGTTGTGGCGGCGCGATTTCACCGGGGCATGCGGCCTTTTCAGTGTCGTGCTCAAGCCGTGCTCCGACGCGGCGGTCGCCGCCATGGTCGATGGTCTGGAGCATTTCGGCCTCGGCTATTCCTGGGGCGGTTTTGAAAGCCTGGTGGTGCACGGCCATATCCTCCGCTCCTTCCCGCCCACCCTGGAAGGGCCGATGCTGAGGTTCCATATCGGGCTCGAAGATGTCGAGGATCTGAAGGCCGACCTGGCCGCCGGCCTCGAACGTCTGCGGCCGGCGACGTGATCCATTGGAAAGATTTTGTTCCGCGGTGGTGATATGGATGATTCGAAGACAAGGGGAAGACGCTCATGGCGGTCGATGGCACTTGGAAACTGACGGTGAATACGCCGATGGGCCCGCAGGAAAGTATGCTCGTCATAACCTCGTCGGGTGGGACACTGACCGGCACGCAGAGCGCGGGCTCGGGCGAAGGCAAGCCGATCGATAGCGGCACCGTCAACGGCAACAATATCAGCTGGAAATCGTCGATCAGCCGGCCGATGCCGATGACCCTGGAATTCTCCGGCGTGGTGAGCGGCGATTCTCTTTCGGGTTCGGTAAAGCTGGGCATGTTCGGCAGCCAACAATTTACGGGAGTGCGCGCCTGAGCGTGATTGCCGTGAGCGACGAAACTTTATCTCCCGACGCGTTCCTCGCCGCCGTCGCGTTCGACGCGAACGGCCTGGTACCGGCCATCGCCCAAGATGCGAAAAGCGGCGAGGTGCTGATGATGGCGTGGATGAATGCCGAATCCCTCAAGCGCACGCTATCCGCCGGAGACGTCGTCTATTGGTCGCGCTCGCGCAAAAAACTGTGGCGCAAAGGCGAGACGAGCGGCCATACCCAGCGTCTCATCGAGGCTTATGTGGACTGCGACGGCGACACGCTGCTGTTGAAGGTCGAACAGACGGGTCCGGCTTGCCACACCGGCGCGCCCGCCTGCTTCTTTCGCAAGGTGCAACGCTGAGGCCGGGGGCCGACAATGAGCGAAGGCGCATCGCATGAACCGAGTTCGGGTATCAGCCGCAGGCTTGCGCTCGCAGCGTCCGTCTTGGTTCTGGGCGCAGCCGTCACACACCCTCGTACTGCAATGAGTGCGGAACCGCTGAGCCCGATTCCGATTCCGCCGCAGGCGCCCGCGAAAGACGGGATCGCCGTCCTTCCCGGCACGCGCCTGTCCTATTGGGATACCGGCGGCAATGGCGAAGCCATTCTGCTGCTGCATCCCGCGACGGGTAGCGCGCGCATTTGGAGCTACCAGCAGCCGGTCTTCGTTAAAGCCGGCTATCGCGTCATCGCCTATTCGCGGCGCGGCTATGGCGGCTCCGATCCCGTGCCGAAAGACAATCCCGGAACCGCTGCGGGCGACTTGCACAATCTTGCAGACATGCTGGGGCTGAACAAATTCCATCTCGTCGGTTCGGCGGCGGGCGGTGGTATCGCCGTCGATTACGCGCATTCGCATCCCGAACGGCTCCTGAGCCTCGTCATCGCCTGCGCCGTGGGTGGCGTCGAAGACAAAGACTATGTCGAGCTCACCGCACGCCTGCGTCCCAAGGGGTTCGACGAGATGCCGCCGACATTCCGCGAGGTTTCGCCCGCCTATCGTGCGGCCAATCCCGCGGGTACCGACGCATGGGCCGCGCTCGAGCGCACCGCCATCACGGGCAACAGGCTCGGCCAGCCGCCGGCAAACAAGATCAGCTGGGCGAGCCTTGCGGGCGTGAAAGTGCCCACGCTTGTCATTGGCGGCGAGGCCGATCTCTATGTGCCGCCACCGATGCTGCGTCTTTATGCGTCGCATATTCCCGGCGCGGAGGTCGTGACGGTGCCCGAGGCCGGTCACTCGCTCTATTGGGAGCGGCCCGACATCTTCAATCGCACGCTGCTTGCCTTCTTCGCCAAGCATCGACGCTGATCCTATTTGCCCGGCGGCACATCGACAGGACGGCGCGATCGGCGTATGTGCGAAAGCACCGCGCTATATCTCGGAATTTCTCGTTGAAGCAGCAGGGACTGATTACGCAGGACGGGTTGCCGCCGCCGCAGCGCCGCTGGGCCATCGTAACCGTCGCGCTAGCAATCTTCCTCACCGTCATCGATCAGACGATCGTCAATGTGGCCTTGCCGACGATCGCTGCCGATCTGGACGTCGACGCCTCGTCCGCGGTCTGGATCGTCAACGCCTATCAGGTGGCCATCATGCTGTCGCTGCTGCCGCTCTCCGCGGTCGGCGACATATTTGGCTATAAGCGCGTCTATCTCGCCGGTCTGGTGCTGTTTGGCGCTGCGTCGCTCGGATGTGCGCTTGCACCCTCGCTTCTGGTTCTGACCGCGATGCGCGTGGTGCAGGGTTTGGGCGCGGCGGGCGTTATGAGCGTGAATATGGCGCTGGTGCGATTCATTCATCCGATCAATCGCCTGGGACACGGCATCGGCATCAATGCGGTGATCATTGCGGTTTCCGCTGCCGCCGGTCCGACCATCGCGAGTTCGATTTTGGCGTTTGCCCCTTGGCCATGGCTGTTCGCGATCAAGGTGCCGATCACCGTGGTGGCTGTGGCGATCGGCATCTATACGTTGCCCGAAACGCCGCGCGCCACGCACCCTTTCGACGTGGTGAGCGCGATCCTGAGCACGATCACCTTTGGAATGTTGATCGCATTCCTGGATGCGTTCAGCCGCCCGACCCCGCCTGCCCTTATCGCGGCGGAGCTCGCGCTCACACTGGCGTCGGGATTCGTCCTCTATCGCCGCCAGCTCCAGATGCCCTTACCGCTTTTGCCGGTCGATCTGTTGCGCATTCCGATGTTCGCGCTTTCGGCCAGCACCTCTTTTTTCTCGTTTCTGGCGCAGACCTTGGCCTTCATCGCTCTGCCGTTTCATTTGCAGGCGCTCGGCTACTCCGTGGTCGACACCGGGCTTCTGATGACGCCGTGGCCGCTTGCCACGGCGGTGTTTGCGCCGATCTCCGGGAGGCTTTCCGATCGTTATCCGGCGGGGCTTTTGGGCTTGTTGGGGCTTGCGGCTTTTGCTGCGGGCCTTGCCGCCCTTGCCATTCTTTCGGATCGCACCAGCATGGCCGATGTCTCCTGGCGCATGGCGCTCGCCGGTGCAGGCTTCGGTCTTTATCAATCGCCCAACAACCGAACCATGCAAGCCTCCGCTCCACGCTCGCGCAGCGGCGGGGCAAGCGGCATGCAGGCAATGGCGCGGCTTCTCGGGCAGACGGTCGGTGCGGCACTCACGGCGCTGATCTTCGCGCGGTTCCTGCCGGGCGCCATGACGGCGGTGTGGTTCGCCGCGGGCTTTGCCCTCGTCGGCGCCGTTGTCAGCGCCCTGCGCCTAAGCGATTTGCCGCAGCCGAAGGACTGACCGCCGCCGGTTCCTTGTCCGTTCTATTGGTCAAAAGTCCCAGGAGCCGTGTCTTTTGCTCCTCGAAATTTGATCGCACCCGCCTCTTTTTTCGTTTCGTGCGTTTCAATGGCGGCGGCGGCATAGCCGCGCGCTTGTCTGCAACGAGAATTTAGAGGAATCCCTATGAAAACAAATTCTTTTAGCGCGTTGGTCCTGTCGGCCGCGACGGTGCTTCTGATCGGGTGCAACCAGAACAATCCCGCCCCTGGTACGGAACCGGCGACCGCTGTCCCCGTGCCTGTGCCGGGTCCTGCGGTCGTGGTGCCGGAGCCCGTGCCCGTACCGGGAGCGCCAGGCCCCGCGGGCGCGGAAGGTGCGCCCGGCGCACCGGGAGCTCCTGGGGCGCCAGCTCCGACCCCGTAACGGAATAGACAAGGAGCGGAAGGCGCCGGGACGCCTTCCGCTCCTTTAACGCCGACCGGGAGTGACCTGGCCGCGGCTTGCGCGGCCGGAGGGCACGAGCTTTTCGGGATGCGCGTGGGTCAGTCTATGGCGAGATCGCGAAGCTGACCGCTGCGAAACTCACAGTGGCTGCCGCCACAATTGCGATGAAAATGAAATAGCCAAATACGACTCTTTCCACCCGGGTCGGCGCTCCTGCAGGCGCTGCGTCGAATTCGTAATTCTCACTCATTGGCGTCCTTTGATGGAGTCCGTAGGGGTTTGGATATCAGCCCACGAAGAATTTGGTTGGAGTGTTCGCGTTGATGGTTAAAAGCAATGGTGGCGTCATGATGGCCGGAACCGAGCACGCGAGACGCGGTTTCCATTTCAACCGTGATGAGACGCCGGATGTTTGCCCTCGAGACCGTCAAGCGAACGGTGGAAAAAATGACCGGGCTTGCCCGACCCACCGGCCGGGACTTGCAAGGATTCGTGCGCCTGCGCAAGCCTCACATCTTTCACTTCTATGGGCGCGACGGTCCTTTGGTTCATCAATGGTAATAGGACCACCCGGCTAGGCCTTTGACCCGCGCAATTGCGCAAATCTTTTTTAATCCCCTGAACCTAGACTGGGCTGGAAGCGCCTGATGGTTTGGCGCGGCCGCGGCGCGGCCACCATCCGCGAAGTTTCGTCATAGGGGAGAATTTCATGGCCAATGTGCGCACACTCAAGAATGAGAAAACCGGCAAGGACGTTCTGACACGGGCGTCGGGCTGGTGCAGCGATGCGATCGAGGTCGCCACCGAGGCGGCGGAAGGCGTCGGCGAATGGGGGAACGAATCCCTGAATGATGCCCGCAAAGTCGTGCGCACCCGGCCTCTGGCGGCCTGTGCGGTCTCGTTGAGCGTGGGAGCCATCATCGGCCTGCTCCTTATGCGCTGACGCGCCTTCGCGGCCGTTAGCGTAGAGCAAGCTCAGACGGATCGATCTGCCGCAGCCGCGGAATCGATCATGTGGCCGTTCGAGGGCCAATCTGCCTGTTGTCTACCCATCTCGACGAGCGCGGCGATGCGCTCATAATCCTGGGCCGTCAGCAACATGGCTTCCCGTTCGCCTGGTGCCATGGAGTGCGCGAGCTCGCGGAATTCCTCGGCCCTGTGTCTGAAAACGCGAGCTTTGTGTGAACCCATTCCCCAATCCCTGATACATCAAGCGTTTTTACGATTGGAACGGCGCAGCGGTTCCCGCCACTGGGGTGCGGTATAATGGCCGGGGCTCCGCCTCGCGAGTTCGGAATGGGTTTTTGGTTAAGTCCGGACCGGAGCCGAAACCGCCCGCGGGCCCAAAAGACCAATTCGGCCATCGTAACCTTCGTTGTCACCAAGGCTTGATGGTCGTAATATCCCTCACGTGGGATAGGGTTTGTTCTGGCGTAACTGGTCGATTTCGGCTCTGACGGGAATGCAGGGTCCGGGCTTTTTGAATGCCCCCTTCAACAATCGATTCATAGGAGATGTGCATGCCTAAGTTCGGGTCCCACACAGTTGCAAACGCACGCTTGCTCGTAAGCGGCATTATCGGCGCCCTTCTTTGCAGCAGCGCTGCGCTTCTGCCGGCCTGGGCCGCGGATGACGCCTCAAAGACGACCCCCGACCTCATGGCGGGCGGCATGGGATGGAACTCCGCCGGTGGTCTCACCGCCGTGCCGGGCAGCCCCAGTCCTGTCGTTCAGGATCCCAAGGTCAAATATGTCCCGAACAATGTCGGTGGGCAGCCGACATGGAGAGTCGCGGATTTGAACAATCCCAATCTTACGCAATTTGCCAAGGACGGGCTGAAAAAGGCCAATGACATGGTCGCCGAAGGCTTTGCCATGTACAACCGCACGTCGCGTTGCTGGCAGCCCGGCGTCGCAGCCCTCAACACCAGTCCCGGACGCACCTATTTCCTTCAGACGCCGAAGGAAGTCAGGATCATCTGGCAGCGCGATCAGATCGTGCGCCACGTCTATCTCAACGTGCCGCATAGCGCCAATCCCAAGCCGTCCTGGAATGGAGAATCGGTCGGCCATTACGAGGGCGATACGCTCGTGGTCGACACGATCGGCCAGACCACCAACAGCTTCGTCGACCTTTTCCGCACACCCCATAGTGAAAAGCTGCATGTGGTGGAGCGCTATCGCATCATCGAAGGCGGTAAGGCGCTACAGGTCGAAATGACCATCGACGACCCGATAGCCTTCGTACAGCCCTGGAAGGGCACCAAGCGCTGGGAAAAGGTTACAACCCAAGCGGCCAGCATGGGGAACGTTACCGGCACATTTGCGGAGGAAATCCGCTGCATGGACGGGGAAATGGTGAATCCGTTCAATCAGCAATACGCATCAAAGCTGGAACCCTTGCCGACGGATCGCGACGGCGCGGAGCAGCGCCTTCTGAGCGGCGGCTGACAGCATCTGCGGAACCGAAGACTGAATAGAGCTGTGCTCTCGTTGAGCGCACAGCCCTTCGTGCGCTTGCGCGCGGTTTCACCAAATTTCTTCGAATCCGAACGCTGGTCCTAACAGCGTGCTGAAGCCAGCCTGAAGCGCGTAACGGCGATACATGCCGCGCGCCGATACACGCGCTGATTCTACGGCGCCGTCATCTTATCCACCGAAAAGAAGCGGAGTTCGTCCGCCGGACGACTGTTGCGCGGTCTGGCGCGTGATACCAAGCGCTGTCCCGGAGAGAACAAGAATTCATGCCGATGATGCCGCCCGATAGCGACCTGAAAAAGCATCTTGCGAACAGACGTTCCCTTGCGGAAGCACAAGCAACCTATTTTGCGTCCCGCAACCGCGCGGGGCCGCAAAACGAAGCCCATGACCTTCGGGGGCTGCGAGAAGACATCGTGTATCAAGGGATCGATCGAGTGATCGCAACCGATGACGCTTCCAGCGAGACGGACTGGAGACGCGTTGTCGCCGTCGCCCGCGCTTCCGCGAAACGCGCCCAGAGACGGTAGCAGCGTTCATTTGGCGAGCCGCTGGTCGGATCGGATAAGACCGATCAGAAGTCGGGCTTCTCCGCGACCGGCATATGGTAGTCGAAAAGATTGAGGTTGTTCTCGGCACAGATGTCTTCGAGATAGGGCTCGCGCCCGCGTTCGTGGCGCACATAGCTCGACCAGGGCTGGTTGAAGGTGTCCGGATCGTCCACGGTGATGTTCACTTCCAACCCCTTTCCGCCTTCGATGAGATGCCAGCGCTCGACAACGTGCAGCTTCTCGGTGTGCGGCGTGCGGAAGGCATCGACGACGGTCTTGGTGTTCTGGCCGATGGTATCGACGACGAGCGTATCGCCCTCGTAATGGCCGACCGATTCTCCGTACCAGGAGGGTTTGGGATTGGCCGAATGCGGCACA
>Ga0193699_10000529_pt1 | contig 16181 bp, 12 predicted proteins | sample L3c2metaG_FD_160095 | JGI IMG/M metagenome (GOLD analysis project Ga0193699, IMG submission 160095) | Soil microbial communities from a riparian zone of the East river system, Colorado, United States - L3c2 | ecosystem: Environmental > Terrestrial > Soil > Riparian zone | place: USA: East...
CGACACGAAGCCGAAGTTGCTCGTGCCGGCGGCCCCTGTGATGAGCATCAGCCGGTCGGGGGGCGCGAACGCCGAGTGCGACTGCCACAAAATGACTGCGATTTCCGGCCCCATCGGCGTGCAGATGGCGTTGTCAGGCGGGATCGACGGAAAGATGAAGATGCTCTCCATGCAGGTCCCCGGCGGAAAGCTCTCTCTCAACCCGAGCGCAAACATGGTCTGCGACTTTCCGTCGATGGTCACGTCGACCTGGTTGAGCAGCGGTCCAATCGCGGAGAAGAATCCATCCTCCGGAGTCCCGATTGGTAAATCGCCGGCGACCACGCCCATCCCCAGCTCGAGGCTCCGCAGCGCCGACAGCGCGTCCAGTTTTCCTGGGCCCGTAGAGTCACCGCACCCGGACATGAAAATGACCAGTCCCGCACACGCAGCGGTGACTCTGGAAAGCGATCGTACCTTTATGAAAGCCATGGTTCGAGTCCTATCGAGTAAGCGTTTACGGCCTCTGCCTGCGAAAAGTGATCAGATGTTCCCAAACGGTCAAGCTTCGACGATCAGGATGAGTGGTCATGCACCATCCTCCAGCCGGCGGGCGTTCGCAGCCAGATCGTCGTGAACCAACCAGTTCGATCTGGTCGGCCTCCGCCGGTGAGCACGTATTGACCCGTCGCCAGCGCCTGATCCGGACCCAGCGGGCGGATCTCCAGATGCTCATAATGAAGTGCCTGCGCAGGCCGGCCCGTTTTCCAATATCCCGCTCGCATCTGATCGCCAATCGCGTTCACGCCCCGCTCCGGACCGTTCGAGCCCATCGCAGTCGCGGACTCGGTGTAGGCGGATAGATAGACGGGGAGCTCGCCGCGATTCCAACCCGCGGTGGTCGTGTCGAACACCGCTTTGATCGCGGCTGCATCGGACGGATAGCGGAGGCCGGTGTTCGCCGACTGCACCTGACCGGCGCAACCCGCACCAACGACAGTCATAGCCAACACCCACCAGCGTCGCATCATTTTTCCGGGACGAGTCTCAAGCTCGTGCCCCAGGGATCGGTGAGAACCCACTCGTCTTTCTCCTTTTTTACGGGATAACCAGCTTCCTTCACGTGACGCGCGGCCTCTTCGGCGTCTTTGGGCGTCGGCACCAGGATCTCCCACTCGAGCAGTCTCGCGTCGGCGTCGGTGGCGGGCGACGCACCTTTCGCCCAAGTGTTCGTTCCGAGATGGTGATGATATCCGCCGGCCGAGAGAAAGAGCGCGCCGGGATAGCTCCACACCACTTTGTCGAAGCCGAGCGCGTCGTGATAGAAAGCGGCAGCCTTGTCGATGTCGCCCACGTAGAGATGCACGTGACCAAGCACGGTACCCGCCGGCATCCCTGTCCACTGCTCACCACGAGCGGATTTCACGAGATCTTCCACGTCGAGGTGATTCGTCGTCATGTATAGCTGGCGCTCGTCATACCGCCAGGCATCGCGCGGACGATCCGCGTACACCTCGATTCCCAGGCCGTCGGGATCGGTGAGATACACCGCTTCGCTCACGAAGTGATCCGACATTCCCGCCCTCTCGCCGATCTCGGCCAGGCGCGCTACAAAACGGCCGAGTGATGCGCGGTCGGGCAGAAGGATGGCGAAATGATACAGGCCGAGCAGGCCGCGTCTCGGTACTGGGCGGGCGCTCGCGAGCTGGTGGAGGTGCACGATTTCCCGATCTTCACCGTAAGGACCGAGGCCCGCGGAGTCAGGCGTGCGGCGAATCACGCGCATCCCGAGAACTTTCTCGTAGAAGGCGATCGACCGGTTGAGATCAGCGACCTGTAGCCGCACTCTGCCGAGATGCGTTGACTCGGGCAGCCGGTACTCGCTCGGCTTGATTCCGTGATCAGCAGCGCTTTCCGGCATTTGTCTGGTCGTCATTCTTCCTCCCGCCCACCCAATCTCGGGCAAGTGCTACGCCTCGGCGCCTCCGGCCTCCGGTTTGCGGCCCGGCCAGAATGTTTTCACGGTCGCGAAGATGAGCAGCAGCACAAGAATCCCCTGCGCAATCATGGTCTCGACGCTCGGATAGATACCCATCGCGTCGATGTGCGGAGCGCCGGGAATGACGGTAATCGGCATGACGTTGGCTTCCTGGAGCTCGCGGATCCCCTTCCCCATGAACACGAACGCCATGTAGTAGAGCAGAAAGCTCGTAACCGCAAAGAAGGGGCGCATTGGAATGCGCACCCCGTACCGGTAGAACAGCGTGAAGATTATCGCCAGCGCCGCCAGGCCGGCGATGAGTCCGAGAGCGAGCGGAAGTCCGACATTCGGGCCGCCATTGAACAACGCCTGGTAGAACAGCGCGGTCTCGGCGCCTTCGCGATAGACGGCGAGAAACGCGACGAGCATGAGCGCCTTGCCTCCTCCGTGCTCGAGCGCGGAAGTGACTTTCTCGCGGATGAATTTCTGCCACTTGGCCGCCTCGACTTTCGAGATCAGCCAATAGCTAACCGAGAAGAGGACGACGACGGCGATCAGCATGGTGATCGCTTCGACCAGCGACCTGCTGGCCGGCATCGCGGCGAACAGAGTCTTTAGCACGACGGCCGTCGCAAGGCTCGCGAACACACCCAAAGTCAACCCGACCCAGATGGATCGCAGTCGCTCTCTATGTCCTGTTTTGATCAGGAAAGCTACGACGGCACCGAGAACAAGAATCGCCTCGAATCCTTCGCGAAGAATTATGAGGAACGATTGGAAGAACGCCTCCCAGCTCGTCGAAGGCTGCTGGGTGAGATCGATCACCGACGGCAATCCTTCGGCGATTGCATCGCGTGAATTCCTGGCGCCGATGAGGTCGTTGCGCTTCACGGCTCCCTTGAAGTCGGCGAAGTGGCGTTCCATCGTCGCGACGAGGCCCGGCTTTTTCGCGCGCGCGGGAGTCTCCAGCGGCTCGAACGCAATGTATGCATCGAATGCGCGGTCACCCGCCTCAGCCACTTTCCCATTGCGCGCGAAGTCGAGCGCGCTGTCGAGGAGCGCCATGATCACCGGCGATGCCGTGTCGCCGGGAATCGCCGTCGCGTCCTGGCGAGCGACGGGCAGTGCGAGCTTCTCGCCGCGGAGCGAGTAGATGTAGTTGATGACGTTCCAGCGCTGCTGCGGTGTGAGCGACGATGCGAATGCGGGCATCGGCGTTCCGCGAACGCCAACCGAGATCACATTGTACGCGAGCGTTGGTGTGAGCTGCGGTGTCAGCGTCCTCACGCCGATGGCGGACGGCGGTGGGCTCAACGTGCGAGCGGCCGCGCCATCGCCCGCTCCCGTCATGCCGTGACAAGACGAGCAGTTCCTGGCGTAGAGCTGGTGACCTTCAGCAGTGTCGAGTGGCGCCTTCGGAAGATCCAGTGCACCGGCTGTCCCCAGCGATGTAGCGAAGTGCCGGTGGAGCTCGCGTACCGTCGAGGGTGGCTTTCGCGCGGCTACCGCTGTGATGAGGCTATCGAGGATCGCTCTCGTTCTCGCCGCATCATAGCCGGACAGGCGCGCCGCAACCTGACTGGCGTCGGAGAGGAACCCGTAGGTCTCATCGAACTCGTCTTTTGAGACGAGCTTACCATGGTCGTCGACCGCCTTCGCGTACTCCTCGACGGCGACACCAACGATGCTGGATAGACGTTTTGCCTGGTTTTCCTGGGCGGGCAAAGTGGCCGTAGCCACGAACGATAGGACCGAGACGCCGATCCATCGCATAAGTCGACAATTCATTGCCGAGTGAATCTATCTGGATACTCGCGGTAAGCAATGCGGGGATAACGACAAAAGCCTAAAAACGGATGCTCCGGATGGGAGCGGATACTTCGGATTCTTTCTTTTGATTGTTCGTACGAGAGATTTGCGAGGCGCCTATTGCATCCCGAGCGGCAGTTCCCAAAATATCCCAGCCCTGGTGTTAGGACTGTACCGCCACTCGGAGCGATCCGAAGTATCCGCCCAAATCCGAAGCATCCGCGTTCAAGTTTTTCGCTTATTGGCTAGCGAGGTATCCTCGACTCGAAAGCTGTAGTCTCCTTCGAGCTCTCGGGCGCAGATAGCTGCTCGTACTCCAGTCCGCTGCTCGAAGCGGCCGACGAAGCTCGTAAGCCGATCGCTGTTGAATAGCCCGCGGGGCATGCCGAGCGCTTCGATGGCAACCTCGATCGAGTCTGGCTCGCCCTCGACCTCCACCAGCACGTCCATTCGCGGGTAGGTCTCGAAGCGGATCGTCGCGCCGCCCAGCTCGTATTGCGCTACTTCGCGGTCGATCTCCATCGTGACGATGAAGCCGAGGCGCGTCAGGATCTGCTCGAGCGAATCGAAATCTTCGACTAGGGTCGAGATCTCCTCGCGGATCTTGTAGACGTCCTGGATTTCGGTAGGACCTTTCCAATCGAGGTACGTCTTCGACGAGCTGGGCGTCTGGTACCGCCTCACTCTCAGGACTTCGTCTCGCTCCAACAGCTCGCGTGATTCAACGTCGTAGCGCCTGTCCGACAAGCTGCCTTCGAACACGAGCTTGGCTCCCGCCTTCTCGAGCAGCCTCCTCGTACCCGCGAGGTCGTCGACGACTGCCTTCAGCTCGACTTCACGCATTCAGAATCGTCTCGAGCAGCTTCTCAGTGTCCGCGAGCGATGGAACGACGGCGTACGGGTCGTGCGCTTCGAGCTCTTCCACCGTGTAATGCCCGCTCGCCACGCCGATTGCTCGAGCGCCGAGCGATCGACCGCACGCGATGTCCGCGGGAGTGTCCCCGATGACGATCACGCGCTCACCAACGATGTCGAGACCGAGCGTCTCGCTCGCCCGCCGCTGCGCGATCGCCGGAAGCTCAGGACGATGCTCGTGGTCCGAGCCGAAGGCGTTGACGCGAAACCGGTCGGGATCGATCCCGGCCGCGCTCAGCTTCACTCTCGCGCCGGGCTCGACGTTTCCGGTGAGCAATCCCAGCACGACATCCTCGCGCGCTTCCAGCACGTCGAGAAGCTCGACGACTCCGGCGAGCGGACGGACGTGGAATTTTCCGCTCTTCACTCCTGTTCGCAGTCCATCGAGGTAGAGGTCGATCAGTTTTTCCATTCGCGCATCGATGTGCTCGTCGGAGTGGCCCTCGAGGCGCATCGTATCGCGCACGATCTGCTTGTCGGTCTTGCCGTCGTATCTGTACGATGGATGTCCGGGAGAGCCGAACACTTCCGCCAGCGCGCGCTGCATCGACGCGCGCCCCATGCCGCTCGAGTCGAGCAATGTCCCATCGATGTCGAAGAGAACGAGCCTCATGTTCTGGTCAGGAACACACCGGCGACGATGGTCGCGGCCCCCACGCCCTGAAAGATCGTCGGGATCTCGCCGAGAAACGCCCACGCGACCAGCAACGCGATGATCGGTTGAAGGTTCGCGTACACCGCGGTGCGAGTGGGCCCGAGTACCCGCAGGCCGCGATACCAGAAGAAGTACGCGACGCCCATCGAGATCACGCTCGAGTAGAAGAGGGCGAGCCAACCACCTCTGCCAACGGCCGACCAGTTCGTGCCGACGAGCGCCGGCATCGACGCGATCAACAACGGCACCGCTCCTCCCATCATTGTAACGGCAGAGAGCTTTACGACGTCGATGCGTTTGGTGTACGGCTGGAGCATGATGGTGTACACCGACCAGCAGAGCACTCCGCAGAAGACGAGGAGCGAGCCGAGCAGCGTCGTCTTTCCATTCGACGAGCTCGCGCTTCCCGCAATGACGAGTCCAACGCCTACCATTGAAAGGGCGATTCCGACCAGCGTCAGCCTCTTCACTCGCTCCAGTCCGCGAGCGCGCGCGATCAGCGCGATGAACGCCGGCGCCGCGGCAACGATCAGCGCGGCGTTTCCCGCTCGCGTCCTCGACAGACCGTGCACGAAGAAAAGCTGATACAGACCATTGCCGACCATTCCGCACAGCAGGAGTCCGATTACATCACGGCGGGGGAGCGCGATCCCGCCACTCGTTAGAGCAACGACGAGAAGAAAGACAGCAGCCGTTCCGACCCGTAGTCCCGTGAACGCCACGGGGCTGAAAATCGTAGTCGCATACTTCGTCACCACGAAATTGATCCCCCAGATCACGGCCATCGTGAACAGGAGGACGTCGGTGATTCCGAATGGTGGATACGCGGCCGAACTTGTGATCGCCGGCGGCGCGTGTGTTGCCGAGTCAGTCATCGCTGAAAGCTAGCCGGGGCAGAGGCGGCGCGGCTACTTTGGATCATGCACATCTCGTTCGCCGTTTTCGCCGACGCCGCCAATCTCTCACAGGAGGGGAAGCTCAACATCCTCGGCGTCTTCGATGCGCTGCAGGTGGCGATGCTGCCGACGATTCATCCGCGCACACACTTCGTCGTGCGGCTCAAGGCGAACGGCGACGACACCGGCCAGCACAAGCTCAGTTTCCGTTGGCTGAGTCCCTTCGACGAGGAGCTCTGGTCTTCGTCGGGTGAGATGAGCGTCGCGCCGTCTCCGAATCCAGTCTTCGAGGTAGATCTGCCGATCATCGCTGTGGTCGACCTCCCGCTCAACGTGGCCGGTCAGTACACGATGCAGGTCACGCTCGATGGTCAGCCGACCGCCGCGGCGCGATTGCTAGTCAACGGACCAACTCAGCAGATCGTCACCGGCACACCGAACGGATTGGTGAGCTAGAGGATTCGCCGCGCAAACTGGAACCGTTTCAGCAGCAGATCGGTGTACTCATCGCCGGATTCGAGATCATCCACAGCATAGCCTCCGCGCCCGAGCGCGAGGTGCACCACCCGCATTCCGCCCAGCGAGATGGCAACGTGGCTGATCTTCCCCTCGGGCTCGTCGGCGAAAAAGAGCAGGTCCGCAGGTCGGAGATCTCGCATGGAGTCGACTGGCTTGCCGGTCATCGCCTGCATCCAGGCGTCGCGCGGAACGTGGACGCCGTGCAGATGGAATGAGCTGGAGACCAGACCGGAGCAGTCGCAGCCCCACGGTGTAACTCCGCCCCATTCGTAGGACGTGCCTTCGAAAAACGTCATCGCCGACGCGGTGATCGAATCGGGCGCGGGAGGAAAACTTTTTCGCCTCTCTTCGAGTGTCATCGCGAGGCCGCCGAAACGTTCCTGTCCCTCGGTGATCAGCGCGCCCATCGGCAGTTTGCGGGTCGCCCCGTGCTCATCGCGAACTGTGCAGCCGAGCGACAGCGGCCGGGGGTCGTCCCAACCGGTCTGGGACATCGGAGGCGCCGGCTCCGGCATTGTGACGACGTAGCCCTGGTGGATCCAGCCGGGATACGCATCCGCTCCTTTCACGTGCAGCCACAAACCGTTGCGCTCGACGACCTGCGCGATGTGGCCATGGAGGAGCTGTGATACCTGCGTCGTCTTTACATCGGGCTCGCACAGCATCGGCGCGATCGCGGCGATGGCGGTGACACTCTCGCTCAATGCTCGGGCCAGTCGATCTTCCCCGTCTTGGCTGGCGTCAGGGGCGGCTCGGGACGTTTCTCGCGGCATGACTTGCAAAGAGTGGTTCCGCGGAAGTTACAGATGATGCAGACGAAAGTTCCGCAATCCGCGCACGGATAGCCTTCGGACGCGCGCTCCTCATTACCGCAGGAACGGCACATCATCAGATCCTTTTCGCGCAGATTTTTCGCCATCAGATTCGCGGACTCGAGCTCATGAACGCCGGAGTGATTTTGTTGACTCAACAATCACTAACGGCTAACTGACGAACCAACAAGGGTTTAGAAACGCCAGTTGCGGAAAAGGTCGAACCCCAGTTGGGGCGGAGTCTGCGTCAGCTGGATGTTTTGTGTCGGGCTTTTGTCGCATCTGGTGTTGCTCGACCCGGGCTCGATCGCGGCTTGAGCGCTGTACAAGGAGCTGATGCGGTACTCGAGTTGAAGGCCAAGATTCTCCTTGAACGCGCTCGAATTCACAAAGCACAGGCCCGTGCTCAACCCGAGAAACCATTTGCTCCCGAGTTGCTTCCCGAGAATCGCGCGCGTATTGAGCAGGCTGTAATACGACGAGTTCGTCGTCTGCGACGGATCGGCGCCAGGAGTAGCCGTCTGCACCTCTAGGATGTCAACGATGTTTCTTGGGATCGCGTTGGTGAAAATGTTGGCCACCGCACGTATGCCGAGTCCAGCAAACTGCCCCGTGGTGTTGTCGAGTCCGACGGCGGGCTCGCCCGTCACCAGATAGCTGAGCAAGTCACTCTCCGACAGCGGCAGGTTGTCGGGATTTCTAAGCGCGAGCTGGGGCCGTGCGAGAGTACCAGTGATGTCTACTTCGACTCTCACATCGCGACCGTTAGCGCTCTGCCGCGGCTGCCGAACCGTGTGGATGGCGCGAATGTCTAGCGACGGGTTTAGATCCGGCGTTCCGAAGAATCGCAGGTTTCCGCTTTGCACATCGAAGGTCGGCTGAATGAAGGGATCGACAATGTTGAGGCGGTAGGTTCCCTTGTCCGCGCTCAATTGTCCCTCTAGCGCGAGCTGCGGAACCTCGCCCGGATTTGGCGGAGCAAGCGTCACGTTGAGCGAGCCACCCAGCTTGACGTTCGCTTCGGACGACCGCAGCCACACGTCCGGTCCGATGTCGACGGCGACGTTCTCGAGTCGGAGATTCCGCGCCACTGCTTTCGGCGGACGCGGCATTACTTCCCGGTTCTGCGCCAGCAGCGTGTCGACCGTGCTCTGGAACTCCGGGTCGTTCAAGTCGATGATCTTCTTCTTCACGACCTCGGGGATGTAAATCGTGCCCCGCTCGACGCGCACCGTTCCACGCATCATGGCATCCTGGGTCGATCCCGTCAGCGTCACGGGCGACGTCGTCGAGATGTCGAGCGCAGCGAGTCCCGCCTTGTCGATTGCGTGGAAATTGGAAGCGTTGGCGACGAGCGAGAACGACGGATTGTCGTAGTGCTCGAAGCTCAACGTGCCCTCGACCTTCAACGAGCCACGCCGTTGCTTGTTCGTCTCCGCCGATAGCTGCTTGATGTGAACCGTGTCACCGGAGAGGGCGATGTCAGCACGTATGTGGGTGAAGTTCGTTCCAAGGTTCGAGAACGCCGCCGATCCGTCGCCGAGCGATATCTGTCCGAACAGTCTTGGCTGCTTGACGCTACCCCGGATGTCGACGTCCGCCACGATCGCGCCATGCGCGTCGACCAAGCCAGGAACGAACGCGCGAAACAGCCGCATGTCGACGCTGTCGGTGCGGATATGTCCTCTGATCGAGTCCTGGCTGAGGCGAACGTTCTCGACGATCAGCTTCGCTCGGCTGCTGTGTTGAAGCAGCAAAGAGTCGAGTGACAGAAATCCTTTCGAGAACACAACGCGGCTCGGCGACTGCAGTCGGTAGCGATTCTCGGCGTCGACCATCACCGCGGCCGAATCGAGTCGGACGACGGTCGTGTCTCTCGTGCGGGTCAGGTTTCCCGACAGATCCGTCTGCACACCGCGCTCACTCAGCATCGATGCGCTGAAGTGTCCCGACGTCGGTGACGCGAGCGCGACAGATGCCCTGATGCTGTTGAAGCCGACGGGTCCGAGCGCAACCGTGTCCGCGCCGAAGATGAGCGATCCGCTCATCTCCTTCGTGACGTCGGCGAGAAGGACGGTTCCGCGCACGCTCTCGACGCTGCGCCGGCCAAGGCGAATGTCGTTCGCGTGGATGAGGCCGTTGAGCGCGAGATGCTCCATGCTTCCCGTCAGCTCGCCCGACAGCTCGGCGCTACCCCGAAGCGAATCGAGCTGCGCGTTGCTCGCCAGGCCGGGCACTAGTGCACGGAGTCTGGAAAGCGAATCCATCACGGCCGTGAACTTGAGCGAGCCTGTGTGGGCGCCGGTGAGCCCGAACGTGCCCGACGCGTGTGCGCGCAGCCCGGCGGCGTTCAACGCGACAGTATCGACCGTCGCAACACCCTTGGCGAAGCGCAGCCGAGCGATCGAAGGATCGACCCTGAAGCCCGCGAGCGTCGATCGATCGATCGATGCTACCGCGGTTCCGGCGAGAGTCGCGAGATTCTCGCCGCGCAGATCGAGATCGTACTGCCCAGTGAGCTGCGAATGGGGCAGCGTGTTCTTCTCCAGCAGCGTCCGCAGATCGAGCGCACTCGTCGTCGCGCGTCCACGCGCGCCGTACTCGAGCGGATCCGCGTCGATCAAGCCGCTGTAGGTGAATGTTCCCGCCGACCCAGCAAGCGTCGTGTTGATGAGAAGGTTTGGCGACGTGCCCTTTACCTGGACCGGCCCGCTATAGCTCCCGCGCAAAGGAAGCAGCGGATACGAGTGCGAGAGAGCGGTGAACGAGAGTGGCAACGCCTGAAGAGCAAGATCATAGTTCAGATACTTTCCCCATGTCACCCTGCCGTTCCCGGTGACGTGGGAGACGGGCTGTGCTCCGTCATGGTGCAGCAGGTCCGCGTTTCGGAACCGCACATCGAGCCAGGACGAATCCAGCGTCGCGGTGCCCGATACCGTTCCCTTTATTTTGGGAAAGAGCGGGTTCAGATACTGAAACGTGCGCAGATCGAGAGTCGCGACGTCGACGTTGAAATCGTGGAAGGCGGTGAAGGCCGGAAAGAGAATGTCGAGCTCGCCCTCTCCCGCCAGCTCACTCACAGCCCCCGGCACGTGCGCGTCCTCGAAAATCAGCGACGACCGCTGGACCTGGAAATGGGTGAGCGGCCCACCCGGCGCCCTCACGTGCCCGGTGATCTTCCCCTGCCAGTCGTACGGAAAATTCTTTCCGTTGAGAGTGCGTAGCAGATCGAAATCCACCGGCATCGCCTCGAGGTCGACGTTCTTCACCGCCAGCACCGGTCCGCCGGTCTCGAACGTCATCTGGCCCATGAGTCGTGAGCCGGTTGTCCTTACGTCCATGTTCGTAAGGATGTAGTCCATGAAGTGCGGATTCCGCTGACTACGAATGTCGAGGTTCACCTTGCCGCCGCCGGTCGTCGGCAGCGTTGGATAGACCCACGCGACATCGCTGAGTGACACCGAGTCGCCGATGACGTGCACGTAGTAGCGAACCGGCAAATCGCTTCCCCACACCACGCTTCCGTGTCCGCGTCCTGTCGACCTCGGAAGATCGAAGTGATCGGTGTCCATGAAGATCGAATCGCCGAGGTTGAGCATCGTGCCGGAGACATTGCGGAACTTGAACGGCGGATCCGTCTCGGTGAAGCTCATTTTGCGGATTCGGACGAGTCGGCCGACCGTGTCCGGGTCGGCTATCCGCGCGAAGCCAAGATTCGCCTGAGCCTGGCTCCAACGCCACGTTCGCGCGAAGCCTTCGCGCGTCCGGCGGATCTCGTGGTCCGGACGACTCAACTCGAATCTGATCGCGCTATCACGCTTCGCCCCGCGCAAGGTATCGCTTGGATGCCACGGAAGCGTGAGCGTGAACGTCGCGTCGTGAACCTCCGATGAATCCACGACGATGTATTGTCCGAATCCACGCTCGTTTCTTTTCTGCTTCTCGACGCTGGCGGGAAAGATTCGTCGCCAGTTCCACTCGCCGTTCTCGTGCTGCCGCAGGTGGACGACAGGGCGCGTGGCATCGAGGTGACTGAGGAGGATCCGGCGATCGAACAGATCGCGCACGTCGTACTCGACGCGAATCGGTCCCGAGGCGATGAACACCGAGTCCTCGTCGTCGCGGATCTCGACGGAGTCGATCGTCACGCCGTTGAAGAATCCACCGCTCATGTGGCCGAGGTAGACTTTGCCCTTCACCTGTCCCTCGAGCATGGAGCCGACCATGCCACGCACGCGCTCCTGGCCGAAGCCGGTGTGCGTGACGCCGATGAAGCTGAGGACAACGATCAAGAGGAGCCCCACCAACACGACGGCGCTCGCGATCACGATGCGTAAACGGCGAGTCATGGGGTGTTAGAACGCCTGCCCGATCGCGAAGCTGAAGGTGAGCTTGCTTCGGAGACGGTTGTCTTTTGCGGGTTGATAGGTTGCCCGGCACGCAGGAATGCCAGGCGGAATTTCCTGGCTTACCGTGGTTACTCCGGTGACCGGATCCGTGCTGAAGTGCGTGGGCAAGTCGTTATTCGGACTCACGCACAGCAGCGGCGCGCCACCGAATTGGGTCGCTTCGTAGTAGAGCGGCCCTTTCGGCCTCTGGTAGGGATTGTATCCCACGGCAATACGGACCGGACCGACTGGTGAAAACGCGGTTACCTGAATTCCGGGGGTGACTTTCAGCTTGACTCCCGTCACTTGTGCGCTGGCCCCGCGATTCCAAACCTCGCCCGCGTCGGTGAAAATCGTGAACTGCAGGAGCTGGGGAAGAAACGGACTCCGCAATCGCAGCTCGAGATTTCCAACGAGGAGCGAGTTTCCACCAACGGGCACAATTCGACGGTAGCCGCTGTCCCGCGCCAGAACCACAGTGTCCGGAGCGCCTGTTACCGGGTGGGTCGAAAGGAGTGAGTCCAATCCATTCGCGATGTAAATCAACGAGCCGAGCTCGTTCTGCGAAAACCCGCGCACAGTCGTCGGCCCCCCGGCGTAGAGCCTCTCCTGGGGCGGAATGAATCCTGTCGCCGCTCCGAGATTGCGTCCGAAAACCGTTCCTCCGCGAATGCGCAGTGCGAGGACGTTACCCCCGCCGACGTTGATGTAGCGCGACCCATCTCCCACGAACTTGTTGAATTGAAGTCCGCTGTCGGACAGGATGAGCGGCGAGGAATGCCGCGCCTCGAGCCGGATGATCGACCCGCGGGTTGGCGAGAGGAGATTGTTCGAGTTGTCGCGTGTGACCGAGAGACTCAGCACCGCGAGACGCTGCGTTTTCTGAATCCGGTCACGCTCGGCGGCGTCGCACAGATTGAAGACCGCGCAAAACAGCGCCGGCTGCGCTTCGGTGCGCCCGAGATCCATCGAGTAGCTGAGATTGACCGGCGTCCTTGTGAGGCCGCGCCAGACGAGTGACGCAACACCTCCGATCGCCGTCGTGCGCAGGTACGCGTTGTACTCCGACACGCGCTGGGTGTAAAGCGTGATGGTCGGCACCGTTCTGAGGCCGAGGAACACCGGCTGCCGCAGCGTCGCGCCGGCGTAGTAATTCAGCCGGCTGCTGAAAATGTCCTTCTTTGCGGCGGGACAAAGACCCGGCGCGCCGTCGAGCGGCCGGCCGATTCCGATCTTGGACACCCGCGCGCTGAGATCGAGGCGACGCGCTCCGCTCAGGAAGTTGTAGTCGGTCAGCTCGCCGGTGAGTCTCAGGCAGTCGAGCGTTCCATACCCCGCTCCCACGCGCGCCGAATGCATAGGGGCCTCGGCCAATCTGGCGTAGAGGGTGACCAGCGAATCGGAGCTCGAGTCGGGCGTGATCGAGACGTGCTGATACGCCTCCGTCTGGTAGAGCGCGCGCTGGGCGTCGATGACCTCGTACTCGCGGAAAAGCGCCCCCGAGTCGAGGCCCATGATTCGGCGCACGATTCGGGTCGGTATCTGCTGCTTCTTCCCCGCGAGGGGCGTCACCTCGATTTTGATTGCTCCAATCCTCGTTCGTGGTCCGGGCGTCACGGTGAGGGTGTCCCACGCGAGCAACGCGCTGTCGTTCTCCGTGAACCGGTTAAACGCATCGGCTCGCGGATATCCATTGTTGTGCAGGCGCTCGCGGAGTGTATCGGCCGCGGCATCTATCGCGAAGCGGTCGAACCGCCCCCGTTCGCGCGCGGGCAGGTCGCGGATGATCCGCGGTTTTTCCGGGACTGAATCCAACCCTTGTATCACGAAGGACGTGAGTATCACCGGCGGCCCTTCGTTGATCTTGAACCTGACTTCTACCGCACCGGGAGCCAGCTCCTTTACGACGGTATCGACTGTCACCCTTGGATACCCCCGACGGCGATAAAAGATTATCAGCCGGGCCCGATCATTCGGGAGCTCAGTCCGGTCCAGACAATGTTTGACCGTGAAGGGGAGGTGTAGGTAACGGCGCGCCCACGCCGAGGGCGTGGTGACGATCGTCTTCGCCAGCTCGGCGTCGGAAAAGGCCGTGTTTCCCTCGAATTCCAGGCGCATGACCTCGAGGTCGCCCCGGTCGCAGTTGATGTCCTGCGCGCCGGCTTTGCTGCCACCAAGAAACGCTGCGGAAAACGCGAGTGCGGTGAACGCGAGCCGTACTCGGCGTCGCGGCTTCACCCTTTCAACGCGCGAGCGCCTGGCGGTTGCCCCGGGGGCAGCTCGCGAGCGTAATGCGTCTCCGTCTCCGGCTCGGTCCTGTCGCCGAGCATTCGGCGCGGCGGCGTGGTCGGAGCCCGGGAGAGATCGCCCTGCGGAACGAGAGGCGTCCGCTGGATTAAGAGTTGCACAACGTAAAACGCAGCCAAACCGGTAGCGACGCCGACGCCAACGGCTGGCAGTATGTCCTTGGCGCCAAGTCGGCGGCGATAATAGTATTCTGCGCTCACGGTGCGGCCTATTTCGGGGGTGCGCGAAAGTTCTCGTATTTTGCCCCTTCATGTCAACCGGCAGAGCAATCGTATGCGGCGACTTTTCCTCCTCGTATTACCCGCGATTTTCGCCTGCGGCGGCGGCGGCGGTGAATCGGCTCCGTTGCGCAAAACCATTATCGACTCGCGCGACACCTACGATCCAAGATCAATGGATCCCGCCCTCTCTACTGACGTTCCAACAGGACGCGTGGTCTCGTATCTCTTCGACGGGCTCACCCGCATCACCCCCGAGGCGAAAGTGGTTCCCGGGCTGGCCAAGTCATGGGACGTCAGCCCCGACGGAATCACCTACACCTTCCACCTGCACAGCGGCGTCAAGTTCCACGACGGAAGGCCGCTCACTTCGAAGAACGTCGTCGCGTCCTTTCAACGCGTGCTCGACCCGGCCACCAAAGGCGGTCGCGGCTGGCCGCTCTATCCGATCAAAGGCGCTGAGGACTTCGCTGCCGGGAAGGCAAAAACGGTGGCTGGACTGGCCGCCCCGGACGATTCGACGGTCGTGATGACTCTCAAGGAGCCGCTGGCGATTTTCCCGAAGATGCTGACAATGCCAGTCACCTCCATCGTTCCGGAGAATCCACCCGCGGATTTCGGCCAGAAGCCCGTCGGCACCGGTCCGTGGAAGTTCGTCGAATGGCGGCATGACGATTACATGCGCTTCGCGAAGAACCCCGACTACTTCGACGGTCCGCCGAAGACGGACTCGCTGATGGCGCGCATTATCCCGGAAATGAGCACCGCGACCGCCGAGTTCGAGGCCGGCAACGTCGACGTGCTCAACGTTCCGGATCAGACCTCGAAATCGTGGGAAGGCGATCCGGCAAAGAAGAACCTGCTGACGTCGACACCCGCGCTTCGTTTCTGGTACGTGGCGATCAACGTGACTCGCGGCCCGCTCAAGGACCCGCGCGTTCGCCAAGCGCTGAACTACGCCGTCGACGTGCCCACGATGCTGGCGCAGGTGATGGCCGGTCGCGGCGCGATCGCTAACGGTGTCGTTCCTCCCGTACTCGACGGGTACGACGCGAATCGCAAAGCCTATCCGCACGATGTCGCAAAGGCCAAGCAGCTTCTCACCGCTGCCGGATTTCCCAACGGCATCGATGTCGATCTGTGGGCGTCGACGACCGATCAATCGCCGCGCATCTCCCAGACTCTGCAAGCCAACCTGGCGGAGGCCGGAATCCGCGCCAAGATCATCCAGCGCGATGCGTCGTCGATGCGCGAGGCAGCGCGCAAAGGACAGACGGACCTCGCACTGAAAGAGTGGTGGGCCGACTATCCCGACGCCGAGAACTTTCTCTACCCGCTGCTGCACAGCAAGAACAGAGGGCCTGGCGGCAACGTCTCGTTTTACTCGAACCCGAAGTTCGACGCGCTCGTCGATCAGGCGCACCTCGAGCAGGACGAGGCCAAGCGCAATTCGCTGTACACGCAGGCCGATCAGCTTGAGTTCGACGCAGCACCGATGATCTACCTCTTCTTCTACAAGGACCTGTACGCAGTGCAGCCTTGGATAAAGGGCTTCAAAGTTCCCGCCATCTTCAGCGGCCAGCGCTGGACCGATGTGACCATCAGTAAATAGGAAGTGCTGTCTTTCATCGTTCGCAGGCTCGTCCTCTCGATTCCGACGCTGTTCGGAGTTCTGGTAGTGGTTTTTCTCCTGCTCTACGTC
>Ga0193699_10000531_pt1 | contig 16154 bp, 17 predicted proteins | sample L3c2metaG_FD_160095 | JGI IMG/M metagenome (GOLD analysis project Ga0193699, IMG submission 160095) | Soil microbial communities from a riparian zone of the East river system, Colorado, United States - L3c2 | ecosystem: Environmental > Terrestrial > Soil > Riparian zone | place: USA: East...
ACGCGGCGTAGGCGACTAGAACACCGGCAGGGCGCGCTCGACCATTGCATCCGATGCGGTCAGGCTGATCCGGAAATAATCCGGCGTGTCCATGATTGTGCCTGGCATGACAAAGACGTCGCGATCTGCGAGCCTGTTCCACTGGCGGTCGGCGTCGCCGTTCGGCCATCGGGTCCAAAGATAGAATGTACCCTCCGGCGCCAGTACGTCGTAACCGGCCTTTGTGAGCGCGGCCGTGAGGAGATCGCGCCGCCGCGTCAGCGCCGCCAGATCGATCGAGAGATTCTCAAGATCGGGCACCGCATATTGCATCAGCGCGTTGGGAAAGCACCAGCCAAGCGCCATCTGGGTCGAGAACATGGCGTCCCGCAGTGCTTGACGCTGATCCGTCGGCATAAGCGGAGAAATCGCCAGATACCCAATTCGTTGTCCGGGCGCGAGCAGGACTTTGCCGTAGCTGTAGGCGATCAACGTCCAGGGATAGAACGCAGCCGGGCACGCAAAGCCGCGGCCGTCGAAGCGCAAACGCCGGTAAGGCTCGTCCGAAAGCAGGAAAATGCGGTGACCGTATTTCGCCGACGCTCGATCCAGCAGATCGGCGAGTTGCGTTAATGTGCCGGCATCGTAAATCCGGCCGGTCGGATTGTGCGGCGAGTTGACGATGATCAGCCGCGTCCTGGGACCGATGGCCGCTTCGATCGCCGCAAGATCGAGATCGAAAGTCGGAGCCTTCAACTTGACCTTGCGCGGAACCGCGTCGGCCATGAGCAGCATCGGTTCGTAGCAGAACCAGGCAGGCTCGGAGATGATCGCTTCGTCGCCGGCGTCGAGTACGAGTCTGAACGCGACCATGATGGCCGCGAATGCGCCGGCGGTCAGCGCAATGTCGGGCGCCTCGAAAGGCAGGGCCAGTTCGCGGCTAAGGCGATCGGCAAGAAAGGCCTGCGGCTCTTCCTCGCTTGTCTTGTAGGCAAACCAGTCCTTGTTTTGCGGCACCGCCCGTTGCCGCAACGCCGTGACGATGCCGTCGAGCGGCATTTCATGCGGATTGCCGAACGTGAAGTCGCATATGTTCGGCTCGCCGCGCCGTTTGCCGTAGCGCGAGTTGAAATAGAAGTTCTTCACGGCGGCGAAAGCCGTGTCGGCAGCGCTGACTCGCGCGGAGACAATCGGCATTATTTTCTCCGGATCGCGGCCTACATAATCGCGAACTCGGTATTCTTCCGGTCGGTCACCAGCATGGTGCCGGGATAATGCGTGATGCAGAATTCCGGCTTCACTGTCGCGATCACCGATTGTGGCGTCACGCCGCAAGCCCAGAACACCGGAATCTCGTCGTCGCCGATCGGCACGGCGTCGCCGTAGTCCGGCTTCATGATGTCCTTGATGCCGATCAGCTCCGGTTTGCCGAGATGCACCGGCGCGCCGTGCACGGCCGGAAAGCGCGTCGTGATCTGGACAGCGCGGATCGCATGCGCCGGCGACATCGGCCGCATCGACACCACCATCGGTCCGTGGAAGGGACCTGCCGCTTTGGTTTGCACCGAGGTGCGAAACATCGGCACGGTTCTGTCGAGTGCGATGTGCCGCATTTCGATGCCGTCGGCCATCAGCGCTTCCTCGAACGAAAACGAGCAACCGATCACGAAGCTCACCAGATCGTCGCGCCAAAATTCGCGCACGTCCTCTGGCTCGGCGACCAGCTCGCCGTTCTTCCACACGCGGTAGCGCGGGATATCGGTGCGGATGTCGATGTCCTGGCCCAATTCCGGCACGCGCCAGTCGCCGGGTGCGGATGTTCCGATTATCGGGCAGGGCTTCGGGTTGAGCTGGCTGAAGCGCAGGAAATCGCCCGCAAGAGCCTTGGGCAAAATCGCCAGGTTGCCCTGCACGAAGCCGGGCGCCATGCCGGAGGTGGAGCCGCGATGCGCGCCGCTACGGATCGCAAGCCGCGCTTCGTGCCCGCTGCCCGGTGTGGGTATGTCGTCTCGACGCAGAGGGGTGACTGTCATAACGCCAGATTATCATTCCTTGCGGCGCGGTCGAGTGGCGCTGCACAAATCTCATGCAAGCTTGCTGCCGTATGAACGCGCCTGCACGCTATGGAAATAGGTTGAAACTTACCCCCGGATCGCGTTTGCTTGGCGACAATAGAAAAAGCCCAAAACGGGCACGTTCAGGGGAGGAAGTCTAAATGTTCAAAGGCAAAACTGCGTCTTGTTGGACCCTCGCGGGCCTTGCCGCGGCGGCGATGGTGCTGCCGGCATCGGCACAAACGCCCGCGCCGGCTGGGCCGCCGATCAAGCTCGGCATCGTGTCGTTTCTGTCCGGTCCCGCCGCATCGCCCTTCGGTCTTCCGGGCCGCAACGGCGCCGAGATCGTCATCGAAGCGCTGAACGCCGGCACCGCGCCGGCGCCGTACAACAAAGTCGGGTTCGGCGGCACCAAGCTCGAAGCGAAATATGTCGACGAGGCCGGCTCGGCCGCCAACGTCGTCACCGACTTCCGCAACCTCGTGCAGCGCGATCAGGTCGATGCCGTGGTCGGCTACATTTCGTCGGGCAACTGTCTCGCTGTGACGCCGGTCGCCGAAGAACTCAAGGCGCTCACGGTGTTCTACGATTGCGGCACGCCGCGCATCTTCGAAGAGAAGGCGCGCGCTTACGTGTTCCGCGTCAGCCCGCACGCCACGATGGATGGCGTCGGCGCCGCGCGCTATCTGATCGCCAAGAAGAAGACCCTCACCAGCTTCTCGGGCATCAACCAGAACTACGCCTGGGGCCAGGATTCCTGGCGCGACTTCCTCGGTGCGATGAAAGTGCTGGCGCCGAAGGCCGAAGCCGACAAGGTGCTGTTCCCGAAACTGTTCGCGGGTGAATTCGGCGCCGAAGTCTCGACGCTGCTGACTTCGAAGTCGCAGGCCGTGCACACCAGCTTCTGGAACGGCGACCTCGAAGGCTTCATCTTGCAGCAACAGGCACGCGGTCTCGACAAGCGCATGACCATCGTCGCCACCACGGCTGAATCGTCGATCTGGCGTCTGCGCGACAAGATGCCGGACGGCACCATCATCGGCGCCCGCGGCCCGCACGGTCCGCTCGCTCCTAACAACGAATTCAACAAGTGGTTCTCGAAGATCTACATCGACCGCTACAACACGCCGCCGACCTATCCGTCCTACCAGATGGCGCAGTCGATCCTCGGCCTCAAGCTTGCGTATGAGAAGGCCGCCGTGAACGGCGCCAAGCCGAACGCGGATCAGGTTGCCGCCGCCTTCAAGGGTCTCACGTTCACCGGGCCTTCCGGCGAGATCAAGATGGTGCTGGGCGACGGCCATCAGGGCATCCAGGAGACGGCTTACGGCACCTATCGCTTCAACAAGGCGAAGAAAGAGCCGGAAATCGTCGACATCATGCGCTTCCCGGCGGAGTGCGTGAATCCGCCGCCGGGCATCGACGCCGACAAGTGGATCACTGAGGGCATGAAGGGCGCGAAGTGCTGAGATTTCTTCCCCGCGACGTGCGGGGTGGGGTGCGACACTGCTCGAACCAAAATCCGCTCATTCCCGCGCAAGCGGGAATCCAGGGCTGCGTTCGTCGAATCGAATTCGCTGCCCCTGGGTCCCCGCTTTGGCGGGGACGAGCGGGAGATTAGCGCCGTCGTGCAAATTGGAACGCATTTTTAAATGCTAACCGCCGCCGCCATTCTCACAGACGGCCTCGTTTACGCGGCCTATCTGTTCATCGTTGCTGTCGGTCTGACGCTGATCTTTGGCGTCATGAAGATTTTGAACGTCACGCACGGCTCGTTCTACGCCTTCGGCGCCTATGGTGCGGCCACCGCGGTCGGCATCTACACCAATGCCGATTGGCCGTCGGCGGCGGGCTTCCTGCTCATGATCCTGATGGCCATGGGCATCGGCCTGATCATGGGCTTGATCCTCGAGCGCGGTCTGTTGCGGCTGGTCTACGGCAAGGATGAAGTCGTCATCGTGCTGGTGACCTATGCGACCTTCCTGATCCTCGAAGACGTTGTGGTGCTGATCTGGGGCGCGCAATCTTACGCGGCCTATCAGCCGATGATCGACGCCGGCAGCATCGAAATCGGCGAACTGGTGCTGTCGAATTACGATATCGTCCTGGTGGCTATGGCCGCAGCGATCGCGGCGCTGGCCTATTGGTCGTTGAAATACACCCGCTATGGCCGGCTGCTGACGACCGTGATTTACGACCGTGAAACGGCGGCCGCCTTCGGCATCAACGTCACGCTCGTTTACACCGTCACCTTCCTGATCGGTGCCGCGCTCGGTGCGCTCGGCGGCGCCCTGATGGCGCCGAAGATCTCGGTCACGCTCGGCATCGGTGTCGAGGTCATCGTGCTGGCCTTCGCGGTGGTCGCGATCGGCGGCATGGGCTCGATCGAAGGTGCGCTGGTCGGCGCGCTGATCGTCGGCATCTGCCGCGCGGCGGCCGTCCATCTGGTGCCGCAGATCGAATTGTTCGTGATCTATGGCGTGATGGCGCTGGTGCTGGTGGCGCGGCCTTATGGGCTGTTCGTGCGCGCCCGGCCGAGGAAGATCTGACATGCAAAGCCGCGCCTCATTGTTCGGCGGATTGGCGCTGCTCATCGCGGCGGCCGTCGCGGCGCCGCTGCTGCCGGAATGGGTGGTCTCGCTCTCCACCATTGCCTTCGCCAATGCACTGGTCGTGCTCGGCCTTGTCGTGCTGTGGCGCGTCGGCTTGGTCTCGTTCGGGCAGGCGCTTTATTATTGCGTCGGCGCCTATGTCGTTGCGCTGACGGGGCGCTGGATCGGTTTCACCGACGCGATTGCGCTGGTGCTGCTCGGCGGCATCATTGCCGGGCTGGTCGCGGCGGGCATCGGCTTCCTGCTGGCGCGCTATCGCGAAATCTTCTTCGCCATGCTCAGCCTGGCGCTGTCGATGATCCTCTACGGCGTGCTGGTGAAAACAGAGTCGCTCGGCTCCACCGACGGCTTCAGTATCGCCACGCCGACATTCCTCGGCTACGCGCCGCACGGCAAGGCGCTCGGCCTGACGCTGTATTGGCTGACGCTCGCGGTCGATGCCATCGCCGCGCTGCTGGTCGGCCTGTATTTCCGCTCGGTCGCCGGCGCGCTGGCGGCGCCGATCCGCGACAATGAAATCCGCGTCGAGTTTCTCGGCGTCTCAGTCAGCGGCATTATTCACACCAAGGTGGTGATCGCGGGCATCCTGGGCGGGCTGGGCGGCGCGCTCGCCGCCATGTCGATCGGCCACGTCGATCCGGCGATGGCGTATTGGACCACGTCGGGCGGTTTCGTCTTCGTCACGGTGTTGGCGGGTTCGGGCTACGTCGCAGCGGCCTTCATCGGCTCGCTGGTGTTCGAGGCCGTGCGGTCCTTCGCGGTCGATGTCATGCCGCAGCTCTGGCAAATGACGCTTGGCTCGGTGCTGCTGTTGACGATTCTGTTCCTGCCGGAAGGGCTTGGTTCTTTGGTGTCGCGGTTCAGGCGGCGGCCGGCGGTGAAGTTATGAACGCCGACGCCAAACCCATCCTCGAGGTCCGCGATCTGGAAAAGACGTTCGGCTCGCTGGTCGCCGCCCGTGACATCACCGTCAGCGTGCCGGCGCAGCAGACCGTCGGCGTCATCGGCGCCAATGGCGCCGGCAAAACCACCTTTATCAACATGATCACCGGCCATCTGACTCCGTCCAAAGGCAGCATCCGCTTCGAGGATCAGGACATTACCGGCAAGCCGTCGCGCGAGATCACGCGGCTCGGCATTTCGCGCTCGTTCCAGGTGGCGCAGATTTTCCCGACGCTCACGGTGTTTGAGAACATGTGCATCGCTGCGGCCATTGCGCGGCGCAAGTCGGGCATGTTCGGCAGCATCGCGACGCCGGTGCAGTCCGAAGCCGCCACCGCGGAAGCCGAAACCGCCATCGCGCTGTTCCAGATCGGCCGCTATCGCGACGTCACGGCCAACGCCCTGCCGCAGGGCGTGCGCAAGCTGCTCGACATCGGCATGGCGGTGACCGGCTCGCCGCGCCTGCTGCTCTTGGACGAACCGACCAGCGGCATTTCCATCGAGGAGAAATTCGATCTGATGAACGTGGTGATGTCGGCGCTGAAGACGAGGGCGATCACCGTGCTGTTCGTCGAGCACGACATGGAGATCGTGGCGCAGTTCGCCGACCGCGTGCTGGCCTTCTACGACGGCACCGTCATTGCCGACGGAACGGCGCACCAGACGCTCGACAATCCGCGCGTGCAGGAACTGATCAGCGGCGTGCGCCTCAAGCCGGCGGGCACCCATGCTTAAGGTCGAAAACCTCAACGTCTCGATCGGCCCGATCCCGATCATCCGCAACGCCTCGCTGTTCATGACCGAGGGGCAGATGTGCGGACTGATCGGCCGCAACGGCGCCGGCAAGACCACGCTGTTGCGCGCGCTGATGGGCGCCATCCCGGCGACGGGCAAGGTCCAGTTCGGCGATATCGATTTGCTGACGCTGCCGGCGCATCGCCGCGCCGCGCTCGGCGTCGGCTATATGCCGGAGGACCGGCGCCTGGTGCCGGAATTCACCGTCGAGGAAAACATCCGGCTGCCGACCTGGTCGACGCAGGTCGACGGCGTCGACGCGCGGCTCGAATGGATTTTCTCCATCATGCCCGAGGTCGAACGCTTCAAGCAGCGCCGGTCGCTGGAATTGTCCGGCGGCCAGCAGAAGATGGTGGCGCTGGCGCGCGCGCTCATGGCCGGCACGCGCATATTGCTGCTCGACGAGCCGTTCGAGGGCCTGGCGCCGGCGCTGGCGCGGCGGCTCGGCGAGGTGCTGGCAAACTTGAAGACCGAAGGCGTCTCGGTGCTGATCGCGGAATCGAACGAACTGCACGTGCTCGATCTATTGGCGCGTGCGTTCTATATCGAGCGCGGCGCGGTCAGCGACAAGCGCGCCTAGTTCGTTCTGATCTGGAAATCGACATCTCTGGAATAACCGCAGCCGGCGCATTCGAACGTGCGCAGGTCGTGTCCCGGCGCCGCGGGTTCGATCGCAACCAAGTCGATGTCTTGTCCGCAGTCGGGGCACACGGGCGTCAGCATGAGCGACGGTAGTCTCGGGCCGGGGATTGGCATTGCCATGAATTGTTCGTCTCCGTTGCACGTCGACTGGAAGGGTCGGGGACCTGGAGTCAAAAACGAATCATCTCACAACCGACTTGCGGCCTTTGCGAGAGATATGTCCAGGCGCAACCGGCCCATGGAACTTCGGCGTGCCTTAATCGCAGCGCACGCTCATGCCGCCGTCGACGATGATCTCGGTGCCGGTGACGAAGCGCGCTTCGTCGGAGGCCAGATACAGGGCTGCGTTGGCGGTGTCGCGGCCGTCGCCCATGAAGCCCTGCGGAATGCGCGCGATGCGCGACTTGAGCAGCGCCTCGACATCGCCGCCGGCGCGCTGCTTGGCGAGCCGCACTTCCACCATCGGCGTGTGCAATTGCCCGGGGATCACGGTGTTCACGCGAATGCCGCGCGAAGCGTATTGCACCGCGACCACGCGCGACAATTGGATCACGGCGGCCTTGGTCGCGGCGTAACCGACCTGCGCCGCGCCGGTCCAGCGGATGCCGGAGGTCGAGGCCAGATTGACGATCGCGCCGGACTTCTGTTTTTCCATCACCGGCAGCACGTGCTTCAAGGTCAGGAACACGCTGTTCAAGTTCGTAGCGATCTGGCTGTCCCAGACTTCCTTCGCCATCTCGACCGGGCCGCCCGCCGCTGAGCCGCCGACATTATTCACCAGCACGTCGATGCGGCCGTACTGCTTCAGACATCCGGCCACCATCGCCGCGACAGAGTCATTGTCGGTGACGTCGCAATACTGCACGACGATCTCTCCGCCGGCCTTCTTCACGCGCTCGACCGTCTCGGTCACGCTATCGAGGTTGCGGTCGACGGCGAAAATCTTGGCGCCTTCCTCGGCGAAACGCACGCAGGTGGCGCGGCCATTGCCCCAGCCCGGGCCGACACAGCCGGCGCCGGTGACGATGGCGACCTTGCCCGCGAGACGTGCGCTCATTGCCTGACCTCCGGCGTTGCCGCGCGCGCCATCGGCGCTGCGAATTTGTAGAACTTCATCGGATTGTCGACCATCAGCGCCTGCAGCGCTGCCGGCGTCGGCGCGATCTCGGCAAGAATATCGACCAGCACGCCGTCATCCGGCATCGGGCCCTGATGATTGGGATGCGGCCAGTCGGTGCCCCACACGCAACGGTCGCCGAAGTCGGCCACCAGCTTGCGCGCGAACGGCATCGCGTCGGCATAAGGCGGGCCTTGTCTGGTGGCGCGGTCGGCGCCGCTGACTTTCATCCAGACGTTCTTGTCGTCCATCAGCCGCAGCAGATCCTGAAACGGCTTCTGCTCCAGCCCGAGCGCGGCATCGACGCGGCCCATGTGATCGATCACCACCGGCACCGGCGAGCGCAGAATCGCAGGCGTCAGCTCCGCGATCAGCTCCGGCGCCATGTGGATCTGCAGATGCCAGCCGACATTGGCGAGCCGCTTGCCGAAATCGACGACCTCGTCGATCGTCGCCGCCTTGGCGAGGTGCCCCATGTAATGAAACCGCGCGCCGCGAAAGCCGGCGGCGTTGAGCCGCTTCAACTCACCGTCCGGCACGTCGACGGGCACCAGCGCCACGCCGCGATAGGCGCCGTTGGTCGCCGCCAGAGCTTCCTCAGTGGCGGAGTTGTCCGTGCCGTGCGAGGCGGTGTGCACGATGACGCCGTGGTCGATGCCAAGGAATTCGTGGAGGGCAAAGAGCGCCTCTTTCGGCGCGTCGGCCGGCGTCGCCGTCAGGTCGCTCCGATAGGGGAAGCGCCGCCCCGGCCCGAAGATGTGGAAATGGGTGTCGGCCGCGCCGCGCGGCAGCGTCAGTTTCGGCTTGCTCGGCGACGCCAGGTGCGTCGGCGCCATTTGGGGGAGGTTCGCTTCAGCCATTGTCTTGCAAGTCCACTATGCATTATGCATTTGGCGCCCGGGTGCGCTCGAAGGCCGGCTCATGCCTGGCAAAAGCCGTAAGCCAAGCCGCCAGCCGGGGATGACCCTCGCGCCAGTTCACCGGCCGGCGCCAGTCCAGGTACGCAAGCGCGCAGCACAAGGCAATCGCGACGATGTCGGTTTTGGTCGGGTCGGGCGGAGCGGCCTCGACGGCGACCAGCGCCCGGGCGATCTTGCCGCGCTGGTGGTCCAGCCAGCGCTCGGACTGGGTGCCGGGGTCGCGGAACCGCTTTTCATAGACCAGCAGCAGCGCCGCGTCGGTGATGCCGTCGGCCAGGGTCGCCTGCGTCAGCGCGGCGTAACGCGCAGGGCCGGACGCTGGAACCAGCGCCGCGCTGCCCGCGAGTTCCTGAAGGAACTCGATGATGACGCCGCTGTCGTAGAGCGCCGTGCCGTCGGCCAGCAGCAGGCACGGCATCTTGCCGAGCGGGTTCTGCTCCCGCAGCGTGTCGTTGGCGTCGAGCGTGTCGGCCGGCTGCACCGTGACGCGCTCACCCAGGCCCAGCACGTCGATCGCCATGCGCACTTTGCGCCCGAACGGCGACGTCACCGTCGAGCGCAGCACGAAGCTCTGGTCGTTCGGTGACATCGCGTTTTTCCGCGCGGGGTTACTTCTCGGTCTGGACCCCGGCGTCCTTGATGACCTTGGCCCACTTCTTGGACTCCGCGTCGATGAAGTTGCGGAAGTGCTCCGGCGTGTCGCCGCCGACGATGGCGCCTTGCTGGCCGAGCTTGGCGATCACGTCGGCGTCCTTCATGGCTTCGACCGCCGCCTTGTTCAGCACGGCGATGACTTCCTTCGGCGTCTTCGCCGGGGCGACCAGGCCGTACCAGTTCTCGGTCTGCAGATCGGGCATGCCGACTTCGGTCGTCGTCGGAACATCCGGCGCGCTCGGCACGCGCTGCGGCGCGCCGACGGCGATCGGCCGCAGCTTGCCTGCCTGCACCTGCGGCAGCAGCACCGGCAGGTCGAGGAACACCATCTGCACCTGCTGGCCGAGCAAATCGTTCACCGCGGGCGCCGCGCCGCGATAGGGCACATGGGTGATGTCGATCTTGGCGGTGAGCTTGAACAGTTCCCCGGCCAGATGCGGCATGCTGCCGGGGCCGGAGGAGGCGAAGTTCATCTTGCCGGGCTGCGACTTGGCGAGCGCGACCAATTCCTTCATGTCCTTGGCCGGCACGCTGGTGGCGACCACCAGCATTTCGGGCACCGTGGCGACGAGCGTGATCGGCGCGAGATCGGTCAGCGTGACGTAGGCGACCTTTTCCATGCTCGGCGAGATCGCCAGCGCGCCGGCGCTGGTCAGCGCGATGGTGTAGCCGTCGGGCGTGGACTTCGCGACCACGTCGGTGCCGAGCACGCCGCCCTGGCCGCCGCGGTTATCGATGATGATGGTCTGCTTAAGAATTTCACCCATGCGCCTCGACACAACGCGCGCGATGATGTCGTTGGGGCCGCCCGGCGGGAAGGGCACGATCAGGCGGATCGGCTTGTTCGGGAAATCCTGCGCCTGAACCAGAGCGGGGCTCAGCAGGCACAGGCCGGCGACCAATAATTTCACGGCTTTCACGGCAGTTCTCCACGTTCATTTTGCTTGGTTGCCGAAGGTTTTAGAGCGCTGCGGGTGCCGTGAATAGCACACCAGCAATACTTTCTCGGCATGGCAAAGCCCGGGCGTTCCTTAGCTGAGCTGGGCACCGGCCCAGGCTTTGCTGCGTACCAGAGTACGGCAGACGTCGAGCAACAGCGCGCTCGCGTCTTGAGTGAGCTTGGGCAGTTGCTTGTCGCGCAACGTGACCATCGTCACCTTCGTGGTCAGCGTCGGTCGCACGATCGGCGTCGCGGTCAGGCGCTTGCGCTCGACGTCGTCCCGCACCGCCGCATAGGTCAGGACGGTATAGCCTAGCCCTTTCTCGACCAGCGCATTGGCGAAGCCAACGCTGTCGACTTCGATCTTGATCTGCAGCCGAACGCCGTGTTCAAGCGCGGCGTGTTCGACCAATCGCCTGTTGGTATGAGCCATGTTCGGCAGGATCAGCGGGAGTTCGCCGAGATCACGAATGCGATAGCTCGACGGCTGCTTCTTGTCCGTCAGGCGATGCGCCGGCGGGCCGATCACCATCATCCGTTCGGTCAAAAGCGGGGTTATGTCCAGGGTTTCGAGATGCGGCGGATTATGCAGGATGGCGATGTCGATGCGCGTTTCCGTCAGCCATTCCAGCAGCGAACTGGTGACGCCCTCGCGCATATGCAGCGTGGTTTGCGGCCAGGTCTCCTGAAAGCGCTCGACGAAAGGCGGGATCACCAGCCGTCCCGCTGCCGGCGGCACGCCGAGCGTGATGCGGCCGGCAGACGGCGAGCGGTCGTCGCGGATTTCCTTGCTGGTCTGGTGCACCAGATCGGTGATGGCGTCGGCGCGCTCGAGCAGCAGTGAGCCTGCGGCGCTCAAGCGCACGCCACGGCCGTGGCGCGCAAACAGCGACACGCCGAGCTCATGCTCGAGCTTTCTGATCTGGCGGCTCAGCGCCGGTTGCGCGAGGCGCAATTCCTGCGCCGCGCGGCTGACGCTGCCGGCCCGCGCCACGCGCATGAAGTTGCGCAGTTCTTTGAGTTCCATATAGATGAGACCAAGCTATGCCGTGAAAGTATAGGTTAGCCTTAGCGCAATTATCCATAACCGTCATCCCGAGGTGCGCTCGCTCTCACCTCCGCTCATTCCCGCGCAAGCGGGAATCCAGTGGCCAAATCCACCGGCTGAAATCGTCGCTCCTGGGTCCCCGCTTTCGCGGGGACGAGCGGCTCTTGCCAGGACGAGCACCCCCGGTGGCAGGGGCGGATCAATCCCGCTATATCCGGGCGCTGGCGACTAAGGAGATAAGAACAATGACACTGCGTATTCTTGTGCTGGAGGGCGATGGCATCGGCCCGGAGATCACCGCGGCGACGCTCGAGGTGTTGCGGGCCGCCGACAAGAAGTTCGGGCTCAACTTCGAATTTAGCAAGGCCGATATCGGCTGGGTCGCGCATAAGGCGAGCGGCACCACGTTTCCCGACGCGGTCGAGACTGCGGCCAAAGCTTCCGATGGCGTGCTGCTCGGGCCCGTGTCGCACAACGACTATCCGCCGCGCGACCAAGGCGGGCTCAACCCGTCCGGCGAATTGCGCAAGCGCCTCGATCTCTACGCCAACATCCGCCCGGCGCGGTCGCGCGAAGGCTTTCCGCCGCGCTGCGGCAAGCCGCTCGACCTGGTGGTGGTGCGCGAGAACACCGAAGGCTTCTACGCCGATCGCAACATGTTCATGGGTGGCGGCGAGTTCATGCCGACGAAGGACGTCGCGCTCGCCGTGCGCAAGGTGACGCGCGAGGGCTCGATGCGCATTGCCGAGACCGCGTTCAAGCTGGCGATGCAGCGCCGCAAGAAGATCACCTGCGTGCACAAGGCCAACGTGCTGCGCATCTCGGACGGGCTTTATCTGGAATGCACCCGCGCGGTGGCGGCCAAGTATCCGCAGGTCCAGTACGAAGAGCGCATCATCGACGCCATGGCGGCGCTGCTGATCCGCGACGCCGGCGTGTTCGACGTCATCGTCACCACCAATATGTTCGGCGACATTCTGTCGGACGAGGCGTCCGAGATCGCCGGCAGCCTCGGTCTCGCCGCGTCGGTCAACGCCGGCGACCAATACGGCGTGGCGCAGGCGCAGCACGGCTCGGCGCCTGACATCGCCGGCAAGAACATCGCCAATCCGTCGTCGCTGATCGGCTCGGCGGCCATGCTGCTGGCCTGGCTCGGCGACCGCCGCGGCGAGGACAAGTTGGTGAAGGCGGCGGCCGCGATCGAAGCCGCGCTGGACAAGGTCATCGCCACGCCCGACGGCCGCACGCCGGACCTCGGCGGCAAGCTCGGCACCGATGCATTCGGGGCGAGGGTGGCAAAGGCAATCTGACCTGTCATGCCCGGGCTTGACCCGGGCATCCATGACTTACTCGCGTCATAGGAGGATTTTCGAAAGCCTGCCTGCGATGCACCCGCTCATGGATTGCCGGGTCAAGCCCGGCAATGACCGGAGAAAGAGCCGCTCTCCCAACCGCGCTCATTCTCGCGAAAGCGGGAATCCAGGGCCGCAGGCTCAGTTATATGCCGCCCTGGGTTCCCGCCTTCCGCCTTCGCGCTCTGCGCTTCGGCGGACTCCCAGCGCGCCGAAGCTCGCAAAGCGAGCGTAGGCGGGTCGCGGGGACGAACGGAAAACGGACACTTGACAACAATCCTATAATAACTAGGATTATATCCGTCCTGCTCATCGAGGGCGCTGTCATGAGGCGTCAGGATGGTGGAGCAGGATGCGGCGCCCGCGGGCGAGGTTCGCAGCCTCGCACCCGGGCGGCGCCGGGGCACCGCCCGGGGGCATGAAGACCCCCTGCGAGGAGCTCGCTGACGCCAGGGTCCGGTGGACCTTGGGGAAAAGCGCGGCCCGGCGTGGCGAAAAATCGCCGCGATGGAGCGCCGAGAGGCGCCGCACACCCCGGTCGGTGTGCGCACGTAAGGAATGGATGCGCCGCTCGGTGCTCCATCGCCTCGCTATTTCGAGGGGGAAAAACTTGTCCCCACGAAGGTGGGGAGGACGACGGCCTGCCCGGGGCCGCAAAGAATACGGGCGATGACGCATGCCCGGTTGCTTGACCTTCCCCCCATTGGCAGCGAATTTGCTTCTCAGACTGCGAAAAGGACTTCACGCATGGGCGCCCCACCACTCGACGACTTCATCACCGCCGCGGCGGCCGTGTTGGATCTGCCGCTGGAGCCGGCCTGGCTGCCCGCGGTGCGGGCCAATCTCGAGGTCAGCCTGAAGCTCGGCAACATGGTCGCCGAATTCCCGTTGCCGGATGCGGCCGAGCCCGCGCCGATTTTCAAGGCCTGACGTCATGGCGGACGATTTCGACTGGGCGAATTCCGCCGACATCGCCAAGGCGGTCGGCTCCGGCAAGACCAGCGCGTCGAGCGTGACCGAAGCGGCGCTCGCGCGCATCGCCAAGCTCAACCCGACGCTCAATGCGTTTACCACCGTCACGGCCGCGCGCGCCCGCGCGCAGGCGAAGAAAATCGACGCCGCCGACAAATCCAAATTGACGCTCGCCGGCGTGCCCTTTGCGGTGAAAAATCTGTTCGACATCGCGGGCGTCACGACCGTCGCCGGCTCCAAGATCAACCGCGCGCATCCGCCGGCGAAAAAAGACTCACCGCTGATCGCGCGGCTCGAAGCGGCCGGCGCTGTGCTGGTCGGCGCGCTCAACATGGGCGAATACGCCTACGACTTCACCGGCGAGAACGTGCACGACGGCCCGTCGCGCAATCCGCACGACATCACGCGCATGAGCGGCGGCTCGTCCGGCGGTTCCGGCACCGCGGTCGGCGGCGGCCTGGTGCCGCTGGCGCTCGGCTCCGATACCAATGGCTCCATTCGCGTGCCATCGTCGCTGTGCGGCATATTCGGGCTGAAGCCGACCTATGGCCGGATGACGCGCGCCAATAGTTTTCCCTTCGTCGCCAGTCTCGATCATCTCGGGCCCTTCGCGCGCTCGGTGCGCGATCTGGCGCTCAGTTACGACGCCATGCAGGGCTTCGATGCCGACGATGCCGCCTGCGTCGACCGTCCGGTGGAGCTTGCGACGCCGCTGCTCGAACGCGGCCTAGACGGTTTGCGAATCGCGACGGCCGGCGGCTATTTCAAAAAAGGCGCGTCGCCCGAGGCGCTGAGCGCGCTCGACACCGTCGCCAAGGCGCTCAACGCGCGCAACGACATCGAAATTCCGGAAGCGGCGAGGGCGCGCGCCGCGGCCTATATCATCACCACCACCGAAGGCGCGGCGCTGCATCTCGAACGGCTGCGCAAGCAGGGCAACGACTTCGACCCGGCCGTGCGCGACCGCCTGATTGCCGGCGCCATGGTGCCGTCGACACTCGTCGTCAAGGCGCAGAATTTCCGCCGCTGGTATCGCGAGCGCATGCTCGAATTGTTCAAGGATTGCGACGCCATTCTGGCCCCCGCCACCCCGACCACCGCGCCCAAGCTCGGCCAGGTCAACTTCGTGCTCGACGGCGTCGAACTGCCGGTGCGGGCCAACATGGGCGTCTACACGCAGCCGATTTCCTTCATCGGCCTGCCGGTGGTCGCGGTGCCGGTGCCGCTCAAGCCGTTGCCGATCGGCGTGCAGATCATCTGCGCGCCGTGGCGCGAAGATATCGCCTTGCGCATTGCCTATGCGCTTGAACAGATGGGCGTCTGCGTCGCGCCTCAACCGAAGTTTTAGGAGAACAGTAAAATGGAAATCGACCTGCCGGAGGTCGTGGCCGAAGTGCGCGCCGCCTTCGATGCTTACGAAAAAGCGCTGGTGACGAACGACGTCGATGCGCTCAATATGTTTTTCCGCGACGACCCGCGCACCATCCGTTACGGCGCCGGCGAAAATCTCTACGGCTATTCGGAAATCAAATCGTTCCGTGTCGCGCGCTCGCCGGTCGGCCTCGGCCGCACCATTTCGAGGACGGTGATCTCGACGTATGGCAAGGAGTTCGCGGTGGCCGCGACGCTCTACGAACGGCCGTCCGCCGCCGGCAAGATCGGCCGGCAGATGCAGACCTGGGTAAAATTCCCCGAAGGTTGGCGCGTTGTCGCCGCGCACGTCAGCATGATCGACCCGCCGAAAGCATGAAGTTGCGGCGGACTCAGTGCGCTCCCTCTCCCCATCGGGGAGAGGGTTGGGGTGAGGGGGGCTAAGTCTCTCGATAAAGTGTAACCCCTCACCCGCCGCGCTTCGCGCGTCGACCTCTCCCTATGGGAGAGGTGAAAGGTTATTCGACGCTGACGCCGCTGGCCTTGATCGGCGCTTCCCACTTCTTGATTTCGTCGCCGGTGAACTTCGCCAGATAATCCGAGCTCTGCCGGTTTGGGGCCACGACCATGGCGCCGATGCCTTCGAGGCGTTCCTTGACGGCCGGCGAGTTCATCGCTTCGACCGCTGTGTCGTGCAGCTTCTTCACGACATCGGCCGGCGCGCCCTTCGGCAGATAGATCGCGTTCCAGGTATAG
>Ga0193699_10000532_pt1 | contig 16147 bp, 14 predicted proteins | sample L3c2metaG_FD_160095 | JGI IMG/M metagenome (GOLD analysis project Ga0193699, IMG submission 160095) | Soil microbial communities from a riparian zone of the East river system, Colorado, United States - L3c2 | ecosystem: Environmental > Terrestrial > Soil > Riparian zone | place: USA: East...
AACCCCGCCGGTGAGGCAATCATCCCCAACGGATCGGCAATCGCGAAGCCGATTCTCTTCCGGCCGTAGTCCACCGCGAGAAAACGCGCGAGCGCGGCGTTCACGCTCAGCCTATCCCTGCGCCATCTGGGTGAAGAATTCCTTGTTGTTCTTCGATTTCGCCATCTGGCGAAGCAGGAACTCGATCGCCTCGGCTTCGGGCATGTCGGCAAGAAATTGCCGCAGCAGCATCACGCGGTTGATCTCGCCCTGAGTGAGGAGCAGCTCCTCTTTTCGCGTTCCGGATCTGAAAATATCGATTGCCGGATAGATGCGGCGATCGGCGATCTTGCGATCGAGCACCAGCTCCATGTTGCCGGTGCCCTTGAACTCCTCGAAGATCACGTCGTCCATGCGCGAGCCGGTCTCGGTGAGCGCCGTTGCGATGATCGTGAGTGAGCCACCGCCATCGATGTTGCGCGCCGAGCCGAAGAACCGCTTCGGCTTGTGGAGGGCGGTGGCGTCGACGCCTCCGGAAAGAATCTTTCCAGACTGCGGCGCGACGGTATTGTGCGCGCGCGCGAAACGCGTGAGCGAATCGAGCAGAATCACCACGTCCTTGCCGGTCTCGACCAGACGCTTCGCCTTCTCGAGAACCATGTCCGACACCTGCACGTGCCGCGCGGCGCCCTCGTCGAACGTGGAGCTCACGACTTCCGCGCGTGTGGTGCTCGCGATCATCTCGGTCACTTCTTCCGGCCGCTCGTCGATCAGCAGCACGATGATCGTGACCTCCGGATGATTCTCGGCGATCGCATTTGCCATCTTGTGCAGGAGGATCGTTTTTCCCGCGCGCGGCGGCGACACGATGATTCCGCGCTGGCCCTTGCCGATGGGAGCCATGATGTCCACCACTCGCATGCTGAGATCGCCGTCCTTCATCTCGAGGCGGAGCCGCTCGTCCGGATACCGCGGGACGAGGTTGTCGAACGGGATCCGCTCCTTCGCTTTCTCTGGATCTTCGCCGTTGACGCTCTCGACCTTCAGCAGCGCGAGGTACCGCTCCCACGGTTTGGGCGGCCGCACCTGCCCCCGAACCTCGTCTCCCGTCCTCAGGCCGAACCGCTTTATCTGCGACGGCGAGACGTAGATATCGTCCGGACCCGGCAGGTAGCTCCAGTCCTGGCTACGCAGAAAGCCGTAGCCCTCGGGAAGAATCTCGAGCACGCCATCACCGTGGAGCATGATGTCGGTCTCGAGAAGATTCTGCTCGATCTGGAAGATGAGATCCTGCTTCCCGAGACCCGACGAACCGTCAATCTTGAGGCCGTCGGCCATCTCCTGAAGCTCGGTCACGGATTTTCGCTTTAACTCGGCGATATCCACGCTATGGGGAGGGAAAAGAGGAAGGACACCTGAGCATGTTCGAGCTCAGTGGGGGCGGGGCCGTTGGTGCGGGGTGGGAGAAGGTGCTGGCGGAGAGGGAGGGGAGTGGGGCGAGTGAGTCGCACACCGCCCGATTTAGACGAAGCTAACTGGGCTCAAAAAAGCGGTCAAGTCAGAAACTGATATAGCGCGACGGATGCTTCTTGATGTCCTTGATGAGTGAGGTGAGCAACCCACGTGTGCGGCTCAGCTCTTTCGTAAGCGAGCTGTCGGGATGCGCGGCCTCCATTCTGCCGACAGGATTCGATGTGAGAAGCATCAGACTATCGAGCTCGGCGAGGACGCCCGTCGCCTTGGTGGCGAGCGTCGTGTCACGACGGAAACGACCGAGGGTTCCCCTGTTCGACGACATCAGGGCCCGGATCGAATCGGTCGCCGCCATCACGTGCGATGCCCGCTCCATGAGATGGGTGCGCGAGGCCAGGCCAATCGTGCCTTCCCCCCGGCTCGCTTTGGACGTGATGCTGGACACCCGGCCCTTTATTTCGGGCATGCGCGCAAGCCCGCGTGAGCGCGCGTTTCCAATGGTGCCGACGGGACTCTTGATCATTGTGTCGAGCTGGGCCAAGCCGGCAACGAGCCGGGTGAGCGCGGGTCCAACAGTCGCCACATCTCCCTCCAGGTCGCTGGGCCGCGTTTTCTGGCGCGTGTAAACGGTATCGCCGTCGTGAAGCGGTGGGGCCGTCGCCGATCCCGAAGCGATGAAGACGATCCGCTTTCCCAGGAAGCTGCCGGAGGGACGTATCTGCGCGTACGAATCCCGCCGCACGCTGGGCAGGGCTGCCTCGAGTAACTCTATTCGGATGATCAACCGTTCCAGCGTGTCGGTCGATGTCGCGCGGAAGGAAACGTCCTTGACCAGGCCCGCTTCCTGTCCCGACAGCCAGACCTCGGTCCCCTTGAGGACGCCGGTTGCTGCGTCGGTGACGACGTAGAGCGTTACTTTGTCCCCGTGAAGACCGCCGACGCGCGCGAACACCAGGGTAACCATGACGAGCACGGCGATCGCCGCCACCGCGATGATGCCTGCGGTCAATTCTCTCCAATGAAGTTGGCGCGGCATGGAGCGTCAATATAAACATGAGACGTTGGGACCGCTTATCTTATCGCTGGCACATGACCGACGATAACCATCTGCCGACATGCTGATTGGCGTTCCGCGCGAGATCGCGAGCGGAGAGCGTCGCGTCGCGCTCGTCCCTGAAGTCGTCTCGCAATTGACCAAAGCGGGGCATCGCGTCGTCGTCGAGCGCGGGGCCGGACTTCGAGCCGGATTCACCGACGAAGCCTACCGCACGGCCGGCTGCGATCTCGCCGATTCGGCGGATGAGATATACTCGACGGCGCAGATGCTTCTCAAAGTGCAGCGCCCCGCGCGTAACGAAGCGGGGGAAGCGGAGCTGGATCAGATGACGGAGGGCTCGGTTCTCATCGGCCTCCTCCAGCCTTCGGGTGATCCCGCGCTGTTCCAGCAGCTCGCCGAGCGGCGCATCATTGCGTGCAGCATGGAGCTGGTGCCGCGCACGACGAGAGCGCAGATGATGGATGCTCTGTCATCCCAGAGCACAGTCGCCGGCTACAAGGCCGTGCTGATCGCGGCGAATGCCCTCCAGAAATTTTTTCCCATGCTGATGACCGCGGCCGGCACTGTCCGGCCGGCGCGGGTTCTCGTAATCGGCGCGGGAGTGGCTGGGCTGCAGGCGATCGCGACAGCGCGCCGCATCGGCGCGGTCGTCGAAGCATTCGATACGCGCCCAGTGACGAAGGAGCAGGTGCAGAGCCTCGGTGCCACTTTCGTCGAGCTCGATATGCACGGCGAGGATGCGCAGGACGCGGGCGGTTACGCCAGAGAGCTGAGCAAGGATCACATCAGACGCGAGAAAGAGCTGATTCACAAGCGCGCGCTGCAGGCCGACGTGATCATCACGACTGCGCTGATTCCCGGGAAGCCGGCGCCTATGCTGGTCGACGCAGAAACGGTTGCGGCGATGCGACCTGGCTCAGTGATCGTGGATCTCGCCGGTGAGCAGGGTGGCAACTGCGAGCTGAGTGTTCCGGGCGAGACGGTAGTGAGGAACGACGTGACGATCATCGCCCCGCTCCACATCTCGAGCGACCTTGCCTATCACGCCAGCCAGATGTACTCCAAGAACGTCGCCGCACTGGTGACACTGCTCGCGCCCAAGGGCGAGCTCAATCTCAACTTCGGCGACGACATCATCAGTGCCGTCTGCGTGACCGCCGATGGCGAGATCCGGCACGCACCCACGCGACAGCGGCTCGGCATGTCCAAGCCGGAAACATCAACAGTGGAGTCTGCAAGGTGAGTCAGGAGCTGGTGCTTGGCATCTACGTCTTCATCATGGCGATCTTCGTCGGGTTCGAGGTGATCAGCCGCGTGCCGTCGGTTCTGCACACACCCCTCATGTCAGGCACCAACGCGATTCACGGAATCGTTGTGCTCGGAGCAATGCTGGTGGCCGGCTCGGCGGACACTCCGCTGCTCAAGGCGCTGGGCTTCATCGCGGTCGTGTTTGGCGCGGCGAACGTATTTGGCGGTTTCGTGGTGACGGACCGCATGCTCGAGATGTTCAAGAAGCGCGAGGTGCCAACCCCGCAGGGAGAGGCGGAGAAGAAAGACGATGCTTGATTTCCGCGCGTCGGTGATAGCGCTCAGTTACATCGTTGCCGCGGTTCTCTTCATTTTCGGACTCAAGAGGCTCAGCTCGCCCGCCAGCGCCAGGTCAGGCAATCGGCTAGCCGCAATCGGCATGGCGCTCGCGCTTGGCGTGACGCTGCTCGACCGGCAGATCCTTTCCTACTGGACGATTGCGATCGGAACTCTGATCGGTGCGGTGATGGGCGTGTACTTCGCCAGAACCGTTCAGATGACGGCGATGCCTCAGATGGTCGCGCTCTTCAACGGGATGGGCGGCGCCACCGCGGCACTCGTGTCGGTTGCCGAATTCCTGAGACTGACGCGCGCGGGAGAATCGATCGGCGTCGGCGAATCCACGTCGATCGTGCTCGGCACCGCCATCGGCGCGATCTCGTTTACCGGCAGCATCGTCGCTTTCGGGAAGCTGCAGGAGATTCTTCCGGGAAGGCCGCTCCAGTTTCCTCTTCAGCGCCTGACGAACGCGCTTATCCTGATCGCCGTTCTGGCGGTCGGCACGTCGGTCGTACTCGCTGGAGGTGGCCCGACCGCCGTCTGGATACTGTTCGGGTCAGCACTCGTGCTCGGCGCGATGTTCGTGCTGCCGATCGGTGGCGGAGACATGCCGGTAGTGATCTCCATTCTGAACTCTCTCACCGGACTCGCGGCGGCTCTGACCGGGTTCGTGCTTCACAATCAGATGCTGGTGGTGGCGGGAGTTCTCGTCGGCGCGTCCGGAACGCTCCTGACGCTTCTGATGAGTAGGGCGATGAATCGCTCGGTCGGCAACGTCCTTTTCGGCGCGTTCGGAGCGGCGACGAGTGATACAGCCGCAACGGCGAGCGCGGTTGGGCGCACGGTTCGGCAGACGACGGCGGAGGACACGGCGATCGCTCTCGCCTACGCGAGAAGCGTAGTGATCGTGCCCGGCTATGGTCTGGCAGTCGCGGAAGCGCAGCACACGGTGAGAGAGCTCGCTACCGATCTGGAGAAGCGCGGCGTGGATGTGAAATACGCGATCCATCCCGTAGCCGGCAGGATGCCGGGTCACATGAACGTGCTGCTCGCCGAGGCGAACGTGCCGTACGATCAGTTATTGGAGATGGACCAGGTCAACGGAGAATTCCCGCAGACGGATGTGGTGCTGGTCGTTGGAGCGAACGATGTCGTGAACCCGGCAGCGCGCGACGATCCGTCTAGCCCGATCTATGGAATGCCGATTCTCGATGTAGATCGGGCGAGGAACATCATCGTCCTCAAGCGGAGCATGGGCCACGGCTTCGCCGGTATCGACAACGCGCTTTTCTATCACGAGAAGACGCGCATGCTGTTCGGCGACGCGCGCCAGTCGTTAACTCAGGTCGGCCAGGCACTCAAGTCCGCGTAGCTTTCAGCGGCGCGCGTTTCCTTTGCATCTCTGTACGGGTCGAGTCGGGGTATCCTCTCCGGCGACTAGCTCGCTTACACGCATCGAGCCTCGCGCGCAAACTACAACGGCGCGCGCGAGTCTCTCGCTACGCGAGCACGTCGCCTACGAGGACACCCCGCCTCTCCTCCATAGATCTGTTACTGCACGCGCGTCGAACGCCTTCCGCGCCCAGGCTCTCGCGCCCGCACCTTCGTGGCGGGCGCAGTTTCAGATCTATACGGGAGAGGCGCGGTGTCCTCGTAGCGGCTTCGCAAAGCGAGCGCGAGGAGGAGACCCGCGACCGAGCGGAGCGAGGGAGCGTAGTTGGGGGCTCCGACCAAGCGAGCGTAGCCGCGAAGAGGATACCGCGACTCGACCCAAACCGAGATGTATCGGAAAAAAGTGCGCGCGGCGGGACTCGAACCCACGACCTTCGGCTCCGGAGGCCGACGCTCTATCCAACTGAGCTACGCGCGCGGTAGAAACGACTTCACAGAGGGACTAACTTCCTCTGATGACAGCAACAAAACGAAAGATAACCATACTCCCCGGCGATGGCATTGGTCCGGAAGTCGTCGACGCCGCGCTTGCGATCATAGAGGCAACGGGCGCCGCCGTTGAATTCGAGAAGTGCGAGGCCGGCGCGCGCGCGTTCCAGAAAGGAGTCGTCACCGGAATTCCCAGGGAGACGATTGAGTCGATAGAGCGCACTCTCGTCGTCTTGAAGGGGCCGCTCGAGACGCCCATCGGCCACGGCAACAGAAGCGCCAACGTCACGCTCCGCACGCTGTTCGAGACCTACGGCAACATCCGCCCGGTGCGCGAGCTTCCAGGAGTCCAAACCGCCTTCACCGGCCGCAAGCTCGACATAGTGATCGTCCGCGAGAACATCGAGGACCTCTACGCGGGAATCGAGTACATGCAGACTCCCGGCGTGGCCGAGGGCCTCAAGCTGATCTCACGCGAAGGCTGTGAAAAAATCGTCAAGCTGGCTTTCGCGTTCGCCATCGCCGAGGAGCGCAAAGCCGTTCACTGCGCTACCAAGTCGAACATCATGAAGCTCACCGAAGGCCTGCTCCAGCACACCTTTGAGGAGTTCGCGCCGCAATACCCGTCGATCACATCAAAGCACATTCTCATCGACAACTGCGCGCACCAGCTTGCGATGCGCCCGGAGCAGTTCGACGTGATCGTGACGACGAACATGAACGGCGACATCCTGAGCGATCTCACCTCCGGCCTCACCGGAGGGCTCGGCTTCGCACCGTCGGCCAACATCGGCAACGACGTGTCCATCTTCGAAGCTGTTCACGGATCTGCGCCGGACATCGCCGGCAAGAACAAAGCGAATCCAACGGCACTCGTGCTGAGTGCGGCGATGATGTTGCGGCATATCGGAGAAGGCAAAGCGGCCAACGACGTCGAACAGGCGGTACTAGTGGCGCTCGAGAGCGGAATCCGCACCAGCGACATGATTGGAGTACAGAATCCCACTTCCACGACTGACTTCACCAGAGCGGTGATCTCGAATCTTGGCAAACGCTCCAAGGTCAGTCCGCCGCGAGATTACAAGACGGTTGAGCTTCCCAAAGCGCAGCTCGGAGTGAACGTGGTCGCGGCAAAGAGCCGTCGCGTCAGTGGCGTCGACATCTACGTTGAATCTGATCTGGAGCCCAAGCCGCTGGCGGCGAGCATGGAGAAGCTCGCGACGTCGTCAGCATTGCGGCTGGAGATGATCACGAATCGTGGAGCGATGGTATTCCCATCCAGCGACCGGCGCGTGTCACTCGTCGATCACTTTCGGTGCCGGTTCGTGCCGCGCGATTCCGGTTCCGAGCTCGGGGACGCGGATATTCTGGCCCTGCTGGCGACTATCGGCGGTCAGTATCGCTGGATGCACATCGAGAAGCTTCAGGAGTTCGAAGGAGAACCTGCGTTCAGCAAGTCGCAGATCTAGCGCGCGTCGTTCCGCGCGTTAGATAAGGTGTCGGGAAACAATCGGAGGAATAAGACCGGCATGAGCACGACATTCGACCGCCGTTCGTTCGTGGGGTATTTCGCGGGAGCCGGTCTCAGCTCGACGCTGTTTCCCGGAGTCCTCTGGGCGAAGCTGGCCGCCGGCGCGGACATCACCGTCGAGACGATCGCGAGTGCGGAGGAAGTCGCTGGCGTCCACTTCGACGCCGCCGAACGCGAGTTGATGCTCGACGGTCTGAAGCAGCAGGAGCAGCGCATCGAAGCGCTGCACAAGGTGTCGCTGTCGAACTCCGTCAGCCCGGCGATCGTTTTCGATCCACGACCACCAGGCAAGAAAATCCCCGCGCCCATGAACCGGCCGATGGTTCGCAGCAAGGTTGCACCGCGAGCCCGCAGCGAGAATCCCGAGGAGCTGGCGTTCCTTCCGGTGACGGAGCTCTCCGAGCTGGTTCGCCGGAAGCGCGTTACGTCGGTGGAGCTCACTCAGATGTACCTGGCGCGCCTCAGGAAGTACGACCCTGTGCTCAAGTGCGTGATCACACTGACCGAAGACCGCGCATTGGAAAAGGCGCGCGCCGCGGATGCGGAATTGAGCCGCGGAAAATATCGCGGACCGCTGCACGGCATTCCGTGGGGCGCGAAGGATCTTCTCGCTGTCCGCGGCTACAAAACGACGTGGGGCGCGGGCCCGTTCAAGGACCAGGTAATCGATACCGACGCCACTGTTGTACAACGGCTCGATGCGGCCGGCGCTGTGCTCGTCGCGAAACTCACCCTGGGCGAGCTCGCGCAGGGCGACATCTGGTTCGGCGCCACCACCAAGAATCCGTGGAAAGTCGATCAGGGCTCGAGCGGATCTTCCGCTGGCCCCGCTTCGGCGACAGCCGCTGGGCTCGTCGGTTTCGCGATTGGTAGCGAGACACTCGGGTCGATCTCGTCACCTTCGACGCGCTGCGGCACTACGGGACTGCGTCCCACCTTCGGCAGAGTTCCGCGAACGGGCGCCATGGCTCTCTCGTGGACGATGGACAAGCTCGGCCCCATTTGCCGGAGCGCTGAGGACTGCGCCCTCGTTTTTGACGCCATCCATGGGCCCGATAACCAGGACAACAGCGTCATCCCCGCCGATTTCCATTGGGACGCCACCCTGTCGCCGCAGAAGCTGCGAATCGGCTACGTGAAATCAGCGTTCGACACACCGCTCACTGATCCCGCCGATCCCAAGCGGACGCTTCACGGCAGCAAGAAATTCGACGACGCCGCACTCGATGTGTTCAAGCGACTCGGCGTAGATCTCATTCCCGTCGATCTGCCGGATCTCCCTTATGATGCGATGCGCCTGATTCTCAGCGCCGAGGCCGCCGCGTCGTTCGACGAGCTGACGAGATCGGATCGCGACAAACTCCTCGTGCAGCAGGGGAAGTTCGATTGGCCGAATTCATTCAGGACGTCGCGCTTCATACCCGCTGTGGATTACGTGAATGCCAATCGTCTCCGCTCGGTTGCCATTCTGCTATGGGACGACTTGATGCGCAAAGTCGACGTGATAGTGACTCCCACCAACGCCGCCAACTTGTCGCAGCTCGTAGCGACCAACCTTACCGGACATCCCGCGGTTATCGTCCCGAACGGGTTCCGCGACGACGGCACGCCGGTCTCGCTAACGTTTCTCGCCGGACTTTTCGAAGAGGCCAAAGCCCTCGCCGTTGCTCGCGCCTATCAGGAAGCGACGGGCTTCCATCTCAAGCATCCCATCGTGCCGCTGACTCCACCAACTCCCGCAGGCGGGTGAGTGAGCCGGGCTGCTGCGGCACTCGAGCCTGTCGCACTCGAAGGAGATTTCGTGCGCCTCGAGCCGATGGCGCTCGAACACCACGGCGGCCTCTGCGAGATCGGGCTCGATCCCGAGATCTGGCGCTTCACCACTGTGATGATTCAAACCCCCGAGGAAATGCGGAGCTACATGGACTCCGCGCTGGGCCTCCAGCGAGAAGGCGCGACTCTGCCTTTCGTGACGATCGAACGCAGCTCCGGACGAATCGTCGGCAGCACGAGATTCGGCAACTACGATCCCGCCAACAAACGGATCGAGATCGGCTGGACGTGGATCGCTCGCCCGTGGCAGCGAACGGCGATCAACACCGAGGCGAAGTACCTGATGCTGTCCCACGCCTTCGAGAAGCTCCGCTGCGTCCGGGTCGAGCTCAAGACCGATGTGCTCAACGCCCCTTCCCGCAAAGCGATGCTGCGCATTGGAGCCAAGGAGGAAGGGGTTCTGCGCAAGCACACATTGATGTGGACCGGGCGTTATCGTGACAGCATTTACTACAGCGTTCTCGATGAAGAGTGGCCGGACGTGAAGCAGCAGCTGGAGCGAATGCTGATTCGCCGTCCAGGAGCGGTTTCTCCACCCAAATAAAAAAACCCCGGCCTCGCCGGGGTTTTTTATTTGCTGCTTTCGTCAGCTGGTCATGGAGAGAATGAGAACTCGAGCTTGAAGTACGCAGCCGACTCTCTGCTCGCCAGTGAGCTTCCGCCGACCGACTTGTAGCCGACGACTCCAGTCGTGCGAAAGTTGGGAGTCCACGCATACTCGAGCGTTGGGCCAACCTGGAACGAGTTGGTGGTGTTCCCGTTCTTTCCGCCACCCTGGCCGACCACCTCTAATCCGATTCGTGCCGGGTGCCTTGCGGAGGTTCCAAACGGGACTGACGCGCGACCACGAGCCCACAGGTAGCGACTGCCGAAGTTGTAATTGGACAGCAGCTGCGTATGCATCGCTCGCCGGCCAGATCCGTTGTGGTACGCTCCAAAGCTCGCCGTGACGCCACTGCTGTTGCCGGCTTCCGCTCCGGGTGCCAGAGGGTCGGGGTTGTTTACCCAAGCGTACCCCGCTCCGAACGATACGCCGCCAGTGCGCGCCGCATACGCCATTCCGATTGTGGGCGAAACTGCGCTCAGAGTCTGCGTAGTGTTGTTCGGTCCTGCCTCGTAACGATCAACGTATCCGTTGATGTTGAAATAAGGCGACCAGCCTAGACCACCCATCCCGAGGTACATGCCGAGCAAATAGAACTGCGTATTCCGCGTGTCGACTTCCGCCGAACCGTAGAACGAAGGGTGAACCTGCGAGAACTGCGCTTCCGCCGTGCGTCCAACCGCACTGAACACCGAAAACGCTGCTACCGCGAGAACCGCATTCCGATAATTGGTCAGTTTCATAGTCTCTCTCTCAGTTTTTAGTTCTCCAGCTCCAATGCGCAGCCCGCCCGAGATGCGATGTCTTTGTCCGGGCGTCGTGCTGCCCACGAGCGGGGTCTGGGTATGCCAGATTCGTACCTTTGAAGGTATAAACCCGCGCACAGTGCGTGATAAACCGCTTAACTCCGACCTGCGCCACTCAAAGCTATCCCGCGGGCGGCAAAGTTCCTGCAACACGCGCCTCAAAAGGCATTTCTTCCCACTGAGTGGTAAATGCGATTCAACACCCGGTTATTCGCGATGATGGCCATCGCATTCGTTGTTTGCGCTTCGAGCTCGGAAGCGCAAAAGAAGACTGGCAAACCTCCTTCTCGTCCAGCCAAGACACCAGCACGTCCGCCGACGCCTCCGGCTGAGGGCACCGCGCCCCCGAGCGCAAACGTCGTCGACGAGCGGCAGCTCTATTTGAACGGAGCGCGGAGCGCGTGGGCGTTCGTCGAGCGCAACTACCAACCGGCGACCGGCCTCGCGCGCGCTCACGATACGTATCAGTACGTCACGCTGTGGGACATCGCGAGCACCCTCGCAGCCACGTATTCCGCGCACGAGCTCGGCTTGGTCAGCGATGCGGTCTACAACCAGAAGATGCAGCGCGCGCTCACAACACTCTCGACGATGGATTTGTTCGACGGTGCGGCGTTCAATAAATCGTACGACTCGAAGACCGGAAGGATGATCGACCGCGACCAGCGGATTTCGTCCAAGGGTTACGGCTGGTCGACGACGGATATTGGCCGGCTCCTCACGTGGCTCCGAATCGTCGCGGTGAATCAGCCCCAATTCGCTCCGCGGGCGACGTCAATCGTCAACCGGCTCAACTTCTCCCGATTGATCGACAGCGACGGATACCTGAGGGGTCAGGACGTCGAGCCGCGAACGGGACAAGTGCGCATCTACGCCGAGGGCCGCATGGGCTACGAGCAATACGCCGCTGCCGGACTCGCTGTCTGGGGACATCGCGCCGAGAAGGCGCTGGACGCGAGCCTGAACGCGCAGCCCGTGAGCGTATTCGGAGTGTCCATCGTCGCCGACAAGCGTGGCGACGAGAGGATAACGAGCGAGCCGTACATAATGATGGGGCTGGAGACGGGATGGTACTCGCCGGAGCTGCGTCAGCAGGCGTGGCGTGTGCTTGCGGCGCAGGAAGCACGGTTCAAGAGCACCGGCACGATCACGATGGTCAGCGAAGACGCGCTTCCGGATCCGCCTTTCTACTTTTACTACTACGACGTGTACCGGCAGGGCAGGACGTTCGCCGTCGACGCCCATTCCGGACAAGGCTACGTCGAAAGCCCGCGCTGGATCAGCTCGAAGGCTGCCTTCGCCTGGCACGCGCTGCTGCCGTCACCGTACACGATGACCGTCCTTCAGGCCGTGCAGCCGGCGTTGATCCCGGGCAAGGGTTGGGGCGCCGGTGTATACGAAGGCACGCTCAAGCCAACTGGAGATGCCAGCCTGAACACGGCGGCGCTCATACTTGAAGCAGCCGTGTACAATCTGCGCGGGCACCCGTTCCTCCTGACGAAGCTCTAGATCAGAGCGGGCTGCGCTGCGCCAAGCCGAGTGCGTAGTCGGCCCACCATGCTCCGGCCGGAGGAGCGCCGCTGCACGAGCCGTCCGATTCACCCGGAGTCTTGATCCAGAGATACGCGTCGACAACAGGATCCGCGGTCGAAGTCGAAGCTGGTGTTCCGAGTGCACGGCCAGCCGGATTGCACCACTGATTGTCGGGCGTGGGCCCGAGACCATTCCGGCTTGTGTCGATTATGAAGTGTTTTCCGCCCACCTGGGCGGATATCGCCTTGCCGTAGGCGATGCTGCTCGACGTGTACTGGAAATTCGAGACGTTAAGAGCGAAGCCATCGGCCGCAGCGACATTGGCGCGCGTCAGTCGTGCCGCCTGGTCGCTCGCGGATTTCCACGAGGAGTTTCCGCCGTCGAGGTAGACTACGCCTCCCTTGCCGCGCAGAACCTGCACTGCGTACTGAATCAGATTGACTCGCGTCGTCTGATCCTCGGAAGAAAGACAATCCATCGCTGTCAGCGCATCGGGCTCGAGAATGACAACGGATTTGCGGCCAGCGAGACCATTCGCGAACGCCGCGATCCAGGCCATGTACCCGGCGACTGTTGTGCCGCCGGCGGAAAGTCCGCCGCAGTCACGGTGGGGGATGTTGTAGGCGACCAGCACCGGAACGGCGCTGGCGGCGGTGGCGGCTGTGACGGCGCGATTGACCGCGGCTGAGATGTCACTGCTCGAGCCGTCGAACCACTTGGCCTGCGCGTTCGACGCGACCTTGTCCATGTTCACTGCATCGGCGGGTCGGGTAAGACGCCACGCATCCGCCGTCAGTTTCGCATTCGAGATCGGGTCGACATAAAACGCCGCTCCGACGATCGGATTGCCGGTCACTGGAACCGGTGGGGCATTCGCCGGATCAAGGGTTCCGTCGTCCAAAGTTCCATCTGGCGAAATGGCATCATCCGCGCAGGCAGTGAGGACCGCGAGCGCCGCCAAGAGAATCAGGTTCTTTCCAGCCATACAATTCCTCTTGTTTCGCCGTCCGTCACCTGCTCTTTTTAGGACGGATTACGGAGGATATGAGTCACATGCCTGCGAACAACGAAGTCACTTTCTACCGATGGGACTCGATGCGAAAGGAACGGGTCTCCGACATGCTCGAACGCAGGCTCATCACCGGCGAGCGGATGATGCTGGCGCACGTCTACCTGAAAAAAGGATGCATCGTTCCAAAACACTCGCACGAGAACGAGCAGCTCACCTACATACTCGAGGGAGCACTCAAGTTCTGGATCGGGGAAGACGGCGCAGAGGAGATAACGGTGAGTGCCGGCGAAGTCCTCTTAATCCCATCGGGCGTGCCGCACAAAGCCGAGGCGCTGGAAGAAACGCTCGACGTCGACGTCTTCAGCCCGCCGCGCCAGGATTGGCTCGACAAGAAAGACGACTACCTCAGGCGCTAAGAGTGGATCTGGGGCTTCGCGGTAAAGTCGCGCTCGTCGCAGCGAGCAGCAAAGGGCTTGGTCGAGCCATTGCCGAGGAGCTCGCGGCAGAGGGCGCGCACCTGGTGATTTGCGCGCGCGGGCGAGAAGCTCTCGAACAGACAGCGGAGTCGATTCGACAGAGGGCGCCCGTAAAGGTCGTCGATGTCGCGGCCGATGTGTCGGATCCGAAGGACGCTGCGCGAGTTGTGAGCGCGGCGCTGGAGGAGTTTGGTCAGGTCGATATCCTCGTCACCAATTCCGGAGGGCCGCCCTCCGGCTCGTTCGAGAATCTCACTTGGGAGATGTGGGACTCGGCAACGCGATTGCTCCTCAAGAGCGCGGTCGAGCTGACACGAGCACTGTTGCCCGGAATGAAAGAACGCCGGTGGGGAAGAATCCTCAACGTCACGTCGATTGCCGCCAAGCAACCCATCGATGGCTTGATGCTATCGAACAGCCTGCGCGCGGCGGTGATTGGTTTCGCTCGTACGCTCGCGAATGAGGTTGCGCCGTTCGGTGTCACGGTCAACAACCTGCTCCCGGGATACACTCGTACTGATCGCGTCCAGGAACTTGCACGCGCGACCGGCGGCAAAACGGGCGCGTCCAACACGGACATCGTTTCCAGATGGGAGAAGGAAATCCCCATGGGGCGACTCGGAGAGCCGCGCGAATTCGCCGCGCTCGCTGCTTTCCTCGCTTCCGAGCGCGCGAGCTACATCACCGGCAGCTCGATCGCTGTCGATGGAGGCTGGCTCCGGTCTCTCCTCTAGCCGCTCTTATTTCCGGTCCAACGACGGCAGGAGCGACTTGGTCACCCAGGGGTAATCGCGCTGCACGGCGAGCGCATTGTTGTACGCAGTTCGCGCTTCTTCGATTCTGTCCTGTTTCTGGAAAACCTGCCCGAGCCACACGTAAGCCTCCGCCTTGCCCCACGACGGTGCGGGTGGAGTCGGGTTGTCCGTCTCGAACAACGCTATCGCCCTCTTGAGCTGAGTTTCTGCTGTCGGCAAACCGCCGCCGTACTGGGCGGGCGTATAGAACGATTGGATTCCACGCAGAAGCCACACACGCGGGTTGGTTGGACCGGCCTGCACCGCCGCGTTCATTTCCTGTGGGATCTGGGGGCCGAGCCTTGGACCACTGGTCTGATCCAGCCCGATTATTCTCCCCATCACCATTGCCACCAACGCGTGGGTTTCAGGTATCGCCCCCGCCGCCAGCGACTGCTGCAGCTTCGTGAGCGCACTCGCGGAGACCAGTGGAACGTCAGAAGCCTCGGTGCCACCGCGTCCATCGAGGAGATTGGCTTCGCGATAGAGCTCATATCCCTGGTAATGGAGCAACAATGCGTCGTTTGGATAAGCGATCAGCGCCTTATCCAGCAGCGATCTCGCGCCTCGCAGCCCAGCGAGATCGTCGGCGAACGTCGCTTTGTCAATCAGACGAGCCGCGGAATCAGCCCACCCGGCCGCGCCGCCGAGCGTAGGTCCCTGGACCGAAGAAACCGGCGTTGGTTGAGTCGCTACGGGGGCAGAAGCGCACGCCGTACAGGCAATCAGAACGGCAAACAGTTTGGTCATTATGTGGACAGAGTGAAGTGCTGGGATGAGAGGCTAGTTCCGGGCCAGTTAAGCGAGGTGTCTGAATGAACGGATGAGCTAACCCACGGCCCGCGTCGAGTAAACGCAACCGCCGATCGTGACATCATCTCACTATATGACGATTGGAGAGAGGTAGTGAGTGGCACACCACAGGTTCTAGCCACACAACGGTATATTAGCCCGCCCATGAAGCTTTACCGATCCGGCAAACCCCGGCGCGAAGATGCGGTTCCCGTGAGGCCATCGCACGGTCAGCTTGCGGTCAACGCGCTCGATGCCCAGTTGGCGTCGCTCGCAGCGGCGGGCGACGACTCGGCGTTTACCACGCTGGTGACTCGCTACCAGCCGGCGGTGTTCCGCTGGGCGCTCATGTTTGCGCGCGATCCGGACGAAGCGGAAGACGTCGCGCAGGAAGTATTCGTGCGAGCGCACCGTCTGCTCTCGCAGTACCGCTCTGATGGTTCGCTCGAGGCGTGGCTGTACGCGATTACCCGTCGCGCCGCATACCAGACACTGCGTACACGGAAGCGCCGAAGCCGCCTGGCGCTTTCACCCGGCGCGCGACCGTTGCGGGAGGTTTATACGACCGATCCAGGCGGGCGCGTTGATCGAGAGCGCGCGGCCGCGGTAATCCGTGAGATGTTTTCCGAGCTGCCGCCGCGTCAGCGGGAAATCTTCGACCTCATCGATCTTCAAGGTCTGACGCCCGCCGAAGTAGCCGAGCGAACCGGCATGAAGGCGGTATCGGTGAGGGCGAACCTCTTCAAAGCACGATCAACGATCCGGGCGAGATTCCTCGCCACGCACCCA
>Ga0193699_10000533_pt1 | contig 16135 bp, 19 predicted proteins | sample L3c2metaG_FD_160095 | JGI IMG/M metagenome (GOLD analysis project Ga0193699, IMG submission 160095) | Soil microbial communities from a riparian zone of the East river system, Colorado, United States - L3c2 | ecosystem: Environmental > Terrestrial > Soil > Riparian zone | place: USA: East...
GTCTCCCATGCGCTCGCCGGCGGGCGCACGTACTTCGGCAACTTCGAACAAGCGCCCGCGTGCATCAACGTCCTCGATCTCGCTCCTGAAAAACGCAGCGACACGGGCTGGATCGTGCGCACGGTCAATTACATCCCGTACGACCCGCTGCACCCGGCGCGCACGACGACGATGGAGCACCTCTGGTCGGAGCTGAAGGCGTGGCTCGACGAACGCGCCTGACGTGTCCCCTCGGGCCACGCTTCCGCGAGCCAAGTCCCGTCGCCAAACGACGTCACGAAACTGTGACGAACGATCCACAGCCGCCCCATTCGGTCAGGCCGTTCCGAGCCGTGTCATATGGTCAGACCAGGATCACAAAACTGTGACGGACTGTCCACAGGCGGTCGTTCCTCCAGGCGCAGAGCCATTTCGCCGTAGGCGCCCGGGACACGTCTCGTAGTCAGACCACGGTGAAGTGCCTGTGACGTCGGCGCTAGCCGGCGGCGATCGCGCACACCCCGGCGAGGGCGACGGCGATGCCGATTTGCTGCGCTCGCGTCAGGCGTTCGCCCAGGAGAACATGGGCGAGAAGGACGGTGACGACGGGATACAGCGAGCCGAGGACCGCGACCAGCGCGAGCAGGCCGTGGGCTGTCGCGTAGGCGAACAACCCGTTGGCGCCGACGTCTGCCAGGCCGACGGCCACGACCGCGCCGATTGCGTTGCCGGGCAAGCGCAGTGTCGAGCGGCGCACGCCGGCGACTGCGATCAGCAGGCCGAGCGACGCGACGCGGGCGCCCGTGAGGGTCGAGAGCGGATCGCCCTCGCGGCTGCCGAGGCCGAGGAAGTAGACGAAGAGGCCGAGCGCGACCGCCGCGACGAGCGCGAGCGCGACGGCGCGCGCCCGCTCCGGGGAGTCGCCGCGGCGTTCTTCGACCGATGCGAGCACCGCGCCGCCGAGCGCAGCAGCAGCGCCGACGAGCGCGATCGTCGACGGACGCTCGCCCGTCGCCAGCGAGAGCGCGAACGGGACGAGCGCGCCACACGCCGCGATCGGCGAGACGACGCTCATCGTCCCCAGCGAGAGCGCGCGGTAGAACGCGGCGAGACCGGCTCCGCCGCCGAGACCCGCAAGTAGGCCGAGCCCGAACGAGCGCCAACCGATCTCCCCGCGCACCGCGACGACCGCGAGCAGCGCGACGAAGCCGGCCGCCTGCGAGACCACCGTGACGGCGAACGTCGGGAGCCGCTTCGTCAGCGAGCCGCCGGCGAAGTCCGCCGTGCCCCAGACGAGGGACGAGCCGAGCGCGAGCATCAATGCGAGAGCGTTCAGTGACTCAGCCGAGGCGTTCGACGAGCATGGCCATTCCCTGGCCGCCGCCGACGCACATCGTCTCGAGCCCGATGCTCCGGTCCATCGTCTCGAGGTCGTTGAGCAGCGTGCCCATGATGCGCGCGCCGGTCATGCCGTAGGGATGGCCAAGCGCGATCGCTCCGCCGTGCGGGTTGAGCTTGTCGCTGAACGGATCGACGCCGAGGTCGCGGCACACGGCGAGCACCTGCGCGGCGAACGCCTCGTTCAACTCCATCACGTCGACGTCGTCGATCGTCATGCCCGCCTGCGCGAGCACTTTGCGCACCGCTTCGATCGGGCCGACGCCCATGATCTCGGGCGCGACGCCGGATACGCTCGACGCGATGATCCGCGCCCGCGGCGTGATTCCGAGCTCGCGTGCGCGGTCGGCCGACATCACAACCACCGCTGCGCCGCCGTCGTTCAGCGGGCACGCATTGCCCGCCGTGACGCGTCCGCCCGGCTTGAACGCCGGCTCGAGCGCCTGGAGCTTCTCGAGCGTCGACGAGCGACGCGGGCCATCATCGAGCTCGACGCCGTTCCACGCAGAGATCTCACGCCCGAAGAACCCGGAGTCCTGTGCGGCGACGGCGCGCTCCTGCGACTGCTGCGCGAAGAGATCCATGTCCTCGCGAGAAACGTCCCACTGTTCGGCGACGTTCTCCGCCGTCAGGCCCATCGGGATGTAGACGTTCGCGATCGGAGCGTTGTCGCCGAAGAGCGCGGGGTGGAGCTCCTCATCGCTCTTCGGATAGCCGTTCACCTGCGAGATCGACTCGACTCCACCGGCAACGAACGCCTCGCCCTCGCCCGCGCGGATCGCATGGAACGCCATGCGGATCGTCTGCAGCGACGACGCACAGAAGCGGTTGACCGTCGTCCCGGGCACGCTCACCGGGAGCTCAGCGAGGAGCGCCGCCCGCCGGCCGAGATTCATCCCCTGCTTCTCCTGCGGGAACCCACACCCGATCATCACGTCGACGATCTCCTCGCGCGGGAGCTCGGGCACCTTGTCGAGCGCCGACCTGATCGCGAACGCGGCGAGGTCGTCGGGACGGGCATCGACGAGCGAGCCCTTGGCGGCACGGCCGATCGGCGTGCGCGCAGTTGAGACGATCACGGCTTCTGGCATGACTGCATCTTGCCCCAAGGAACGGGCCGGCACTGCATTTCAAGAATGCAGGGCCGGCCCTCTTCGCGGTGCGACTGCGGTGCGCTCTAGCGGAGGGCGCCCCGGCCGGCGATCAGCGAGCCCACCGGCTGGAAGACGTGGTCCTGGTACTGGATGATCGTCACCTGGGAGATCGGGTACTGGAAGTTCCCCCTGGTGAAGATGCTCACGCCTGGAAGCAAGAACGGGTTCGCGTTCTTCTTACCGGGCGTGTAGGCCATTTTGCGTGCCGCCGCCATCAGGCCCGCCCGCGTCAGGTTCTTGCCGGCGGCCTGGAGTGCCTGGACGGTCGTCCACGCCTTGGCGACCCCGTAGAGATTGAGGCCGTCGTTCGCGTTCTGCTTGGGCGCGTACTTCGCCATGATCTGCCGGTAGAGCTTCATGCCCGGCTGCTTGTTGTAGACCGGGTTCGACGGATCCAGCGTGTAGCCCACCGAGAGCGTCCCGTTCGTGATGTCCGAGCCGCTCTTTGTCGCGAGCGTCAGGAACGAGTCCGTCGCGGAGACCGAGTTCGTGATCACGTGCGCGGGCTTCCAGCCGAGCTTCGTGGCTACGACGTACCCCTGGATCGTGGGTGTCGGCGTCGCGAAGATCACGAAGGTGTCGGCACCCGATGCCTTGAGCCTCGCAACCTGGGCTGCCGGTGCTCCCGTGCCAAGGTCATACGCCGCCTTCGCGACGATCTGCGTCTGATGCGCCTTCGTCAGTCCGGCGTTCAGGCCGCGCAGGTAGTCGTTGCCATAGTCGTCGTTCTGGTAGAGCACGCCGAGCTTGGCCGTCGGGAAGTTCTTGACGACGTACTTTCCGTAGATGGCGCCTTCGGCCTCGTAGTCGGGCTGCCAGCCGAGCGTCCACGGGTACTGCTGCCAGTCGCGATCGAAGGTCGTCGCGCCGGTGGAGACGAAGAGTTGCGGCACCTTGTTGTCGTTCAGGTACTGCCGCACCGGAAGCTGCGGCTCGGTGCCGAGGCCGCCGACCAGGGCGAACGCGTGATCCTGCTCGACGAACTTGTGCGTCAACTGAACGGTGTTGGCGGGGTTGTACCCGTCGTCCTCGTACTTCCACGTGATCTTGCGGCCGTTGACGCCGCCCTTCGCGTTCACGTACTTGAAGTACGCGTCCATCCCGACCGGGATCGGGGCGTAGCCGGACGCCGGGCCGCTCAGGGGGAACGTCCCCTCGAGCAGGATCGTCTTGGCTGTGACGCCCGGGGTGGCTGACGGCGCTGCGCCGGCCGTAACGACGACGGCAGCCGAAGCGAGCGCGGCCGCGGAGAGGAGCAAGAACGTTCTCTTCATGCGTCTCTGTCTCCTTTGGGGGAGTGACCTGGGGGGATGGTCTAGGCGCGACTATACGGTGGTATCGGCAGAAAAAAAAGCCGTCAGGCCTGCTCATCCGCGGGCGTTCGGTCCTGCTTCGCCCAGGCGGCGACCGCGGCCCTGCCCGTGACCAGGCGCCGGACCAGACCGGCCGCTCCCGCCGGGGCGGCGTAGAGCACGAGGAGCAGTACGACGCCATAGACGACGAGCGACGAGCCGGGCGCCCTCGTGTTGATGTGGTGCACCTGGCTGAACAGGTCGAGGAGCGCCGGCCCCCAGGTGATCCGGATGAACTCCACGAAGAGCGCGCCGAAGATCATCCCGCTCAGCGACCCGGCGCCGCCGAGCACGATGCCGACCAGCAGCAGGATCGACAGGTCGATCGGGAACGTGTCGGGGTTCACATACGTCACGGCGATTGCGAAGAGGCCGCCGGCCACGCCGCAGAAGAACGCCGAGATCCCGAACGCGGCGCACTTGATCCCCGAGGTCGAAACGCCGCTCGCCGTCGCGGCGATCTCGCTGTCGCGCACCGACCGCAGCGCCCGCCCGAAGCGTCCGCGGACAAGCGCGTAGGCGAGCAGGAACATCGCGAGCGCGACGATCCACGAGACCCAGTAGATCCAGACCGACGGGTTCGCATCGATCCCGAACTGCGAGTGCAGCGACGGCAACTGCTTGCCGAGCGTGCCGCCCGTGAAATGCGGGAACCGCTTGAGCACACCGATGAACGAGAGCGGGATCGCGAAGGTCGCGAGGGCGAGGTACGGCCCTGCGAAGCGCGTCGCCGGCAGGCCGAAGGCAAGGCCCGCGAGGCCCGCAACGATGCCCGCGACCGGCAGGGTCAAGAGGTCGTTCCAGCCGTGGTCGACGACGAGGATCGTCGTCGCGTACGCGCCGATCCCCATGAACGCGCCGTGGCCGAGCGAGATCTGCCCCGTGAAGCCGGTGAGGATGTTCAGCCCGAGCAGGGCGATCAGGTAGATCCCGACGAACGCGAGCTGGAACGTCCGGTAGTTCGTCGACACGAGCGGCGCGACGATCACGGCGACGACGAGGAGCGCAAAGCCGAGGTATCCCCAGCGCAGCCTCATACGCGTCGGACCACCACGCGTCCGAAGATCCCGGCCGGTCTGATCAGCAGGACGACGAGCAGGATCAGCAGCGCAACCGGCAGTCGCAGCTCGGGGGTGACCGGGTGCACGTACGTCCCGAGCATGCTCAGCAGCACGCCAAGCCCGAGGCCGCCCACCACGGCGCCGACAGGGCTCTCGAGCCCGCCGAGGATCGCGCCCGCGAAGGCGAAGATCAGGACGGCCTGCATCATGCTCGGCGAGAGGAAGTTCGTCGGCGCGCTCATCATCCCGCTGACCGCGCCGAGCACCGCCGCGAAGCCCCAGCCCAGTGCGAGCAGCCACGAGGTGCGCACGCCGAGGAGCCGCGCGGCGACCGGGTTGACCGCTCCCGCGCGCATCGCGAGCCCGAGCTTGGTGAAGCGGAAGAACAGCCACAGCACGGCGACGCAGGCGAGGGTCACGCCGAACACCCCTGTGTCCTGCTTCGAGATGTGCACGCCGCCGACCACCCAGGTGCTCGTCGGGAACGGGCTCGGGAAGAACTTCAGCTCCGGCGACCAGATCCACGCGGCGAGACCGTTCAGGATCACGAGCAGCGCGATCGTCGCCATCACGACCGTCAGCACGCTTGCGTGCTCGAGCGGTTTGATCACGACGCGTTGCAGGCCGACGCCGAAGACGAACGCGATCACGAGCGTCACGAAGAACGCCGGCCAGAAGGAGAGCGTGTGACCGAAGTGCGGGTGCGTGAGCAGCGCGTAGGCGATGTACGTGGTGAACATCGCCATCTCCCCCTGCGCGAAGTTGATCACCTCGGTCGCCTTGTAGATCAGGACGAGCGCGAGCGCGAGCGACGCATAGATCGAGCCGTCGGCGAGTCCCGTCATCAGCGCTTGGAAGAACTGCTGCATCAATAACCCAGGTACGCCGAGCGGACGGCGTCGTCGGCTTTCAGTTCATCGGACGTGCCCGAGATGGCGACGTTGCCCGTCTCGAGCACGTACGCCCGTCCCGCCGCGCTGAGCGCGATCGCGGCGTTCTGCTCGACGACGAGCACGGCGAGACCTTCTTTCCGGTTGAGGTCGCCGACCACGCGGAAGACCTCCCGGGTGACGAGCGGGGCAAGCCCCAGCGACGGCTCGTCGAGCATCAAGAGGCGGGGCCGCTGCAGAAAGGCACGCGCGAGCGCGAGCATCTGCTGCTCGCCGCCCGAGAGCGTTCCGGCCTGCTGATTGCGCCGCGCCGCGAGCCACGGGAAATACTCGAGCACCATCGCGAAGTCGGGCCGTTCCCGGCGCATATAGGCGCCCATGCGGAGGTTGTCCCACACCGTGAGCTCCGCGAAGATCCCGCGCCCTTCGGGCACGTGGGCGATCCCGGCGCGCGCCGTCTGCTCAGGGCCTGCGCGACCGAGTCGCTTCCCGCCGAAGACCACATCGCCGCTGCGGCGCACCGTTCCCGACACCGCGCGGAGTGTCGTCGTCTTGCCGGCGCCGTTTGCTCCGAGGAGCGCCACGATCTCTCCGTCCTCCACGGTGAGCGACACGCCGTGCAGCGCGGACACCTGGCCGTAGCGCGCGGAGACGTCCTTCAGCTCGAGCAGCGGGGCCATCGCGGGCGATACCTTCTCATGCGTGGAGGTTGTCGAGAAGGGAGTGCGTCGGATCACGTTCGCGCTGCCGCTCGGGATCGACCACGTCCACTGCTATCTCCTGCGCTCTTCGAACGGCGGGTGGATCCTCGTGGACACCGGGCTCGGCTCCCGCGAGCCGGAGGCGAAGTGGCGCCCCGTGCTGGACGAGCTGGATGCGCCGATCGAGCAGATCGTCGTCACGCACATGCATCCCGACCACGTCGGCGGGGCGCGCGACATCCAGGAGCTGACCGGCGCGCCGGTGCTGCAGGGGCGGGAGGACTACGACCAGTGCGTCGCTGCGTGGGGCCGTCGCGATCCCGAGCGGTTCGTCGCGTACTGGTCGTCGCACGGCATGCCCGGCCTGACGATCGACGGAATCGCACGCGAGTCCGAGCGGCTGATGGCGGCGGTGCACTGGGTCGAAGACCCGGAGCTGCTCGATGCCGGTGACGAGGTCGACGGCTGGCGCGTCGAGGTGCTGCGCGGCCACGCCGACGGCCACATCGTCCTCCTGCGCGACGGCGTGATGATCGCGGGCGACACGATCCTGGGTGGGATCACGCCGGCGATCGGGCTCTACCCGAACTCGCGTCCCGATCCGCTCGGTGACTACCTGCAGACGCTCGACCGGATCGAGGAGCTCGCGCCCCGCGTCGCCTACACCGGGCACCGCGACGCCGTGCTCGATCCCGCTGCGCGGGCGCGCGAGATCCGGGGCCACCACATCGAGCGGCTCGCCTACGCAGAGGAGGCGCTCGACGGAGAGCCGCTCTCTGGCTATGACGTCTCGCTTGCGCTCTGGCCCGGCGATCTCCCGCCGACCCTCCGCCGGTTCGCGACCGCGGAGTCGCTTGCGCATCTGGAGCGGCTCGTGCACGAAGGCCGGGCCGGCCGGGCCGGGCTCAAATACGTCAGCGTGGGCAGCTAGGCCGATACCATTGAGGGCGTGAAGCCGCTTCGGATCGGCGTTCTCGCCGTGCAAGGGAACTTTCGCGAGCATGCGCAGATGCTGCGCCGGCTCGGCGTCGACGTGGCCGAGATTCGCAAGCCCGAGCAGCTCGCAGGGCTCGACGGCCTCGTGATCCCGGGCGGCGAGTCGACGACCTTCATGCGGCTGATGCGGCTCTACGGCCTCGACTCGGCGCTCGCGGAGTTTCCGGCGCCGGTCTTCGGCACGTGCGCCGGGATGATCGTGCTCGACCGCAACCATCTCGGGCTCGTCGACGTGTCGGTGCGGCGCAACGCCTTCGGACGGCAGCTCGCGTCGTTCGAGACCGACCTCGATATCAGCGGGATCGACTCGCCCGTGCGCGCCGTGTTCATCCGTGCGCCCTGGGTCGAGGAGGTCGGACCGGGGGTGGAGGTCCTCGCCGAGGTGGACGGGCGCCCGGTGCTCGCGCGCGAGGGTCGCTTCCTCATCGCTGCGTTTCATCCTGAGCTGACCGACGACACTCGTCTGCACGAACAGTTCTTGGACATCGTCAGGGAGGAACAGAGTGTCCGGGCATAGCAAGTGGTCGTCGATCAAGCACAAGAAGGGCGCCGCCGACGCGAAGCGCGGCAAGCTCTTCTCGAAGCTCTCGCGCGCGATCATCGTCGCGGCGAAGGAGGGCGGCGGCGACCCTGCGAACAATCTGTCGCTCCAGAATGCGATCGAGAAGGCGAAGTCCTACTCGATGCCGAGGGACAACATCGATCGCGCAATCGCGAAGGGCTCGGGCGCCGATGCGGATGCCGACGCGTTCGAGACGATCGTCTACGAGGGCTACGGCCCCGAGGGTGTCGCGGTGATCGTCGAGGCGCTGACCGACAACAAGAACCGCACCGCCGCCGACGTGCGCCACATGTTCTCCAAGCACGGCGGCAACCTCGGCGCCACCGGCGCGGTTGCGTGGCAATTCGACCGCCGCGGCGTGGTCGTCGTCCCGGCCGAGGGCGTCGACGAAGAGGAATTGTTGCTCGTCGCGGCCGACGGCGGGGCGGAGGACATCGAGCAGGACGGCGACGTCTTCCAGGTCACGTCCGCGCCGGAGTCGCTGTCAGCGGTGCGGGAGGCGATCGAGGCCGCGGGCTTCACCGTCGACTCGGCGGAGCTGATGCTCGTCCCGAAGACGACGGTCGCAATCGAGGACGAGGCGAAGGCGCGGCAGGTGATGCGCCTGATCGACGCGCTCGAGGACAACGACGACGTGCAGGACGTCTACGCGAACTTCGACATCCCCGAGCGCGTGCTCGAGGCGGTCGCCGGCTAGCCCCTAGTTCTCGGCGTATCCCGCCGCGCGCGACGGCCGTTGTCCCGTGGACGGGGGCCATCGAGTGATGGAGGTGGACGCGTGTCGGCGGTCGGCGATGCACTGAACAATCCGGGAGGCGAGGCCAAGCAGAAGGCCGAGTCGGGCCGTGGCTGGTACGCGGTGCTCGCCCGGACCGGCCTGGTCGCGAAGGGCCTGTCGTACGGGCTGGTCGGCGTGCTCGCGCTCAAGCTGGCGCTCGGCGACGGCGGCAAAGCGACGAGTCGCCAGGGAGCGCTCCAGCAGCTGGCGCAGCGCTCCTTCGGGGAGCTCGTCCTGATCCTGCTCGCGCTCGGCTTCGCGGCTTACGCGGTCTGGCGCTTCGTCCAGGCGTACGCCGAGCGCCCCGATGCGGACGACGCGGCAGCCAAGGTCTGGGTCAAGCGCGCGGGTTACATCGGCCGGGGGCTCGTGTACACCGGGTTGACATATTCGACCGTGAAGATCGTCACGGGGTCGGGTCAAGGGCAATCGCAGAACGCGAAGGCGCACCACTCGGCCGCCACGGTGCTGTCGTGGCCTGCGGGCCGGTGGCTCGTCGCAGCCGCCGGGCTCGTTCTGGTCGCCGTCGCGCTCTGGAACCTCTACCGCGGGCTCACGCGGAAGTTCGAGGACAAGTGGCGGGTCGCACGCCTGACGCCGGCGGTCCGGCGGTGGGGAGCTCGTGCCGGAGTCGTCGGCCACGTTGCGCGCTTCGTCGTCTTCGGGCTGATCGGCGTCTTCGCGATCAAGGCTGCGATCGACTACAAGCCGAAGGACGCGATCGGCCTCGACGGTGCGCTCCAGAAGCTCGCCCACGCCTCGTACGGGCCGTGGCTACTGGGCCTGACGGCGGCGGGACTCTTCGCCTACGGCGTCTACTGCCTGGTCGACGCGCGGCTCCGCGACGTCTCGGCGAACGCCTGACCGTGGACGCGAGGATCGCCGTCTGGGTGGCGACGCATCGCATCGGCGCCCTGAACGACCTGTTCATCGGCCTCGGCAACGTGAACAGGCTCGGGGTGCTCTGGATCGTGGTGGCGATCGCGATCGGGCTGAAGCGGGGCAGCGGGCTCGCCGGCACGCTCGTGCTCGCCGTCTCCGTGGCCGTGGCGGCGTTCGCGGCCGATTCCGCCGCGTTCGGGGTGAAGGATCTCTTTCAGCGAGCGCGGCCGTTCGAGGCGCACCCTCAGATCCATCCGCTCTACGTCGTCCACTCGAGCTCGTTTCCGGCCGGCCACGCGGCGACGGCTTTCGCCGGCGCGATGGTTCTGGCCTACGCCGTTCGCCGTCTTGCCGTGCCGCTCTTCGTGATCGCAGCCGTGATCGGCTTCTCACGGGTCTACGTCGGCGTGCACTACCCGACCGACGTGCTCGGTGGTGCGGCGATCGGTGTCGTCGTCGGCGCCGTCGTCGTGCTCGCGCTGCGGGCCGCCCGCAACCGTGGCCTCCGGCCGGTTGCGCTGGCGCTCGGCGGACACCGCAGGAACGTCCGGAGGTACGCCTAACGTGTCGTGGTGAAGGTTCTAGGCATCGACCCGGGGACGGCTGCATGCGGGTACGGAATCGTCCAAGAAAGCGGAGGGCGCCTCAGGGCCACGTGCCACGGGTGGTGGCGAACGTCGGCCAGAGAGCGTCCGGAGGCTCGACTGCTCACGATCTTCACGGGCGTCCAGGAGCTGATCGCCCAGCACGCCCCGGATGCCGTCGCCCTGGAGGAGTCGTACGTCGGCGCAGACGCCCGCATCGCACTCTCCGTCGGACAAGCCCGGGGAGCCGTGCTCGTCGCCGCAGCGTCCGTCGGCGTCGCGTGCACTGAGTACTCGCCGGCGACGGTCAAGCAGGCCGTCTGCGGCTACGGCCGCGCCGACAAGGAGCAGGTCGGGAGGATGGTGAAGGCGATCCTCGCCCTCGACGAGGTACCGACCCCGAACCATGCCGCCGACGCCCTGGCCGTGGCGATCTGCCATGCGCTCGCGCCGCCGCTGATGAAGCTCGTCGCGTCCTAGACGGGAATCGCGCGCGCGAGCGCGATCCGCACGCCTGGGCGCTCCTGTTCGCCGGGCAGGAGTCGTCCGCCTCCACCCGTACCGTTACCTCGATGACTCGCTCCAGGAGAGCCCGATGATCGCGCGGCTGCGTGGCCGGATTTCGGGCCGGGCAGGCCCCGGCCTGATCGTCGACGTGAACGGCGTCGGCTACCTCGTTCACGCCACTCCGTCCGTGCACCGTCTTGGTGGGGGTGTTGCTGAAGATCGTGAAGTGACGATCGAGGTGCATACCGTCGTGCGCGAGGACGCATTGCAGCTGTACGGCTTTGCGGCCGCGGACGAGCGCGAGCTGTTCGAGCTGCTGCTCGGCGTCAACGGCGTCGGTCCGAAGGTCGCGCTCGCAATCGTCTCGGGCTCCACGCCTGCCGAGCTGCGCCGCGCAATCGCGCGCGACGACGTCAAGCGCTTCCAGGCGATCCCCGGCATCGGCCTCAAGACCGCGCAGCGCGTCGTGCTCGAGCTTAAGGCCAAGCTTGTGGGCCTCGACATCGGCGATCCGGACAGCGGTGAGCTGACGGCGCGCGATGCGCTCGTCGAGCTCGGCTGGTCGCTCGTCGATGCCGAGCGCGCGCTTGCCGACGTCGATTCCGATCTATCGATCGAGGAACAGGTGCGTCACGCGTTGCGGGCGGCCGCGTGAGCCAGTTTCTCGCACCGGTGCTCGCCGACGCCGAGGAGGAGCTCGAGCGCTCGCTCCGTCCGCGCACGCTCAGCGACTTCGTCGGCCAGGAGCGCGTCAAGGAACAGCTCTCGATCGCGCTCGAGGCTGCGAAGGCCCGCGGCGAGGCGCTCGATCACGTGCTGCTTGCCGGGCCGCCGGGGCTGGGGAAGACCTCGCTCGCGCAGATCGTTCGCAACGAGCTCGGCGTCGGCATCCGGCAGGTTGCGGGCCCCGCGCTCGAGCGTAAGGGCGACATCGCCGCGATCCTCACGACGCTCGAGCCGCGCGACGTGCTCTTCGTCGACGAGATTCACCGTCTGAACCGCGCCGCCGAAGAGATCCTCTACCCGGCGCTCGAAGATTTCCGGCTCGACATCATCGTCGGCCAGGGCCCGGCCGCGCGCACGCTGACGCTCGACCTGCCGCCCTTTACGCTGATCGGCGCAACGACGCGCACCGGGTTGCTGACGACGCCGCTCCGCGACCGGTTCGGGCTCACGTTCCGACTCGATCACTACAACGCGGTCGAGCTCGCGCACATCGTGAGGCGCTCGGCGAGCATCCTTGGTGTCGAGATCGACGAGGACGCCGCGCAGCTCGTCGCCGGGCGTTCGCGTGGCACGCCGCGCATCGCGAACCGCATTCTGCGGCGCGTCCGCGACGTGGCCGAGGTGCGGCACGAGGGCGTCGTCACGACGGCGATCGCGGAAGAGGCGCTCACGCTGCTCGAGGTCGACGGCGCCGGGCTCGAGCGGTTCGACCGCGCGCTCCTGCGCTGCGTCGTCGAGAAGTTCGGCGGCGGCCCGGTCGGGCTCTCGACGCTCGCCGTCTCGCTCGGCGAGGAGCCGGAGACGATCGAGGACGTCTACGAGCCGTATCTGCTGCAGCTGGGCTTCCTCCAGCGCACGCCGCGCGGCCGCATCATCACGGAGCTCGGGCGCGACCACATGGGCGCCACGCCCGACCCGAGCACGCTCTTCTGAGCGGTCCGGCCGTCCCCTGGCCGATAATGGGTGACATGTCCACCACCGCGCCTCGTTCGGACGCTGCGGCCGCGTCTGTCGGCGCGAGCGATCTTTTCGTGCTTCGCCGCGTCTCCGGCAACCGCTTCGTGCACTTCGGCGGCAGCGGCCGCGGCTCCGGCTGGGCCGGCCTGATCGAGGTCTCGACGGACGAGGAAGGCTCGCTGGAGGACGCGTTGTCGACGCGCAGGCCCGTACGGCTTGCCCATGGCGGCAAGGAGCTCGTGTTCGGCCCGTACTACGCGCACGCCGCGGCGTTCGTCCCCGTGACGCCCGACGTCGTCGTCGTGTTCGGCGGCGAGGACGAAGCGCTCGGCGCGGCGACCGACGACGCGCTCCGGTCCGCGGCAACGCTCGCCGCGGACGCGGTCGAGGCTGTGACACCGGCGAAGCAAATGGCCGACGAGCTCGAAGAGCTCGACGCGGTTCGCGCGGCGGCCGCGGTCGACGCGGGATCGGTCGAGGAGACGATGCGCGCGCTCGCGCTGGTGGCGGCCGAGGCGCTCTCGTGCGAGGTCGCCGCCGTCTATCTGGCGGACGGCGATCGCGTCGAGGTCGTCGATCGCGGCTGGGCGCTGCGCGAGCCGCCGGAGCGTGTCGCCGCGGCGCTCAAGTCGGTGCTCGGCGAAGCTCGTTTCCCCTACTGCGTGCAGGACGCAAGCCTTGTGCCGCTGCCCGCGCCGCTCGACCGCGAGCGGGGAATCCGCTCGTACTACCTGCTCGAGCTCACCGGCCTGAGCGGAGGCGTGCTGTTCGTCGCGCACACGGACGCGGCTCCGCGCGGGTTCACGCTCCTGTGCCGCCGGCTTGGCTTGCGGCTCGCCGGCGTTTCATCGGTCGGGCTCGGCGCAGCCCTCACGCGGGAGTGGTGCTCTGCAGAGGCTGCTCGACTTCACCTTGCGTTCGGGAAGCTCGACGCCTGACGAACCCAAGGGCGATCGGCGCCGTCAGCAGCGCCATCACGTCGAACCACACGTAGCCTGAAGCGACACCGGACGGCGGGTTGCCGTCGGGGATGCCGAGCCCGGGTAGCTCGCGCGCCCACCGCCATGTTCCGATCGCAGTCCCGTACACCTCCAGCGCGGCGACGACGAGGAACACCCCCGCGTAGATCTCCCGGTTGCGCCCGCGCCAGAGGAAGAGCAGGAGCATCGGCACGAGCAGCGCGCCGGCGACGTCGCGCCGCGGCAGCACCGTCAGCCCGAGGACCCCCCAGGTCGCGGCGCCGGTCGCGGCGACGATGACGAGCGTGCGCGCGTGATGCGCGAGCGCCGTCGCGAGTGCGAACCCTGTCAGGTAGACGAGGCCGTGTGCGGGCGGCACGAACAACGGGAGGTTGTGCAGGCGGTAGCTGTAGACGCCCCAGATCAGGGAGCCCGTCACCTCGCCGATCGTCGCGAAGACGACGACGCCGAGCGCCTGCGCGCGCCGCTCCGGTGAGACGCGCGTCAGCACCGCGGCGAGCACGACCCACGTGAGCACGCCTAGCGCGAGCTGCTCGGGATAGGAGGCGTCGTGATCGAGCGCGAGCAGGGCCGCTAGGTACGCGGCGCCGGCTGCCGCCGCTAGGGGCGGTACTGCAGCTCGTGCCACGACGGCACCGGCGCGAGCTCGAGCAGCGGCCGGCCGCCACCGCCCGGATGCTGGTAGGCGAACTCGGCCTCGCCGTCGTCCCAGACGACCTCGAGGGCGCTGCGCTTCACCTGATGGTCGAGCCATGCGCCGCGGAAGATCAACTTGCGCAGCCAGTAGACGAGCGACTCGCCGTCGACGAGCGACACGCGCTCCCAGTTGCGCACGAGGTAGCGGCCGAGGCGCGACGCCGGCTGCTCGATCATCCCCTGGGCCGCGAGCGACACGAGATCCTCCGTTTCGTCCTCATCGAGGTCGGACGTCTCGACGACACCGAGCTTGACCGCGGCTGCGACCACGCGCCCCTCGAAGTCTGCGGCCCCGAACGAGAACCGGTACCCGAGGAACTCGACGATGTAGTCGTTCCCCGAGCTGTAGTTCGCGTCAGGCGAGGGCAGAGATTCAGGCACGATGCCATGGTAATGAACGTCCTCGCCGCCACCCGCTTGGAGCGTCTCGTGATCTTGGTGCCCGCCATGATCGTCGGCGCGGGCCTCGTCGCGGGCGTGTTCATCCTGCTCGGCCGCGCGTTCGCGGCGACCGTGCGCGAGTCGGGCCATCCGCGGCTGATCATCGGCGGCCTCGTCGCGCTCGCAGGCGTGATCGTGCTGCTGACGTTCCTCGGCGTCACCCTGCCCAAAGAGGGGTAGAGGCACGCTAGAGGATGACGACGGGCGTCCCGAGCTGGACGTGCTGGAACAGCCACTCCGCCTCGGGAACCTGCATCCGGATGCAGCCGTGCGACAGGCTGTAGCCGATCGACGCGGGCGCGTTCGTGCCGTGGATGCCGACGCCTGACGCGTCGAGCCCCATCCAGCGCGTACCGAGCGGGTTGCTCGGCCCCGGCGGGATCGGCTTGAGCCCGCGCGCCCAGTCCGATGTGGGCGGCCGCCACCACGGGTTGCGTTGCATGTCGACGATCCGCCACACGCCTCCCGGCGTCGGGTAGGCCGACTGGCCGGTCGCGACGTGGAACGTTCGCACGAGCTGTCGGCCGTCGTAGAGCTTCAAGGTGTTCACGCCGCGCGTGATCACGATCACCGGGCCGAAGTTCGCAACCGTGCGCTTTGCGGGCACGGTGTGGGTCAGCAGCTGCAGCGGTGCGCGGGTCCCGTCTTGCAGTAGCTGCACGAGGGCGGCGTGCATCGTCTTCGCGTCGACGGCAAGACCAGGCTTCGCGGGCGCGAACGTCGGCCCAGCGGCGGTCGCGCCGGTCACGCGCGCCGCACGGGCCGGGCGCCCGTAGCGGTGCGCGAGGACGGCGACCAACTTGTCGAGCTTCTCGTGCGAGTACTTGACCGGCAGTGCGATGTCGCTGCGCGGTGTCGCGGCGAGCGCAGAGCTGACGGCCGCGTCGACGCTGATCGCGGCGGCGACCTCGCGCGGTGTCACCGTCAACACACGCCCCTGGTAGGCGACCGAGACGGGGCGGGCGAACGCGGTCTGGACGCGGAGCCGTGCGGGCTCGGCGCTCAGCCCGCCGACCCGGACACCGCCGACCGAGACACCGGCCGGGATCACACGGGTGGGAGCGGCCGCAGGCGTGGCTGCGCAGGCGAGGCCTGCGGCGAGCACGAGCGCGGCGAGCGTTCTCAGCACGGGAGCGGAATTCAATCAGGTTCCAGGGATTTTGGGGGGAATCCGTCCGACTCCCTCCGTACCGTGACCAGCCCTGTGGCGTCCGGAACCTGGCAGCTCCAACCGTGTGACTACGCGGACGTGCGCGCTCTCGCAACCGAGCTCTCGCTCGACGAGGTGACCGCGTCGGTCCTCGTGCGGCGCGGCTATGGCTCGGCCGCCGACGCGCGCCGCTTCCTGGACGGGGCGCTGCCGGGCCACGATCCGTTCGCCCTCGGCGACATGCGCGAGGCGGTCGAGACGATCACCGCCGCGGTCGAGGCCGGGGCGCGCATCTGCGTGCACGGCGACTACGACGCCGACGGCATCTGCGCGACCGCGCT
>Ga0193699_10000534_pt1 | contig 16117 bp, 14 predicted proteins | sample L3c2metaG_FD_160095 | JGI IMG/M metagenome (GOLD analysis project Ga0193699, IMG submission 160095) | Soil microbial communities from a riparian zone of the East river system, Colorado, United States - L3c2 | ecosystem: Environmental > Terrestrial > Soil > Riparian zone | place: USA: East...
TCTTACTCCTGTGACCTCGATGCTGCCATCTCGATTCTGGTCTCGTCGTCAGACTCGAGGTGCCAGACCGGCAACACCAGAGCGCGGCGTATTTGAGGTCTCGACCGGGACCGCGAGACCAGCATCGAGGCGTCAGCATCGAGTCGGCAGACGTCAGAACTGCCTCGGACATTGGTCGCCGCCGTCACCCGACCGAACTGCCCCGCCGTTCAGACGTCGAACGCCTCAGTCGACGCTCAGTGGCGTTCGGAGTGGTACTCGTGCAGACCAGCTTCGGTAGTCTCGCGCATCGTCGGCCTGGCGATCTCATGACGATCAGCAGTCACGCGCCGAGCAGCAGGGTGCTCCTGCGGTCAGCAGGCGTGCAGCGTATGGGCGTCGCGGGTGGACCGGGTGCCGCCGATGCGGGAGCGAGATCGGGGGCGGGGACGCCGCAGGCCGCAACGGCGCTGCTCGTCGGCCAACTGCTGGAGTGCCATCCGCTCGATCATCTCGCGGAGCGCTGCGTCGGCCATGTGGGGACAGACGCGCCTCATGGGCGGGGTGAACGACTTCACGATCTCGTCGAACTGCCTGGTCTCGCCGGACGCTTGCACAAGCTGGAGCCGCATGCACAACCTCTCTGCGTCGAGTGGAGTTGCGGTGCTTTATGTCCTCCGGACGCGAAAGACATATGTTTGGTCACCACGGTGGAGGCCGCTAGCAGTCCATCGGCCTCGACTCCACTCATTAAGGAATGTATGCGCTCGGCGGGCGAGAGTTGCTACTGCGTGCCGCCCACGTCGCCACCCCTGTCAGCGCCGAATCCTCCCACACCGACCGCGGCTGCAAGGGCCACCAGGCCCGCCGTCACGGCCAGGGCGAGAAAGGCACTCCTCCCGGCGGCGACCTTCCGCGATCCCACGGCGCCGATGGCGGAACGCGGCACGACCACCTGCTCTCCACTCCAGAGCTCCTCGATCCCTCGCTGGGTGGTGACGGATCGGAGCGCGAGCACGAGGGTCGTGTCGGTGGCTTCCTTCACGTCGCCAATCAACTGGGCCTTGGCTGGCCCGATCTGCGCCGCCATCGAGCTCCTGCCGGCGTCGGTGAGCGTGACCGCGACACGATTCCCGACCGCGGGACCACCGGCGGGCAGGGGCATCGCCGTGTAGCAGCCCAGCGAGCAGCCTGTCAGCGCGATGGCGAGCAGGTGTCGCATCGGTCAGGTCGGATGCGCCGGATTGCTGCACGCCACCGGATCGTTGTGGTTGCGTGCCGGTTGCGCGCTCACCGCAGGGACGTTCGGGTTGGTCGCCCGCTCGGCCGATCCGTAGACGAGGCGCCCGATGACGTCCGTGGTCGTCCCCGCCGCGGTGAGCCGGGGATAGCAGTTGCGCTTGTAGTCGTTCCACACCTCGATTGTCTGGAACTTCCCGATCCATTGCTCCGCCTTGATCTCGCGCAGGAGCGCGGCGCCGGTCAGTCCCGCCGGCGTGAGCGGCACCGGCACGCCGTTCTGCGCCGCCGACGCCGTCTTCGCCTGATCGAGCGCCGCCAGCGCGGCAAAGTCATTGCCGAGTCGCGCCTCCGCTTCGGCGAGCAGGCCGAGGTTCTCGGCGGCCGAAATGATGGGCTGCCGGTAGTTGGACGCGAGACGCTGCGCGCTGAGCAGAGAAAGCCCGCCCGACGGCGCGGTGCCGTTGCGATCGCCGCCGCGGAAGTCGGCGCTTCCGGCAACCGTCACCGAATCGAAGTACGCACGCAGCCGCTGGTCCCCGAACGCCGCGCGCCGCGCCTTGAGCGAATCGATCAGCGTCTGCCCCGCGGCGATGTCACCCGCGCGCTGGATCACGGCGAACTGATACCAGTAGTTCCATTCCGTGCTGGCCGTGCTGTGAAAGGTCCGATAGTCGCCGGCGGCGGTCTGGATGCCCATCCGGGCGGCATCACGCGCCTTCACCAGGCAATCACCGCCGCACGCGACCTGGGCTGCCGCGGCGGAGCTTCCCCCCGCCGCCTGCGCCTCCACCCAGTGCATGTAGTAGCGTGCCCTGATGGTGTTCGCCGCGGCGATCCATCGGCTCCGGTTTCCTCCATACACGAGGTCAACCACTCCGGGGCCGGCGTTGGCGCCACCGGTCTTGGGAATCTGGACCAGCGCCGAGTCGAGCTTGGCCTGGACGGCGGCGTACACCTGCTCCTGCGAGTCGAGCCTGGGCGTCAGGCTGTCGCCCACCGCCTCGGAGTAGGGGATGTCTCCCCAAATCGACGCGGCACGTCCCATGAGGAGCGCTTCGTAGACCTTGGCGATGCCGGCGAAGCTCTCGTCACCCTGCGCCGTGGCCAGGGCCTGCGCCTTCCGGATGTCGACCAACCCGCCGCCCGTGTAGGTCCGGCTGAAATAGGACGTGAGGTCCGTCTCGCTGATGTCGTAGCCCTGATAGGTCTTGTGCTGGCGTCCCACACCGGCGAACTGCTGGGTGAACATGCCGGCGAGCCGCGCCAGCAACCCTTCTTCCTGGGACTGCTGGCTGGAGCCGACAGCCGCGAATAACTGCTCCTTCGTCGCCTGCGTCGGACTGTTCGGGCTTTCCGTGAGGCCCGGACCCGTCAGGAAGTCCGTGCAGCCGCCGAGCGTGGCCGCGACGGCCAGCGTGAGCGCGCGTCGCGTCGAGTATGAAGTCATCATGGATGGATGCGGTGGCTAGCGGTTCACGGTGACCGACAGGACGAACGATTTCGTCTGCGGGTTGTTGAAGAAGTCGACGCCGGAGATCCCGTTCTCGGCGCCGCCGAGGTTCGTCTCCGGATCGAAGCCGGTGTACCGGGTCCACATCTTGAGGTTGCGGCCGGCGAGCTTCACGTCGAAGCTCGAGACGTTGGCGGCACGCACCCACGGCTGGTCGAACGTGTAGCTGAGCGAGAGCTCGCGAACCTTCACGTAGCTGCCGTCCTCGATGAACTGGCTGCTGACCGTGCCGAAGCCGCCGCCGTTGGCGGCGAACCAGTTCGTGCCGCCAGGCACGCCGCACGTCGTCGCGGTCGGACATACGAGATAGACGGACTTCCCCGCGCCGGGACCGGCGACCGGTCCCTCCATCCAGTCGGTGCCGAACACGTGTTGTCCCTCCCGTCCACGTTCGGTGTCGAGGTGCGTGCCGAAGGCGTAGAGGGCCCCCTTGGTGCCGTTCCACACCTGCCCGCCGCGCCTGATGTCCACCATCGAGCTGAGACGCAGCTTCCCGATCGTCACGGCGTTGGAGATGCCGGCCGTCCACTTCGGCTGCGGATCGTTGATCTGCCGCTCGGTGTTGTCCACGACGGGGAATCCGTCGGCGCCGATGTAAAGCGCACCCGTCGCGGCGCCGGCGCATGCGGTCTGGACCTGCGCGGCGGCGACACCGGTGGGTGCGATGTCGGCGACGCCGCAGCGGACGAAGTCGAAGCCGCGCAGCGCTCCGACTCGGCCGCCCTTGGTGGCGGCGCCGATGGTGCCGAGGAACGAACCGGCCTGTCCGACGAACTCCGTGCCCTCGAGCTCCTCGACGCGGTTGTCGTTGCGGGCCCACTGCAGACCGACTTCCCAGCCCAGGGACTGGCGCTGGAGGACCCGCGTGTTCAGCGTGAGCTCCACGCCCGTGTTGCTGATCCGGCCCGCGTTCCGCACCTGCGAGGTGAAGCCGGTCGACGCCGGCAGCGGCGTCAGGAAGATCACGTCGCGCGAGAGGGCACGGTACCACGAGGCGCCGAAGTCCATGCGGTCGCCGAGTAGCCCGAGATCCATTCCCGCCTCGAGCTCCGTGGTGCGCTCCGGCTTGATCTCCGCCTGCCCCTTCACCGTCGACGAGTTGAGCGCGCCGATGTTGTTCTGCGTGGCGTTGACCGCGGATCCCCAGCCGCCGTCGCCGAACGTTCCACCTCCCACGAGCAGGGAGAGCAGCTGATAGGCGCCGGGCTCCTGTCCCACCTCACCGTACGCCGAGCGCAGCTTGCCGAACGAGATGGCCCGGTCGAGGCCGAGGCGGCCGAGGTACGACGTGAACGTCCAGGCGGCGCTGGCTTTGGGGAAGAGGTTGCGGCGGCTCTTGTCGCTGAACGTCGACGACCCGTCGCTGCGGAGCGCCGCGGTGAGGTAGAGCTGGTCGTGGATGTCGACGGTGGCCTGACCGAAATAGCCCTCCGTGCGAACCCGGCTCTCCGCGTCGGTGGGCACGGTGCGCTCGAGGGTGTTCTGCAGCTTGAACGGCGCATCGGCGAGCAGCGTGTTGCCCTGGACGGAGACCTGCTGGAAGCGCCGTTCGTTGATGTTCTGCCCGAGCACGACAGTTCCGCCCAGCCAGCGCGTGGCCGAGTAGGTGGCCGTGGCGACGAGGTTGTGATCGATCTGGGTGTTGTTGAACTCCGCCGAGATCACCTGGCCGGTGGGGAAGGCCGAGCTGGTCTTCGGGATCCCCTGCACTCGGGTCTCCCCGGAGTTGTCGGCGCCCAGGGTGTACTTCACCGCGAGCCAGCCGAGCGGAGCGTAGTCGATCTGGGCATTGCCGAACGACCGGTTGCTGCTGCCCGTGTTCTGCTGGCGCTCGATGAGGAAGAATGGATTGTCGTAGCCGCGCGCACTGACCACCGACCCGAGTGTCGGGTTCGGGAACCGGTAGGAGCGGTGCAGGCCGGTTGTGGGATCGAGATACTGCTGGTTGTCGAAGTCGGCCGGCGTGCGCAGTCCGCCGAGCAGCAGACCAGACGTGTTCGACCCCTTCTGGATGAAGGATCCGCGGGTGTCCACGTACGAGATGCTTCCACCGACCTTCAGGGCGTCGGTGAGCTGGTGGGAGGCGTTGAGCCGTCCCGTGTACCGATTGTAGGTGTCGTGTTCACCAACGATCGCGCCACGGTTGCGGAGGAGGGATCCCGACAGATAGAACTGCGTGCGATCGCCGCCGCCCGAGACGGACAGCGCGTTGTCGAGCTGATTGCCGTTCTCGAACAGCTCGCCGAAGTGATCGTAGCGGGTTCCGGTGATCTCCGGGCCATACGCCACCGCGTTGCCCGTGCCGACGCTGCAGTCCGGGGTGGTGCAGCGCGTGGAGAGCCAGTTCAGGCCCTGGCCGTACTTGGTCTGGAGCGGATAGGTCGTCACCACCTTGTCCACGGTCGCGTTGGAGCGGAGCTGATACCTGGTCTCGCCCGCCTTACCCTTCTTGGTGGTGATGAGGATGACTCCCTGGCCGGCACGCGCGCCGTAGATCGCCGCCGACGACGCCCCCTTGAGGATCGTGACCGACTCGATGTCGTCGGGATTGATGTCCGACGCGCGATTCGGCGCGACCGTGCTGGCCGTCATGGCCCCGGTCGCGACGGTCGAGTTGTCGATCGGCATGCCATCGACGACGAACAGCGGCTGGCCAGTGCCAGTGATCGTCTTCGACCCACGAATCCTGATGGCCGATGACGCGCCGGGCTCGCCCGACTGCGACGTGATCTGGACACCCGGCGCCTTCGCGGCCAGTGCGTTCACGATGTTGGATTCGTTGGAACGGACGATCTCGGCGCTGGCGACGGTGTTGACGGAGTTGCCGAGCTTCTCGACCGTCGACGCCGTTCCCGCGCCGGTGACGACGACCTCGCCCAGCCGGAGCGGGTTTGCGGCGAGCACGAAGTCCTGGGTGATCGCTCCACCGAGCGTGATCTCTGCGCGGGCGGCGCGATGCCCGAGGGCACGCGCGACGAGCGTGACGCGCTGCCCCTGTGCGCGGGCAGCCACGATGGCGATGCTGTAGCGTCCCGCGTCGTTGGTAGTGGTGCCGAGGCTCATCGCCTCGATGAACACCGACGCGCCGGCCACCGGTGCTCCGGACTCGCTCGTGACTCGCCCTATGACGCTGCCGCCGACCTGCGCCGCGGCAAGGGTAGGCCAGAGCGCGAATGCAGCGGCGCAACGAAGCGCGTGCCGCGCAACATGGGTCATGCGTGCCTCCATCATCCTATTGGTGGGTAACGACATGGATGTAGACAGCACGCAGACCTTCCTCCCGTTTCGCACAGTCACCGCGATGTGATCAGTGGCGGTGCGGTGGTACGAGAGGCACACGACGAGGCCGAACCGGAGGGAGCGTGCGGATGATCCGCACGGATGTTCGCTAGCGCGGCGCCGAGCGCTTCAGCTTCGTCTCGATGTTGGCCCGGTAGGAGCGGCTGAGTCGCAGGCGAGTACCCGTCGTCAGCACGACGATGTAGTCGCCCGACGACCACTGCTGCATCTCCTTGATCCGGTCCAGGTTCACGATCGCGGACCGATGGATGCGCGCGAAGCGGTTCGCCGGCAGCGAGCGCGCCATCTCACCGATCGCGTCGCGGATGATGTGGGTGTTGGCCCCCACGTGGACGCGCACGTAGTTGCCGAACGCCTCGAGCCAGTCGATGTCCGTGAGGCTGACGAAGAACATCTTGCCGTTGTTCTTGACGAGGATGCGCTCCAACGGACCGGATTCCGCCATCTTCGCCGGCGCCGGCGATGGACCGACGGCCTCGTACGACGCCTCGGTGTCGACGAACAGCTGTCGCAGGCGCTCGTGCCGTTCTGCGACGGCGACGCGCGTCAGGTGAACGCGGGCCCGCTCCACCGCCGCGTGCAGGCGCTCCGGCTCGATCGGCTTCATCACGTAGTCCACCGCCTCGACGTCGAAGGCGCGGGTGGCGTGCTCGTCGAACGCCGTCACGAACACGATGAGCGGCGTGCAGTCGGCCGGCAATGCATCCACGACCGCGAAGCCGTCGGTCTCCGGCATCCGCACGTCGAGGAACAGGAGATCGGGCGATTGCTCCGTCGCGACGGCGATCGCCTCTGCTCCACTGCCGCACTCGGCAACGATCTCGACGTCCTTCTCGAGGCCGAGCAGGCGCCGCAGACGCTGCCGGGCGATCTCCTCGTCGTCGACGATCATCACACGCATCGGTTTGACCGCGGCACCCATTCGACTCATCCTCCGAGAGCTGTCGCGCTGTGGAACGGCAGCTCGATCGCCACCGTGGTGCCCCCGCCCGCACCCGGGCGCGAGCGAATGTCGAAGCGATGCGCATCGCCATAGAGATGCCGCAGACGGTCCGCCGTGTTCTGAAGGCCGACACCCATCCGCCAGCCTTGGCTTCCATCCGCGCGCCGGACGGGCAGTCCCTGGCCGTCGTCGCGCACCTCGAGCTCGAGCATCTCCGCCTGCCGCCTGGCCACGACTGTCACGGTCCCTTTTCCGAGTCGCGGCTCGAGGCCGTGACGAATCGCGTTCTCCACGAGTGGTTGGAGCACCAGGCTGGGCACCAGCGCGTCCTGCGCGCTCGGCTCGACGTGCAGCGTGATGGCGATGCGCCCGCCGAATCTGAGCTTCATGATGTCGACGTAGTCCTGGAGAAACTCCAGCTCGGTGCGCAACGGGACTTCCTGCGCCCCGTGGGAATCGAACGAACGGCGCAGTAGGACACCCAGGCGCGTGATCATGCGATCCGCCGCCGCGGCGTCGCGGTGAACAAGCTCGGCGACGGTGTTGAGCGTGTTGAAGAGGAAGTGTGGGCGGAGCTGCGATTGCAGGACGCGCAGGTGGGCGACCGTCAACTGCGACGACAGCTCGGCCGCGACGAGCTGTCGCTCCTGGAGCAGCGTCGCATAGCGCGCCAGCAGGGTGACGGCGACCACGCCAAGGTAGTTGGTGATGTTGATGTTCAGGTAGCGAACGAATCCAGCGACCAGCGACGTCGGTGGATACGGCAGGACGCGACTGCCGAGCGCATCGTACAGCAGGGCGTCGAGCGCGGTCGCGACGAAGATCCCCGCCAGGTGGATCGGGATGACGGCGATCCACCGCTGTCGTGACTCGGCCTGTCGACGTGTGATCTCGACGATCGGCGGCGTGAGCAGGATCCAGAGCAGCGCACCGGGGATGTGCGCGATCAGCAGCCGTCCCCATCCGATGCCGCGGCCGCTGACGGTGAGCGCGACGTAGGTCTGCTGCGTGGAGAGCAGCCCGACGAGACTCCACGCGCCGGCGATCCAGGCCCACCGGCGCCAGGCGAGCCATTCACGCCCGCCGCCTGGCGAGAGCTCCGCGCGGGACGTCGAGGCCCGCTTGGACGACTCGAGGGGACGGATGACGGCGGTGAGGTCATCCTCGATCGCGGGGCCGGCCGGTGCGCCATCCAGAGGTTCGCCGAGCGGCCGCGCCAACTCTTCGCGCATGATCATCCGTTGCGTCCTCTCCCTGGCTGCCTCGACGTGCCGGCCCGTCCTGATGACCGATCTTGCCGGCCAGCCCAACCTAGCACCCATCGAACACCCTCGTCAGCCGAGCATGTGACGAGGGGCATTAGCGAGGGTCGGACGGCAGCCCGCCGGGCTGGTTCGAGTCTCCGTCTTCCCGGGCGATGCCCACGGTCTTCGGCTCAGGGCAGCTCGCTCAGCACTTCACCACGGGATTGTAATCCGCGAACAGTCCGGAGGAATTCGGCTCCCACAGCCAGACGTGGAGGTACCAGATCTTCAGGCTGTCCGACCGCTTCATCTGCTGCCCCATGACCATGAGGGGCTGGGCATCCCGGGACCGCGCCGAATAGAGCACGATGTATTCGACGCCATTCAGGTGGTACTCACCACTCGCCGTCCGTGAGTAGAGCAGGATCTCTGGGCGCTCGATGTCGACCTTGTCGTCGAGCAGGGCTCGGTTGAGATGGTGGAATCCCATCCCGCCCTGCGCGGGGTCGCTGAGGCAGGCGCGCACTTCGCGCGGGTAGCCGGCCACCGCCGCCGAGTCGAGCGTGCGGAAGGAGGCTGTGGCGACGCGGGCGCGGGCCACGTCGCGCTCGGCGCCGGCGTCGAGCGCGATCGGCGGCGCTGGCGCCGCGTTCATCACGTGGGCTCCATGAGCGGAGGCGCCGCCCCCGCACGCCGACGTGGCAAGAAGGCCGAGCGCGAGCAGCAGTCGCGGACGCGGCGCGACTGCACGGATCGTGCGTGACGAGGTTCTCATCGTTGTCTTTGTCGAGCAGAGGGTCAGAGCCTGCACGACAGGAGTGTGCACCTCGATGCAATGCGACGCGACGATCTTGTGACGTGTCGAGCGTTCACGACACGGAGCGGATTGCCGGGGGACGAGCAGCGCGCTCGGACGACACCGTACTCACCAGTCGGCGCATGGCGGATCTCAAGTCGAGCGTGACCAGTGCGGCGTTGCCCTTCCGCGCCAACGGCGTTCGTGCGGTCCTCCGCTCGGCTCAGGGAGCTGGCGTCGCATCCGTCGCACGCGTGGGGGCGACATCGGTGCGAGTGAATTGCATTATCCAGTTCGTTTCCCACGTCGTTCCGGCGTCGGCGGAGAATGCCTGCTCCCACCGCGCCGCGTTCGGCCCGGCGCTGGTCCATCGGAAGCGCACGAAGACCATGCGTCCCTGATAGTCCTCGTGACTGTAGAACTCTCCGACCCCGTCGCGGAAGGTGCCGGTCATCGGCGCGTCGAGGGTGCCGGTTGCGCTGTTGGACCAGTGGATCGTCCACCGCTCGGCACGCGGATCGTAGAGGCGGAGCGCCAGGCCGCGCAGCCGCGTGCCGTTGGGGAGGGTCGCGTCGTACTCCTCCAGGTTCCCCTGTCCATCCCAGATCGGGTGCTCGACCGACGTCCCCTCGAACTCGTACCACTCGTCCGATGCCGAGAGTGGTTTACGGAGACGCCGGTTGTGGATGTGCCATGTGCCGTGGAGGAAGTCGAAGTCGTGCACGCCGTCGCGCGCCGGGGCGGAGACATGCCCCCCGGCGGCGGGTCGGGCGGGAGCGGTCGCGGTCATTGGACTCGGTGTGGTGGTGTGGTATGGCGGGAGTGGCTGACGATGCCACACCACAAACTCTTTCGTGAGCGGCACGTTCGCCAGCGGCATTCCTGGCGCGCGGTCCTGACCAACGCGCAACGCTGACCGTCCTGGTTTTGCGAATCCTTTGACGCACGCGGACGACACCATGATCACTCACCGGCGCATGGGGGATCCAAGTTGGATCCGGCCTGCCCGAGCTCGTACGCTGCCAGCCACGTCCAATTTCCGCTCGCTCAGGACGACGGCACCCGCGAACGGCACGGCTCGCCTCTGCGTGCGAGCGCGTTCCTTGCAGCATCGGGCTGTCCGCACCCGATGAGATGGTGCTCTTCGGTACACGCGATGCCGACGGGAGGTTTTCATGGCACAGACGACGATACTGACGGGCAAGAGAGTTGCCATCCTCGCGACGGACGGGGTCGAGCAGGTCGAGCTGACGGAGCCGCGCAAGGCGCTGGACGCGGCGGGGGCGCGGACGACGCTCGTCTCCCCGAAGCAGGACAAGATCAAGGCGTGGAAGTTCGTCAATTGGGGTGACGAGCTGAAGGTCGACCTGCCGCTCTCGCAGGCGCGCGTGGACGACTTCGACTCGCTGCTGCTCCCCGGTGGCGTGATGAATCCGGATACGCTGCGCATGGACCCCGCGGCTGTGGCGTTCGTCCGTTCGTTCTTCCAGCACGGGAAGCCTGTCGCGGCGATCTGTCACGGACCCTGGATGCTGGTGGAAGCGGACGTCGTGCGTGGCCGGACCGTGACGTCGTGGCCCTCCCTCAAGACCGATCTGCGTAACGCGGGAGCGGACTGGGTAGACCGCGAGGTGGTGACCGACGAGGGGCTCGTGACGAGCCGGAAGCCGGACGACATCCCGGCGTTCAGCAAGAAGATCATCGAAGAGTTCGCCGAAGGACCGCACGAGGGACAGCGGCAGGCGGCCCGTCAATCGGTTCGTCCGGACGCGTCGGCGCGTTAGGACGTCGTCCCGCGATCCCCCCGAGAGGTACCCATGTCGCAGCCGGGCGTCTCGCAGTCCAGCGGAATGCCGTATCGCGAGCTGGGCCGCACGCATGAGAGAGTCTCCGCGATCGGCCTGGGCGGTTGGCATCTCGGCCTCAAGCAGGTCGACGAAGCGCTGGCTGTGCGAATCGTGCGCAGCGCGATCGACCGCGGCATCAACTTCATGGACAACTCCTGGGACTACAACGACGGGGCGAGCGAGATCCGGATGGGCAAGGCGCTCCGCGACGGCTACCGGGCCAAGGTCTTCCTGATGACGAAGATCGACGGTCGTTCGAAGCGCGAGGCGACGCGGCAGCTGGACGAGTCGCTCCGGCGGCTGCAGACCGACCACCTCGATCTGGTGCAGCATCACGAGGTGCTGCGCTTCGAGGATCCCGATCGGATCTTCGACGAGGAAGGGGCGAATGCGGCGCTGGTCGATGCGCGTCAGGCGGGGAAGCTCCGGTTCATCGGATTCACCGGGCACAAGGACCCGCACGTCCATCTCTACATGCTCGAGGTCGCACGGGAGCGGGGCTTCCACTTCGACACGGCCCAGATGCCCCTGAACGTGATGGATGCGCACTTCCGCAGCTTCGGGAAGCTGGTCGTGCCGGAGCTCGTGAAGCAGGGCATCGGCGTGCTCGGCATGAAGAGCATGGCGAATGGGATCATCCTGAAGTCGAAGACGGTGACGCCGACCGAGTGTCTGCATTTCGCGCTGAACCTGCCGACGTCGGTGGTGATCACGGGCTGCGACAGCATGGACATCCTCGATCAGGCCGTGGACGCGGCGCAAACGTTCCGCCCGTTGAGCGCCGAGGCAGTGTCGGCGCTGCTGGCGCGGACGGCGCGCGTCGCGTCTCGAGGCGAGTTTGAGCCGTTCAAGACCTCCTCCATCTTCGACTCCACCGCAACCCACCCCGAGTGGCTGGGGGAGGAGCCGGAGCGAGTGAAGGGGCTCTTGCCGGCGTAACCCCCCCAGGGTGCGCGGCCGTACACGCCGGCATTGCGCTCACCAGCCTCCACGCCGGCGAGGGCGTGCGGGGCCGCTCCGCCCCTGCGGTGCGACCGTTCGCCCCACAACACCCCGTCGCGGCAACCGACGTGCGTGCAGTTCGGGCGTCACGACCCATCGTCGTCACGCACGTGTCGCGGGACTCCCATGCCCCTCGAGGAATCGTGCGCAGAGGAGCGCTAGTGCGCCGTCGGTGCGTAGCTCGGCGGGGCGCAGTCCGGTATGCCGCTTGAGCATGTTCCGCAGCGCGGTCGCGGAAGGAAAGTTGAGCTGGACGGCGATCCGCTCGACCGTGACGCCGGGCGTCGCGAGGAGGCCGACCGTCAGGAGCAGCAGGCACCACGCGATGACGGAGCCGGGCGGGTGGAACCGTTCCGCCTTGCAGCGATTCACCAGCGTCTTGCGGTGAACGCCGAGCGCGTGCGCGACCTGTGCGACCGAATGCGCGTCCTCGGGGTTGGCAAGGCAATACTCGACGAGTGGACGGAGACGCCGGGGAACCTGCCGGCCGAGGTGATGCAGCACCAGATCCGCGACGCACGCCTGGTCGGCGCGCGCCAGGATGTCGCGCAGCAAGGCGGCGTGGTCGTCCTGATGCTTGAACACGAGCTCGTGCACCCCTGCCGACGCGAGGGCGATGATCTCCTGGGAGTTCTCCGTCCGTGCGGAGCAGTAGCCGATGACGGGAACGGTCGGAAAGAGGCGTGTCACCTGGCGCGCCAATCCGGCGGCCGGGCGCCCCGCCGCGTCGCGCGCCTCAAGGATGAGCGCACGGATTCCGTTTCGGTCGGTGCGGAGCGCCTGCAGCACCTCGGCGACGGTAGCGGCGAAGGTGACGTCGGCGCAGCCGAGCAATGCGGCGCGGAGGCGGTCTCGATCGTGGGGGCTGCTGACGAGCGCGAGGCACATCGCAGTCTTCGCCCCATTCCGTAACGGCGATGCGCGATACATAACGGGGTGTCGGCGCACGCGAGTGGAGAATGGGCGACCCCTATTCCCGGAGTCACCCATGCGCCGCATCCTCTTCGCCGTAAGCGCGTCCCTTCTGCTCGCCGGTTGCGAGTCGGCCACGGCACCGGCACCGTCGCTGTCGCCGTCTGCCGCGTCTCACGACGAGATCATCGCGAACCCCGAGTGCCGGAGCGGGTGGAGCGTCGCGAACGGGCGCTGCATCTGACCTATATCGGCTCGGTCGAGCGGGGTGAGGTCAACATCTCGCTCGACAACCTCGAGCGGATCGCCCGCACGCTGAAGATGCCGATGTCGAAGCTGTTCACCGAGGCGGAGCAGGGGCGATGACCGAGCAGGCGCCCGAATCGAGTCGACTCGATTCGGGCGCCCACCTCGGTTCCTCTACTCGGTCGACGACGCTGAAGCGGGAAGCACGCCGTCCCGGCGCGCCTGGTCCACGACGCCCGCGAGCAGCGTCACGAACGCGTCGATCTCGGAGCGCGGCAGCGACAGCGCTGCCTCGATGCTCCCGCGATAGCCAGCGGGCGGCGCGCCATGTCGTTCGAACCGCACGAACAGCGCTTCGTCGCCAGCCGCTCCACCACCATGCGGCACCGAGAGAGTGACGGACCACCACGCGTCGGTCCCTAACGACAACGAGCCCAGGGAGCGCCGCTCGCTTCCCTCGTTTTCGTAGCGAAGCGGCCACTCCCACACCCGAAGTGGTCGGCTCGTGTGGCTCCGCTCACGGACCGACGCGCGAGCGGACGACCGCAGTGGCGAGATCGTCGGGAGAACACCAGAGGAGAGCGTCATCGTGGTCCTCCTTGCACTGGAGAGATGCTGCGCTGCCTCCAATTCTAAACCGAACAAATGCCGAAAGCAAGGCGCCTGCGCCATGCTGCGCTCGACGCCGCACTCCTGCCGCTCGGCGATGACGCCTTCTTCTCCCAGTGAATCAGTTGCTGCCGCGCGTGGACGATGAGGATCACATCCCAGAGCAGCTGCCGTTCCAGAGGGGCGTGGTACGCCAGCTCGCTTCGGGTGATTCCGCGGAGCTCGATGCGTGTACCTCGAGCCGGTGCTCGATCCCGTCGAGGCGCCTCGGCAGCGCCTTGACCAGGACCGGAAGGGAGGCCGGATCAGCCAGCAGCATGCAGGTGATCGCGTCTCCCAGGCGGTCCACGTCCGGCGCGCCGGGCCCGACCGCTCGTTCAGAACACTTCCGGCCGATCTCCTTCGTCGCTCGCGCGCTGGCTATCGATGGTGTCCCAGGTCGACGAGCCGCTCACGTTGCGGTTCTCGCGCATGTCGCCGATGGCGTCGGACCCTTCGGCCGCTTCGCGCCGCAGCTCACGCTCGAGCGCCGCTTCGTCATCCTGGCCGCGCCGCGGCTCTGCTTCGTTCGGTTCCGTTCTCTTTTCCTCGTTCGCCATGCTCATCCTCGTGGTGAGAGGTCATTCCCGGTTGACAGCACGATGCACGCCATGCCACTGCCTCGGCGCATCGACCATGGTGCCGCCGCGCCAGGGCTGACGGCGCGCGCCGTCCGGCTAGGGCGCGCCCACCAACGTCGCACCGACGAACACCGAGCGGCCGGCCACCGGCTTTCCCGACGCGTCGAGGAAGCTCGTGTTCGTCAGGTTCACCAGCTCGAGCGACGCGTGCACGCCGAGCAGCGGAACGCCCAACCGCGCGTTCACCTGCGTGTGGTCAGTCTCCCCGGCGCGGCGCGCACGAAGCGCGTCGAGCGTGAGCGCGCCCGCGTCGCCCAGCGGGAGACTCGCCGTCGCGCCGAGCGTGCGGGTGAGCGGCCGAAGGGCATACTTGCCCTCGAGCCCCGCGGCGGCACTCGCGTCGAGGCGCAGCCCCGACGCGCGCAGCGTCCAATCCACGCCGCCGAGTGCCGGCGCGCGGAGCGACGCTTCCACCCCGCGGTAGCGCGCGGCGGTGAAGTTCATCGTGCGCCACGGCGTGGCCGGCGGCGAGCCGGCGGGTCGAGCCCAGTCGATGAGCTCCGCCGCCTGCCGCTCGAAGAGGGCGACGTCGGCGAACCCTATCCCCGCCGGCGCCGCACGCACCCCGATCTCGCTCGACCAGAACCGCTCCACCGCCAGCGACGAGTCGGCGACGTTGGCGGGATCGCGGTAGTAGCGCTCCGTCCAGGTGGGCGCGCGGAAACCTCGACTCACCGAACCACGCAGCTGGGCGGTGCCGGCCAGCGGCAGCGCGATGCCGATGGACGGAGACAGGAAGTCGCCGACGCCCTGTACGCGGTCGCCGCGCAGGCCGGCGTTCAACACCACCCGGCTCGGCGCACCCACAGTCAGCTCGCCGAACGCCGCCTGCCGGAGCTGCGCGTGATCGCCGAGCCGGGCGCTGCGGAGCCGCGCGTCGAGCAGCTCGGCGCCGGCGACGAGCGTGGCGAGTGGTGAAAGCGTCGCGCGCGCGGTGACGTCGCCCCCGGATTCCCACGAGAGGTGCTCGTTCTGGTAGAACGCGGGATCGTCGCGCCGGAGGGTGAAGAGATCGCTGTGGCGCCGCGTGTGCAGCGAGCCGCTCACCGCCATGCGGCGCGCGTCGTCGCCGGTGAGCCGAAGGGCGGCGGTGGTGCTGCGCGTCGTCTCCTCCGATGGATAGGGCGAGTAGAAGTCGGCCGCGCCGAAGCGCCGCAGCCCTTGCCCGACGTCGAGGCGCGCGCGTCCCATCGGCGTGCCGCGCTCCGCCGACGCCCGCACCTGCGTGACGTCGTAGTCGGTGCCGTCGCGGTGGCCGCTCGAGCGGTCGCCGTCCACCCCCGCCGCCAATCGCAGCCCCGCCGCGTCGCCCGCGGCGAGCGCCGACGCCGACGCGCTGCCGAAGCTCCCGCCGCGCAGCGCGAGCTGCCGCAGGCTGGCGTCGTCGCGCGTGACGATGTTCACCACGCCTCCCACCGCGTCGCTGCCGTAGAGCGCCGAGCCGGTGCCGCGCAGGATCTCGATGCGCTCGATCATGGCCGTGGGCACGGCCAGGTCCAAGGCATAGTGGCCGCTCTGCACGTCGCTCACCCGTACGCCGTCCACGAGCACGACGACCTGATTGAACGTCGAGCCGCGGAGCGAGAGATCGGACTGGGCGGGGGAGCGAGTCTGCACGTCGGCGCCGAGGGCGCGGCCGATAACGTCGGCGAGGGACCGGCCGGCGAGCCGCGCCAGGTCGGCGCGGGTGAGCACCTCGGTGGAGCGTGTGGCGCCCGCCAGCGACGCGGATGCACGAGAGGTGACGCGGACGGTGTCGAGCGCCGTGGTGGCGGCTCGCTGCGCGTACAACGGCGCTGCCGGCACG